>Ga0233425_10006537_pt1 | contig 17208 bp, 11 predicted proteins | sample Watercolumn_Towu_2_FD_181712 | JGI IMG/M metagenome (GOLD analysis project Ga0233425, IMG submission 181712) | Freshwater microbial communities from Lake Towuti, South Sulawesi, Indonesia - Watercolumn_Towuti2014_140_MG | ecosystem: Environmental > Aquatic > Freshwater > Lake | place... | reverse complement strand
GTTCCACACGTCGGGCACCTGACGGCGGCCAAACCAGTCGCTGTAACGCCACACGTCCATCCAGTGGCGCGCCCAGCGTTCGCCGTGGCGCGGGTCGCTTAAGAGCCGATCCACGACGCGCTCGTAGGCCTCGGGCGAAGTGTCGGCGAGGAAGGCGTGCAACTCCTCGCGCGTGGGCGGCAGGCCGAGGAGGTCGAGGTAAACGCGGCGCAACAAAACCTCCGGCGCGGCCTCGCCCACGGGTGGGAGGTTTGCTTTCGCCAGCGAGGCGAGGATGAACGCATCAATCGCTCCCGGCGCGGGCAACTTCGAACTTTGAACTCTGAACTCTGAACTCCGAAGTTCGGGAACCGGTGGCCGCTCGACTCGCTTGAACGCCCAGTGGTCGCGCGGGCTCGGCTCCGGTATTTCGTCGGCGGGCGCAGACGCGCCCTGCTCGATCCACGCGCGGAGAATGGCGATTTGCGCGGGCTTCAGCGCCTCGGCATCGCGCGGCATCCGGGACGCGGCATCGGAATCGGTGACCTTTGCGATGAGCAGACTTTGGTTTGGTTTTCGAGCGATGATGGCCGGTCCGTGGTCGCCGCCCTTGCGAATGGACGCGGCGGTGTCGAGTCGCAGTCCCGAGCGCTGTTGCAACGCGCCGTGACAGGACCAGCAGTGGTTGCGGAGGATGGGTTTGACCTCCTTCGCGTAGTCCACGCGGTCTGCTGCTCGCGCGAGGGGCGCGAGGGACAGCGCCGCAACCGCTGCCGCGGCGGAACGGTGCGGGAAGGTGTGGCGGCGCGGTTGCACAGGCTGTGCCGACAGCATGACGGCGCGAGCACGCGTGTCAAGCAGGCGGCGACGCCGCGCCGTCCTCCTGCCCCCTCGGCGGCCGTTTCATCGACGCCGCGAGGCCGAGCGCGATGAACGTGCCGAGCACGACCGTGTCGAGGATGCCAAACGTCACGAGGAACAGGTCTCCGTTGGTCGTGCGGAGAAACGTCTCCATGCGCTCAATCTTCCGCGGCGCGGCCTGTTGCGCTTCCATGCGCGCGCGCTCCCACGCGATGGCTTTCTCGACCCAGCCGGGATTGAGCACATGGTTGTGGGCGACCTTGAACAACGCCGAGACGGACGCCGACACGAGCGCGATGAGCGTGCCCGTGCGCCAGCCTTGTTCGAGCGTGAGCGCGCCGTCCGGGGCGCGATCTCGCGCCGACTTGAGCGCGAACCGGATGAAGCCCGCGAGCACGACGAGGCTCAACGTGCCGCTGTATTTGACCACCTCCAGCCGTTGGAAGTGAAACCCGGCGAGCGAGGTGGCGAGCAGCCACACGCTCACCGCCGCGCCCGAGAGCAGGCCGAACTTGAGTTCCGGTTTCAACGCGCCGAGTGCACACCGCCGGCAACGGCGAAGTCAACCACGTTGATGCGGACCGGGCCGAGGATGGAATTTGGAATTTGGATTTCTCCGCGCCGTCGGCTACACACGCCGCATGCGGTTCATCGGCGGCGTCATCGAGAAGCTCCAGCGGCATCCGAAGCGGATTGTGTTCCCGGAGGGCACGGAGCCGCGCGTGCTGCAGGCGGCGCGGCAGTTCTATTCGCTCCGGCTGGGCGCGCCCATCCTGCTCGGCGACCGCACGCGCATCAAGGACGCCGCCGAGCGGCTCAACGTGTCGCTCGAGGGCGTCCGTATCATCAATCCGGCCGAGAGCGAGGAGCTGGACAACTTCGCGCGGCGCTTCGAGGCGGTGCGCCGGTCCAAGGGCATCCAGGAGCGCGAGGCGGTCGAGGCGATGCTCAAGCCAAACTATTTCGCGGCGATGATGGTCGCCATGCACCAGGCCGACGGTCTCGTGTCCGGCGCGAGCGAGACGGGCGGCAGTGTGCTGCGGCCGCTGTTCCAGATCATCCGCGTCGCGCCCAACATCACCACGGCGTCGAGTTGCATGCTGCTCGAGGTCGAGGACACGCGCTTCGGCCATGAAGGCTCGATGCTCTTCGCGGACTGCGGAGTGATTCCCGACCCGACGGTCGAGCAGCTCGCGGACATCGCCTTCTCGACCGCGCAACTCGCGAGGCATTTGCTGGGCGTGAGGCCACGCGCGGCAATGCTGAGCTTCTCGACCAAGGGCAGCGCGAACCATCCGGCCGTCGCCAAGGTTCAGGCGGCGACGGCGCTCGTGAAACAGCACGCGCACGAGCGCGGATTGGAGGCGGACTTCGACGGCGAGCTGCAGGTGGACGCGGCAATCGTCCCCGACATCGCCTCGCGCAAGGTTCCCGAGAGCGCCGTGGCGGGCCACGCGAACGTGCTCATCTTCCCCGACCTCAACGCGGGCAACATCGCGAGCAAGCTCATCCAGCACATCGCGCGCGCGAATGCCTACGGCCAGATTCTTCTCGGGATGGACCGGCCCGCGGCGGAGGTCTCGCGCGGCGCGAGCGCGCACGACATCCTCGGAGTGGCGGCGATTGTGGGATTGCAGGCCATCGCCTACCGGTTGCTTTATCCCGCGGCCGGCACGCGGTTGCCGGGAGAGTAGTAACCGGATTCGGCTTCGGATGTCCCGAGTGCTTCCGCCAGCCTGAGCAATTTCACGACTCGAAACGCAGACCCGGAACCCGGAACCCACGCGATGCCCTTGCGCAACACCATCACGCCGCGCGTGTTCATCGCCGCGACGCGGCAGAACGACGGCAAGACGACGGCGTCGCTTGGGCTGCTCGCCGCGCTCCAGAAACACCACCGCCGCATCGGCTACATCAAGCCCGTCGGTCAGCGGTTCGTGGAAGTCGCGGAGCACAAAATTGACGAGGACACCGTGCTGATGGACAGCGTTTACAAGCTCAACTGTCCGCTGCTGGACATGAGCCCGATTGCCATCGAGCCGGACTTCACGCGGAAATACCTGCAGAGCTCCAACTACGACGCGCTGGTCCGCCGAATCCACGACGCCTTCGACCGCGTCGCGTGGGAGAAGGACTTCGTCCTTTGCGAGGGCTCCGGGCACGCGGGCGTGGGCGCGGTGTTCGACCTGTCCAACGCGCGCGTCGCCAAGCTGCTCGGCGCGAAGGTCGTCATCGTTTCGCGCGGCGGCATCGGCAAGCCCGTGGACGAGGTCGCGCTCAACCAGGCGCTCTTCGAGAAGGAAGGCGTCGAGATCATCGGCGTCATCATCAACAAGGTGCTGCCCGACAAGCTCGACTACGTCGCGGACTTCACGCGGCGCGGGCTACGGCGCAAGGGGCTCGAGCTGCTCGGCGTGCTGCCGCACCTGCCGATGCTCAGCAACCCCACGCTCGCGAGCATCAAGGACGAGCTCGGCGCCGAACTTCTCGCCGGCGGCGCGCACCGCCACAACATCGTGGACGACGTCATCGTCGGCGCGATGGCCGCGCAAAACGCGGCGCAGTTCTTCAAGCGCGGCGTGCTGCTCATCACACCGGGCGACCGCGAGGACATCCTGCTTGCCGCCGCGGCGGATGCGCGGGCAAGACCTGACCAAGCCGTCGCGGGCGTGGTGCTCACCGGCAACCTCCGCCCGGGCGACAGCGCGGTGAAGGCCCTCCCCGAGATGCCGTGCCCGGTCCTCTTGTCGAGCGATGACAGCTACGACGTCGCGTCCAAGGTGCACGACATGATTGTGAAGACCCGCCCCGGCGACACGGAGAAGATCGCGCTCATCCGCGACCTCATCGCCAAGCACGTGGACGTGCAACGCATCCTCAACTCCCTTTGAGCGACGCAAGCCGCGTCACATCTGCTCCGGCGCCTCGATGCCGAGCACGCCGAGGCCCTGCTCGAGCACGCGCCCGGTCAGCCCGCAGAGCGCGAGCCGCGATTCGCGCACCGCTCCCTCAGCCTTCAGCACCGGGCACACCTCGTAAAAGCGCGTGAAGTCGCCCGCCAGCTCGTAGAGGTAGTTGCACAGGAAGTTCGGCCGGTGTTCCTCCGCAACCGCCTCGAGCGCGAGGCCGAAGTTCAACAACCGCTTCGCCAGCGCGAGTTCGGCAGGCTCCGTGACACTGCATTCCGCATTCCGAATTCCGCATTCCGAATTCTCCCTGCACTTGCGGAAAATGCTGCGGATGCGCGTGGCCGCGTATTGCAAATACGGCGCGGTGCTGCCGTTGAGCGAGAGCATCCGGTCCCAACTGAACACGTAGTCCGTCTGCCGGTTCGGCAGCAGGTCGGCGTATTTGACCGCGCCGATGCCGACGACACGCGCGATTTCGCGCCGTCTCGCGTCCGGCAGCTCGGGATTCTTCTCGCTCACGACTTTGAGCGCGCGCTCCTCGGCCTCGTCGAGCAGGTCGGCAAGCTTCACCGATTCGCCGCTGCGCGCCTTGAAGGGCTTGCCATCCTCGCCGAGCACGGAACCGAACCACACGTGCGCGAGCCTCACCTTCGCCCCGGGATGCCAGCGCCGGAATGCGTTGAAGAGCTGCCTGAAATGCAGTTGCTGGCGGCCGTCCGTGACGTAGATGACCTCGTCCGGCTGCCACGTCTCGAGCCGGAATGCGACCGTCGCGAGGTCCGTCGTGGCGTAGTTGAAGCCGCCGTCGCTCTTCTGCACGAGCCACGGGTTCGCCTGCCACTGGCCGTCGCGCTGGATTTGAAACGGATCGTCCTTCGGTGGCAGCGTGCCGTCCGAGAAGATGCACAACGCGCCCTCGCTTTCCCGCGCCAGCCCGCGGGACTTCAAGTCTTCGACGACCGCCTTGAGCCGCGGGTTGTAAAAGCTCTCGCCGTGCGTGTGGTCGAACTTCACACCGAGCCGCGCATAGATGGCGTCGAACTGCGCCTGCGAGAGCCGCTGCATTTCGCGCCAGATGCCGAGGTTCGTCTCGTCGCCGGACTGCAACTTCACCAGCTCTGCCTTCGCAAGCTCGCGGACCGACGCGTCCGCATCGCACGCCGTGTTGATGGTTTTGTAAAGCCGCTCCAACTCCGCGATGGGGTCGGCGTCGAGTGCCGCGCGGTCGAGCCCCGTCTTCCAGCCGTGGAGCAGCATGCCGAACTGCGTGCCCCAGTCGCCGATGTGGTTGTCCGTCACCACGCGGTGGCCGAGCAGCCGCAACACACGCGCGAGGCTGTCGCCAAGGATGGTCGAGCGGATGTGCCCGACGTGCATCGGCTTGGCGACGTTGGGCGAGCTGAAATCAATCACCACCGTGCGCGGCTCAGAGGCGGGCGTGAAGAACAGATGCTCGCCGCGCGCCGCCGCCGCGAGCGACTTGCCGACTGCCGCGGGCTTGAGCCGGAAGTTCAGGAATCCGGCACCGGCCACATCCACCGGCTCGCACCACGGCGAAACGTCGAGCTGTGCCAGCACGTCCGTCGCGAGCTGGCGCGGGTTGAGCTTGCGCTGCTTCGCCAGGCCGATGAGCGCGTTGCACTGGTAATCGCCGAACTTCGCGTCCGGGCACGGCCGCACCAGCACCGAGCCGGTGTCGGCGTCCGGCACCACGGCGGCGACGGCCCGCCGGAGTTCCGCTTGGATTTCCCGGTGCAACATGGGGCGCGATGATTCAAACCGCAGCCGGAAGTGTCGAGTGAATTGCTGGGCGCGTGACTCCCTCTCTTTCTTCCGAGGTGGGAGACGACGTGAGGAGTCTCTGACTTCCGCGGGAGAAAGTTGGAGACTCGTCACCTCGTCTCCTACGGGGAGGCCCCGACTCCGAGTCGGGGCTGGACAGCGCCGCGCCGACTCGCTCCAATGCCGACACACGAATCAGGCGACAAAGGGGCCAGCCCGACTGTCGCTCACCTTGAACGTTAGGCTCACAGCACACACACACTGCACCATGAAACTCCAAATCATCATCGCACTTTCGACTGTTTGCATCTTCGCCGCCGGATGCTCGACCACCACATTCACCGAGTTTCGAGGTCAGGGAGTTCTCGAAGGCAAAGGTGGGACGGTTCGGAAAGTAGGTGGCATCGACTTCTGGGAGAATGGAGAGCCAGACCGCAAGTATCGGATACTGGGGTTATCGACGATTCTCGAGGGGACAGCCTTTTCACTCCGGGTAAGGACGGACCAATTGCCAAGCTTGCACGTGAACGAGGCGGAGATGCCGTGATTCTCGTGAGTCGTGACCGCGAGTTCGCCGGAGTCAGCAATCAAGGGAACGTGAGCTATCGACGGATTACGAAACTGGTTGTCGTCAAGTATGTCGAATGAGCCTAACTGTTGATCATCGAGAGGTTATCCGCAGTGAGTGGGAATCTTGAGGCGGGGGTTGGGCGTTCAAGGCTGAATGAGGGCGGCGGAGATTGTGGTCGTGGTGCCGTGCGGCAGGGCGGCGCATCTGCTGGGCTTCCTCTCGGGAAATCATTTCACTCCGCCGTCGCAAACTGGTTAGATGCGGGGGCTTTCCATGACGCCCCGTCTCCCCTCCCGGCTGCTCGCGCCCGCCGCGGTCCTGCTGCTGCTTTGCGCCGTCGCGCCCGCGCTCGCGCAGAAGCTCACCTCGCCGAAGGACTTCCTCGGCCACGCCATCGGCGACGATTACTTCCTCGCCAACTACACGCAGCTCACCAATTACTGGGCGCGGCTCGACCGCGAGTCCGACCGGCTCAAGGTCGTGCGCATCGGCACCTCGGCGGAAGGCCGGCCGATGTTCATGGGCATCGTGACCTCGCTGGCGAACCATCGGAAGCTGGCGAAGCTGCGCGAGACCTCGGCGAAGCTCGCGCACGCGGAGATTCCCGAGAAGGAGGCGCGCAAGCTCGCCGACGACGGCCGCGCGGTGGTGTGGATTGATGGCGGGCTGCACGCGAGCGAAATCCTCTGCGCGCAGGTGCTCATCGAGACGACGTGGCAGCTCGTGAGCGGGCGCGACGCGGAGACGCAGCGGTTCCTCGACGATTGCGTGGTGCTGCTCGTGCACGCGAATCCCGACGGCATGGACCTCTGCGCCGACTGGTATATGCGCGAGAAGGACCCCGCGAAGCGCTCGCTCGCCGGCCTGCCGCGCCTTTACCAGAAATACATCGGCCACGACAACAACCGCGACTTCTACGCCAGCACGCAGGCGGAGACCAAGGCGATGAACCGCGTGATGTATCGCGAGTGGTTCCCGCAGCTCGTCTATAACCACCACCAGCCCGGCCCGGCGGGCACGGTGCTGTTCTGCCCGCCGTTCCGCGACCCGTTCAACTACAACTTCCAGCCGCTCGTCGTCAGCGGCATTGACGGCGTGGGCGCGGCGATGATGAACCGGTTCCTCGCCGAGAACAAACCCGGCGCGACCACGCGCTCGGGCGCGCGCTACTCGATGTGGTGGAACGGCGGACTGCGCACCACCGCCTGCTTCCACAACATGATCGGCATCCTCACCGAGACCATCGGCAGCCCGACTCCGATGCAGATTCCGTTCAACCCGTCGCTCCAGCTTCCGCGCGCCGACTACCTCGCGCCCGTCGCGCCGCAGACGTGGCACTTCCGGCAGTCGGTGGACTACTCGGTCACCGCGAACAAGGCCATCCTCGACTACGCCTCGCGCCATCGCTCCGAGTTGCTGTGGAACTTCTACAAGATGGGCCGCGACAACATCGCGCTCGGCAAGGGCGACTCGTGGACGACCACGCCGAAAGTCGTCGAGGCCGCGAAGTCCGCAAAATCCGCCGCGGCTCCGGCCGCCGGCGCGGCGCGGTTCGAGAAGTTGTTCCGCGACCCGGCGCAGCGCAATCCGCGCGCCTACATCGTGCCCGCAAACCAGCGCGACTTCCCCACGGCGACGAAGTTCATCAACTGCCTCATCGAGACCGGCGTGAAGGTGCAGCGCGCGGTGCGGCCGTTCGAGGCGGCGGGCAAGTCGCATCCCGCGGGCAGCTTCGTTGTGAGCTGCGCGCAGGCGTTCCGGGCGCACGTGCTCGACATGTTCGAGCCGCAGGATCATCCGAACGACTTCGCGTATCCCGGCGCGCCGCCGACGCCACCCTACGACAGCGCGGGCTGGACGCTCGCGTTCCAGATGGGCGTGAAGTTCGAGCGCGTGTTCGCGGACTTCGACGGGTTGTTCGAGCCGCTCGACGACGTGGTGCCGCCGCCGCCCGCGCCGGTGCTCGACGAGGCGGGCGCGGTGGGCTTCTTCCTGCACATGCGCGCGAACGACTCGTTCCGCGCGGTGAACCGGCTGCTCGCCGCGGGCGAGGAAGTCCGGCGGCTGCGCGAGCCGTTCGTGGCCGAGGGGTTCCGCCACGACCCGGGCATGTATTTCATCACGCGCCGCGACACGACGCTGCCGCTGTTGCAGAAGACCGCGCGCGAACTCGGCACGCGCTTCATCGGCAGCAAGGAAGCGCCCGGCCGCGAGGCTGTCCCGCTGCGCGCGCCGCGCATCGCGCTGTGGGACCGCTACGGCGGCTCGATGGCGAGCGGGTGGACGCGGTGGATTCTCGAGCAGTTCGAGTTCCCGTTCAACGTCGTGTTCCCACCCGAACTCGACGCGGGCGGACTGCGCGGGAAGTTCGACGTGATTGTGCTGGTGGATGGCGCGATGAGCGGACTCGGCGGAGCTGGCGGTGGTGGCTCGACGAACAGGGCGGGCGGGACACCTGTCACGCCACAGCAGCCGGCCGCGCCTGCCGGTGACACGCCGCCACCGGACACCGGCGTCGCGCTGAACATCCCCCCTGAATTCGCCGCGCGGCGCGGGAGCATCACCACCGCGCGGACCGTGCCGCAGTTGAAGAAGTTCCTCGAAGACGGCGGGACCATCCTCGCCATCGGCAGCTCGACGCGGCTGGCGCGCGACCTCGGCCTGCCCGTGCGCAATCACCTCGTCGAGGAGCGCGACGATGGTCGCGAAGTGGCGTTCACGCGCGAGAAGTTTTACGTGCCCGGCTCGGTGCTCGAGGCGCGGCTCGACTTGTCACACCCGCTCACGTGGGGCATGGAGCAGCGCGTGGACATGATGTTCGTGCAAAGCCCGGTGATGAAGCTCGACGCGAGCGCATCCGCGGACTCGCTGCGCCGCGTGGCGTGGTTCGACAGCGCCGCGCCGCTGCGCAGCGGGTGGGCGTGGGGCCAGCAGCACTTGAAGGACGGCGTGGCCGTGGCCGAGGCGCAGGTGGGCAGGGGCCGGCTCGTGCTCTATGGGCCGGAGGTGCTCTTTCGCGCGCAGCCGCACGGGACGTTCAAGCTCGTGTTCAACGGGCTGTTCCGAAGCGTCGAGCCCGCCCGCGAGTGACGCCGCCCGGAGCAAGTTCGGTTGAACCAAAGCCGCAAGAGAACGCAAAGAACACAAATCGGAATTGCGATCGTTGCGTTCCTTTGCGGCTACAGTCATGTTGGTCTTGCTCTAATGGCGCCGCAGTTCCTCGAGCTTCGCGCCCGCCTTGCCGGAGTCGAGCGCCCCGGCCGCAATCTCCCAGCCTTCGTTCATCGAACGCGCACGTCCGGCCACGAACAACGCCGCCGCGCTGTTGAGCAGCACGGCGTCGCGACGCGGGCCGCGCTCGGCGCCCGCGAGAATGCGGCGGATGATTTCCGCGTTGGCTTGTTTGTCGCCGCCCACGAGGTTCGCGAGCGTGGCAGGTTGAACAGGGAAGCTCGACGGCGGCAGCACGGACACGCTGAAGCCGCGTTCGTGGTGGAATTCGGCGATCGTGTTCTCGCCGAGCGTGGAGAGTTCGTCGAGCGACGCGCCCCCTGGGCCGGCGCGTCCCGAAACGACCATCGCGCGCCGCACGCCGACCGATTGCAATACGCGTGCAATCGGCTCGCACAGTTCGGGACGCGGGACGCCGAGCAACTGCGCCGACGGCCGCGCCGGGTTGAGCAGCGGGCCGAGGATGTTGAACAGCGTGCGCTGGCCGCGTTCGGCGCAGAGCTTGCGCGCGGGCGCGATGTGCTTGAACGCGGGGTGATAGCGGGGCGCGAAGAAGAACGCGAAGCCGTGCTCGCGCAACGAACGCGCGGCGTCGTCCGGGGACAGGTCCACCGGCACGCCGAGCGCTTCGAGGACGTCGGCGCTGCCACTTTGCGATGTGACGGCGCGATTGCCGTGCTTCGCCACAGCCACGCCCGCGGCGGCGGCCACAAGCGCGACCGAGGTGGAGATGTTGAACGTGTTGAGCCGGTCGCCACCTGTTCCGCAGACGTCGAGCACCTCGCGCGACGCGCGCCACGCATCGGCGATCGGCACCGGCACGGAGCGTGAACGCAGCTCGCGAGCGAACGCAGCGAGTTCCTCAGGCGTTTCGCCCTTGGCCGCGAGCGCGATGAGGAAGTCCGCCTTCGCCTCGGCGGAAACGGATTCCTTCACGAGTTCATCCACGGCGAGCAGCACTTGCGTGTCCGACAAGTGACCTTCGTCAGCGAGTTGTTGCGTCAGTGAAGCGAGCACGCGGCGAGAGTAGGTGTTGGGTTGCGGGCTGTCAGCATCCGGCTGCGGCGGAGTTGCCGTCGCGACGGGTTTCGCCCACGCTTCGCGGCGTTGATGAGCATGGAGTCACGCCCGGAAACCCTGCCAACGCACACGCCGGAGCTCTTCCGTGAAGCGGTCCGCCGCGCGGTGGAACGACTGCGCGCGGGCGACGCCGTGGCCTTGCCGACGGAGACGGTTTATGGACTCGCGGCCAACGCGCTCGACCCGCGCGCGGTCGCGCGCATTTTCGAGATCAAGGGTCGTCCGGCGAACAACCCCGTCATCGTGCATGTGGCGTCGCATGAGATGGCGCGGCGCTGCGCGCGCGAGTGGCCGGAAGCGGCGCAACGTCTTGCCGCGGCGTTCTGGCCGGGGCCGCTGACGATTGTTGCGCCGAAGGCTTTGGACATTCCGCCCATCGTCACGGCTGGCGGCGATACGGTCGGCGTTCGGTGGCCGTCGCATCCTCTGATGCAGGCGGTGATTCGCGAGTGCGGCTTCCCGCTGGCCGCGCCGAGTGCGAATCCGTCCAACGCGCTCTCGCCAACGAGCGCGGGGCACGTGGCAAGCGCGCTCGGGCCGCGCCTCGCGCTCATCGTGGATGGCGGGCAATCGCAGGTCGGCATCGAATCCACGGTGGTGGACGTGACGGCGTCGCCGGTGCGGATTCTGCGACCGGGGATCGTCCACTCGGAATCACTCGAAGCGGTCCTAGGTGGGGTGGAGTTCGACGCTGGCGAATCCACTGGCATGGACTCGGCGCTCCGCAGTCCCGGCCAGTTCCCCCGCCACTACGCGCCGCGCGCGAAGCTGCTCGTTCTATCGTGGACGGACGCCGCGGATCTCGGCGCGCAACTCGAGAAGCGCGGACTGGCGGCACGCGGCGTGTGCATCCTCGCGCACTCGCGTGTGCCGATGTCCGGCGGTTTCGCGCGCGTCGCGGTCGTGCCGCACGACGCGGAGGCGTTCGCCCGGGCGCTGTATGCGGAATTGCACGCGTGCGATGCGGCAGGGGCGGAGTGCATCGTGGTGGAAGCGCCGCCGGCGGGCGTGGAGTGGGAGGGAATCGCGGACCGGCTTCGCCGCGCTTCAACGGAGGCGTGACGCGGGTCACGCGGGAAGGCCGTGTTGTTCGTTCCTTGCCGGGCGCGACGCTGCGCAGAACGATTTGCGGATAGAGCGGGTCGAACCCGAGCAGGCCGAATCCCGCCAGCCGCCGGTAGTTCCCGGTGGTGAATGTGGCGACGAGTTCGCCCGCTTCGCCGCGGGTGAGCAGGCTTGTGACCGCGATGAGTGCGAGCGGCGCGGCAAAGAACAGGGCAAGCCAGAGCAGGCCGGGAGCGGAGGTCAACGCGGCGCGGAGCCCTGACTGTGCGCCCGCCGGTGGGTTCACGGGCTCTTGGCGCAACAGTCCGGACCGCCGCTGTCGAGCCAGTGCGATTGGAGTGGCGCGCGTCGGAGCCGGGCGGCAGAGTGCGCGCGCCATGCCGTTTCGCGCACTCGGGCTCGACCCCCGCATTCTCCAAGCCATACAGGAAGCCGGTTACACCGAGCCGACGCCGATCCAATCCGCCGCCATCCCGCTCGTGCTCGCAGGTCAGGACGTGATCGGAATCGCGCAGACGGGAACGGGCAAGACAGCGGCGTTCACGCTGCCGATTCTGACGAAGCTCGCCCGGCGCATGGACCCGGCAGGCGGGCATCGGACGCGCGTGCTCGTCATCGCGCCGACGCGCGAGCTGGTCGTGCAGATCCATGAAAACGTCCGCGACTACGGACGGCACCTGCCGTTCACGGCGGCGACGGTGTTCGGCGGCGTCGGCGAAGTGCCGCAGATGCAGGCGCTGCGCGCGGGCACGGACATCATCATCGCGACGCCCGGCCGGTTGCTGGACTTGATGCAGCGCGACTGCGCGAACTTCAGCGCGCTCGGCTACCTCGTGCTCGACGAGGCGGACCGGATGCTCGACATGGGGTTCCTGCCCGACATCCGGCGCATCGTGCGGCAGTTGCCGAAGCACCGGCAGACGATGATGTTCTCGGCGACGCTGTCGCGCGAGATCGAGGGGCTTACGCACGAGTTTCAGCGCGAGCCCAAGCTCGTGCAAATCGGCCGCCGTTCCAATCCCGCCGACACGGTGACGCAGTTCGTTTATGAAGTTCCGCCGCGGGCCAAGTTCGCGCTGTTGCTGCACCTGCTGCAGGACCACCGCTTCCACATGGTGCTGGTGTTCGTGCGCATGAAGCACGCGGCCGACCGGCTCTCGCGCCAGCTCGAACGCTCGGGTATCCGCACCGCGACGCTCCACTCGAACCGCTCGCAAAACCAGCGGCTCCGCGCGCTGCGCGACTTCAAGGACGGCGACGTGCGCGTGCTGGTGGCGACGGACATCGCCGCGCGGGGCATTGACGTGGACGGCATTTCGCACGTGGTGAACTTCGATTTCCCGCGCCGGCCGGAAGATTACGTGCACCGCATCGGCCGGACGGGGCGCGCGCAGGCCGTGGGCGACGCCATCAGCTTCGTGACGCCGGAGGACGCCAAGGAGCTGCGCTCGCTCGAGCGGTTCATCAACCGCGGGCTCGTCCGCAAGCGAGCCGAGGGATTCGATTGCAACGCGCCGCCACCGCCAGCCGAGAACGTCGGCGTCGCACGCGACTTGCGGCACGGTGGCCACCCTTCGCCCTACAGTGGCGTGGCGCGGCACGCGAGTTTCGAGTCGCGCCGCGAGCGGTTTGGCCGCCGGTGGCGCGCGCCGCGGCGATGAGCGCGGGCTGCGCGCTCGACTTCACGGCTGCCTCCTGCTGAAACTGCCCGCACGATGGAGCCCGACCAGAAGCCAGCGCCACCGCCGCGACCGGGCACGGCCCAAGCCTCGCGCGCGCTGCGCGTGCTTCTGCTGGTCACGTTGGGCCTTGTGTTGGTGGTGCCGCTGGTCGTCGTCCTGGCGCTGCTGCAAAAGGGCAAGCCCAAGTGGATCAAGCCCAAGCCCGAGCCGGGCCAGTCCACCAACCCGGTCCCGACGAACGCCAACTTCAATTCGCGATGAGTGCGCCTGCCCCGACGGACCCCGCGGGCACGCCGCATCTTCACCGCCGCTTCGGCACGCTCGAGGCCACGGCGCTGAACATGACGAACATGATCGGGATGGGGCCGTTCATCACCATCCCGCTGCTCATGTCGGCCATCGGCGCGGGCGGGCCGCAGGCGCTCATCGGCTGGGTGGTCGCGATCATCATCGTCATTCCCGATGGCATGGTGTGGGCGGAACTCGGCGCGGCGCTGCCGGGCTCGGGCGGCACGTATCACTATCTGCGCGAAGCCTACGGCCGCGACACGTGGGGCCGGCTGATGGCGTTCCTGTTCATCTGGTCGTTCATCCTCAGCGGGCCGCTGGAGATCGCCACTGCATACATCGGCTTCGCGCAATACGCGGGCTACGTGATGCCGGGCATGTCGGCTTTTCAGAAGGGCGCGCTGATGGTCGCGCTCGGGCTGCTCGCGATCTTGCTGCTCTACCGGCGCATCGGCGCGGTGTCGAAGATCACGGTGACACTTTGGATCGGGATGCTGCTCACGGTCGGCGCCGTGATCGTGTCCGGCGCGATGAACTTCAACCCGAAGGTGGCCTTCGATTTCCCGCCGGGCGCGTTCGAGTTGTCGCTGGGGTTCTTCCTCGGGCTCGGCGCGGCGGCGCGCGTGGGCATTTACGACTACCTCGGCTACTACGACATCTGCTTCATCGGCGACGAGGTGAAGCAGCCGGGGCGCACCATCCCGCGCTCGATCTTCATCAGCGTGGTGGCGGTGGCGCTGGTTTATGTGGCGATCAACCTCTCGATCATCGGCGTGATTCCGTGGCGAGAGTTTGTGCCGGCTGACCAGCACAAGGAGGTGGCCGACAGCATCGTGAGCATCTTCATGGAGCGCCTGCACGGTCGCGGCGTGGCGACGGTGTTTACGTTCCTCGTGCTGTGGACGACGATGGGTTCGGTGTTCGCGCTGCTGCTGGGCTACTCGCGCATCCCGTATGCCGCCGCGAAGGTGGGTTACTTCTTCAAGGTGTTCGCGAAGCTGCACCCGGTGCGCGAGTTCCCGCACGTGTCGCTCGTGGTGATCGGTGCGATTTCGATTGCGTGCAGTTTTCTGCCGCTCGGCGCGGTGATTGACGCGCTGATCGTGACGCGCCTGCTCGTGCAATTCATCGGGCAGGTCGGCGGCGTGATGCTGTTGCGCCGGACGCAACCAAGGCTCGAGCGCCCGTATCGCATCTGGCTTTATCCGCTGCCGTGCCTCGTGGCGCTGGCGGGCTGGCTGTTCGTGTTCGCGACGTCGGGCGGGAAGGTGATCGCGTTCGGCGTCGGCACGCTCGCGCTGGGGGTGGTGGTGTTCCTCGCGTGGTCGCGGATGAAGCGGGCGTGGCCGTTTGCGAAGTGAGCGTTTCGGTTTCGAACCCCGGACCGCAGAACTCGCGACTACGAACTGGCGCGCTTGGGCTTGAGGAGCATGGCCTTCTTGTCGGTGCCCTCGACTTCGATGCTCTGCGTCTCGATGTCCGGGTCGTCCTTAAGGGATTGGTGGACGAGGCGGCGGTCGTAGGCGTTCATCGGTTCGAGTTCGACGATGTCGCCCCATTTGTGGACCTTGTCGGCAGCTTCCTTGGCGCGCTTGAGGAGCGCGTCGCGGGCTTGGGCGCGATAGCCGCCGACATCCACCGTGACTTTCGGTGCGGCTGGGTCCTGCCTGAAGAGCAGCCGGTTGAGCAGATACTGGGTGTCGCCGAGCACCTGGCCTTGGCGGCCGATGAGGCGACCGGAATCCTCGACGGTGACGCTGAGCATCAGGCCGCCGTCATATTCCTGCTCCTCGATTTTCGCCTCGAAACCGAGCGACTTGAGCAGTTGGTCGAGGGTCTCTTTCGGTTGGGCAGGCATGCGCGGTCCTTTCGGTTTCGAGTTTCGGGTTTCGAGATCCAAGTTCTGTGTGCGGGCGGCTACTTTTTCTTTTTCTGCTGGGACTGCGGTTTTGCGGGTTGCGGTTTCGCTGGTGTCGGGGCGGCGGCGGCGGCGGCCTTTTCCTTCTCCTGCTGCGCGTAGGTGTATTTGGTCTGGGCAATGGTTAGCAGGTTTTGCACGGTCCAGTAAAGGGTCAAGGCCGCCGAGAAGGTGTAGAGCATGACCACGAAGATCAGCGGCATATATTTCATGATCTTCTGCTGCGTCGGGTCCATGGCGGGCGAAATGGGAGTGAGGCGCGCCTGCCAGAGCATGGTTGCCGCCATGAGGATTGGCAGTGGGTTGATGGGGAAGCCCGCCACGCTCGCGATGGTGTCGGCCTGCGAGAGGTCGCACGCCCAGAGAAAGCGCTCGCCGCGGAGTTCGATGGCGCTTTGCAGCATCTGGTAGAAGCCGATGAACACGGGAATCTGCACGAGCATCGGCAGGCAGCCGCTCATGGGGGTGACCTTGTGCTCCTTCCAGAGCGCCATCATCCGGCGTTGCTGCTCTTGCTGGTCGTCCTTGTATTTCTCCTGCAAGGCCTTGATTTGCGGCTGAAGTTCCTGCATGCGCTTCATGGACCGAGTGCTGGCCGCGGTGAGCGGCCAGAAGAGCAGCTTGATGATGATGGTGATAGAGATGATGCAGAGCCAGTAAGGGAAACCGAGGCGGTTAAGGCCGTTCATCGCGAGCAGCAGCCCCTTGGCGAAGAAGCCGAAGAACCCGCCGTAACCCATCACCTGATCCATCTGATTGCCAAACTGCAGCGCAAGCCGGGCGAGCATGTGGTATTCCTTCGGCCCGCTGAACACCACCAACTCGCGCTGCACCTCGGCCGATGGCGGCAAGGAAACCGCGCCGAACAGCAGCGCCGTCTGGAATCCGACGGGCGCGGCGACGAGCTTGCGGTCAGCTTCCAGCTCACCACGCGAAGGCGGCGGCAACAGGACGTGGCGCGCGATGACCTCGGCGGGGACGACGTTCGTCGAGGCGGGCATCGCGATGATGGCGAAGAACTGGTTGTGCGCCGCCACCCAACTGATGTTGCTCGCTCCACCGCTGTAGGTGGACCGCGGCGTGCCGGGGATGCAGCCGAGCGACCGGTTCGCGAACCAGCCTTCGTTCGCGGAATCCGATTTGCGTCCGTTGAACCACATCATCCCCATCAGCAGGCCGGTGTCGTGCGCGTTGATGGGCGTGGACGTGCCTACCACCCACTCTTGCGCGGGCAGCGCGATGGGCTGCGGTGAGCGGTTCTCCAGCCGGACCGTCACGCGCATGAGGTAATTGCTCGAGGGTGCGAAGTCCTTCACGACCACCAAACCGCTGGCGAGCTGCTTCTCCGCGCGCAGGCCCGTCGCGGTGCGCGTGAGCGTGAACGGCTGCGCGTCCTGAAGCGCGTCGCCGCCCAGCAGCGTGAATGCGGGCACGGGCGCCTTGCCGTTGAGCGACGCCAGCTTGTTCGTGTCCCCGGACCCCTTGCCGAAGCACGCGATGGACTCGCGGTAACGTTTGAACTCGACGAGATTCACCCCGCCGCCGTGTGACGAGAACGTGTAGCGCACCTCCGGCGTGTCGAGCACCTCGGTGTGTTCCTTTGTCGAGACGACCGGCATGGCCGCGTGCGCCAGCGCAGCCGGCGAAGGCGACGCCGGGCCGGCGGGCGCGGGCGCGGGTTGCTGCGCGTTGGTCGAAGCCGGCGGCGTGTTCGTTCCCGAAGCGCCGGGCGGCATGGTGTTGGTCGCGCCCGCGAGCGAGTTCGTGGACGACGGCTCCGCCGGCGGATACCACACCTTCACCAGCTCAAACCAAAGCATGATGAGCAGGAACGAGACGGCG
>Ga0233425_10006536_pt1 | contig 17208 bp, 21 predicted proteins | sample Watercolumn_Towu_2_FD_181712 | JGI IMG/M metagenome (GOLD analysis project Ga0233425, IMG submission 181712) | Freshwater microbial communities from Lake Towuti, South Sulawesi, Indonesia - Watercolumn_Towuti2014_140_MG | ecosystem: Environmental > Aquatic > Freshwater > Lake | place... | reverse complement strand
TCCCGCTTGGGTGTAGGCCTGCTTTTGAATTAAAGCTAATTATTGGCCCGGCACAGAAGCTCCGGAGTAATGGTGGACAATTCTAAAAACAAGACCCCCTATCCCCTGCTAAAATGTTAGGGATAAATCCTTAGATGTACTTTGTAAGAATCTAATCGTCCTGCGGACAGAAATGGAGAGGTAGCCTCCGCCGGAGGCGGATTGTAATTGCCCAGGCTCTTCCGGAGCCTGAGCAAAAATCATTTTACTACGAAAATAGGCTGTGGAACCTTCTGTGCCGATTTTCATCTTTGGTGGTGTCACGCCACTGGCGTGGCATGACGGCTTAATCCTGTAAATCCTGTCAGACATTCTTTTCACAACTCTAAATTGTTGCTGAAAAAGAAATTTGACTTCTTAAATTTTTGAAGCCAGTGCATTTCCAACAATGTTGGAAGTGTTCTTTTATTTTTTTTGAGGAGCGGGCTTGGGTGCCGGGGTAGTGGGCGACAGGCCCGCATTTTTTTTGGGGGCCTGGCTTTTGAGATACTGCTTCATTTTCTGATCGGCTTCGAGCACTTCTTCCAACGATGGGCCGGAGATCATATAGGAATAGCCTTTTTTATTATCGTGGGAAAGCCGGACCTGGAGGCTGGTGCTTAAGAGGAAGGCTCCCAAGAATAGGAGTAATGATTTATTCATGGTGAAGATTCTCCGAGCCTTCAGCCAAGGGCAAATCGTTCTTTGGCCATCTGACTGGTTTGGGATAAGAGGGACAAAAGATCTCGGGCTGTTTGAGGAGAGAGAGAGCCCATGCCGCAGGCCGGGGTCAGCAAGGCCTGGGTGTAGAGCCGTTCACGATCAAGGCCCTTGTTTTGTAAAGTCAGAAAGGTGGCGGCCAAGCGATCCAAGAGCTGGGGGGCCGTTTCTTTTCCCGAATAGTCGGAGGTAGGGACTATTCCCCAGGCAATCATTCCTCCCTTTTCCTGGAAGGCCTTAATTTCTTTGGGATAGAGAACAAAAGATTCACTAAAACCGAAGGCATCCAGATTAATGATATCCAGATCCAGGGACAGCAATAAGGCCCAGTCGGTATTCCCGCAGCAATGGAGTCCGATCAAAGCGTCGGTGTGCTCCCGGATCGGGGCGATGGTCCCTCCCAGGATTTCTAGGACCGCTTCCCGGGATAAAGGGGAAAAGGCCGACCCATATCCGGTGAGGGAAGGTTCGTCAATAAAAATGACGGCCTTTTTGTCAAGATTCTCAAACTGTTTAACCTGATCAATCGCCTGTTGAGCCAACCCTTTGATGACGGCCTCCATCAATTCCGAATCATGGATCAGAAATTGATCGGCGGGAGATTTCACCCCCAGACCCATGGTGATGGGTCCGACAATTTGACCTTTAAGAAAGTCTCCCCGGAGCGGGACCTGGGGACCTTTCTGGAGCAGTTCATAAAAACCGGCGGCGTATTCCGGGACCAGGGAAAAAAAAGCGGGATCCAGGCTGAGCAGTTTTTCATAGAACAGGAGCAGGGCCGCAGCCCGGTCGCAGTCCGGATCATAGAATAAATTTTTTTGAACCAGATCAGGCTTTAGACAGGGCAACGGGGGACTGTATTGGAGCATCATCTCTTCTCGCGGGTCTTTTTGAACCAATTGGGGCCAGAAGGGAATCAGATTAGAGTAGGCCAGGATTTCCCGACAGGCCTCTTCCGCAGAAAGGAAGGGGACACTGCCGATACCGGTAGCGGAAAAGGGGGCCAATTGGGGGGAGAGAAGTTTTAATTTCATTGATTTCTTAATATTATGTCGGTCATAAGAAATATCTATCGTTCGACAGGATTAACAGGATTGATGATGTTTTGTTCAGGCTCCGGATGAGCCTGAACACCCTCAGGACGATAGTTTGGGCCTTTCATCTGGAAAGGCCCAAAAGCTAGAAAGATCCTGTCAATCCTGTCAAATAAATTTTAAGAATCTGTCGTTATTTCGCCCTTTCCATATATTCCCCGGTTCGTGTATCGATGCGTATACGGTCCCCTTCAGCGATAAACAAAGGCACTTGAATAACCGCTCCGGTTTCTACCGTGGCCGGCTTGTTCCCGCCGGTGGCTGTGTCGCCTTTGAATCCCGGCTCCGTGGCCGTAACAATCAATTCCACAAAATTCGGCAATTCAAGGTCCAAGGGCTCCTGGTTAAAATAAAGGAGCTTGATGTTGATATTTTCTTGAAGGAAGCGGACTTGCTCCCCTACCTGGTCTTTGGTCAGGTAAATCTGGTCATAGGTGGTATTATCCATAAAAACAAAATTGTTTCCTTCCCGGTAAAGGTATTGCATCTCCTTTTCTTCCATGTCCGGCTTTCCGACTTTTTCCCCAGAACGGAAGGTCTGGTCAACCACCCTTCCATTGATCATATTCTTAAGTTTGGTTCGGACAAAGGCCCCGCCTTTCCCCGGTTTGACGTGTTGAAAATCGACGATCAGAAAGGGTTTGCCTTCAATCTCTATTTTCAGACCTTTTTTAAAATCAGCGGTGGAATACATAAAACAGTTGTCTTCTCCTTCTTATAAAAATACCGTTCGCCGTTTAACGTTCGGACTCCGCCCCATCGGGACATAAAAGTTAAGACTTGAAAATTGTCGTCTTACTCGGCCTTTTCTTTGCCCTTGCCTCCCTTTAATTGGGTGAGCCAGTCATTTAAGGTCGCCATGACTTGTGAGCCCTGGGGGCCTTTTTCTTCTCTTTCCGACTCTTCCGGTCCCTGTTCCCGTAAAGCGAATGAAAGGTCCGCCTGGGAGAGGAGCGGGTCCGGAGATGGTTTTAATTCTATGGGCGCCGCTTTTTCCTGGGGCGGTTGAAGGTCCGGTAGTTCTTGGTGCTCATCATTGGGATAGGAGACCAGGGTATTTGAGACCTGGGTAAACCATTCGGAAAGCCTGGTTTCACCAACCTTTTGTAAATAACGTCCGACCATATCCATTGACGGGGCGATGTCTTTTATCTCCTGGGCTACGGCCAGTATCTCGGCCCTCCCTTTTTCCTTTTCATTTAAGTCCATATAAGCCAGGGCCATTCCCAACCGTAACCCCATATCTTTGGGAAAGTATTTCAAAGCCATTTGGCAGAGTTCAAGGGCCTGGTTCTGACGATTATGGTTTTTCATCAAATGAACCATATCTAAGATCAGGGAAGGGGAGGGTTCAATTTCAATCGAGAGGGTTTGGGCCACAGGCTTTCCTTGGTCAGGGGTGGTTGAATTTACCGGCGGTAACATTACGGGGCGCCTCCTTTGTTTTGGCTTCATCAAGGAAAAAGATAATCTCATCCGGTTTTACCAAACCAAATTCTTTGCGGGCGATTTCTTCGAGATAAATCGGATCCTGCTTCAGTCTGGATATTTCTCGATACATTTCCTCATTTTTCCGATTCAATTCCTGATTAGAGACAATCAACGCCTCTCTTTTTTGGGCCAAATCCCTCATCTTGCGGACTTCTCCATGACCTTTAAAGACCAGGGTAATTAAACCGATTCCCAGCAATACCGGAAAGATCCAAAGAAGGCGTTTTGAGGAAAAGGCAAAATAAGAAAAAAGCCTGGGAACTTCCCGGTTATCTCCGCCCTCTGTCCGGCGGTTATTTTTTGGGGGAGCTTTCCTTGGAAATAATTTCATGCGGTCCCCGGCCCCTGATGATCAAAATAATAGGTTATAATACCTGGATATTTTTTAAAAAGCCATCAATTTTTTTTAAGATAAAATCGGGTCGTGGTCAAGAAGATTTATCAAAAACGGTTTCTTTTTTTTCAGAAAAAAGAAGGGGAAAGTCCGGCTTGGGAAAAACCCGGGTTGTGGCCCTGGAGCCTGGGGGAAGAAGATTAAACCAATGGGTGCAGGAAAAAGAAATATCTATGAGGATTACAAGCGACTGTTTAAAAAAGAACCGCCAAAAGTGGGAGGAGTGGCCCATTATATTAATTCCCAATATATCCAAGGGAAGGCCGAATCCAATTTTGCCGCTATTTTTTTCTCCAACAAGTAACCGGTTAAGGTTATCAGAGCAAGCTCTTATTAATAACCTCTTCGGCTATTTGCTGAAAAGCCAAAACCACTGCCGAATCCTTATGACTGAGTAAAAAAGGTTTGCCGGCATCAGCCTCGACAACCAATTCAGGCTCCAGAGGTATCCGTCCTAAAAAAGGAACCCCCCATTCTTCGGCCAGGATTTCTCCCCCTCCCTGTTTAAAAAGGTCGATTTTATTATGACAGTGAGGGCAGATCAGGCCGCTCATATTTTCCACCACTCCCAAAATGGGTAAAGAGACTTTATTCAAAAACTGTAAGGACCGCCGGACATCCTGGATAGCGACCTGTTGAGGGGTGGTGACGACGACGGCCTTGACTCCAGGGATTAACTGGGCGATGGAAAGGGATTCATCTCCTGTCCCCGGCGGGGCATCAATAATCAGAAAGTCCAAGGGGCCCCACCGGACATCGCCTAACAGTTGCCGGATGGCTCCTCCTTTGCGGGGTCCTCTCCAGATAAGGGCCGTTTCTTCATCGGCCAGGATATTGGCCATGGAAATGACCTTCAGGTATTGATTATACTCAATCGGAATGAGTAAAGAGTCTTGGGCTATAACCCGCTTGTCGGTCAGGCCAAGCATCTTGGGTATACTCGGGCCATGGAGGTCGATATCCAAAAGACCTGTTGAAAAACCCTTGGCCGATAAGGCCGCCGCCAGATGGACGGATAGGGTGCTCTTTCCCACCCCGCCTTTTCCGCTGAGGACCAGTAGTTTATTTTTAATCAAGGCCATGGTCTCCAGGATCTTGGCCTTTCTTTTTAACTGATCTGGAAATTCCAAGGTGCCTCCTTCCTTAAACCTTTGGGGATTTGGTCCGATTTTTTAATGTTTCATCCATACTGCCTGAACGAAATCCTTTAAGGTCCAGAGTGATATAGGAAAAACCCAACTTGGACAGGTGAGGAATCAGGTCCTGTCTCTTCCCCGAGTCCAGGAAGAGGCTGAATTCTTTCTGAGGGACCTCAATACGGACTAAGGACTGATGAACCCTTAAGCGGTATTCCGGCAGACCCAGCCTGGCCAGGGCCTTTTCCCCGAGGGCCAGGCGTTTCAGTAACGGGAGCGTGAGCGGTTGACCATAGGCCACCCGGGTGGCCAAACAAGGTGAAGAGGGTTGATTCCAAGTCGGCAGGCCTAAGTTCCGGCTTGCCCGTCGGATCTCCGCCTTGGTCCAACCCAAATGGGCCAAGGGGCTTATTACATTGGCTTCCCGGGAAGCCCGGATCCCCGGGCGATAGACTGTGAGGTCATCGGCATTGGTCCCATCCAGCAGAAATCGAATTCCTTTCTCTTTTAAGTAAGGCCGAGCCTGTCTGAAGCGGGATTTCTTGCAATAATAACAGCGGGCAGGGGAATTTTTTTTGAATCGTTGATCCAGGTATTCCTTCGTTTTGAGCCGATGGAGGCGGACGCCCAGATCGTCTGCCAATTGTTCGATTCGTTCTCTTTCTTCGTCTCGTACTAAGGGAGAGAAAAAGGTCAGGGCCAGGGGAGGGGAGTCCCAGGCTTCCCGGCAGAGATAGAGCAGCAGGGTACTGTCCACCCCTCCGGAAAAGGCTATCGCTCCGGGCTGAAACTGTTTGAGAAAATGGATTAGGGCTTTTATTTTTGAGGAAGGCACCGGTTATAACCGTCCGGCAAATATATCTGCCTTACTCTATGAATGAAATGACCCGATGGCCTTGCTTTTCCATGGCCTGGATAATCGGGTCCAGGGGGACCCGTTTCAAACGGAAAAGGTGCGTTTTCTTTTGGCCTTTTCCCAGCATTCCGACACTGATGATCTCTCCCCCTTTTTTCTGAATAATCCCCGAGGCCTCTTCAAAGGCCTTCGGCCGATCGGCCAAATGGATTTCCAGCCGGGAACTGGCTTCCAGGACGCCCATTAATTGGATAAAGGCTGCCAGGATGTCCGGGGTGGTTAAGATTCCTACTAATTTCCCTTTTTCGACCACGGGCAGGCCCCCGATTTTATAGCGGTAAATTAAGCGGGCCGCCTCTTCCAAGGATTCGTCCGGTCTGATCGTCACCGGATTTTTGACCATAACCTGGTCAATGCGCATCTCTTCCATTAAAGAGGGAATCATAACCTGGCGAAGGTCGCTTTCCGTAATCATCCCCAGAAGGGTTTGGTCTTCGACCACCGGGAGATGGCGGATGGAGAATTTCTTCATTAAAGACAGGGCCTCAATAATATGGCAGTTTTTGGGAATCGAGACGACCTTTTTAACCATCCAGTTTTTAACTAACATACCTGCTCCTTTTTATTCAGCCTGGTCCAACGGAATTTTTCCGTCCCCTGCATATTCTTGTCGCCAGGCGGATGGGGGAAACCCTGAAGGATGACTCTCTCCCTCTCCCCTTAGAAAAAATGGGGATAAAAGTCCCCTTTGGCTCAATAGAGAATGGAGGGAGATTTATGGTTATTTTCCTGTTGCCGGATATCATAAAAGGTTTAGAAAATTTTTTCAAGAGAAAGGAGAGATGGAGTCCTGTTCGGTTGACTTTTTCTTTGTTTTAGTATACCTTGCGCTTAAATAAATAACGGTAACGAACTTATGAAAACCAAATTTATCTTTGTAACCGGCGGGGTGTTGTCCTCACTGGGGAAGGGATTGGCCTCGGCGGCTATCGGGGCCCTTCTTGAATCCCGGGGGCTGAAGGTCACCTTTCAAAAATTGGATCCCTACATCAATGTCGATCCGGGGACGATGAATCCTTTTCAACACGGAGAGGTCTACGTCACCGATGACGGGGCCGAGACCGACCTGGATCTGGGGCATTATGAACGGTATACCTCGGTCAAATTGACTCAGGATAATAATTTTACCACCGGAAGGATTTATCACTCCGTCATCACGAAGGAACGACGGGGAGATTATCTGGGCGGCACCGTTCAGGTCATTCCCCATATCACCGATGAAATAAAAAACAGTATCCTGCTGATGGCCGATAAGGCCGATGTGGCCATTATCGAGATCGGCGGCACGGTTGGGGATATTGAGAGTCTCCCCTTTCTGGAGGCCATCCGCCAATTCAAATCCGATGCCGGAAAGGAAAATGTCCTCTATATCCACCTCACCTTGGTCCCCTATATTAAAACCGCCGGAGAAGTCAAAACCAAACCGACCCAACACAGCGTCAAGGAACTCCGCAGTATTGGTATTCAACCGGATATCCTGCTCTGCCGGACAGAGGGAATCCTTTCCCCGGAGATGAAGGCCAAGATTTCTCTGTTCTGCAATGTCGAAAAAGATTGTGTCATTACGGCCAAAGACGTGGAGAGTATCTACGAAGTGCCCCTGGTTTTTCATCAGGAAGGTCTGGATGAAAAGATCGTCGAGCGGTTGAATATCTGGACCCGCTCCCCCCGTTTGGAGGATTGGATTGGCCTGAACGACACAATAAGAAACCTTAGCCTTCCGGTCCGTATTGCTATTGTGGGAAAATATATTCATTTAAGGGAATCCTATAAAAGTTTGAATGAGGCCCTCTTCCACGGGGGCATTGCCAACAACTGCAAAGTCATTCTCCATTTCGTTGATTCGGAAGAGGTTGAAAAGGAAGGGGCGGACCACTTTTTGTCTCAGGTCCACGGTATCCTGGTCCCCGGAGGTTTCGGGGCCCGGGGGGTGGAAGGGAAGATCGCCGCAGTCCGCTATGCCAGGGAAAAGAGTGTCCCTTATTTCGGGATCTGTTACGGAATGCATATGGCCGTCATTGAAGTGGCTCGATCCTTGGCGGGTCTGGAGGAGGCCAATACGACGGAAGTAAATCCTTTTACTCCCCATCCGGTTATCTACCTCATGAGTTCCTGGTTTGACTATCGCACTCAACGAGTGGAGCGTCGGGATAAAAATACGGATCTGGGCGGGACCATGCGCCTGGGGGCCTATCCCTGCCGGTTGGTCGAGAATACCCGGGCCTATGAGAGTTATGAACAGGATGAAATATTTGAACGTCATCGCCACCGATATGAATTCAATATGGATTTCAAGGGACCCTTGACGGACAATGGGCTGATTCTCAGCGGGCTTTCTCCGGATAGTCATCTGGTTGAGATTGTCGAACTCAAGGATCACCCCTGGTTCCTGGGCTGTCAATTTCACCCCGAATTCAAATCTCGTCCCATGAGCCCGCACCCCCTTTTCAGGGAGTTTATTCGAGCCGCTTTGACCTATTCTCAAAGTCGTTAAGCAGGGTGAATCCCTTTGAAAGAAATAGCCATCGGAAAATGGAAGGTTGGAGAAACTACTCCGCTTTTAGTGATCGCCGGTCCCTGCGTCATCGAGGACGAATCGACCACGGTCGCCATTGCCCGGGAATTGAAGGAGATTCAGAAACGCCTGGATATCCCCCTGGTCTTTAAGGCCTCCTATGATAAGGCCAATCGCACATCAATCCACAGCTATCGCGGGCCGGGTCTGGAAGCCGGCCTGGATCTCCTGGATTTTATCCGCGCCCGTTTTGAACTGCCAGTGCTATCCGATGTCCATCAGGTCAGTGAGATTGACAAGGCCATTCAGGTCCTGGACGTGATCCAGATCCCGGCCTTTTTATGTCGTCAAACAGACCTGCTGACCGCGGCCGGGAAGACCGGGCGACCGGTTAATGTCAAGAAGGGACAATTTTTATCCCCTTGGGATATGCGCTTTGTCGTCGAAAAAATTGCCCAAACCGGGAATGAACAGATCCTGGTGACCGAGCGGGGGGCCGCCTTCGGTTATAATAATTTGGTGGTAGACATGAGGGCCTTCCCGATCCTTTCCGGTCTGGGCTATCCGGTAATTTTTGATGCCACCCACAGCGTCCAACTTCCCGGCGGGGGCTCGGGCGTTTCCGGGGGGGAGAGGCACTATGTCCCTTTTCTGGCCCGGGCAGCCGTTGCGGCCGGTGTGCAGGGTATTTTTTTGGAGGTCCATCTGGACCCGGAAAAGGCCCTCTGCGACGGAGCCAATTCCTGGCCCCTGGATCAATTGGAACCCCTGATTCGTTCTCTGATGGCCATTCATCAGGCGGCTAGAGGGATTAAGTAGTCGATCGCGCCTAGAATCCGGTGTCGATTTCGGAGTTCGGATTTCGAATTGCGGAATCCGGCCGACTAGTTATCTGCCCCGGCTGCGTCTCCGGGGAAATAAGGGTTTGTCTGTCATGCCGAAAACCCCAAAACTCATATTAGAGAAGGCCCAAAAGATTAAACTCCTTCTGCTTGATGTAGATGGGGTTTTAACGGACGGGTCGGTTTTTTACGATGAAAAGGGAAGGGAGATCAAGCGGTTTTTTGTTCAAGACGGTCAAGGGATCCGCTGGCTGCAAAAATCGGGAATCGATGTGGGGTTCCTTTCCGGACGATCCTCCCAGGCCGTGACCAAAAGGGCCGAAGAGCTGGGTATCCGTTTCTGCTTCCAGGGCATCAGGAATAAAATGGAAGTCTTTGAAAAAGTCCTGCGGCAGACGGCGCTCCAACCGGAGGAGGTCTCTTTTATGGGAGATGATTTCATCGATGTCCCCCTTATGAAAAGGGTCGGTTTTCCCATTAGTGTCATGAATGGACATCCTCTGGTTCAAAGAGAGGCGGTTCATATTCCCAACGCCATTGGAGGAAGAGGGGCCGTAAGGGAGGTCTGCGAACTGATCCTGAGGGCCCAAAATAAGTGGGACCCACTTCTCCGGGAGTATGGACTAAGTCTATAAAGAGACTCAGGTGAAGTAGGGAGCAAAGGAATCCATTGACCCGGAACAAAGATTTGTTTATACTTAAAATTAAAGGGGATTGAATTTTGGTCCTCATCCCGGAAGGAATCGAGATTATTTGAATAATATATTAGAATAACGTGAAAAAGTTAAAGAATATTCTAATTGTCGGTATCGTTTGTGTGGTTGCTTTTTGGTGCGGTTTATATGCCTTTAGACCCCAAAAATCCCCAACCCCACCTCCCCCCTCCTCTGCCGGGACCGCGGCAACCGGTCAGATTGGCCTGCAAGAAATAAATTTCGTCCAAGTCAAAGACGGGATAAAATTGTGGGAATTGAAGGCGGAAGCGGTAACCTATCATCAACCGCAAAAGCAGGTTTCTTTTAAAAAGGTTATGCTGACCTATTACCCCAAAGGGGAGAGACCGTTGACGTTGGTGGGCAACCTGGGTCAGTTGGATACGGAAAAGAAAAATGTTTTTATTGAAGGGGAAGTGGTCATTTCGACCCCTGATGGCTATGAACTGAAAACCCCATCCCTTTTCTATAAGGATGAAAAGAGGGAAGTGTATACGGATAAAGCCTTCACCTTCAAGGGGCCGACTATTTCCCTGGATGGATTGGGAATGACCATGAACCTGGATACTCAGCTGGTAAAGGTCAAGAAAAAAGCCAAGATGACGATTACCTCCTGATTCGCTTCGGGACGAGAGAGAATGGTTGAGGAAATCGGTGATCCAGTCAATTAAAGGAAGGATGAGATGGGCGGGTTGAAGAAAGCGGTGGTTGTGGTTATGACCCTTGGCTTTGGCTGGTCCGGATTATTTGGCCCGGGGTGGGCGACCGGGAAAGACAAGGATTTCTTTGAAGGCAGTCGTAACATTGTGATTACCTCCGACACCCTGGAGGCGGATAATAAAAATAAAATGGCTACCTTTTCGGGAACGGTGGTGGCCAAGCAGGATCAGCCGGGGAAAGACCCGATTACCATTTATTGTGAGAAGATGGTCGTCTATTATATCGAAGAATCGAGTGAAAAATCCCCCTCTGCCCCGGCGGATAAAGGTGAAAAGAAAAAAATAGCCGAACAGGGCCGGGTAGATAAAATCGTAGCCAGCGGAGAAGTCAAAATCGTCCGCGGGAAAGATGTGGCTACCGGAGAAACGGCGACCTATTACAATACCGAACAACGCATCGTTCTTTCCGGACATCCGAGGGTCTGGCAGGGAAAAAATTTGGTTAAGGGAGAGGAAATTACGGTTTGGCTCAAAGAGAATCGCAGTCTGGTAACCGGAAAAGGATCGAATCGGGTGCAGGCTGTGATCCATCAGGAAGAAAAATAGATTTCACCGCCTATTAAAACCGGAATGAAGAACAGCATGAAGGAACTATCGGTTCGAGACCTGGTGAAAATATATCATCGCAAACCGGTGGTTAACAAGGTCAACCTGCAGTTAAAAGAGGGTGAGATCGTCGGGCTTCTGGGGCCGAATGGGGCAGGGAAAACGACTACTTTTTATATGATTGTCGGCTTGACCCACCCCGACCAGGGGACCGTTTTATTAAACCGGGAAGACATCAGCGACCTGCCAATGTATCTCCGGGCCCGCAGGGGGATCAATTATCTGCCCCAGGAACCATCCGTCTTTACCCGGTTGACGGTGGATGAAAACATTATGGCAATTTTAGAAACCTTGGATATCCCGGCCGAAGAACGGAAAAGCCGTTTGGCCGGCCTCCTCCAAGAACTAAAATTGACCCATTTGGGAGGTCATAAGGCTTATTCCCTCTCCGGCGGGGAACGGAGACGGGTGGAGATTACCAGGGCCTTGGTGACTTCTCCGTCATTTATTTTGCTTGATGAACCGTTTGCAGGCATAGATCCTTTGGCCATCAATGATATCCAAAACATCATCAAAGGACTAAAGGATAGAAATATCGGTGTCTTGATTTCCGATCACAATGTCCGGGAAACCCTTTCCGTGTGTGATCGGGCCTATATTATTAACGAAGGGACCGTGTTGGAAGAAGGCAGCCCTCAGAAGCTGGCCGAAAGCGAGACGGCCCGGAAGATCTATTTGGGTGATAATTTCAGATTGCACTAATGGCCTTAGAAATTAAACAACAACTTAAATTAAGCCAGCAGTTGATCATGACGCCTCAATTGCAACAGGCGATCAAACTGCTGCAGCTCTCCAGGCTGGAACTTTTGGAAAACCTTCACCAGGAGTTGGAGGCTAATCCGGTCTTGGAAGAAGCCATGAGTGAAGACCTTGAACCCGCTCTGCTTGAAAAATCCCCCGGAGAAGGGGAGACCGAGATGGAAGACCGCCCGGCAGAGGTGACCATTGGGGAACAGGCCTTCGAAAATATGGATTGGGATAATTATCTTAATGATTACTATGTCCCTCGAAGTGAAGATATCTCGGAGGACCGGGAGGTCCCTTCTTTTGAAAACATGGTCTCTAAAAAGACCTCCCTGGTTGATCATCTGATGTGGCAGCTCTCCCTTTCCAATTTGACTCCGCCGGAGGAAGCGGCCGGATCGGAGATCATCGGCAATCTGGATGTGAATGGTTATCTGATGGCTTCTCTGGAAGAGATCGCCCAGAGTTCCGGCCAGCCCCTGGACCTGGTGGAAAAGGTCTTGCTGCGTATTCAGGAGTTTGATCCATTGGGCGTGGCCTCCCGGGATTTGCGAGAATGCCTGCTGATTCAGGCCCGTTACCTCGGTCAACTGAACCCCTGGGTAGAAAAAATTATCCAGGATCACCTGCATTCTCTGGAAACAAAAAATTATCCGGCTATCGCTAGGGCCTTGCAGGCCCCGATCGAAGAAATCATTCCGGCGATAGAGATTATTTTGGCCCTGGATCCCAAACCCGGTCGTCTTTATAGCGATGAAGAGGCCCAGTATATCAGCCCGGATATTTATGTGTATAAAATAGGGGAAGAAATTCATATTGTGTTGAATGAAGACGGTCTCCCGCGGTTGAGGATCAATGCTTTTTATAAACAGGCCTTAAGCCAAAGGGGAGCGGTGTCCGAAACGACCCGGGAATATATTCAAGAAAAGCTGAGGTCGGCCATTTGGTTGATTAAAAGTATCCATCAACGCCAACGGACCATTTACCGGGTGGCTGAAAGCATCTTTAAGTTTCAAAGAGAATTCTTAGATAAAGGCGTCTCCCATTTGAAGCCGCTGATTTTAAAGGACGTGGCCGAAGAGGTCCAAATGCATGAGTCGACCATCAGCCGCGTGACGACCAACAAATATGTGCATACCCCTCAAGGAATATTTGAGTTAAAGTTTTTCTTTAACAGCTCCCTGGCTGGGGCCAATGGAGAATCCGTGGGCTCGGAAAGTGTCAAGGAAAGGATCAGGGTCCTGATTGCTCAGGAAGACCCGGTCCATCCCTTGAGTGATCAGGAACTGACCGAGATACTCCAAAAAGAAAATATCTCCATTGCCCGGCGGACGGTCGCCAAGTATCGGGAGGCCTTAGGGGCTCTGCCCTCCAATAAAAGAAAAAAAATTCCCATGCAGCACTGGCTTCGTTCCAAAAAGCCGGAGGGGCTGGAGGAAAATAATTAGATAAATTTCTAGGCAAAATGGATAAAATTGATTAGAGAACAAATCCTTAACCTTGACCAGCGAAAACATTTATCAGGGTAAGCCAATTTTAGTTCCGGCTGGTCCGGGTTGGGCTATTTAAGTAAGAAAGCAGGAGGTAATATGCAAATTTCCGTATCATTCCGAAACGTCGATCCTTCAGATCATCTCAAAGACTATGCCGAAAACCGTATGAATCGTTTAAAAAAATATATGGAAGAACCCATAGAAATCTATGTGGTCCTTTCCATTCAAAAGTTCAGACATACGGCTGATGTGACCATCTCGGCCAACGGGGTAAAGATTAAGGCCCAGGAAGAAACGGGTGATTTATATTCGGCCATCGATATGGTTTTAGATAAAATTGAAAAGCAGATTAAACGGCACCGGGAAAAGATAAAAGAACATAAGGCGGATGGAAAGTCCAAAACCCTTCCGGCTGGTGCCAAGAAAGGTGGGGAGGAGGGCGAATCGGAAGAAGAGAAGGCCCCTCAGATTGTCAAAACAGAGCGGATATTTGCCAAGCCCATGGACGTGGAAGAGGCGGCTATGCAGCTTAAACTGGCCAATAATGAATTTTTGGTTTTCACCAACTCCAAGACCCGTTTGATTAATGTTTTGTACCGTCGCAAGGATGGAAATTTTGGCTTAATTGAGCCGACGAGTTAATACGAAAATAGAATCCGAGTCTACGTCCTATTTTCATGGTTCGTGGTGCCACGCCCCAAAAGGCGGGGCATGGGAATTAGTTAGAAAATAGAGTTTGAGGCCAATCAAGGCCCTCCGATATTTTCATCTTTCGTGGTGTCACGTCCCTGACGGGACATGACGGCTTAATCCGAAAATAGGCTGGGAGTCATTCGTGCTAGTTTTCATCTTTGGTGGTGTCACGCCACTGGCGTGGCATGACGGATTAATCCGAAAATAGGCTGTGGAGCCTTCTGTGCCTATTTTCATCTTTGGTGGTGTCACGCCACTGGCGTGGCATGACGGCTTATTATGAAAATCTGTCAATACTTAGATCCTGAATTAATTATCCCCGACCTGAAATCCCAGAGCAAGGAGGGGGTGTTGTCCGAATTGGCGACGCTGATCACTGCACGGGATTTGGGATTGATGGCCGGGGAGGTGCTCCAGGTTTTATTGGATCGGGAGAGGTTAGGCAGTACGGGGATCGGAGAAGGATTTGCCATCCCTCACGGAAAAATGAAAAACATGGGACAGATGGTCATCGCCTTTGGACGGTCGATACAGGGCGTTTCTTTTGATTCCATGGATGGGAAGGCGGCCCATTATTTTTTTGTCTTACTTGCTCCGGAAGATTCAGCGGCCCTTCATTTGAAAGCCCTGGCCAAAATTTCCCGGTTCTTAAAAAACAGCGCCTTCAAGGATAGTCTCCAGCGGGCTTCCGATCAAAACGAATTGCAAAAGATTATCCAGGAGCAGGATGAGTTAAATTAGGACTATAAAAGGGTTCAAGGATTCGAGGATTCTAGGGCTCGAGTATTTTTATTCCCGCGGTTTCCTCTTAAATCCTCGCCTCCTAGGGCCCTTGAATCCTCTTTTTATCTGGGATACATTATGCCCTCCAAGGCCAAAAAAAATATTCGCGTGGTCGTTATCACAGGTCTCTCCGGGTCCGGGAAGAGCACGGCCTTGAAGGCCTTTGAAGACATCGGGTTTTTTTGTATCGACAACCTTCCGGTCACCCTGCTCCCCAGGTTTTTAGAGCTGCGGGATCAGATCTCCCGGGAGGTCTTAAAGATTGCTTTGGTCATGGACCTCCGGGGAAAGGATTTCCTGGCCAAATTCCCCAAGATTTTTCAGGAAATCAAACGAAAGGGTTATCTTGTCGAGGTGCTCTTCCTGGAGGCGGACGAAGAGGTCCTGATCCGTCGTTTCAGCCAGACCCGTCGCCATCATCCGCTCGGAGACCGGCGGATACTTTCCAGCACTATTCGGCTTGAAAATAAGAAGATGGCCCCCATTAAACGGTTGGCTTCCTTTTGTCTGGATACCAGCCAATTTAATGTCCATCAACTTCGGGAGGAGATTCTCCGGCTATTTTCCAAAGTGGCTCAACCCGTCATGTTGACGGTCAATTTGATCTCTTTTGGTTATAAGTACGGCCTACCCCATGAGGCCGATATTGTTATGGATGTCCGTTTTTTGCCGAATCCTTTTTTCGTGTCCGAGTTAAAGGAGCTGGATGGGAATCAGAAAGCGGTTTTTGATTATATCCTGAAATGGAAAGAGACCAAGGTTTTTCTAAAAGACTTTTATGCTTTGATTTCTTTTCTGATACCCCAGTATCAGAAAGAAGGGAAGTCTCAACTGACCATTGCCATAGGGTGCACCGGTGGAAAACATCGTTCGGTGACGATCATTAATACCTTGGCCGAGTTTTTAAAAAAGCAGAAGATATTGATCAATATCCGTCATCGGGATATTCGCTTAGGATAAAAAAGCCTATGATTGGAATTGTTATTGTCACTCATTGTAACTTGGCCCAAGAGCTTCTGCGATCGGCTGAGTTTATTGTCGGGAGTCTCAAACAGACTCAAGCGGTTTCTCTCAATCCCCAGGACCAAGAGAAGGGCTTGCGGGATAAGATTGCCGAAGCCATCGAAAAGGTCGACAGTGGCGACGGGGTTATCCTCCTGACGGATATGTTCGGTGGGACTCCTTCAAATATCAGCCTTTCTTTTTTATCGGAGGGAAAGGTTGAAGTGGTCACCGGGGTCAATCTGCCGATGTTGATCGGCCTGGCCTCTAAACGGCACGGGAAATCGTTGAACCTTACGGCTCAAGAAATCAAGGCCTACGGCCTGCGCAGTATCGCCTTGGCCGGAGAAATCTTGAAACAGGAGTTCAAATAAAGCCCTCAGACCTGATTATACGTCCCGCCGAGCCGAAAGACTTGCCTGAGTTAGTCCGTATCGAGACGGGATCGTTTGTTCAACCCTGGACCCGAGATCAGTTTTTGTCCGAAATAAGCAAGTCCCTCCCCACCTTGTATGTTATTCAGACTGTTCGCGCAGGATCGCTATTAGGTTATATCTGTTTCTGGGTCATCGCCGATGAAGTCCAGATGCTCAATCTGGCCGTTCACCCCGATTACCGGCGTCAAGGGGTCGGCCGTTCTTTATTGATGTTTCTTTTGAACCGGTCCCGAGAGGAAAAGGCCTCGACTGTTTTTCTTGAGGTCCGACCATCCAACCAGGCGGCCCTGACCTTATACCGGTCGTTAGGGTTTAAGACTTTGTATCGGCGCCCCCGCTACTACGCTGCCGAGGGTGAGGATGCCCTGGTCATGGAGAGGTCCTTAGACGAAATTTGAGGCAAAAATTCATATGAATTCCCATGCCCCGCAGGGGCGTGGCACCACCAAAGACGAAAACAGGCATAGAAGGCTCCAAAGCCTATTTTCGGATTAATCCGTCATGTCCCGTCAGGGACGTGACACCACGAAAGATGAAAATATCGGAGGGCCTTGATTGGCCTCAAACTCTATTTTCTAACTAATCCGCCATGCCCCGCCTTTTGGGGCGTGGCACCACCAAAGATGAAAATGGCTTTGATTGACTCCAAAGCCTATTTTCGGATTAATTCCCATATTTTCCTTTTAACCATTTAATTGTTTTTGGGTCTAATACGAATAAAGATAGAAAATGACCGACGACCAGTTAGTCCAGCAGGTAAAAGAAGGCAATCTCCTGGCCTTTGAAGAACTGGTTCTTCGCTACCAGAAACCGATCTATTATTTCGTCCTGAGGATCTTGAAACATCCTTTGGAGGCTGAAGATACGGTCCAAAAGATTTTCCTGCTGGCCT
>Ga0233425_10006535_pt1 | contig 17208 bp, 14 predicted proteins | sample Watercolumn_Towu_2_FD_181712 | JGI IMG/M metagenome (GOLD analysis project Ga0233425, IMG submission 181712) | Freshwater microbial communities from Lake Towuti, South Sulawesi, Indonesia - Watercolumn_Towuti2014_140_MG | ecosystem: Environmental > Aquatic > Freshwater > Lake | place... | reverse complement strand
TGCCGTATCGGTCAAATCCGCCCGCCGAAAGTGTCATCTGCTTCATCGTTCCCCTCCGTGTGTTCGAGTTCGTTCGTCTGACATGTCTGTAACGAAATCGTTCACACCTTATTCAGACCTTCCCTAGTTCAATACTGCATACACAAACGTTTGGGGCCGGCCCGTTCCCTTTTGTCCACCGGCCACCAATCAACGTCGTTGCCCACTCAGCCAAGCAACTTCTCATAAAACCGGACCCAGGCGGCTGTCACCGCCTCGGCGGAAAACAGTCGAAGCGCACGCTCGCGCGCAGCATGGCCCATAGCAGCCCGGCGCGCAGGATCGTTCGCCAGCAGGGCCATCGCTTGCGCTATCTCCGCCGCATGACCCGGTTCGTGCAACAGGCCGGTCACCCCCTCCTCCACCGCGTCGGTGACGCCGTAGATGCGGGAAGCGATCGCGGGCAAGCCCGCTGCCGCCGCCTCGATGACGACCATGCCGAAGCCCTCGCGGTAGCTCGGCAGGCAGAAGACATCCCCCGCGGCCATGTAATCCTCGGGCCGGTCGGTGAAGCCGACGAAGCGGCAGCGGTCCCGGGCAGCACCGAGCCGCGCCTGCATGGCCTCGCGCATGCCTTCCTCGTCGGGGCCGACGACCAGCAGCCAGGCATCCGACGATTGCATGCTTGCGAAAGCCGCGGCAAGGTCGGGCATGCCCTTGTCCCGATTCAGGCGCCCGAGATAAAGGAAAACGACGGCCCCGTCAGGTATGCCGTGCCTTTGCCGAACCGCCTGGCGCCTGCCCGCGTCGGGACGGAAGCGCCCGCCGTCGACGCCGCAGATGGAGCCATTGCCCAGAACCCCGATCTTGTCCGCGGCCGCAATGCCTTCGGCAGCCATAAAGTCACGCTGGGAGGGGCTGTCGGCAAGCACATGGGTCGCCAGCCGCGCAATCATCTGGTCGGCCAGCTTCAGCAGGCTGCGTTTCCAGCCCGTGCGCGTCGCCCATACCTGGCCGGTAAAGATGTGGATGCGCCGCGGCACGCCCGCCAGTGCTGCGGCCAGCATAGCCAGCATGCCGGCCTTCGGCGTGACCGAACTGACGGCCGCGTAGCGCTCACGCCGAAACAGCGCAAACAGGCCGAGCAGCGCCGCGAGATCGGCGAAAGGCGCAATCTTCCGGCGCAAGGGAAGCGGGACAATGCGGGCGTGGTCCTGCAGGCTGCCCATTGCAGTTTCGCCGACGGCGTCGACGGCCAGGTCGATCCGGAATTGATTCGCCAGGGCGGCAATATGGCCGCTGAGAAAAGCCTGCGCCGTCATTGGACTGGAGACGACAAAGCACATCCCCGTCTTGCCGTTCATGCTCGCGCCTCCCCGCTCACGAGGATCTCACGCAGGCCTGCGCGCCAACCCATCGCCTGGGCATAGCCAAGAAACTGACGGATCTTGTCGGCGGGGTAGTGTGCTGTCCGGGTAAGCGCGTCGATGCGGGATGGGGTGAGGGGAAAGCCCGGGATGAACTGCAGGGCTGCGGCGGCGGCGCGGACAGGCGTTTCCGGCAGGCGCAGCGCAGGCAGCCTGCATCCAGACAGACTGCACACCTCCGCGACAAACTCGTCCAGCACCACATCGTCACTCAGGTTGAATACCTGCCCGGTCGCGTGCCCATGACTGCCCAGCAACGCCAGCGCCTCAACAACGTCGTCGACATGCACGTAGGGCAGCACCGCTTTTCCGCTGCCGATGTAGAAGAATCTTTCCCTCCGGATCGCATCCACCAGGCCTCGCACCGAGCTGTTCGGCATATCCCTGCCAAAAACGATGGTCGGGCGCAGCACCGTCCAGGGCATGCCGGTACCGGCGCCAACGGCGAACAGCGCCTCATCGCCATGCAGCTTGCTCGCTTCATAGGCGTCCGCCGGCTCGGGAGGCGTATGCTCGTCTATGGTTCCGCAGCGCGGATTGCCATAGACGCCGGCAGTAGACAGCTGCACCCAGCGGCCGACGCGGCCGGCAGCAAGCCCGGCCAGCCTTTCCGTCCCGCCTCGGTTCGCCGATTCCATCCTTGCGACCTCGCGGATCTCGCCGGCGCAATGGAAGAGGACATCAACACCGTCAACGAAGCGCAGCAGGGCCTTCTCGTCTCCGTCAACCAAGTCAGCTTGATGCCATTGGATACAATCGACAACGGGGGGCTCGTGCGGTCTGCGGCTCAACATACGGACGCGGTGACCGGCGGCAAGCTGCCAGATAGCCAGCCTGCCGCCAATAAATCCCCTGCCCCCAGTAATCGCGATGATCAATGGCGTTCCCTTGGCCGGGTGAGGCCAACCCTGTTTCAGTACCGACCAGAAGTAGAAATTTCCGGCTTCAGCTTCAGATGAAATCTCACTTACGAAACAACCGAACTATAGGTGCCTTCACTATTGCGATTAATTTATTATAAGAAATCGCGATTTCCTGAAAATATCTATCTGGCAGCACCCTCCCAAGAAACATTAACGGTAGCTGGGTAATTACGAATACCCACTTCATAATTTTCGGGTATGACTTGTCAATATCTGCATACCAACCAATTTCTCTCGCCTTCTTCGCGCAATCCCTGAGGAGGATTTCTTCTTGGAAATTGAATATGCTGTTTTCTCCCCTTTTTTTCCCAACGAAGCACAAATCTTTGGAATATTTGTTCACAAAAAAAACGTATTTGCCAAACAAGGTCGTGATTGGGAATCTTATTTGAAAGTCCTCCTTGGTTAAGTTTTTATAATAGTTTGAACCTATGCATTGGGTACCAGGAGAGGCATACGGGGTTGAACGTTCCGTCCCGTGTTCTACGCGCCCTTTGGTAGCGCATGTAATGATTACCACCCCTCCTTCTTTGGTCATTCTGTACATGTTCAAGAATGTTTCGGCCCATTTCGGATTGTGCTCGAAGCACTCACATGATATGGCAACGTCGAAAAACGCATCCGGATAGCATAAATCCTCACCTGGACTCACCACGTCGATATTAGGACCTGCGACGAGATCCACACCAACATATCCGCCACCAGAAAAGATGTTTCTTATTGATCCATTGACATCATAGGACCCTACTTCAAGTACTTTTCTACCTGTAAAGTCTCTTCCTAAATGCCCCCGAACTAACGAAACAAACCCGATTTGCTGTTTATGTGCCATTTAGGCTAACCCCGAACAGTCTGCAAACTCATATCTTTCTAAAGATAGCCAGAATTATCAGTCCAACATTCTCTATCCACCGTTGGCGATAAATACCTGATCGCCATAATCCTAAGAGTCGGGGCAGGAGGCTGCTTTTCCGAGACTTGGAAAATTCGGCAAGAATGCTGCGATTTTCTGGCGTCAATTTATCTTGCAAGGAAGCAAGCGCCATCTCGTTCGTGTCGTTGAAATGCCTGTATCGATTTTCACGCAACTTGATAATGCGAGTGATGAGGTTGTGCAAACTGATCCGCGTTCCAATTACGTTGCCACCATGCTGGCGATAACGCAGCGAAGGTCTTGGATCGTAGAAAACATAACCTCCGCATCCGGTGATAGCCAAGTATGTCCACCAATCATGCGCAAAAATCGGCACATCAGCCCCAGCTTGGCACAAAAGACTTCTTGCGGCATTGTTGAAAACCATCGTGTTGCCGCCGGCTATCGTTTGCGCTAACGCATTACGGAATGTAGCTGGCTTTGAGGGTAGTTGCGAGGGGCCGATTTGGATACCATCCGAATCGATCAGGAGAGTTCGAGAACAATAAAGCGCCGGTAGGTGTTTAGGGGTAGCATTAAGCCAACTGACAGCTCTGGCGAGTTTATCTGCCTCCCAAATGTCATCTTGGTCAGAATAGGCATAATAATCCGCCAAAATGTGCGAATGACAAGCCATGAACAAAAAATTCGCACCGAATCCCTTCCGCGGACCGGACAGAATTGTAAGTCTTTCTGGCCCCCACTTCATTCGGTATGTATTAAGGATTTCCAGTGTTCCGTCGCGCGAACCGTCATCAGATACCCACACTCTCCATCCCTTGTATGTTTGGGCGGCAAACGATTCCAGTTGCTCAGCCAGAAATGGCTTTCCTTGATAGGTGCCAAGAAGGATAGCCACGCTAGGCACATCCTGAATCCCCGAAGGCTGTTCGTGCCAGGAATCACCAGCGCCAACTTGACAAACCTCATCCAGATGGTAAATTTTCCCTGCTGATTCGCTACAAATCTTGCGCACGTTAGCTCAACACTATTTCGCAATCACGCGCCGCAAGGTTGTCTGGGCCATCGTGGAAACTTCCGCCCGGGTAAGCCCGACAAGTGTCGGCAAGGCATACACGCTGAATGCCAACAAGAAACTATACACAACGCCAGCCAGCGCGAGCGTTCCAACCGTCTCGGCAGCAGGCAACATGGCATTGACGAAGGCATGCGCCAACCATCCCACACCGAGGCACAGCAATAGGCTTGCCGGCTGATGGTGCCAGTCGAAACGCCAATTCCATATCCGTGCTATGAGCCAAGCCATTACGTTCACCGCGACAGCTTGGGTCACCACAATTTTAAGCGCCAAGCCTTCAGAACCCCAACCCAAGCCGGGCACTGTGGCATCTGTTGGCGTCAGCACAAAGTAAGTCGCAATAATACTAGCCACCGCGGAGTACATGCCGATGCGAACGTAAAGCGAGATGCGTTCAGTAGCCATCAGCATCGCGCTGCCGACCTGTCCGAGCGACTGTTGGAGTGGGTAAAGAAACATGATGGTTACGGTAATGGCGCCCTCGGTGTAGGCCGGCCCTTGCAATAACAGCAGCATGTCAGCTGAGCACGGAATCAGGTAGCCGGCAATAGCCGCGCCAATAAAATAAAGCATTCGCGATACCTTGCGGTAGAGCTCACTCATCCTCTCGTAATTGCCCTGGTGATGTGCTTCGGCGATTTCCTTCCAGAAGATGTTTAGAATGGAACCCGTCGCTAGAAGAGCGACCAAGGAGAACTCTTTGCCCACCGTGTAGTAGGCCTGCTCGATTGCGCCGCCGTGATTCTGCAGCAACCACCGATCAGCGAATTCGCTAATGAATCCAAGCCATGCATAAGGCACCAAGGGCATGCAGTAGGCAACATACTGACGCCAGAGCACAGTAGGGGTGTCTTCCTTGGTATCTGCGGGCGCTTGAACAAAGTATCGCCCGACGGCCACAGAGGCGACAAGGAACTCGACGGCGATCAGCGCGAACACGACAGACAGGGATAGCATACCGGTCAGCTTCAGAAACCAGATAGCTACAAGGTGCACGCCAGCCAGTCCAACCCCGGCCAGTTGCACACGCACTGTCTCCCGCCGCGCTTCACCCATCTGGATAACAGTTTGCCACAGGCTACCCTGCGTGAATGCGGCCATCAACGCCATCAGCACCAACGTGCGCGACTCACCCTGCCAGATCTGAGTGATCCATTCCGCCGGCAGGCAAACGGCGATCAGGCCGAATGGAAGCGCTAATTGCAGGGCCTGCCATGCAAGATACCAGACGATGAAGCGTCGCGAGCGCGGGCGCTGCGACAGGAATGTGTAGAACGCGGATGAACTCCCCATATCGAGCAGCAAGCGCAGCGCCGCGAAAATGCCCAGTAAGAAGGCCATGCGCCCGTAATCCGTCGGCCCTAACCAGCGCGCAACAAGAATCGCAGTCAGAAAATTAAGGCAGGAACGCAAAACATTGGCAACAACAGAAACGGCAAAGCGCCTGCGGACGGAAAGATCTGGGTCAGCCATTGTTGTTGATCAAGTACAGCGGTCAATCAGACAGCGCACTGTTTTACTAATGCAATCACCGTCGGCAATAATATAGCGCCGCATGAAGGCGCTTACATCGTCCGCACATCCAACCGCGTTGCTGTGGCCAGTAATGCCGTTTCGTAGATCGCTCACCGCCCGAATCAGGGCATCCTCGGAAAGACATAACAACGATACCTTTCCCAAGTCATCAAGAAACTGCTGACTAAAGCGCTGACGGTCAGGTTCGCAAAAAACGATCATCCGTTTTCCGGTCGCGAGTGCTTCGGCCCATGTCGTCGGGCTGGATGTAAAAAGGATAACGATGTCAGCGGCCAACAACAAACCTTCAAATGTCGACGTTACGTCAGAAACTATATTCGCGAATCGGTTTCGACCGAGCCAAGCCGAGATACCGTCAATATCCGTCAAGCCCAGATATGGTCGATACGTAATACTTAGGCCTCGGTTTTCGGCGAGCTGCCCGAGGCAGCGTTTCTCTATAGCGTACCGGCGGGTGTCTTCAAGTTGCTGAGAACCTATTGTGTTCTTGGAGGTGTACTCAGCAACCCAAAGTACATTTCTTACCGGCGAATCGCGACCAATATTCGATCCAAACACTTTGGCTTTCGCCAGCGCGATTTCTGCGCGTGTCGATCCTACGGCAAGATATTGCGCCCGCTGCGGCACCGCTGGTTGTACCCATGGCTGGCTGCCCTCGCCATAGCTAAGGAAGTAGTCCGCGACGCTGGAATCAATGTATTCGACAATGGGTATATCCTGTACTCCGTAGCCAAAGTTATGCTGGTAACAGAAGACCGGGATGCCTCTTTGCTGGGCATGGAACGCAAGCCTTTCATCGGCAAGACCGGCCAGGGCGAAACTGCAGACAGCATGAGGTCTGAGCAGGTCAAACGCGATCTGTGCATAGACGTCGGCACGACGTGCAATAGAGAGGCTGCCTGTAGCCACGTGCCGCAGGTGCATGGCGATCCCCGGAAAGAGATCCATGCCAAGGAAAGGCAATAAGGGTTCGCGTTGAGGTGCTGTCCATCCCTCAGTCCATGCGTCAAAAGATGCGCCGATGATCACTCTTTCCTCGTCCGTCGGAACAGCCGACGGCAAATCGAATTCGGAAAATGAACGCCAACCGTAGATTCTCCTGATCCTGTTCGAAAATGATCGTGCCCAGGATGCACCGGGGACCGCGAACTCCTGCTCGGCGGCAAATAATTCGCCATTACCCAAATCTGAAAGTGCACGACAGACAGGGGCCCAATCGAAGCCTGGTGTGGCGGCCAGGAAGTGCCCGAGCCGATTCGGAGGCAAGCTTATCGGAAAGAGAAGTCGGAGCGACTTTGCTTCCCTTGATAGATTAGCAGGCCACTCATGAGTAGCGTACGCGCCCTCTCCGAAACCGCGATTCACGCGGCGCCGCGCTCTGTCTAAGAACTGCCCCGCCACCTGCCATGGCGATGAAGTGCGCGCAGAAAGAACGGGGACCTGAATGCGATCGAACTCGCAATTTATCGCCACGCACGCATCCGCAATTACTGCATTCCATGGGTTCTCGCTGTATCCGTCGTTACGAAACCAATGATCAACTGGAGCCGAGAGTACCGAAAGCCGAGCTGGTTCCAGCTTATCGACTAACTGTTTGACCAGCAGAACGCGGCTGGCAACTGCGCAGACGGCATACTGCAGCCAGTACTTCTGCCCGGACAAGATGCCAGGCCCCTGGAGTTTTGCCGGCGCATAGCAGCCGACAATATGGGCTTCAATGTTGTCGATAAGCGCCGCAGTGCGCAGCGCCAATTGGCGGCCGTAGGCCGACAACCCCGGCCCGACCACGAAATCTTTAACGCAAATACAAGTTGCACCCGTTAGGCGCTCGTACGCATCAGCAGCTTCCGCGGTAATCGCAATACAGGTTGCCTCACGCGCGAGACCTTCAGAGTGCGCGAAGGTCGCCTGCAAGGCATTCTCGAGCAGAACCAGGTGTCCGCCGCGCGCCTCAGGTCTTGCACGCTGCACGGCAGGTCTCCTCTTCGACCCAGTCGAACCACGCTGCAACATTGACCAATTGCCAGAGGAACATCATGTGGTTTTCCCGCTGTTCGCCGCTGCTGACAATCGCTTCGTGCGAGTCGATGATCGCCTCGACCGCTTGTGTGGCGTAGAGACCGCGTTCGCGAAAACGCTGCGATGCTACGAGATCACGCACCGCATTGAGTTGAGCGCCTCCGAACCAAACATGAGCCGGTGCGTTCCATCCTGTCTTCTTGACACGCGTACGGGTTTTCTCCGGCAAGATACCTTTCATAGCCTGTCGCAACAGATGCTTCGTCACACCGTCACGAATCTTCAGCTCTCCTGGTACTCGAAACATGAACTCAATAAGCTCATGATCAAGGAAGGGGTCATAGTGGCGTAGCCCGACTGCTGTGCATTGGCGATCCTCAGCTCGCAAGCAGCATGGGGTGGTTTCACGACTGAGATCTTGATACGCACGGTTCTTCAGGAAGCTCCTGAAAGGATTATCCATGGTGGGCACGTAGTCACGAAGATCGTAATACTCCGGATTGACTGTCGAGAGATAGGTGCTTTGGCGCTCGAGATTGGGACGACAGATGCCCGGCGAGCCCGGCAAGGTGAGCCGTGCCATCATCTCCTCCGCAACCCTTGGACTCTTGCGGTAAATTGGATGGTCATGATGCTCGGCCCATTTCGCCACTTCCCTATCAAGGGTATCGTTCCTACTGGCGGCCTTGAGGTCAGCGAAGAACATGGGGAAATATTCGTATTCGCCAGCATTTAGCTCGTCGCCGCCGAGACCGCCAAACAGAGACTCAAATCCATGCTCCGCAACCATGCCTGCGACGAGATCATGGGACAGCCATGTCGCGGTGGCGACGGGCTCGTTATGGATCGCCACGAGGCGCCGCACTTGGCCCATCACGTCGATATCGTTGCCAATCGCGACTGTATTCCAGCGCTCCACCCGCTCCCGTACAACGTCCTGAATCTCTGCCCGTTCATCAAACGTCGGATCCATATAGACGCTGGAGTAGGCGATCTGCTGTTGCCCGGACAACTCGGCAGCGCAACATAGCACCGACGACGAATCCATGCCTCCCGAAAGCGTAAATGCCGAACGGCCGGCACGTTTCAAGCGCCGGCCGACGGCTCTTAGCAGTCGCTCACGGTATTCCTCCGCCAAGGCCAGCTCGTCGTCGACCTCGTTTTGCTCATCCTGCAGTTGCCAGTAGCAACCGCAACGGACGGGATCGCTGGAAATCTCGACATAATGGGCTGCCGGAACTTGGCTCATCGACAAGAAGGGCGCCTCATGGGGTGCATTATCGAAGGTGCGATAATGGGAGCCCGCCACCATCGCCGCATAGCGGCGATTGATTTCTGGACGCACTCCGGGAACTCGCAACAAGGCAGCCGGTTGTGAAGCACAGGCCGCATAATCTCCGGCGCGCGCGTAGTACAGGGGCTTGACGCCAATGCGGTCACGTCCAAGCCAAAGGCGGCCGGATTTCGCGTCGGACAACACAATTGCAAAGTCACCGTTGGCGCGAACCAACATGCCTTCGAAACCGTGCCGCAGGTAGAGAGCGACGATAAGTTCGCCATCAGACCGCGGCCTCGGCTGGAACGCCGCTGCCAGCTCATCGAAGTTGAAAAATTCGCCATCGATGACCGCGCAGATGTCCGCGGCCTGGGCAGTGCCACCGCCGCTACGACCAGCCCAGGCACAACTTGTACTTCTGGTGCTGACAACGGTCGCCAAAGTGCCCGGCATGGCCGTCATCATTTCGCGCACGATCCGCACGCTGGCGTCTCCAGCATCGTGGTTCCAGGAAACCAGCGCGGCAATTCTAGACATTGGACTGCTCTCCAACACGGGTGGCGACAAAGAACGTCCAATAATGCGGATAATCGATCACCATCTCCGGTGCGCCGCCCGTACGGTGATCTACCACTTCGGAAACGTCATAGCCGTAGGAGCGGATGAACTCCGTCAGTTCGCGTCGATCGTATGCATTGACATAAACCTTGAGAGCCTCCGCGCTGTCCAGATAACGGTCGGTGACATATCGGTATTCGGCGCCGTCCTTTACTGATTCACGCAAGATCAAGGTCTTGCGTGCCATTTTCAGCAAACGCTCCAGCGGGCGGTGAAAATTGTCCAAGTTGCTTAGCACGTTCATGCAAAGGACATAGTCGGCGCTTCCGTCAAGATCCTCGATACGTCCTACAGCGAGTTGTTCCGGAGACAACTCGGGCAGTGCTGCGCGACCAATGTCAATGAAGGCCGCGGTGGCATCGACACCGAAGTACTCCAATGGAATCCGTCGTGCGCGCAAGGAATGATAGAAGTAACCGGTCCCGCAGCCAACATCGAGCAGCGATTCACCAGGCCGCGCCAGCGGACGCAACAACTCGGCGGCCTGAGCGGCGCAGGTCATCTCCTCAACTTCCCCCTTCACCCGGCGCGAATATAGCTCGAGGACGGTGGGACTGTGCTCCCAGATGTTGTAGCGACGCCAGCCGCTGAAGTTGATCATGATCCGTCCCGGTAGCCCGATATGATAAAAGCCGAGGCCATGAAATAACCGCGCCAATCCTTGGGATTTTCCATTTCGACGCTGGCCCGACGAAACAACTCTGGCATTGTCGCCTCAGCCATCGGCGGAAGGCAGTGATAATGATAGAAAGAGATTTCCACATCATGGAGCCCGGCCTGCTCAGCTGCGGCACGCAACTCGAACGGATTGTGGGTGCGCGAGAGCACTTCGTCATAACCAGGTTCGTCCTCCTTTCCTCGGCGCAGTGGCGGTAGATCGAGGCGAAACTGGCGCTCGACCATTGCTACCGCAGCGGCCAGTTGTTCAGCTTCGGTTGGGTCGGTGGCTGCTTGTAGCGCAGGAAGATCTACCAGGCTTTCAAAGAAAAAATTGCGGCTGTAGCGATTGAGGGTAAACAGCGCAAATAGTTGGTTACGTGCCTCGATCATCACAAGACCGCCGGGCCGTACTGCCGCAACAATGTTGGACAGTACGTCGCTATCGGCAGCAGCAGGAATATGCGGTAGAACGCCGAAGCAGATGGCAGCATCGAAACCGCCATCACCGCACGGCGGCACGTACGCTGCGGGATCGAGCACACTTCCCTGCCAGAAATGATCAGCGGGAACACCTTGCGCACCCATTACGCGTCTCGCCTCAGACACCATCTCCGGTGTCAAGTCGAAACCATAACGATCAATGCCAAGACCATCAAGATCGCGCAACATCGACGCCGGACCGCAGCCAACATCAAGCAGCGATCGAATACCGCCAGCCTTTAGTCGTGCGCGCACGATCTCGGCATGAACAGGCGGATAGGCTATCTTCGATTCATAGTAGTCCCGATAGTAACTCGTGCTCCAGGTCGAATAGCAATGCCGAACTCTATCTTCGGCAGTATCGGCTTCAATCGGCTTCTCGTTCATAAAACCTCCGCAACCCGGCGACAGACCAGCCACATATGCGACGACAGGCCCTGCTCCGCGAGAAATCTCTGAAACGACGCGCCCAAGCGTTCCCATTCATCGATGAGGACCCTGCGCAGGAACGGTGAAGTCAGTGTGTGGCGCCCTGCAAGCACCGCATCGCGCACCAATTCGGCATCGAGCCGCCCCGGTGTCAGAACTTCCAAGGTATCGAATCCGGCGCTCTTGACAAGCTGCGCCAATGCGCTTGGTGTAAATAAGTTCACATGTTCGGCATCGACCGCAATGGATTCTGCGCCGAGCTCGGCGATATCGAAGCCATCCCCGTTTGGGCAGGACAAGATCAACAACCCGCCTGACTTCACCAGCCGGGTGGCGTGCGCAATGAAGCTGCTTGGTGCAAACAAATGCTCAATCACTTCAAAAGCCACGACGACATCAGCCGGCACGAGGCTGGTTGCCACGTCCTCGATTCGACTTTGAATCACGGGAACGCCACGGTCGCGGCAAGCCTGGGCAAGCTCGGGCGTAGGCTCGATCGCCAACACTTCGTCGAAGGCTTGCGATTCGATCGCGAGGCTGCAGAATGTGCCAAAGCCCGGCCCGACCTCGATCAAACGTGACGTGCCAGAACCATACTGACGCGCCAAGTCCAATACCCGCGCCAGCCATGGCCGGTGTATTTTCTCGCGACGCGTCGCTTCCGAGGCGGGAAAAATGTGTTTAGTCCAGTATGCATAGTTCTCGGAATTCGCGTAGTAGTCAGCCATGACGCGCTCTGACGGGCGCGGCGACATGTATATCGTGCCGCAGTGGCAACATCGAACGAACATAAAGCCGAACTTCCTGAAAGCAGGCATTGTTTGTGACGACGCACAAGCCGGGCAGGCTACTGCAACAAACTCGTCGCACCGTGCATGCAGTCTCTGGATGTCACGCGCAAAAGCCTCCTCCTGACCGCTCAGCAGAGCGTCTGGACAAAGCTCATGTTCGCTTAACGGCTGGTTATCGATGTCGCTCATCAATTTTCCCCATGTTACTTTACGATTCCAGCTCATCACGGACCCACTGGCCCTTCTCCACCCGCCATACCCGCGCATCTCGAAAGGTGTCGGCGACCCGGTCGAACTCCTCCTCGCTCATGCCGACGTATTCGAGCCAGCGGTACAGGTCGCGCGGCTTGACCGGGTCGTAATGGTTCACCAGTTCGATCGCCTTGTCCCGCGTCATCAGTCCGGCGCGGATATCCTTGCAGGTATGGTCGGTGGCGCGGCCATAGCCGAACTTGATGTACTTGAGGTAGTCGTGCACGCCGTTCTCGTGCATGTCGTCGAGGTTCGACATGGTCCGGTAGGTCCGGTCGAACGGTTCGTTGCTCACCTCGAAGCCGTAACGCTCCGTCACCAGCTTTATGTGCCGGTTCGCCTCCCAGTGCACGTAGTTGCCAAGAAAAATTCCGCGCAGGTCGAGTTCGAACAGCGACCGGTCGTCGGGGTACTTCCAGGCATGCAGGTCGTGGCTCGTCAGTCCCTCGCGGCCGATGAAATAGGTCCACTCGTAGCCCCGCGCGAAGTGTTCGAGCCGGTCCCGGTAGCTGATCTCCGGGAAATCGTCCATCGAAAACTGCCCGCACAAGTCGAGGTAGCCGTGCTCGCCGTAGAAAACCAGGGGGATGCCGTACTGGGCCGCAACCCGAACCGGCGTGGTCATGATGCCGACGTGGGCATGCCAGTTCATGTCGCCCATGATCATGAAGGCGAGGCGGTTCAGCTTCTTCAGCACCTCGATCGAGGGCGAGACCAGGATGTGGTCGACACCGAAAGCCTCGCGCATGTGCAGCATGTTGCGCCAGCCGACTTCCGTCCAGTTGTTGCCGTTGTAGGTCACCAGCAGCGGATTCAGCCCGAGCTCATGCTTGATGACGTGGGTCTGAAAATAGCTGTCCTTGCCGCCGGATACCGCGATCACGCAATCGTAGCGCGAGCCATCCTTGCTGCGATATCGCCCGACGATCTCGTCGAGGAGGGCGAGCCTGCGCACCCATTCCGACTCGGGTATAGCGTCCTTGATCTCCGCCATGCGGCAGCCGGTGCACACGCCATGCTCGTCGTATTCCATCGGCGCCGCGCTGATCGAAGGATAGGTGCAACGCCTGCACCAGGAAATCGGCCGCAGCTGCGAGCGCGGACGGGCCGCCACATAGTCCCCCTCCTCTGCCTGGCGCAGGCGCTCGGCAATGCGCGCATCGGCCGCACGGCGATCGTACTGCGGCTCGCGCAGCAGCCAGCGGCTGCCAAGGGCGACAGGCCGCATGGGCAGCCCCTGCTCCAGGCAGGCCTGCTTCGCATGCGCATAGCTCAGCTCGAAGAAATGGAAGATGTTGGCCGCCGCCGCCGCCGCGGCCTGCCCCTCGGCAACGGCCTCGGGAAAATGTTCATAGCACCCGACCCCGCCGAGCGCAACCACGGGAATGTCGACCGCGGCGGTCACCGAGCGCACCAGATCCAGGTCGTAGCCGAGCGCGGAACCGTCGCGATCGATCGAGTTAAGCAGGATCTCGCCGGCACCCAGCCGCTCGGCTTCGCGCGCCCATTCCGCCGGACTGCGGCCCGTGGCCTGCCTGCCGCCATCGGCGAACACCTCGTAGCTTCCGTCTTCACGCCTGCAGGCATCGATCGAGACCACGATGCACTGGGCGCCGAACCGCCGCGACGCCCTCTCCACCAGTCCGGGATCCCCGAGTGCTGCCGTATTCAGCGTCACCTTGTCGGCCCCGGCGTTGAGGCGTTCCGCTATGTCCTCCAGGCTGCGGATGCGTCCGCCGAAGGTCAGCGGCATGAAACACACCTTGGCGATCTCCCGCAGCACGTCCAGCGCCGTGTCGCCCAGATACTGCTGCTGCAGGTCGTCGCGCCGCAGGTCATGGCCTTCCTCGCCGCGGCTGATGTCGAGCACGACTAGTTCGTCCACGTTCCAGTGCGAGTAGCGCTCTACGGTACTCATCGGGTTGCCGATGACCTGGTGCACCTTGAAGAGCTGGCTGCGCACGATGAGGCCGTGCTTGAGCAGGAGGACGGGGATCAGGCGCGGGCGGGTCATGCGGCAATCCTTCCCTTCGCATCCAGCCTGCCGGTGCGCCGCAGATAGTCAACCCAGCGGGCAAGCAGGTCCAGGCCGGCATCCTGGCTTTTCTCGGGGTGGAACTGCACCCCGAAGACATTGCCGCGCTCGAGCGCCGCGGTCACCAGGCGCCCGCTGAAATCGATGGTGGCCGCCACGTTATCCGCAGGAATGTCGGCCCAAAAGCTATGCACGAAATAGAAGGGCGCCGCCTTCATCCCCGCCGGGAACAGCACGCCGTCGCGAGCGGACGCTGCATCGCACCAGCCGATGTTCGGCACCCTGAAGCCTGGGCGATCGGCGAGCAGCCGCACGACGCGTCCCGGCAGCAGGCCCAGTCCCGCATGGCGGCCGTGCTCCTCGCTCTCCTCGAGCAGCAACTGCATGCCGAGGCAGATGCCCAGAATGGGCGTGCCATCCGCCGCCGCGCGGCGCAGCGGCTCGACCAGTCGTCTTGCACGAAGGCTTTCCATGCCGTCGCCGAAGGCGCCGACGCCGGGAAGGACCACCGCCGCGGCCGAGCCGAAATCCTCGGGGCGGCTGGCCGTCCGCACCGGCGCGCCGACGCGCTCGAAGGCCCGCACGACGGACGCCAGGTTGCAGATGCCGGAATCGACTAGGCAGATCATGCCGCCCCCCCGACACGCAGCGGCGACACCCTCGGCACCTCGGCACGCACGAGCCTCACCAGCCCCTTCTCCTCGAAACGCTCCAGGTAGCGGCGCAACCGGTTGAAGGGCAGGTCGTGCGCCAGCGCGATGTCGAGCAGCGTCATGCGGCCGTCGAAATAGCGGAACAGGCAGTCCAGTAGGTGACCCCAGCGCTCTGCGTCGTCCTCCAGTTGCTTCTCCACAGTCGGGTCGGGCCGTTCCATGTACAGGTCGTAGCGGGGATTCGACAGGCACACCAGCCCGTCGAAGCACCGCTCCATCACGGCATTGTTCTCGAGCGCCTCGACGACGCGCTTGAGAACCTCCAGCATTTCGTCGAGTTGGGCGTGATCCATCAGTTCCGGCGTATCCAGGCTGGAATGGTATTCGCGGTATGGGGCGAACTGGTCCTCGCAGCGCGTCAGTTCCACGAAGGGCACCTCGTAGCCCGGCGCTTCCCAGACCGTCTCGTCGTTGCCCGCCCCCTTGCGCCATGGCACGAGAACACCGGCGTGGCTATGGTGCCGCAGGGCGTTGGCGAAAGCCTGGTCGATCATCTGGCCGCCCAGGAAGGTCGACGTCGCCTTGACCGGCCCGGCGGTGCCGGGCATCTCCTCGAAGACGCCGCAGACCATGCGGTCGACCTCCCCGCGCGGCAAGTCCCGCAGGTAGAAGACGCTGCCGAGGTGCTCCGGCCCCAGCACGAGACGATAGGAATAATGCGTATCCTGCCCGGCCAGCCACTGGAACAGCCTGATCAGCACCGCCGTGCCGGCAAAGCCGTCGTTCGCCATGTGCGGATGGCAGGTGTTGGAATTGAAGACGATCATCTTGTCGCTGCGCCCCGCCTTGTGGTGGTGCGCCACCAGCATCCGGCCCGGCGCGTATTCCGTCTCCAGTTCGACGCGGTAGCGGCCCGGCCCCAGGTTGCGGTAAACGCGATGGGGAATGCACAGCGCCCAGTCGGCATCCCAGGGACGGTATTGCCACATGCAATGGAACATGTAGGCATCCGGCAGGTCCGGATTCGTGACCAGGTGCGGCGCCAGGGCTTCCCAATCCAGATCCCCGGAAAACGACTTCGAGTAGCGGCCGACCCCAAGCGTATGCGCCCGGCCGTCGAACACCTCCATGCCGTCGCGGAAAAGCTTGGCGCGGCGCACCCGCCAGTTGTCCGGCACCAGCCAGCCGTTGTAGGAATCGCCCGACGTAAAGCTGAACGTCTCCAGCGGCAGCTCCTGCCCGATGCGGGCGAACAGGCCCTCGTTGTCGTCCGCCACGACGCCCGTGGCGAATGCGCACAAATCCTTGATCAGTTCATGCATACCGTCGGCCCGGCGGAGCATTCCCGATCATACTGCTATTTTCCACCACCGGCAGCATCTCCCAGTGACAGCTGTATATGGAAACCACAAAGAGCGCTTTCGGCATCAATAGGTTCGCTCAGTCAATACTGAACTTCGTGTTCACGTATTCGAGCAGTCTCTCAAGACTCGCCTCGATGGAAAACCCGGATGTATCCAACTGCAGCTCCGGTGCTAGCGGGAATTCGTAGGGTGCACTGATCCCCGTGAACCCCTCAATCTCGCCACGGCGCGCCTTCAGGTATAGCCCCTTCGGATCGCGTTGTTCGCACACTTCGAGGGGGGTCGCGATATGCACTTCATGGAACAGGTCGCCGGCAATCGACCGCACCCGGTCGCGGTCGGTGCGATAGGGCGAGATGAAGGCCGTGATCACCAAACAGCCCGACTGCGCGAAAAGCTTGGCAACCTCGCCGATGCGGCGGATGTTCTCTGCGCGATCGGCGGCGGAAAAGCCGAGGTCGGCACACAGTCCATGGCGCACGTTGTCGCCGTCGAGGACGAAGGTGCGCCATCCCTTTCGGAACAGGATCTGCTCCAGCTCGAACGCCAGGGTGGTCTTGCCCGAGGCAGACAAGCCGGTAAACCACATTATCCCGCTACGATGGCCGTTGCCGCGCCATCGGTCAGCCAGCGACATTTGGTGTTCGGTATATTTGATATTGGTGGAGCGCATGTAATTGTTTCGCGACTTAAGGAAGGTCTGAATAAGTAGCGACAGATGAAAGCGACGAGCGTGAATTCTGCCGAGAGTGAGGAAATGGCTGCCGAACTGGCCTCGCGGGAGGGCATGTGCATGCCGTTTCGGGGCGAGGGG
>Ga0233425_10006534_pt1 | contig 17209 bp, 13 predicted proteins | sample Watercolumn_Towu_2_FD_181712 | JGI IMG/M metagenome (GOLD analysis project Ga0233425, IMG submission 181712) | Freshwater microbial communities from Lake Towuti, South Sulawesi, Indonesia - Watercolumn_Towuti2014_140_MG | ecosystem: Environmental > Aquatic > Freshwater > Lake | place... | reverse complement strand
ATCCACCCCGATCGCGCTGTACTCTTTCATCGCCGGTCTCCTCTCTGTTTTGCAGCTCTCAGACTGCGTCGCGGTCATCGTACCGCTAAACAGGGGGAACCGGCCTTCTCATCCTAACTTCGTGGTGAGCATGGCTGTTCCTCTCGCAGCCTCCACCAACTCTGCTCGCGCCCCCGCCCTATTCCGGCCGCCTTTCTGTCTCGCCAGCGCCGCCGGTCCTGTGCTAGCCTGACGTCCCGTGTGCGCGCGTTGCCGGCTGGCGGCAGGCGTGCGCGCGGGAACCCACGCAACCATGGGCGAGGCGGCGACGGAACGGCGGCACGACGGCGCGCGCGAGGAGTGCGGCCTCTTCGGCGTCTACGGCGTGCCGGGTGCGGCGCAACTCCTCTACGCCGGCCTGTTCAGCCAGCAGCACCGCGGCCAGGAGGGCGCGGGCATGGTGGTGAGCGACGGCACGCGGCTGCGCTACCACAAGGGCAGCGGGCTGGTGAGCGACGTCTTCGACGCCGAGGTGCTCGGCCGGCTGGCCGGCTCCAGCGGCATCGGCCACGTGCGGTACTCCACCGCCGGCGCGCCGCGGCCGCAGAACGTGCAGCCGCTGGTGGCCGAGTGCGCGGACGGCGTCTGGGCCATCGCCCACAACGGCAACCTCACCAACGCCACCGAGCTGCGGCGCAACTACCAGGAGTCCGGCTCGATCTTCCAGACCACCACCGACAGCGAGGTGCTCGTGCACCTGCTGGCCGACCCGCACTACCGCACGCGCTGCCAGCACGTCGGCCGCGCGCTGGCCGAGCTGCGCGGTTCCTTCGCCTTCCTGCTGATGACGCGCGACGGCGTGATGGCGGCGCGCGACCCCAACGGCTTCAAGCCGCTGGTGATCGGCACGCTCGACGGCGGCCATGTCTTCGCCAGCGAGACCTGCGGCCTGCGGCAGGTGGGCGCCGCGCTGCTGCGCGAGGTCGAGCCGGGCGAACTGGTCCACGTCACCGCGCGCGGCCTGGCCAGCTACCGCTTCGCCGAGCCGGCGTCGCGCGGCGCGCAGTGCGTCTTCGAACTCGTTTACTTCGCGCGGCCGGACAGCAACGTCTTCGGCTATAACGTCCACCAGACCCGCGTCCAGTACGGCCTGCGCCTGGCGCAGGAGCAGCCGGCCGAGGCCGACGTCGTGATCCCGATCCCGGACAGCGGCCTGGGCGCGGCGCTCGGCTACGCGCGCGGCAGCGGCATCCCCTTCGACCTCGGCTTCATCCGCAACCACTACGTCGGCCGGACCTTCATCATGCCCGAGCAGGGCAAGCGCGCGCGCAAGGTGGACCTCAAGCTCGCGATCCTGCCGGAGGTCGTCGGCGGCCGGCGCGTGGTGGTGGTGGACGACTCGATCGTGCGCGGCAACACCATGCGGCGCCGCGTCGCGCTCCTGCACGAGTTCGGCGCGCGCGAGGTCCACGTGCGCATCTCCTGCCCGCCGATCCGCCACCCCTGCTTCTTCGGCATCGATTTCGCCACCAGCGAGGAACTGGTGGCCGCCGGCCGCAGCGTCGAGGAGGTGCGCGCCTTCATCGGCGCGGACAGCCTGGGCTACCTGAGCGTGGACGGGCTGCTGGCGCCGTTCGCCGACGGCCCGAAGCGGTTCTGCCGCGCCTGCTTCACCGGCGACTATCCCGTCGACATCAGCCAGATGCACGGCAAGCTCGACCTGGAAGAGCACCAGGCCGAGGAGGAGTGAACGCATGACGGCCGGACGCAAGGGCGGCGCCGACGCCGCGGGCGCGCGGAAGCACATTTTCGTCACCGGTGGCGTCGTCTCCTCGCTGGGCAAGGGCCTGACCGCCGCCTCGCTGGCGCTGCTGCTCAAGAAGCGCGGCTACCGCATCCGCATGCAGAAGCTGGACCCGTACCTCAACGTGGACCCGGGCACCATGTCGCCCTTCCAGCACGGCGAGGTGTACGTCACCGCCGACGGCGCCGAGACCGACCTCGACCTCGGCCACTACGAGCGCTTCACCGGCATCCCCTGCACGCGCGCCAGCAACTACACCTCCGGCCGGATCTACAGCGACGTGCTGGCGCGCGAGCGCGCCGGCGGGTACCTCGGCAAGACCGTGCAGGTGATCCCGCACGTCACCGACGAGATCAAGAACGCCATCCGCGCCATCGAGGGCGACGACGTCGACATCGCCATCACCGAGATCGGCGGCACGGTGGGCGACATCGAGTCGCAGCCGTACCTGGAGGCCATCCGCCAGTACCGCCACGAGATCGGCCGGCAGAACGCGCTCTTCATCCACCTGACGCTGGTGCCCTTCATCCGCGCCGCCGGCGAGATGAAGACCAAGCCCTCCCAGCAGTCGGTCGGCATCCTGCGCAGCCTGGGCATCTTCCCCGAGATCCTGATCTGCCGCTGCGAGCACCCGATGAAGCCGGAACACCGCGAGAAACTGGCGCTCTTCTGCGACGTCGACCGCGACAAGGTGATCGAGGAGCGCGACGTGGACTTCTCGATCTACGAGGTGCCGCTGGCGCTGGCGCGGCAGGACGTGGACGTGTTCGCGCTCGAGCTGCTCGGGCTGCACGTCAACCGCATCGACCTGAGCGACTGGGAGGCGATGCTGGCGGTCCTCAAGCGGCCGCCGGCGGGCAAGGTCGAGATCGCCGTGGTCGGCAAGTACATCAGCCTGCGCGACTCCTACAAGAGCATCTACGAGGCGATCGTGCACGGCGGCATCGCCAACCGCGTGGGCGTCGCGATCCGCATGGTGGAGTCCGAGGACATCGAGAAGGAGGGCGCGGCGGCCCGGCTCAAGGGCGTGCACGCCGTGCTCGTGCCCGGCGGCTTCGGCGACCGCGGCATCGAGGGCAAGATTGCGGCCGTGCATTACGCGCGCGAGAGCCAGCTTCCCTTCTTCGGCATCTGCCTGGGCATGCAGTGCGCCACGATCGAGTTCGCGCGCCACGCCTGCGGCCTCGAGGGCGCCAACAGCACGGAGTTCAACCCGCAGACGCCGCACCCCGTGATCGACCTGATGACCGAGCAGCGCCAGATCACCGACAAGGGCGGGACCATGCGGCTGGGCAACTGCTCCTGCCGGCTGCAGGCCGGCACGCGGGCGCGCGCCGCCTACGGCCGCGACCAGATCCTCGAGCGCCACCGCCACCGCTACGAGTTCAACAATGCCTTTCGCGAGGCGCTCGCGGCCAGGGGCCTGGTGGTGGCCGGCGTCTGCGAGGAGCGCGGCCTGGTCGAGATCGTGGAACTGTCCGGCCATCCCTGGTTTGTCGGCTGCCAGTTCCACCCCGAGTTCCAGTCCACGCCGCTGGCGCCGCACCCGCTCTTCGCGGCCTTCGTCGGCGCCGCCGTCAAGCGCCGCGACGGCTGACCGCGGCCGGTGCGCGCCGCCCCGACGGCATCGAGACCGTTCGCCAAACGCAGCCTTGCCGCGGGGGGTGCGTTGGCCTATGCTTCCCGCCCCAACAAGGAGACTCCAGCACCATGGGCAAGAGCTACAACATCGCCCTGATCGGCGGCGACGGCACCGGTCCCGAAGTGGCCGCCGAGGGCGTCAAGGTCATCCAGGCCGCGGCCGCCAAGCATGGCTTCCGGCTCAACTTCACCGCCTACGATTTCGGCGCCGCGCGCTACCTGAAGACCGGCGAGACCCTGCCGGACAGCGCCGTCGCGGAGATGAAGAAGTACCAGGCCATCTATCTCGGCGCCATCGGCCACCCGGACGTGAAACCCGGCATCCTCGAACTCGGCATCCTGTTGAAGATGCGCTTCGCCCTGGACCAGTACATCAACCTGCGTCCCGTGCGCCTCTTTCCCGGCGTCGAGACGCCGCTCAAGGGCAAGGGCCCCGAGGACATCGACTTTGTCGTGATCCGCGAGAACTCCGGCGGCATCTACACCGGCATGGGCGGCGTAACGCGCCTGGGCACGACCGAGGAGATCGCCACGCAGCTCATGGTCTACGACCGCCGCACGGTTGACCGCTGCCTGCGCTACGCCTTCGAGCTCAAGCGCCGCCGCAACGCCGCCAACCCGAAGTACGCCAAGAAGCCCATCACGCTGATCCACAAGCGCAACGTGCTCACGCACTGCGGCGACCTCTGGTTCCGCGCCTTCGAGGAGATGGGCGCGAAGGAGTTCGCGGAGATCCCGCGCGACTACAACCACGTGGACGCCGCCAACATGTGGTTCGTAAAGAACCCCGAATGGTTCGACGTGGCCGTCACCGAGAACCTTTTCGGCGACATCATCACCGATCTCGGCGCCATGATTCAGGGCGGCCTGGGCGTGGCCGCGGGCGGCAACATCAACCCGGCCGGCATCTCCATGTTCGAGCCCATGGGCGGCTCCGCGCCCAAGTACACGGGGCTCAACGTCATCAACCCCATCGCCGCCATAGGCGCCGCGGGCATGATGCTCGACGCGCTCGGCGAACGCACCGCCGCCGCGGCCGTGGAGCAGGCCATCATGGCCACGACGCCGAAGATGAAGAGCCAGGCCGCCGGCCGGATGGGGTTCTCGACGACGCAGGTCGGCGACATGGTCGCCGCCGCGGTGTAGGCCGGCGGACGGGATCGCGCCGCGGGGCGGCGCTCCCGCCTCTTCCATCCAGAGCGCGGGAGCGGGAAGGTGGGAGCGTCGCCCCGCGGCGCGATCCGGAGGGAGCGATGCGCAGGGCGTTTCGTCTGCCGCCGGAGAGCGCTCCACTGCCATGAGCATGCCCGCCGCGCCGCCTGCCGTCGCCGCCCGCCCGTGGCCCAACCTCGCGCTGTTCCTGGTCGCGATGTCGCTGCTGAGCGCCGCGGGCGGCATGTTCGAGACGACGTTCAACAACTTCGTCAGCGACGTCTATCACATGCAGGCCACGGCGCGCGGGGCGCTGGAGTTCCCGCGCGAACTGCCCGGCTTTCTGACAGCCCTGCTGATCGCGGCCCTGGCCTTGCTGGCCGAAACGCGCGTCGCGGCTGTGGCAGCCTTCGCCACCGGCCTCGGCATGCTCGGCCTGGCCTGGGCGGGCGGGTCCTGGACCACGATGATGGTGGCGCTGACGGTCTGGAGCGTGGGCACGCACCTGATCATGCCTGTGCGCTCCTCGATCGGCATGGATCTGGCGAGCGGCGGCTCGCGCGGGCGCATGCTGGGGCGGATCAGCGGCGTGTCTGTGGCGGCTAGCATTGTCGGCTGCGGCCTGGTCTGGCTGCTGATGCGCGGCGCCGGGGGTGACTACCGCACGGTCTTCACGATCGCCGCCGGCGGGGCGCTGCTCGGGTCGGTCGTGCTGCTTTGCATGCGCCTGCCGGGCGCCCACGTGGCGCGTCCGCGTTTCGTCTGGAACAACCGCTACTGGCTTTACTACGTGCTGTCATTCCTGTTTGGCGCGCGCAAGCAGATCTTCATCACCTTCGGACCGTGGGTGCTGATCAAGGTGTTCCACCAGCCGGCCGTGATCTTCGCGCAGCTGTGGATCGTGGCCGGCGTGCTCGGGATGGCGTTCCAGCCCCTGCTGGGGCGCGCGATCGACCGTTTCGGCGAGCGCCGCGTGCTGGTGGCCGACGCCCTCGTGATCCTGGGCGTCTGCCTGGGCTACGGCTGCGCGCACCGGCTCGGGCAGGCGGGCGCGGCGCTGGGCCTGCTGTATGCCTGCTTCGTGCTCGACCAGCTCTTCTTCGGCACCGGCATGGCGCGCGACATCTACCTCTCGAAGATCGCCGCGCGCAAGGAGGATGTCGCGCCGACGCTCTCGCTCGGCGTCAGCATCAACCACGCCGTCTCCATGTCCGTCCCCGCGCTGGGCGGCTGGCTCTGGATGCGGCACGGGCACGACAAGGTGTTCCTGGCCGCGGCCGCGGTGGCCCTGGTCATGCTCTTCTTCGCCTGCCGCGTCCCCGACCTGCGGTCGGCGCCGGGGCGCGCGCCTTGCCGGCCGTCCGGCTTCCGGGCACAATGACGGCGGATGTTGCGCGATCTTCATTTCGAGACCACGGACGCCGGGGCCGGCCGGCGGCTCGATGCCTTCCTGTCCGCCCGTTGCCCGGCCTCGACGCCGGCGCTCGTGCGGCGGGCGATCGAGCGCGGCGAGGTGGGCGTGGACGGCGCGGCCTGCCGCGCGAAAGGGCGCAAGCTGGCGGCCGGCCAGCGCGTGTCCGTCGCGCGCCTGCTGGAAGCCGCCGACATCTGCGTGGCGCCCGAGCCATCGCTGGCGCTCGCGCTGGTGTACGACGACGCCGATCTGCTGGCGGCGAACAAGCCGGCCGGCCAGGCCGTGCACCCGCTCGATCCGGACGAGACCGGCACGCTCGCCAACGCGCTCGTGGCGCGGTTTCCCGAACTGGCGGGCGTCGGCGACCAGCCGCTGCTCGCGGGCATCGTGCACCGCATCGACACCGATACGTCGGGACTCGTGCTGGCCGCGCGGTCCGCCGCCAGCCATGCCGCGCTGCGCCGCCAGTTCGCCGGCCGCGAAGTGCGCAAAACCTACCTGGCGCTGGCGACCGGCGCCGTGGCGCGCGCCGCCGAGCTCGCGCACGACCTCGTCCATCAGCCGTGGCGGCGCGGACGCATGGTGGCGGCGCGGCACGCGCCCGGCGCCAAGCGGCCGATGCGCGCCGTGACCGCCTTCCGCCCGCTGCGCCGCGTCGGGCCCGACACGCTGCTCGAAGTCGCCATCCTCACCGGCGTCACCCACCAGATCCGCTGCCAGCTCGCGCTCGCCGGCCACCCGCTGGTGGGCGACACGCTCTACGGCGCGCCGCCCGTGCCCGGTTTCGACCGCCACTTCCTGCACGCGTCCGCGATCGACCTGCGCCATCCGTCCACCGGCGCGCCGCTGCACATCGAGGCGCCGCCGACGGCGGATCTGGTCGAGTTTCTCGAACGGCGCGGCGTGACGCTCTAAGCCATGATCGACACGACCAGCATGGTCTGAGACTCGTGGTGGCCGGCGGCGTCAACGGCGCACGCCTGATCCATCCCATTCTCGTAATCATGTCGCTGCTGGTGGCCTTCCGGCTCATCCTTTGCGCAGCGAAAGTACTGTAACGGTCTGATTGACAGCCACTTGCACGGCGCCAAAATTTTCCTGTTGACGTGTGTCAGAAAATGGTGGATAAAGTCGCCAAAAAGGTGCTAGTAGCGCGAAATGTCAGACAATGGAACAGGACATCAAACCGCTGTCCACCACGGATGGTCCGCTGAGCGGAGTCTTCGAGCACGCGCTCGATCCGAAGAAGCGCATCACGATTCCCTCGGTGTGGCGCGAGGTCATGGGTGCGCCGACGCACGTGCACGTGATGCCGGACCCCTGCGAGGCGTGTCTGACGATGCTGCCGCCGGCGGTCGTGCAGCCGCGGTTGCAGGAGCTGCGTGCGCGGGCGCTGTTCGACGAAGGGCAGACGGAGTCGCTGGCGGACTTCTTCGAGGGCGCGGAATTCCTGGCGCTGGACGTGCAGGGCCGCATCCGCATCGGCGACGACCTGCTGGCGTTCGCGAAGATCGACGGGCCCGTGCAGTGGCTCGGCCTGGGCGTGCGCGTCCAGATCTGGTCGGCCAAACTGCGGCCGCGGCGCAAGGGCGTGGACCAGGAGAAGCTGCTGGCGGCGGCGCAGGCGCTGGGCTTCCGGTAGGCAGGGCGATGAACGCGGAGACGATGACGACGCACGTGCCGGTGATGCCGGCCGAGGCGCTGGCCGCGCTGGCGGTGCGGCCGGGCGGTGCGTACGTGGACGCGACCCTCGGCCATGCGGGCCATGCGGCGGCGATCCTGGCAGCCGCGGGCGCGTCCGGCCGCCTGCTGGGCATCGACCGCGACCCGGCGGCGCTCGAGTTTGCGCGCGGCCGCTTGGCGCACGGGGCGGGACGCGCCGTGCTGGCGCGCGGCGACCACGGCGCGCTGGGCGCGATCGCGCGGCTGCACGGCTTCGAGCAGGTGGACGGCGTGCTGCTGGACCTCGGCATCAACTCGGACCAACTCGACACGCCGTCGCGCGGCTTCAGTTTCCAGCGCGACGGCCCGCTGGACATGCGGCTCGATCCGACCTCCGGCCCGGGCGCCGCCGACCTGCTGGCGCGGCTGGATGCGGACGCGCTCGCGGACCTTTTCCGCCGCCTGGGCGAGGAGCCGCGCGCGGCGGCGATCGCCCGCGCGATCGTGAAGCGGCGCGCCGCGGCGCCGATCGCGACTACCGCTGATCTGGCCGCGCTCGTGGCCGCCGCCAGCGGTTGGCGCGGCGGCCGCCGCCATCCGGCGACGCGCGTCTTCCAGGCGCTGCGCATGGCGGTGAACGACGAACTCGGCGCCTTGGCGCGCGCGCTGGAGGACGGGCTCGCGCTGCTGCGGCCCGGCGGCCGCTTCGTGACCATCGCCTTCGAGAGCCTCAGCGACCGGATCGTGAAGACGACCTTCGCGCGGCACGCCGGCCGGCTCGTGTCGCTGCCGCAGGGCGGCGCGCGCTGGGAGGGGCTGCGGCCGGCGGTGGCCTTCGTGCACCGCGGCGCGCTGGCGCCTTCGCCGGACGAGGTGGCGGCCAATGCGCGCGCGCGCTCCGCCCGCCTGCGCGCCGTGCGGCGGCTGACGCCGGACGAAGAGGCGCGGTTGGTGGAGTAGCCGGCGACGGAAGAACGGGAAGACGGAAGAAAGAGAAGCAGATGGCCAGAAACAGAAGGCGGCGTCCGCGCATTCACCGGGTCCACGCCTGGGTCCGGCGGCTGGGCCTCGCCATCGTCTGCCTCGTGAGCGTCGCCGTGGCGTACATCTGGATGGGCATCAAGTGCACCAAGTACGGCGAGGAGATCCGCCGCCTGGAGATCCAGAGCGCCGAACAGGACAACGAGCGCGTGCGCGAGGAATTCAAGTGGAACGCGATGAAGAGCGCCGAACAGCTTGACGGCATCCTGCTCCGCCACGGTCTGCAGATGGATTACCCTTCCGCCGGCCAGGTCATCCGCCTGCCGGCGAGTCTCGGCGCCGGCGGCGCGGCGGTGGCGGCCGGCGGCCGCGGCGGCGGCGGGCGCGTGGCGGCCGGCGGCGGGCGCGGCGGGCGGTAGGCGCGGCGGCGGACCATGCACGACCACCTGGTCAAGTGGCGCATGTGGCTGGTCGGCGCCGTGCTGCTGGCGGCGATGTGCGGCCTGGCGGCACGGCTCGGCGACCTGCACCTGGGCAACCACTCGCGCGTGTCGCGCGACTGGGAGACCGACCTGTTGCCGCGGCGCGGCACGATCTTCGACCGCAACGGCGCGCCGCTGGCCGTCAGCCTGCCCTGCCACCAGCCGTTCCTCGACCCGCTGGCCCTCAAGCCCCGCCACGACAGGGTGCAGGTCGCCGCGCGCCTGGCCGAGGCGCTCAACGTGGACATGGACCGCATCCTCGTCGGGTTCAGCGCCACGAACGCGCGCCACCAGTTGCTGCCGGTGTATGTGGACGACCGCACCTGGCGCGCGCTCGCCACCAACACGGCCGTCAGCGGCGTGGGCTGGGAGGAGCGCATCGTCCGCACCTACCCGCAGAAGACGCACATGTCCGGCGTGATCGGGTTCGTCAGCCAGGCGGGACAGGGCGGCGAGGGCGGCGCGGGGATCGAGTCGCGCTACAACAGCTACCTGAAGGGCATTCCCGGCCGCATCGAGGGCGTGGTGGACGGCATGCGGCGCGAGATGTGGGACCGCCGGCGCCAGCACGTCCCGGCCGTGGACGGCGCGTCCGTCTACCTCACGCTCGACAACAACATCCAGTACCGGGTCGAGACCGAGTTGCAGCAGGTGGCCGCGCAGTTCAACGCCACCGCCGCCTGGGCGCTCGTGGAGAAGGTCGAGACCGGCGAGATCCTGGCGATGGCGTCGTGGCCGGACTTCGACCCCAACCGCTACGGCGAGTTCGGCAGCATGGACTGGCGCAACCTGCCGCTGTGCGTCAACTACGAGCCCGGTTCCACGATGAAGAGCTTCACGATCGCCGCCGCGCTCAACGAGGGCGCGATCACGCGCGCCACGCGCCTCGACGTCGGCTACGGTTCGTGGTTCTACGGCGGCCGCGTGCTGCGCGACCACTGCGAGGGCGTGATCGACACCTCCACGGCGCTGGCCCGCTCGAGCAACATCTTCAACGCCCGGGTGGCCCTGCTGCTGGGCAACCGGCGCCTGGAGGCCTATCTCCGCGGCTTCGGCTTCGGGCGCCGCCTGGAGATCGACCTGCCCGGCGAGGAGCCGGGCATCCTCTATCCCGCGCGCGCCTGGAACGTGCTGACGCCCACGCGCATCGCCATCGGACAGGGCATCAGCGTGACCGCCGTGCAGCTGCTCAATGCCTACTGCGGCCTCGCCAACGGCGGCCGTCTGATGCGCCCCTACGCCGTGGACCGCGTGGTCGGCAGCGGCGGCCAGGTGCTGCTGCAGGGGCGGCCGTGCCTGCTGGCGCGGCCGGTGCGCCCGGAGATCGCCGCCCAGGTCTGCGCGATGCTCGTGGGCGTGACCGAGGAGGGGGGCACGGCCACGCGCGCCGCCGTGCGCGGCTACTCGGTCGCCGGCAAGACCGGCACCTCCCAGATCCCGATTCCCGGCCGCGGCTACTCCGACACCGACTACTGGTCCACCTTCGTCGGGCTCGTGCCCGCGGAGAAGCCCGTCTTCGGCGTGCTCGTGACCGTCGAACGGCCCCAGCCGCAGCGCATGGGCGGATTCGTGGCCGCGCCGGTCTTCGCACGCATCGCGGAGTCGGTCGCCCGCTACCTGGAGATTCCCGCCACGGCCGAAGCCGGCCGCGAGGTGGCCGCGGCCGAACCGCCGGCGCGGCATGCCGCCCGAGGCCGTCCATGAAGATTGCCGACCTGCTCGACCGCCAGGACGTCATTGCCGCCACGGCGCCGGGCTCGCTGGAGGTGGCCGGCGTGCAATGCGATTCGCGCCGTCTCCGGCCCGGCGAACTGTTCGTCGCCGTGCGCGGCACGGACGACGACGGCCTGCGTTACGTGCCCGGCGCCGTCAGCCGCGGGGCCGCGGCGGTCGTCGCCGAAACGCCGCCGCCGGCCGGCGCCGGCCCCTGGATCCAGGTGCGCGACGCGCGGCGCGCGGCGGCCCGCCTGGCGTGCGCGTTCCACGGCCATCCCTCGCGGCACCTGGCCGTGCACGGCGTCACCGGCACGAACGGCAAGACCACCGTCTGCTGGCTCACGCACGACATGCTGCGGGCCGGCGGCCGCCGGCCCGGCATGCTCACCACCGTGCTCGTGGCGTACGGCGACCGCGAGATCAAGGCGTCGCGCACCACGCCCGACGCCTGCGAACTCCAGGCGCTGTTCGCCTCGATGCGCGGCGCCGGCTGCGACTCCGTCACCATGGAGGTCTCCTCCCACGCCATCGACCAGCAGCGCATCGGCGGCATCCGCTTCGCCTCCATGGCCTTCACCAACCTGTCGCGCGACCACCTGGACTACCACCACGACCTCGAAACCTACTTCCGCGCCAAGGAGCGCGCCTTCGTGCAGCTGGCGGCCGAGAACCCCGGCGCGCCGGCGGTCCTCAACACGGACGACGCCTACGGCCGCCGCCTGATCGAGTCGCTGCCCGCGCGCGGCCTGTCGGTCGTCACCTACGGGTTCGACCCCTCCGCCGAGGTGCGCGCCGCGGACGTGCGGCCGTCCGCCGAGGGCACGCTATTCACGCTCGTCGCTCCCGCGGGCCGCGCGGCCGTCCGCGCGCGGCTGCTCGGCCGCTACAACGTGGCCAACATGCTCTGCGCCGCGGCCGTGGCGCTGCGGGCCGGCGTGCCCTTCGAGCGCGTCGCCGGCGTGATCGAGGCGTCCGAGCCGCGCTGGGGCCGGCTCGAAGTCGTGCCCGTGCCGCTGCCGGTCACGGTGTTCGTGGACTACGCCCACACCGACGACGCGCTCGACAAGGCGCTCGCGGCGCTGCGCGAGATCACCCGCGGCCGGCTGATCGCGGTCTTCGGCTGCGGCGGCAACCGCGACCGCACCAAGCGGCCCGTCATGGGACGCGTGGCCGCGCAGCGCGCCGACCACGTAATCGTCACCTCCGACAATCCCCGCAAGGAGGATCCGCAGGCGATCATCGCCGAGATCCTGGCCGGCATCCCGCCCGGCCGGGAGGTGACGACGCAGCCCGACCGTCGCGAGGCCATCCTGGCCGCGCTGCGCCTCGGCCGCGGCGGCGACGTGATCCTGATCGCCGGCAAGGGTCACGAGACCACGCAGGAGTTCGCGGGCCGCTCGATCCCCTTCGACGACCGCGAGGAAGTCCGCGCCCTCGCTGCCCGCCTCGCCGCCGGGGAGTAGGCGAAGTCCGCCCGCGCGGCCTCCATTCCAGGCGCTCTTTTCCCGCCGTCCGCCCGCAGTCCCACACCTTCGAAGGTGCGGGCACGGGCCGCGCGGGCCTTGACCGTGACCGGCGAGTATTTCATAATGCGAACTTTCTGCCTTCGGAAGGATGGGCTTCATGGAGCGGGGCACGACGCGCGCGGACGGCGCGGACGAACTGGCGGACCTGCAGGACCGCCTGTTCCGCCGCTTCTTCCTGGACAGCAAGCTGCCGCGCGAGCAGGACGACCTGGCGCTGGCGCGGCAGGAGGTGCGCGTCCTGCTGGCCCTGGGCGCCGGCGAGCCCCGCCGCATGGGCGAGGTGGCCGACCGTCTGCTGCTGTCGGTCAGCAGCCTGACGGCGATCGTTGACCGCCTCGAGGCCAAGGGCCTGGTGGCACGCCATCCCGCCGCCGACGACCGGCGCGTGGTGCTGATCGCGCTGACGCCCGACGGCCGGCGCCGCCACGAGCAGCGGCGGCGCATGCGCCTCGAAAAGGCGCGCATGATGCTGGCGGCGCTGGCGCCCGACGAGCAGCGGCAGTTCCTGGGCCTCATGCGGAAGATCGTCTCCGGCGCCGCGCCCGTGCTGCTGGCGCTGGCGCTGCTGTCCGGCGCCGCGGGCTGCGCCACGGCGCGCCGGGCGCGCGCGGCCCAGTCGCCCGCGCGCCTGCCGCCGGGCGAGCGCGTTTCGGCCGCGGCCGAACTGGGCCTGACGAGCAACACGGTGCTGACGGTCGACGACGCCGTCCGCCTGGCGCTCGCCAACAGCCCGGCCGTCGTGCAGGCGCAGGCGTCCCTGGTCGCGGCCCGGACCCGGCTGTGCCAGGCCCGCGCGGGCTGGCTGCCGCAGCTTTCGGCCTCGGCGAGCTACCGCCGCTCCAAGTCGGAGGGCGCGCCCGCCGCCGACGGCTACTCGGCCGGCCTGTCCCTCGGGGACGAGCTGCTCTCCTTCGGCCGCACGCGCGCGGCGGTGCGGCAGGCGCAAGCCGACCTCGCCGCCGCCGAGGCGGAATGGACCTCCGCCACCAACCAGGTCGTGCACGCCGCGCGCCTCGCCGCCTACGGCCTCCACCGCGCCGCGGCGCTGCTGGCCGTGGCCGACGAGAGCGTGCAGCAGTACCAGCGGCACCTGGACCAGGCGCGCGCCATGGCCGAGGTCGGCACGCGCATCCGCTACGATGTCACCAAGGCCGAGGTGGATCTGGGCAACGCCCGCCTCGCCGTGCTGAGCGCGCGCGGCGCGCTGGTGTCGGCGCGGGCCGCCTTCGGCCAGACGCTCGGTCTGGCCGAGGAACTCCCGGCGGCGGTCGCGGCGCCGGCCGCACCCGCGCCGCGGGCGGATGCGCCGGAGGCGCTGTTCGGCCGTGCCCGCGCCGCCAACCCGGACCTGGCCGCACTGCGCCTCGGCGTGGAGGCCGCCTCCGCCGGCGTGGACGCCGCCGTGGCCGACCTGCGGCCCGACCTGAGCCTGAGCGCGTCCTACTCCTGGAGCGGCAGCGACTTCCCGCTGCGCCACGGCTGGTCGCTCTGGCCCTCGCTGGGCTGGACGCTGTTCAACGGCTGGCGCAACGTCAGTGCCGTGGACGCGGCCGTGGCGCAGCTCCGCGCGGCGCGCGCCCGCGCCGCCGGCCGCGAGGAGCAGTTGCGGGCGGAGATGGTGACCGCCTGCTCGGACCTGGCCACGGCCCGCGAGCGCATGGAACTGGCCGAACTGATCGTGCGCCACGCGCGCGAGAATCTGGAGCTGGCCAACGAACGGTACCGGGTCGGGATGGCGACGTCGGTCGAGCTGGCCGACGCGGAGGCGGCGCTGGCGCAGGCGCGCGCCCAGCAGGTGCAGGCGCTGTACGACGCGCTCGCGGCGGACGCCGCCATCCGGCGGAACCTCGGAGAATGACGCGCCGCGCCGGCGCGGAGGACGGGACAAGGACGTGAAACGCGGGATCATCATCGGCGCGATCGTGCTGGTCGCGCTGTCGGCCGGGGGCTGGTATGCCTGGCGCAAATGGGGGCGGCGCGAGAAGCCGCCGGCCTACCGCACGGTCAAGATCGAGCGCGGCGCGATCGTGCAGTCCGTGCGCGCCACCGGCACCGTGCAGCCGCGCAAGCTGGTGCAGGTGGGCACGCAGGTCAACGGCCCGATCCTGAAGCTGGGCGCGGACTTCAACAGCCGCGTGCAGGCCGGCGACGTCGTCGCCCAGATCGACCCCGCCGTCTACCAGGCCAGCCTCGCCCAGGGCGAGGCCAACCTGGCGCGCGGCCGCGCCGCCGTCGACGAGGCGCGCGCGCGCGTGCTGCAGGCCAGCAACGACCTCGCGCGCGCCGCCGGCCTGGCGCGCCGCGACCTGCTCTCGCCGGCCGACCTCGACGCGGCCTCGACCACGGCCGTCTCCGCCGAGGCGCAGCTCAAGGTGACGCTGGCCACCGTTGCGCAGAACGAGGCGGCGCTGCAGCTCGCCCGCGCCAACCTCGGCTACACGACGATCCGCACGCCGGTGGACGGCATCGTCATCTCGCGCAACGTGGACGAAGGCCAGACCGTCGTGGCCAGCATGTCGGCGCAGACGCTCTTCACCGTCGCCACCGATCTGCGCACCGTGCTGATCAGCGCCAGCGTGCCCGAGGCGGACATCGGCCTGATCCGGCAGGAACAGTCCGTGACCTTCAACGTCGACGCCTATCCCGCGATCTTCACCGGCAGCGTGGACCAGGTGCGCCTCTCGGCCAGCTCCGTGCAGAACGTCGTTACCTACCCCGTGATCGTGCGCGCCGACAACCCGGACCAGAAGCTCTTCCCCGGCATGACCGCCAACATCTCGTGCATCGTGGCCGAGCGCACGAACACGCTGAAGGTGGCCAACGCCGCGCTGCGCTTCAAGCCGCCCGCCAGGCCGGCCGGCGGGGGCGGGAAGCCCGACAAGCCGGACAGGTCCGACAAGTCCGACCGGCCCGCCGGGCCCGAGAAGGAGGGCGAGGGGCGCGGCAAGCTCTGGGTCGCGGAGGCCGACGGCAGCCTGCGGCCCATCCGCGTGACCACGGGCATCAGCGACGGCTCCTTCACCGAGATCGGCGGCGACGGCCTGGAGGAGGGCCTCGAGATCGTGACCGGCATGGCCGAGAACGGCGGCAAGCCGGGGGCCGTCAACCCGTTCATGCCCACGCCGCCGTCGCGCCGGATGCGGCCGCGCATGTAGGAGACGGCGAACGCACGCCACGGCCGCCATGCCCGCCACGGAACAGATGGTCGTCCTGCGCGACATCCGCAAGATCTACCGCCTGGGCGGCGAGGACATCGCCGCCGTGGACGGCGTCTCGCTGGAGATCGCCCGCGGCGACTTCATCGCCGTCATGGGCGCGTCCGGCTCGGGCAAGAGCACGCTGCTCAACATCCTCGGCTGCCTCGACCAGCCCAGCGGCGGCGCCTACCTGCTCGACGGGGAGGACGTCGCGCGCTTCGACCGCAACGCCCTGGCGCGCGTGCGCAACCGCCGCATCGGCTTCGTCTTCCAGAGCTTCAGCCTGCTGCCGCGCACCACGGCCCTGGAGAACGTCGAGCTGCCGCTCTTCTACGGCCCGCACCTGCGCGGCGGCGTGCGCCGCGACCGCGCCGTCGAGATGCTGCGCCGCGTCGGACTGGCCGACCGCCTGCACCACACGCCGGGCCAGCTCTCCGGCGGCCAGCAGCAGCGCGTGGCGATCGCGCGCGCGCTGGTGAACCGCCCGTCCATCCTGCTGGCGGACGAGCCCACCGGCAACCTGGACAGCCGCTCGGGCGCCGAGATCATGGCGCTCTTCCACGAGCTGAACGGCGAGGGAATCACGCTGATCATGGTCACGCACGCCGAGGACATCGCCCGCCGGGCGCGGCGCGTGCTGCACATGCGCGACGGGAGGCTCGCATGAACCTCCTGCTGCTGCTGCGCGTCGCGCTGCGCGCCCTGTGGCGCGCCAAGGTGCGCTCGCTGCTCACCTCGCTGGGCATCATCGTCGGCATCGCCGCCGTGATCGCCATGATGGGGCTCGGCCACGGCGCCACCGTGATGATCCAGAAGCAGATGAGCAGCCTGGGCGTGAACCTGGTCATGATCCAGCCCGGCAGCCAGAACACCGGCGGGCTGCGCGGCGGCGCGGGCACGCAGCAGAACCTGACCGACGGCGACGTGGCCGCGCTGCGCAGCGAGTCGCCGTACGTCCGGACGGTCTCGCCGATCCTGTTCAGCTATGGACAGGTCATCCGCAGCCAGAACAACTGGTGGGTGCGCTGCATGGGCGTCAGCCCTGGTTACCTGGACATCCGGCGCTGGGACCTGACCAACGGCGTCTTCTTCACCGACGCCGACGTGCGCAACGGCGCGCTCGTCTGTGTCCTCGGCGCCACCGTGGCCGACCGCATCCTCGGCGGCGACATCCCGGCCGGCGACGAGCTGATCCGCATCGGCCGCATTCCCTTCCGCGTGCTCGGCGTGCTGTCGCGCAAGGGTACGGACGCCTTCGGGCACGACCAGGACGACGTCGTGCTCATGCCGCACACGACGCTGCGGCGCGTCCTGCAGCGGTCGCCGTTCGACAACGTCAACCAGATCCTTTTGAGCCTTCACGACATGGGGCAGTTGAAGGAGGCGACCGCCGACATGACCGCCATCCTGCGGCAGCGTCACCGGCTTTCCGCCGACATGGAGGACGACTTCGACATCCGCGACATGACGGAGGTGACGAAGATGGTGACCTCCGTCTCCGGGCTGATGACCGTGCTGCTGACGATCGTCGCCTCCATCTCGCTGGTGGTCGGCGGCATCGGCATCATGAACATCATGCTGGTGTCCGTGACCGAGCGCACGCGCGAGATCGGCCTGCGCATGTCGGTGGGCGCGCGCCAGCGTGACATCCTGCG
>Ga0233425_10006533_pt1 | contig 17210 bp, 12 predicted proteins | sample Watercolumn_Towu_2_FD_181712 | JGI IMG/M metagenome (GOLD analysis project Ga0233425, IMG submission 181712) | Freshwater microbial communities from Lake Towuti, South Sulawesi, Indonesia - Watercolumn_Towuti2014_140_MG | ecosystem: Environmental > Aquatic > Freshwater > Lake | place... | reverse complement strand
AGGCTGGAGAGCCCGATTTCACCGGTCTTGGTCAGGCTACCGCTCGCGTCGAGCGCGACGATCTCGATGCGGTTCTCGTTGGTGTTCTGGACGTAGAGGCGGCTCGTCGTGGAATCGTAGGCGACGACCTCGGCGTTGGGGGCCGCCGGCGTCGCCGGGTCGTTCGAGGCGGCGTAGGCGCCGAGCCGAACGAGCTGAAGCGCGTTGGTCGGGACGGGCGCCGACGTCGCCGTCGCCCCGGACAGGCCCTGGAGCGAGGGCGCCGCGTCGAAGATGGTGGTGCCGTTGATGCGGATGCCGATGTCGTCGGTGAGGATCGTGCCGATGCCCTGGCCGTCCGCAACGATGGCACCTCGTACGTTCGAGACCGAGACGGTGAAGGTCTCGCTGGGCTCGACCGCTGTGTCGCCGAGAATGTCCACCGCGAAGGTCGCGCTGGTCTGGCCCGCCGCGATGGTCTGGCCGGTGACCGCCCGGGCCAGGTAGTCGCTGCCGGCGGTGGCGGTGGCGTCCGTCGTCGCAATGTCGAACGTGACGCCGCCCGCGGGCGCCGGCGCGTTCAGGGAAACGGTGAAGACGAGCTGCTTCGTGCCGCTATTGCCCTCGACGGCCTGAACGTCGTCGATCGACAGGGCAGGAACGACCGCGGCGGAGGTCACCGTGAAGGCGCCGTAGCTGCCGGCACCGACGCGCAGGGTATTGTCCTGGCTCCAGGACGCGGCCGCGCCGATGGCCGCCAGCAACTGTTCAGACGTGCCGGATACGGGGCCGTTGTAGCGGCCGTTATCGGCGCCCAGGGCCACGGCGGTGCGCCCGAGCGTCAGACCCGGCGGGAGCGCCGAGGTGTTGGAATTGGTTCCGTTCGTCGCGAACGCGCCGGCGCCGTCGGCGAAGTTGATCGCGTAGAGGAAGGTCGGGTTCGCCGCGCTGCCCTGGTAGGCCAGGATCTGGTCGCCGTCCGTGCTGAAAGAGAATCGCGGCGCGTCGGCGGCCGTGTAGACGGGAGTGTTCAGACCTCCGGCAGCGCTGTCGGCCGTCGGATGGATCACCGTGCCGGCGGCCAGCGCCGTCGGGGCGGTGTAGGTAAAGCTTCCCTCGCTCGTCAGAAGCGTATTGGTGCTGCTGCTCCAGCCATTGTCTGTAAAGGTGATGGTGGTGCCGGCCTCGACGTCGCGCAGGATGACGAAGGCGAAGTCGTCGGGATTGTCGGCATCGTATCCGACGAGGGCGATGTCGCCGGCGGCGAGGCTCGTGGCCATGTCCGTCTCCAGGCAGCCGAGCGAGCCGGGGGCGCAGGCCGCCCGGTGCAAAGCCAAGGGTTGATCCTCGGCCGGATGCGAGAAGACGCAGGGATCGTGGGCGTCCCGCCAGCGGGACCCTCACGGCACGACCACAGCGTTTCGACCTATGCCAGCCGCGTTCTTCGCTAGCGGCGTTCCGCAACAGTACTGTGAAGCCTGGATAGCCTCGCGACGGGCCGCTGCGATCGTCTTCGCGAAATGCTCGTGGTCGGTCGCGCGGCACCGCATCGGTGTCCTGATGGCTGGGGAAGCACAGCCGGACCGCGCGGGCGGGATCGTCGCCTCAGGCTTGATCGAGACCTGTGAGCGGTAGGGTTGCACGAGGCTTGCACGCATCCGCGCGCCGATCGAGGGACCGAGGTGCAAGAGGCATGGATGGACGTGCGAGCAGGGCCGGCTCGGCGGCGCATTGGCGCACGCAGGAGATGTTCCTCATCCAGGAGGTGATGAACCTGATCGGCAAGGGACTGCGCCTCGATCAGGTCGCCCGGGAGATGCTGCATCTCCTGTCCGAAATCGTCGGACTGAACCGGGGGCGCATCGTCCTGAGGGATCCAAGCGGCGAAGGCTTCCGGATCGCCTATTCCTACGGCCTGACCCGCGAGGAGGCTGCCCGCGGCCGCTATGCGTTGGGTGAGGGCATCACCGGGCGCGTTATCAAGGACGGCCACCTGATCATCGTCCAGGACATCGACAAGGATCCGACCTTCCTCGGGCGGGCCGTGACGCGGGCACAGCTTCCCCGGGGCGCGGTGTCGTTCCTGGCGCTGCCGATCCGGGTCGATCACCGGACGGTCGGGGCGATCGCCTGTCACCGGATCAGGCATCGGGAGCGGGCGCTCTCGGACGATCTGACGATCCTGCGCATCATCGCCACGATGGTCAGCCAGCTGCTGACGCTGAACGAGCGCGTGGAGCGGAAGACGCGCGCACTCGAGGAGCACAACGACATGCTGGCGCGCGAGCTGCGCATCAGGCGCGCGCGCTACGGCATCATCGGCACGTCACCCGCACTGCTGCGGGCGCTGGTGCAGGTCGAGAAGGTCGCGAACGCGACCGCGAGCGTGCTGCTGCTCGGCGAGTCGGGGACCGGCAAGGAGCTCTTCGCCCGCGCTCTCCACCTTGCGAGTCCGCGGCGCGACCGGCCCTTCATCAAGGTGAACTGCGCGGCGATTCCCGACACCCTGTTCGAGTCGGAACTGTTCGGGCACGAGCGCGGTGCCTTCACAGGGGCCGTCGAGGCGCGGGCCGGCTGGTTCGAGCAGGCGAGCGGCGGCACGATCTTCCTGGACGAGATCGGCGAATTGCCGGCGGTCCTCCAGACCAAGCTGCTGCGCACCCTGCAGGAGGGGACGGTGGTGCGCCTCGGCGGCAAGCGCGAGATCCGGGTGGACATGCGCCTCGTGGCCGCGACGAATCGCGACCTTGCCAACGAGGTCGCCCACGGCCGCTTCCGCGAGGACCTGTTCTACCGCCTCAATGTCGTGCCCATTACCTTGCCGCCGCTCTCGGAGCGGCGCAGCGACATCCCCGATCTGGTCCTGCACTTCCTCACTCAGGCAAACCAGAACAACCAGCGCAACGTCAACCTGACCCAGTCGGCCGTGTCGCATCTCGCCCGCCAGTCCTGGCCAGGCAACATCCGCCAGCTCGCCAACTTCATCGAGCGGCTCGTGCTTCTGGCCAGCGAGGGCCTCCTCGACATCGAGGACCTGCGGCCGATGCTCGAAGGCGCCGTCGTCACGGTGCCGGTATTGCGCGCGCCGGGGCCGTCCTCGCTCCTCGCGCACGAGAGGGAGGCGGCCTTCCGTGCCATGGGGTCCGTACGCCCGTATCTGCCAGCCGACTCGCACGACCACGAAGCGCTGCGCATGGCCCTGACTCAGGCCGGTGGTAACAAGACACGGGCTGCCCAGCGCCTCGGCCTGACCGAACGCCAGTTCTCCTACCGCTGGCGCAAACTTCAGGCGACCTCATGAGCCGCTTCCGCGCCAATCGACAATGTCGACAAAATGTCGACACTCATCGACATGCCGCGATCGACACGCATCCAGGAATTTTTACTAAGTTGCTCATGGTATTGGGTTTTACGAAATAATCTTCGATACGCCGTTGCTGGCATCCGCCTTGCGCAGGTCCCTCAGAGCCGGCCCCGATGAAAGCGGTGGCCGGACCGCACAAAGGAGTTGCCGATGAGCGCGAGCGTCGCCCCCACCACCGTCTCCACCTATCTGCGCCCGATCGATCGCGACGGCCTGATGCAGTTCGCCGAGAAGGGGCGCTGCAATCCCGGCTCGCGCGGCACGAACCGTGTGCACACGGTCGTCGAGGGCCAGTACCGCACCCTGAGCTATGTCGGCGACCACGCGCCGGTCGTGGTGGACGAACCTCTTCACCTGTTCGGTGAGAACACGGCTCCGGCGCCCGGCGAGATCGTCCTCTCGGCGCTCGGCGGCTGCCTCGCCGTCGGCATCACCGCCGTCGCGACCTGGAAGCAGGTGCGTCTCTCCCGCCTCGAACTCCATCTCGAGGGCGATATCGGCAATCCGGCCGCCTGGGGGGCCGGTGGGGCCGAGAAGCTGCCGGAAGACATGGGCTTCCAGGAGATCCGTGTGGCCGTGACCATCGAGGGCGACGCGAGCCGCGAGGAACTCGACGAGATCGTGCGCCACGCGAACCGGTACTCGCCGGTGGCCAACTCCATGCGCAACCCGATCCCCTTCACGATCGGCCTGGCCGGCTGAGCCGACTGGCGGGACCGATAGGCTCCCGCCGCGAGAGCACCGTGCTCGATATCAGATCCAGCACGATGCTCCGGGCTCCTGTCTTTGCATCGTCTTCTTCCGGCGGCCGGCGGCCGACCTTCGGGACGATGCTCGATCCCCGTTCTGAGGAGACTGCACGATGCCGAGCGCCCTCGCTCTCCGGTCGGCGCACGCCCCGGCTTGTTCCGCGGCAGAGCCGCCCCCAGCCCGACCGGATGCCGGCGAATGGACGGACGCGGCCGTTCTCGCGGGAACGACCGCCATCGCCGACGGCGCGTTGAAGGCCGCCGCGGCGGCGATCGATGGCGGCACCTACCCGCTCGACATCATGGCGCGGCTCGGGGCTGCAGGTGCGTTGGGCGTCCATCTCGACCGGTTCGGCGCCCGCTTCGGCCTGGCGGTGGCCGCGATGCAGGCCGCGAGCCGGTCATGCGGCGCCACCGGCTTCCTGATGTGGTGCCACGACGTCTGCGGCCTCTACTTGGAGCAGTCGGGTAATCCCGCGCTTTCCGGCGCCGTCCTCGACGACCACGCCGCCGGCCGCACTTTCGGCGGCACCGCTTTGTCCAATCCGATGAAGGCGTTCGCCGGGATCGAGCCAATCCTGCTGCGCGCGCGCCGGGTGCCCGGAGGCTACCGTGTGAGCGGCATGCTGCCCTGGGTCAGCCATATCGGGCCCGGCCAGTATTGCGGCGCCATCGCTGGCGTGACCGGCGCGGGCGACACGATCAGCCACGAAATCATGTTTCGCCTCGACTGCGACCGCGCCGAGTTGAAGCCCTGCCCGCACTTTTCGGGCATGGAAGGGACGAGCACCTGGGGTGTGCGACTCGACGATGTGTTCTTCGGACAGGACGACATCATCGCCGATCCGGCCAGGCCCTTCATCGGCCGCATCCGCGGTGCCTTCATCCTGCTCCAGTGCGGCATGGGTCTCGGCGTCGCCGAGGGCAGCCTCGACGACATGCTGGCGGTCGAAGAGGCGCTGGGCCACGTCAACCAGTACCTCGACGACCGTCCCGAGACGATCGCTGCCGAGCTCGCCGAACTGCGCGCCCGCGTGATGCGGCTCGCCGAGACGCCCTATGACGGCGCTCCCGACTACCTGATCGACGTCCTCGACGCCCGCGCCCAAGTCTCTGAACTCGCGCTGCGCGCCTCGCAATCGGCTCTGCTGCACCAGGGCGCGCGCGGCTACCTGATGTCGGCGGCGCCCCAGCGCCGAATCCGTGAGGCGCATTTCGTCGCCATCGTCACCCCGGCGGTCAAACATCTACGCCGGGAGATGGCCCGGCTCTCGCAGGAGATTCTGCCGACTGGCAGCCTCGAGGGAGGCGGGCCATGAGCCTGCTCGAACCGACCGACGGTCTCGGCCCCTGGAACCAGTTCCTCTGCCGGGCCTGCGGGCTGATCTACGACGAGGGCGAGGGCGACCCCGACAGCGGCCTTCCTCCGGGCACGCGCTTCGCCGACATCCCCGAGGATTGGGCCTGCCCGATCTGCGGCGTCACGAAATCGGATTTCGAGCCCTACCAGCGAAGGGCGCCCGTCGCGCCGGCATCGATACCCGCCGCACCGCAGCGGCGGGCGAGCGTGGTGATCGTCGGCGGCGGCATCAGCGGGTGGAGCGTCGCCGAGGCGATCCGGGCGGAGAATGCAACGATTCCGATCACGCTGGTGACGGCCTGCGACGGCAGCCTCTACCACAAGCCTGAACTCTCGGTCGCCCTCGGGCGCGGCCTGTCGCCGGACGCGCTGCGCCGCGAGACGGGCGCGGCGGCGACGGAGCGCCTCGGCGTGCGCCTGATGGCCGATACGGTCGCGGTGGGCCTCTCGCCGGAGCGACACAGCCTGCGCACGACGCGCGGCACGCTGCGATACACCCATCTCGTCCTCGCCCACGGCGCGCGGCCGGCGCTGCCGTCCAGTCTCGATCCGGCCTTGTGCTGGCGCGTGAACGACCTTGCCGCATGGTCCGGGCTCCATGACGAACTGGCCCGGGGGCCGCGCACGGTCGCGGTGATCGGCGCCGGCATGGTCGGTTGCGAAATGGCCGAGGATCTGGCGCGAGCGGGCCACACCGTCACCCTCCTCGGGGCCGCGACGCTGCCCTTGCCCGACCTTCTGCCGGAACCGGCCGCGCGGCGCCTGCTGGCAGGGCTTCAGGGCGTCGGGGTCCGCTACCAGGGCGACAGCCTCGTGCGCGGCCTGAGCCGCCGGCCGGACGGCGGCCTCACGATCACGCTCGCCGATGGGACGAGCCTCGCCGCCGTAACCGTCATCGCCGCGACCGGCCTTGCCGCCCCTTCGCGCCTCGTGCGGTCGGCCGGCCTCGCGTTCGATCACGGCATCGCGGTCGATCCGACGACGCTGCGGACGAGCGGACCGGACATCTTCGCGCTGGGCGACTGCATCAGCATCGAAGGGCGGCCCTGCCGCTTCATCGAGCCCATCGGGCGGCAGGCCGCCGTCATCGCCCATACGATCCTGGGCCGCGTGCATCCGGGCTACGCGCATGCCGCCCCGGTCATCCGCCTGAAGACCCGTTCGGCACCGATCGCGCTGCACGGTGCCCCCGTCGCCGGATCGCCGTGGCACGTGGTCGAGGAGAGCGAGCACCGGCTCGCCATGGAGCAGCGGCACGACGGGGCCGTCACGGCCTGGCTCGCGGCCTGAGGGAGGACACGATGACGGATGCCATCCGCCCCGCCGATCTCGCTCTCGCTCGGGCGTGCGATCAGGTCATCGCGTGCCGCTCGGGCGCCGCCCCGCGCCCGGTCGTGCGCGGCTTTTTCGACGAGCCGACGAACACCGCCACCTTCGTGGTCCACGATCCCGACAGCCGCCAGGCGGCAGTGATCGACAGCGTGCTCGACTTCGACCCGGCGGCAGGAGCCCTGTCCTACGAGGCTGCCGACAGGGTGATCGCCTATGTCCGCGAAGAGAACCTCTCGGTCACGTGGATCCTCGAAACCCATGTCCACGCCGACCATCTCTCCGCCGCCCCCTACCTTCAGGCGCAGCTCGGGGGTCGGCTCGCCATCGGGCGCGGCATCCTTCGGGTGCAGGAGGAATTCGGTAAGCTGTTCAATGCGGGCACCGAGTTCGCCCGCAGCGGTGACGAGTTCGACAGGCTGTTCGACGACGGCGACCGCTTCGCGATCGGAGCCGTCGAGGCCGTGGTGCTGCACGTGCCCGGCCATACCTCGGCCGACCTCGCCTACGTCATCGGCGACGCCGCCTTCGTCGGCGACACTCTGTTCATGCCCGATTACGGCACGGCGCGGGCCGACTTCCCCGGCGGCGATGCGCGCCAGCTCTTCCGCTCGATCCGGCGCCTGCTCGCGCTCCCGGCCCCGACGCGCCTTTTCCTCTGCCACGACTACAAGGCACCGGGCCGGGACAGCTTCGTCTACGAGACCACGGTCGCCGACCAGCGCAGCGGCAACGTTCACGTCCGCGACGGAACGGCGGAGGACGATTTCGTGGCGATGCGCGAGGCCCGTGACCGGGGCCTCCGAGCGCCGCGGCTCATCATGCCCGCGATCCAGGTGAACATGCGGGGGGGCCGCCTGCCCGATCCCGAGGAGAACGGAACGCGCTACCTCAAGATTCCGCTGACCACGGGACGGGCGTGAACGGATGCTGGACCCCGTTCAGTATGCCCTCGGCGCGACCTCCGGCTCGATCGTCGGACTGATCCTCGGACTGGCCGGCGGCGGCGGTTCGATCCTCGCCATTCCGATGCTGATCCATGTGGTCGGCCTCAGGAATGTCCACGTCGCGGTCGGAACCGGTGCGTTCGCGGTCGCCGCCTGCTCGCTGGTCAACCTCGTCGGCCACCTGCGCGTGGCGCGGATCCCCTGGCACGCGGCCGGCTGGTTCGGCATCGCCGGCATCCTCGCAGCCCTTCTCGGCGCCGATCTCGGCAAGCGGCTCGACGGGAGCCGGCTGCAATTCCTCTTCGCACTCGTCATGCTTGCCGCAGCGGCCCTGATGGTAAGGCGGCGTTTCGCGCCGCCCGGCCCGGTGTCGAGCGCGAAGCACGGAAGCGTGTCCAGGCTCGTCGGCTACGGTGGCGCCACGGGCCTGATGTCGGGCTTCTTCGGCATCGGTGGCGGCTTCCTCGTCGTGCCCGGGCTCGTCGCCGCGACGGGGATGCCCCTGATCAGCGCCGTCGGCTGCTCCCTCGTCGTCATCGCCGCCTTCGGTATCACCACAGGGCTCAGCTACGCCCTCTCACACCTCGTCGACTGGTCCCTGGTCCTGGCCTTCGTGACCGGCGGCGCGGGCGGCGGTCTCATCGGGCTTCGGCTGCGCTCGGCCTGCGCCGCCCGCAAAGGTCTGCTCGAAACCGTCCTGGCCGCACTTATCGCGGGGGCCGGCCTTGCGATGCTGTTCCGCTGAGCGGAGGCCTGCCGACATTGTCGACATTTGATCGACAATGTCGTGGTCCCGTCTCCGACCATTCCACCCTCGCCCACCGCAAGCCTCTAATCTGATTGAAAAATATTTTACTTCAGATCTTGGCGCGACTGTTGCTGAGCGCCTGAGGTCAGCCCTGCCGGAGATCGCGATGGCCCTGTTCGACAATCCCTTTGATGCCAGACGCCGTTTCGCCCGCGGCGGCTGCTCGTGCGGCGCGCACGAGACGCAGGCCGCGCATGAGGCAGCCCGGCCCACGGGAGATGCCGCGATCGAGCGCGCCGTCGAGGCGACGATGATGCGCGCGCTGTTTCCGCATCAGGCCGAGCGCCGCGCCTTCCTCCGCAGCGTCGGCTTGTCGACCGCGGCGGCGGCCGTCAGCCAGTTCCTACCGACGAAGTTCGTCGCCGAGGCCTTCGCGGAGGCCGGAAAGCCCGAGAAGACGGACCTCAAAGTCGGATTCATTCCAATCACTTGCGCCACGCCGATCATCATGGCCAAGCCCATGGGCTTCTACGAGAAGCAGGGCCTCAACGTCGATGTGGTGAAGACCGCTGGCTGGGCGGTGGTGCGCGACAAGACCCTGAACAAGGAATACGACGCAGCCCACATGCTGGCGCCGATGCCGCTCGCCATCACCATGGGTCTTGGGTCGAACCCGGTGCCCTTCGCGGTACCGGCCATCGAGAACGTCAACGGACAGGCAATCTGCCTAGCAAATAAGCACAAGGACAACCGCGACCCCAAGAATTGGAAGGGATTCAAGCTCGCGATCCCCTTCGATTACTCAAACCACAACTATCTGCTGCGCTACTATCTCGCCGAGCACGGCATCGACCCCGATACCGACGTGCAGTTGCGCTCGGTGCCGCCGCCCGAAATGGTCGCGAACCTGCGGGCCGACAACATCGACGGCTTTCTCGCCCCCGACAATGTCGTCCAGCGCGCGGTCTATGACGGCGTCGGCTTCATCCACATCCTGTCGAAGGAGATCTGGGACGGACATCCCTGCTGCTCCTTCTCGGTGGCGCAGGACACGATCCGCGAGATGCCGAACGCGACGGCCGCGCTCCTGCGCGCCATTCTCCAGGCGACGGCGTATGCCTCGAAGACGGAGAACCGCAAGGAGATCGCCGCGGCGATCGCGCCTGCGAACTACCTCAATCAGCCAGTGACAGTGGTGGAGCAGGTTCTCACCGGCACCTACGCCGACGGTCTCGGCAGCGTGAAGAAGGACCCGAAGCGCGTCGCTTTCGATCCCTTCCCCTACGAGAGCTTCGCGATCTGGACGCTGACGCAGATGAAGCGGTGGGGCCAGATCAAGGGCGATGTCGACTACGCGGCGGTCGCGAAACAGGTCTACCGCGCCACCGACGCCGCCCGCCTGATGAAGCAGGACGGACTCACGCCACCGGAGGCCACGACCAAGACCTTCGTCGTCATGGGCAAGACCTTCGATCCGGCCAAGCCCGAGGAATACCTCGAGTCCTTCAAGATCAAGCGTGCGAGCTGACGCCCATGCAACGCACTCTTTCGCTTCGCGCCGGCATCCTCTCCCTGGCGCTGCTGGCGCTCATCCTGCTCGGCTGGCAGGTCGCGGTGAGCGGCTCGGCCCGGACCGAGGTCATGGACCCGGAATACGCCGCCCTGATGGGGCAGACCGCCACGACCGGGAAGTCGGCCATGCCCGGCCCCCTCGACGTGGGAGCCACGATCTGGAAGCACCTCAAGGATCCGTTCTACGACCGCGGGCCCAACGACAAGGGCATCGGCGTCCAGCTCGCCTACTCGATCGGCCGCGTGGCGCTCGGCTACGGCCTCGCGGTGCTGGTGGCGATCCCGGTCGGCTTCCTCATCGGGATGTCGCCGCTGATGAGCCGGGCGCTCGATCCGTACATCCAGATCCTGAAGCCGGTCTCGCCGCTGGCCTGGATGCCGCTCGCTCTCTACACGATCAAGGATTCGAGCCTTTCCGCGATCTTCGTGATCTTTATCTGCTCCGTCTGGCCGATGCTGATCAACACGGTCTTCGGCGTCGCGGGCACGCGCAAGGAATGGCTCAACGTCGCCCGTACCCTGGAGGTGAGTCCGATCCGGCGCGCCTTCACGGTGATCCTGCCGGCGGCCGCTCCGACGATTCTGACCGGCATGCGGATCTCGATCGGTATCGCGTGGCTCGTCATCGTCGCCGCCGAGATGTTGGTCGGCGGCACCGGCATCGGATACTTCGTCTGGAACGAGTGGAACAACCTCTCGATCACCAATGTGATCACGTCGATCCTGGTGATCGGCCTCGTCGGCATGGTCCTCGACCAGCTCCTGGCGCGCGCCCAGCGCCTTGTCACCTTCCCCGAATGAGGTCCGGCGCGATGAGTAAGCTCCTTCCCTTCGCGCGGCGAGCCGGCCGCTCCGCTCCCGCGACCGCCGAGGCCGGGACCAGCCGCATGTCGACATCGGAAAAGTTCATCTCGATCGAGGGCATCGCCCGGCGCTATCCGGCACCGGGCGGGACCACCACGACGATCTTCGAGAACCTGTGGCTGCCGATGCGGCGCGGCGAGTTCGTGTGCATGATCGGCCATTCCGGTTGCGGCAAGACGACGGTGCTCAACATCCTCGCCGGGCTCGATACCCCCTCCGAGGGGGTCGTCATCGTCGATGGACAGGCCATCACCGGTACGAGCCTCGACCGCGCCGTGATCTTCCAGGGGCACGCCCTGCTGCCCTGGCGAAGCGTGCTCGGCAACGTCGCCTACGCGGTGTCGTCGCGCTGGCGGAAGGCGGGGCGCGCCGAGATCGAGGCGCGCGCCCGGAGGGCGATCGCCACCGTGGGGCTGGCCGGTTCCGAGCACAAGCGCCCGTCCGAGCTGTCGGGCGGCATGAAGCAGCGCGTCGGCATCGCCCGGGCGCTGGCGATCGAGCCGAAGATCCTGCTCATGGACGAGCCGTTCTCGGCCCTCGACGCGCTCACCCGCGGCACGCTGCAGGACGAGGTGCGCCGGATCTGCGTCGAGACCGGCCAGACCGTGTTCATGATCACGCACGATGTCGACGAGGCGATCTATCTCGCCGACCGCATTGTGCTGATGACCAACGGTCCGGAGGCGAAGGTCGCCGAGATCGTCGAGAATCCGCTGCCGAAGGCCCGCGACCGCACGCAGCTCCACCACGCGCCCGGCTACTACGCCCTGCGCAATCACCTGATCGATTTTCTGGTGACCCGGTCCCGCACTCTGCGGGACGCGATGCCGGAGGGCTACGACTCGCGCCATCCGCCGACGGTCCGGCCTTCCCTGAGCGAGGCCGACGCGGCGGCCATCGCCGCCGAACCGCCGGCGAAGCGGGCCTGAGGTTCGCGCTTCCTGCGGGCTCGCTCCACAAGGGCGGTCCCGTGACGCGTGCCTCCGCGGAGGTTCGAGCCGGCAGGTGGGTCGCGCTCGCAGCGATGCCGCTGTAAGGTCCCGCCCCAATCCGTTGAGGCGGGAGGATATATGGACGGTTCCGGCGCCCGGCCGCCTGGAGCAGCGGATCTGACTGCGTGCGACAGGGAACCCATTCATCTTCTCGGCACGCTCCAGCCGCACGGCTTCCTGCTCGCTCTGAGCGAGCCCGACCTGCGGATCGTTCAGGCGAGCGCGAACGTCCCGGATCTGCCCGGCCGCCCGGCAGGGAGCGTCCACGGGGCGTCCCTCCGCACGGCTTTCCCAGAAGCTGAGGCGGTACTGGCGCACTACCTGTCGCAAGCCCAGCCGCTCGAAGGGGCCGCTTTCCTGACCACCCTGGCCCTGGGGGGCGGGGAGGGCGTCCGGTCCTACGATCTGGCCGCCCACCGGGTCGGTGATCTCGTCGTCCTCGAGTTCGAGGAGGTCGCGAGCGAGGCCGCTTCCGCTCAGAGCCTCGACGCGCTCTATCCGCGCCTGAATGCGTTCGTGGAAGGCCTGCACGCCGCCGGCTCCGTGGCCGAGCTCTGCGCTCTTCTCGCGTCGGACATCCGCCATATCACCGGCTTCGATCGCGCCCTGGTCTACCGGTTCGACCGGGACTGGCACGGCACCGTGGTGGCCGAAGACGGCAACGGCGTGCTGCCATCCTATCTCGACCTGCGCTTTCCCGCTTCCGACATTCCGGCCCAGGCGCGCGAACTCTACCGGCGCAACCGCCTTCGCATCATTCCCGATGCCGGCTACGAGCCGGTCCCGATCATCCCGTCGCACGCGCCGTCGACCGGAGCGGCCCTCGATCTGAGCCAGGCGGTTCTGCGCTCGGTCTCGCCCGTCCACGTCGAGTACATGCGCAACATGGGCACGATGGCGTCCATGTCCGTTTCGATCCTGGTGGACGGGGCGCTCTGGGGCCTGATCTCCTGCCACAACAAGGCGCCGCACCGCGTGCCGCTCCAGGCCCGCAACGCCTGCGACTTCCTCACCCGGATCTTCGCCCTGCAGCTCGCCGCCAGGGAGCGGGGTGCGCTGGCCGAGCAGCGCATCCGGCTCGGCGCGATCCAGGCACGCCTTCTCGCCTACATGGCCGAGGAGGAGCACTTCATCGACGGCCTCCTGAACCATCCCGAGGACGTGCTGGCGCTCGTCGACGCGGCGGGCGCCGCCGTCGTGACCGCCGAGGGCTGCCGCCTGCTCGGTGCGACGCCGGCTGCCAGTGAGGTTCGGGGCATCCACGAATGGGTGTCGGGCCAGCCGGTCGGCGAGGGCCTCTTCGTCACCGACAGCCTCGGCGAAGACTATCCTCCGGCCCGAGCCTTCGCCGATCGCGCGAGCGGCCTGCTCGCCATCTCGATCTCGCAGAAATACGCGAGCTACGTCCTCTGGTTCAGACCGGAAGTCGTGCAGACCGTGAGTTGGGGCGGCAACCCGAGCAAGCCGGCGACCGCGGATCCGGACGGCGGACCGGACCGGCTGCATCCGCGCAAATCCTTCGAGACCTGGAAGGAGACCGTGCAGGGCCGATCGCTGCCCTGGTCCGGTCCCGAGGTCGACGCCGCCAAGGACCTGCGATCGGCTGTACTCGGCATCGTGCTGCGCCGGGCCGAGGAACTCGCGGCGCTGAGCGAGGAGCTGCAGCGCTCCAACAAGGAGCTGGAGGCCTTCTCCTACTCGGTCAGCCACGACCTTCGGGCTCCGTTCCGCCACATCGTGGGCTACTCGGAGCTCCTACGCTCGCGCGAGGGCGCGAACCTCACCGAGACGGGGCGCCGCTACGTCGACACCATCGCCGACGCGGCTCTCTCGGCGGGGAAGCTCGTCGACAACCTTCTCAACTTCTCGCAGATGGGGCGGAACTCACTGAATCGCGTGTCCGGCGACATGAACCAACTCGTCGAGGAGGTTCGCCGGAAAACCTTGCGGGATGTCCCGCCGGGCCGCGCCATCCGCTGGCAGGTCGGCTCCCTCGGGCGCGTCTATGCCGACCCGGTGATGTTGCGCCTCGTCATCGAGAACTTGCTCTCGAACGCGGTGAAGTACACCCGCGACAGGCCCGAGGCCTTGATCGAGATCGGACGCGAGCCCGATCGCGACGGCGATGCGGTGTTCTACGTGCGCGACAACGGCGTCGGCTTCGACATGGCCTATGTCGGCAAATTGTTCGGTGTGTTCCAGCGCCTGCACCGCGTCGAAGACTTCGAGGGTACCGGCATCGGCCTCGCCAATGTCCGCCGCATCGTTGAGCGTCACGGCGGTCGAACCTGGGCCGAAGGCGCTCTCGGCCGGGGCGCGACCTTCCACTTCACGCTACCCTTGCGCGAGGGGGCGCGCTGACATGGCAGACCTGAAGCCGATCCTGCTCGTCGAGGACACCCCGAACGACATCGAACTGACACTCGCTGCGCTGGAGCAGAGTCAGCTCGCCAACGAGATCGTGATCTGCCGCGACGGCGCCGAGGCCTTGGACTACCTTCACCGGCGGGGCATCTACGACCGACCCGACGTGCAGGATCCGGCCGTAGTGCTGCTCGATCTGAAGCTGCCGAAGGTCGATGGGCTGGAGGTGCTCGGAGCAGTGAAGAGCGATCCGCGCACCCGGGCCATTCCCGTCGTGATGCTGACCTCCTCACGGGAGGAAAGCGATCTTGTCCGCTCCTACGAACTCGGCGTGAACGCGTTCGTCGTAAAGCCGGTCGGATTCAAGGAGTTTTTCGACGCCATTCAGGATCTCGGCGTATTCTGGGCCGTCCTGAATGAACCACCGCCGCATCGGGGAGGCTGGCCATCGAACACCTGACGGACGGCGCGAGAGGCGGTGCGGAGACGCCCCTGCACATCCTGCTCCTCGAAGACAGTGACTTGGACTCGGAGCTTCTCACCGTCGTCCTCGACGGCGCAGGCCTGACATATAGGCTCGAGCGGACCATGACCCGCGAAGCCTTCACGGCAGCGGCTGTCGAGTGTCGCCATGACCTGATCCTGGCCGACTATGTGCTGCCGACCTTCGACGGCCTCAGCGCGCTGGCTATCGCCCGCGAACACTGCCCCGAAATCCCGTTCGTGTTCGTCTCCGGGACGCTTGGCGAGGACATCGCCGTCGAGGCCCTCAAGAACGGCGCCACGGATTACGTCACCAAACAGCGTCTCGACAGGCTGCCCACGGTGATCGTCCGCGCCCTGGCGGAAGCACGGGCGCATTCGGAGCGCCGCGCCGCCGAGCGCGCCCTTCGCGCGCTCAACGAGACGCTCGAGACGCGTGTGGCCGAACGCACACGGGAACTTGCCGAGGCAAATGTTGCGCTGCGGCGGCAGATCGTCGAGCGCGAGCGCGTGGAGGAAGCCCTGCGGCAGGCCCAGCGCCTGGAGGCGGTCGGTCAGCTGACGAGTGGCGTCGCCCACGATTTCAACAACCTCCTCACCGTCATCGCCGGCAACATCGAGTTCCTGGCCCGGGCGGTCTCCGACGACCGGTCGCGGCACAGGCTGGAGATGATGCGCGGTGCGGCCGAGCGGGGCGCTCGTCTGACTGCGCAGCTGCTGGCCTTCTCCCGGCGCCAGCGTCTCGATCCGGTTCCTGTGCGGCTGAACGAGACGGCCGCGTCCATGCGCGACCTGCTTCAGAGCTCCATCGGTGGCGCGGTGCGCATCGAGATGACGTTGCAGCCGGACCTCTGGCCCGCACTCGTCGACGCCACGCAGATCGAGCTGATCATTCTCAATCTGGCCATCAACGCTCGCGATGCCATGGCCGTCGGCGGCTGTCTCACCATCGAGACCGCCAACGTCCGGCTCGGTGCCGCCCCGTCGCGCCCCGAGGAGCCGCCTCCGGGCGAGTACGCCATGGTGGCTGTCAGCGATACGGGGTCCGGCATCCCACCGGAGGTGCTCCATCGGGTCTTCGAGCCGTTCTTCACGACGAAGGAAGTCGGAAAGGGCTCGGGCTTGGGGCTCGCGCAGGTCTACGGCTTCGCCAAGCAGTCTGGGGGCGGGGTGCGGATCGAGACCGAAGCCGGGGAGGGGACCACCGTTCGCGTCTATCTTCCGCGGGTGGCCGCTGACGAGGGCGTCGAGGCGGCCGAGCCGGGCGAGATCGAGTGCGCGACTTCGCGCAATGCCGGCGACAAGCCTGCGCTTCTCGTCGTCGACGATGACAGCGCCGTCCGGGAAATCACCGTGACCAAGCTAAGCGAGGCCGGGTACGTGATCCGTGAGGCGGGCTCGGGTCTGGCCGCCATCCACGTGCTCGAGCAGGACCCCTGCTTCGACCTTGTCGTGGTGGATTTCGCGATGCCCGGCATGAACGGCGTCGATGTCGCCGCCGCGATCCGGAAGAGCTGGCCGGCCATCCCCGTGATCTTCGTGACCGGGTATGCCGATCAGACCGCCTTGACCCGCGGCGGAATCGGTGAGGACCGGATCGTGCAGAAGCCGTTCCTCGACGGCGAGCTCGAACGCAAAGTCGCGGCGGCCCTTCACGCGCACCGCGTGCCCGGCCTGAAGCTCGTCTCCAGTCGTTGACGTTGTTCTCTGGCCGAGCCTGTCGAGAGCCCGACCCTTGGCAGTGGGCCGGAGGAGCATTCGGCCCCTGTTCCGGTTCGCCCTGCCGGTGACGCGGCATCCGGGCGCGAAGCCCCACGGCGCCTGATCTTGCACCCCTGATGCCCTGGATCCGCGTTCCGTCGATCAGAGACGGCGGGTCAAGAGCCAGTTCAGCGAGGGACCGGCCGGTCGGGCTCCGGAGAAGAAGCGCGAAGACGCGTCTGCGCAGGAAAAGACCTGCACCTCCTCGACGGCGGTCCGTAGATCCGCTCCGCTCATCCTGCCGTGGCAGCATCGGTGACGAAGTTCCCCGGTCGGGCTGCAACCTTCCCACAATCGGCGAGCGGATGGCACAACCTAGACTTTCGCTCATTGTCCAAGAGTCCGACGTCCGGCTGCATTCCGGCACGTCAGGGCGGCATGCCTCAGTGATCGACCGTTGGAGACCTCCATGACTCTGATCGTCCGCCGCCGTGCCTTCGCCTCCGTCGCCGCGGCCGCCCTCGTCGCAGGCGGCGCCGCCGGCTTCGGCCTGACCGAACCCGCCACGTCCGCCTATGCCCAGGCCCTGCCCAAGACCCCGATCGAGGCGCCCGAGCACCCGCCCGGCTCCTTCGCCAACGTCGTCGACAAGGTGAAGCCCGGCGTCGTCGCCGTGAAGGTGAAGCTCGATAACGGCCTCGACGACGATGACGACGACCCCGGCAGCCCGAACATGCAGCAGGTGCCGCCGCAGCTGC
>Ga0233425_10006532_pt1 | contig 17211 bp, 15 predicted proteins | sample Watercolumn_Towu_2_FD_181712 | JGI IMG/M metagenome (GOLD analysis project Ga0233425, IMG submission 181712) | Freshwater microbial communities from Lake Towuti, South Sulawesi, Indonesia - Watercolumn_Towuti2014_140_MG | ecosystem: Environmental > Aquatic > Freshwater > Lake | place... | reverse complement strand
CAGTTACACGGCAACAATAACGACCGGGGTAAAGGATACCAGTGGAAACGCCCTGTCGTCAAATTACCTGTGGAGCTTCACCACCACTACCGCCGCAACGACCCCAACGCCGGCCTCAACACCAACCCCTGTACCGACACAAACGCAGGCACAGACACCTACACCAGCTCCGACACCAACACCTACCCCTGTACCGACACAAACGCAGGCACAGACTCCTACACCAGCTCCGACACAAACACCAACCCCAAAGACCACGCCAACAATTGTGCCGACACCCACGCCAAAGGTTACACCTTCACCCACCCCAACGCCAACGCCTCTGGGTATTGGTATTATCTTGGGTATGGTAAGCGACGCAGAGACGGGGAAAGGGGTATCGGGTGCCGAGGTGTCTGCGGACAAGGGAGGACACTCGGCTACGACTGATAGAAATGGTTCGTATCGCATGATGGAGGTAGAGAGCGGCGAGTATAAGCTGACGGCGATTGCTGAGGGGTATGAGACATTTTCACGGACGGTACGGGTGAATACGAAGGAAGTGACAACGGCAGATTTCCAACTGACGAAGGAGTCAGGGAACATCGTCTCCGGATATGTCTATGATGAGGATATGGGGCCGCTGGGAGGTGTTACGGTGAGCATGAAAGCAAAGGGGGACGATAAGGATAAAGACAAGGACAAGGATAAGGACAAGAAGAAGGGAGAAGAGACAGAGACGAATGACGAGGGGTATTATGCGTTTGAGGAGGTAGAGTCAGGGGAACACACACTGACGTACAACAAGAAGGGGTACAAGGAGCACGAGGAGGTGATAGACGTAGAGGAAGGGGAAATGACGCGGGTGGAGGACGTCATACTGGCGCTGAGCGCTACGGGGAGGATATACGGGGATGTGACGGACACGAGCGGCGACCCTGTAGAGAGTGTGAGCCTGAAATTAACCGGGCCGAGGACAAAGACGAAGATGAATACGGTGTCTGACGCTGAGGGGAAGTATGAGTTTACGGATCTGGAGGCGGACAAGTATTCGATTATTGCAAGGAAATCGTCCTATAAGAGGAAGAAAGTGAAGGCAACCCTAGGAGAAGGAGAGGAAAAAGAGGTGGGGATTGAGATGGAAGGCATTTCGAGGAAAGATGCAGTGGGAGACGGGAGGTAGGGGTTTATTGTGTGGCGGCGGGAGTTTCCTCCTGCCGCCCGTGTTGTGGTTTTGTAGGGTGGATTAAACGAAGTGAATCCACCACACTGGAGAATATGGCTGGTGGATTCGGCTTTGCCTTAATCCACCCTACTCAAGCTGGTTTTGGACAGCCCCGCAATGGAGTGAACCCGCGATGCGAGCTTTGGCACAGGTGCATTCCCAAGCCGGAGCTTGGGAACGAGGAGAATATAAAACGGAAGGTTCGGGTTACAAACCCGAACCCGCAGAAAAGAATGTGGGGTTCACGTTGCAAACCCGCAATGGAAACCCGAACCCGCAATAGGGGGAAACTTCTGACTGCACAGGAATCTCATGATATTACAGTATGATTTTTAATGCTTGAATAATTCCTGCCGTATTATTACTATTTCATGAGTGAGTAGTTTCCTGTCATCTTTGATGATGGGCTCATGGAAGAAATTCTCCGGTAATTGCCGATATTATCGATTGTGAGCTATGTCTCCTTTAGCACCATTGTGGAAGAAAGAAGGGGGATAATTTCATAGATATATGACACAGTTAACTCATTTTGACGAACAGGGCGCTTCGCGTATGGTGGATGTACGGGAAAAGGCAATTACCGACAGGGTTGCTGTTGCCCATGCGAAGATTACGATGAAACCGGAAACCTTGCGGCTCATTGTGGACAAAAAGATACAGAAAGGTGACGTGCTGGAGGTTTCAAGGGTTGCCGGTATTATGGCTGCAAAGCAAACTTCAAGCCTTATTCCGATGTGCCATCCGCTCAATTTGACAAGTGTAAAAATTGATTATACGAATAACGCACTGGATACGATAGATATATTTTCAGAGGTTAGTGTTACAGGGAAAACCGGCGTAGAAATGGAGGCCATCACTGCGGCAACTGTCTGTGCAATTACGATATACGATATGTGCAAATCGGCGGATAAGGAGATGGTGATTGGCGATATCCATCTGGTGAAAAAATCAGGCGGTAAGAGCGGAACTTTTGTCTACCATAAGCATTCAACCTAAACACCTTTCAGCACCCTCTGTGCCAATTCGTCAGGTAGTTTTGCTTCAGTAATTTTCTTCGATGCAGCTTCTGTGTTATAAGGGACTCGCCGGAAATAGACATGTTTTGTCTCCGAGTCGAAAACGACGTAACAGGCTGTAGGATTCCCATCTCTCGGTTGTCCTACAGAGCCCACATTAATATAGTATTTCCACTCCTTGCTCATATCAATAAAAAACGTTTCCGTTTTATTGGTTGATTCTTTTTCGATAAGCATCAATCGCATATCGTAATTATCTGCCGGAATCAAGACGGATGCATTTACGGTTCTGGTTTCCTTTGTATAGATATAGGCTGAAGGTCTGTGGGTATGCCCGCCGAAAGTTACTTTTGAGTGTAACAAGGTATATTTTAGCACGCCGGCATTTTTTACATATTCGTATCCTTGCGGATAGGCAGGGGTGCTGTGTACAATTTCAAACGCTTCCGCATTAAATTTTATCCTTAATGAGAGCCGTCTTAAAAATGCAAAGTTTTCTTTTGTCAGCACTTTTGCTGTCCAGTCTGCGGCAGTCTTTGCAACAGGGTTCATTTCTGTTGTAAGAGAAGGCTCACCAATTACTTCCCGATCATGATTTCCACATATAGCAATCCCTTTTTTTTCAAATAATTTTATGGAATCAAGCAAAGTTTTTTGTTGTAATGTGTCGAAATAGGGCTGGGATACTATCTTTGAGATGTTTTCTACAGACACTTTTTTGCCGCCGTGAATTATGTAACGAATAATGTCGCAGCATTCATTTGGGGACGCTCCATAGCCGACAATGTCACCGGCGAAGAGAATCCTGTCGGTATTTGTTTCCTTTTCGGCAATTTCACTGAGTAATGCCAGGAGAGCTTCTGCATTGCTATGGATATCGGATACAATGACGTATTTCATAAACCCGGCTTGAATAAGTAGAGAAATGTAATTTTGTTTATATCATACTATTGAGAAGATGTTTTTTTAATTCTTCGGCAGAAGATATTCTTTCCGAGGGAGTGTCTTTCAGTAAGTTTATTATTATTTCCTCGACTTTTTTTGGTATGTGTCTATTGATTTTACCCGGTAACACTTTATTTGTTTGCCATACGTTTTTAGTTAATAGCTGGTACAGTATTAGTCCTGCAGAGTAGAGGTCTGTTTTGCCATCCAGCAGTATGTTTGCAGGGATATTTTTTAAATTGGCATCTTCGGGTATCGTTTTCAGATAATCAAGCATGCGAAATTGCTCCGGAGACGCATATTCTCTGCTAATTCCTTTGATGGCCTCTTCGCGGCTGATCGCGAGTTCAAAATCAATAAGACACAGCACCCCTGTCTTTTGTTCGATAATCAGATGTCCCGGTTTCAAATCGCAATGGATATAATTATTGTCATGCAGATACTGTAGCGGACCGCAGAGGGATATGAATAAGTGTATGATTTCGTCAATTATTTTTATATTTTCAACATCCTTTTCCTTGAAATACTCTACAACATCGTATCCCTTAATATGTTGTAATACGATAAAGTTTTGCTTGATGAGAAACTTGCTGTCTTTGTATAAATCTCCCTGCCCAATATCGTAAGTTCTTGGTATTTGGCTGTGACTGAGCGCTTTCAGCATGTTATATTCATCTGAAAAGTTGGCGTAGGGGGCATATTTTATTCCCTTGTCCGGCTCATTCGATAAAACAGCATAATTCGATTTGTGAAGCTCTGCCTGGCATTTAAAAGTATCGAATTGGTATTTATTAATTCTATACATAAACTTAAGGTGAAAGTGTGTCCTGGAGTTAAATTTCTCCAAGCATACAAAACTAATTATGACTTGTAAACATTAATTTAGAGCGGGTTAAGATATTTATAAGAGGGGAGCAAGTAGAGAGATTGATTTGTGTGGTTGAAATCAGCCGACACTGTGATTTGGGGCTGTCTGTTGCAAAATTGTTATAAGTCTGGTTTTCAAGATATGTTTTGCAAAAAAATAAAAAATATGGTAATAGAACACTCATAAAATATCAATGTGGTGTGTTTTTAGATATTTGGTAGAGATTTTACTTTTGTTAATAAAAGTTATATCACATTGAGTAATTGCATGTTGAGAGTTTATATTGTACGAAGATACTACCTCTTTGATCATTTGTAATTTCATGCATGGAATGGATGTTGCGCCGCATTGATTAGTTTGTGTAGTATTGGATGTTTTTTGATACCAATTTATCATAATTAACAGGAAGGGAGGTGGGATAATTTATATGAATTGAAAAATGGATTTAGGGCTATTTTTTTCGTACTGTAATAAACTTTGTAATAAATAGGAGGTCGTATTTGCTAAGGAGAGGAATAAATTTATGAAATGTTTTTTTAATAAAATAGCGATTAGTATATGGCTACTATTGTTAACCTTGGGAATATTTACACTAAATTTGGGTATTGTAGAGGCAGGTGATCCAAGTGGAGCTGCAACGTTTTCAGACAGTATCGAAGGTTTAAAATATTCTATTAATTTTATTTGGGTATTGCTGGCGGCGTGTCTAGTATTTAGTATGCAGGCAGGGTTTGCCTTTCTAGGCGGTTTTTTAAGGCAAAAGAATATGTTGAGCTATTTGGGGCATTGTTTGATTGATTCTACGTTTGGCGCAGTGGTATTCTGGTTCTTTGGATTTGCCCTGATGTTTGGTGGTTCGAAGTTGGCGCCTGGGCTTGAGAATGGCAATTCGTGGATCGGATGCGATGGCTTTATGCTCATGGGAAAATCGTATGATGTCCAAACGATTCTGCTTTGGTTCTTCCAGATGGTGTTTGCCACGAAAACGGTTTCAATTATTGCCGGCGCTGTTGCAGAAAGGCTGAAATTCGGGGCATATCTTACCTATAGTTTTCTCATGTGCGGTCTGATTTATCCGATTTACGGGCACTGGGTATGGGGCGGCGGCTGGTTGAGCACGCTCCCTATCGGCTCCGGAGTAAAGGATTTTGCAGGTTGCGCGTGTGTACATACAATTGGCGGTATTATGGCCTTTGTCGGGGCATGGGTGCTTGGTCCGAGAAAGGGAAAATACAATCCTGACGGCTCGCCGAATCCTATTCCGGGACACAATATGGTGTTTGTTGTGATAGGAACTCTTATTCTTGCTTTCGGTTGGTTCGGGTTTAATGCGGGCAGTACTCTTGCAGCTACAGACCTGAGAATTTCAGTGATTGCAACCAATACCTTTATCGCTGCGGCTGCAGGCGCTACCGTAATGCTGTTTTTAACATGGGCGATGACGGGTTATATAGATGTGGCTTATATTTGCAACGGTGCATTGGCAGGTTTGGTAGCAATTACAGCTCCCTGCGCTTATGTGGCACCATGGGCTGCTGCCGTAATAGGATTGCTTGCCGGTTTGATTATGAGGGGAGCAGTCTGGCTGGTAGAAGTTAAGATGAAGGTGGATGATCCGCTGGGCGCTGTGGCTGTACATGCTGCAAATGGTATGTGGGGTATGCTTGCGGTAGGTGTTTTTGCCGATGGTACCTACGGAGGCGTTAGCGGTATAATCACAGGTTCTGGTTGGCAATTACTTGCTCAGTTTATCGGAACGATAGTTGCGCTTGCGTGGGCTTTCGCATGGGGTGCGGGTGTGTTCTTTGTTATAAGATACCATACCGGTCTCAGGGTGTCGGATCTCGTGGAATCGGATGGTATGGATACGCATATACACGGTTCTCATTGTTATCCTGTTGAACAGAAATTTATTGCGGCAGTAGTTGGTGAAGGTGAGATCGATCTCAAGGCAGAGAAGGAACAATTATCATTGTTAGAGACGGCGATGAGCAAGGATGCGAGTCGTGAAAAGATATATTCCGACAAGCTTGGTCGCTGGGTTTATGCGACGGCTAAGACGGAAAAGACGGGAAAAGGTAGAGGGAAATAGTTAAGACTCTAGTTGTATTTTAATGAAAATTGTTTTCAATAGACGGAGGTTTTTAATGAAAAAAATTGAAGCGGTAATCAGACCGGAAAAGTTTAATATTGTGAGGGATGCCCTGACAGAACTGGGCTATCCCGGAATGACCGTTACCGAGGTAAAAGGACACGGGAGTCAAAAGGGCATCAGTGAAGTATGGCGTGGCAGAAGGTATCGGGTAGATTTGTTGTCAAAGATAAAAGTCGAGATTGTTGTTAAAGATTCCGATGTCGATAAAATCGTTAATACTATTATCAATGAGTCGCAGACAGGCAGTATTGGCGATGGAAAGATATTTATTTTCAATGTAGAAAATATTTATCGTATTCGGACTAAGGAAATCGGTGAAGCTGCAGTCTAGTTAAAATGTGTTGAATTTTTTTTCTCATAAGCATGGTAGTAACCCCGCCTCCCCCCTAATTTAAGTGGGGGGGAGGAAACAGGGGCGTAGCTTGGATAATGGAGCACAATATTGTTTATCACTATGGAAAGAATAACAGAATTACGGTGGGATGAAACGATACGATGGTGAAGAAATATCCTTTTATAATTTTCTTGTTTTGTGTTTTTCTCTTTTTCTTGATAAATGATATATTTGCCGGCGACCCGGGCGGGTCAAGGACATACTCTGACAGTATTCAGGGGCTGAAATTTTCTGTAAACTTTGCCTGGACGCTGATCAGCTCTTTTTTAGTGTTTAATATGCAGGCTGGGTTTACATTCCTTGGTGCTGGTTTTGTTCAGAAAAAGAATACACTCAACTATCTTGCAATGAGCTTTATTGACTTTTGTGTCAGCGCAATAGTATTCTGGCTTATTGGTTTTGCCTTTATGTTCGGAGGTTCAAAACTGGCTCCCGGCCTCATTGCAGGGAACAAATGGATTGGTTATAGCGGCTTTTTGTTAATGGGAGATTCTTATGATGTATTTACCTCAGTTCTTTGGATGTTTCAAATAATGTTTGCAGCTACCGCCTGCACTATTGTTACCGGTGCGGTAGCAGAACGATTTAAATTCCATGAGCATGTAATTTACAGTGCCTTTCTGTCTGGCATATTGTACCCCATTTTTGGACATTGGATGTGGGGGAAAGGGTGGTTGGAATTGCTCCCTATTGGAGCAGGCGCGCGTGATTTTGCCGGTTCTGGGGTAGTGCATGGAATGGGCGGCCTGATCGCATTTATAGCCGCATGGATTGTTGGGCCGAGATACGGGAAATATAATCCTGACGGCAGCCCCAACGTAATTCATGGACATAATCAGGTCTATATTGTGATTGGAACGTTAACTTTGATTTTTGGGTGGTTTGGTTTTAATTCGGGATGTACGCTTGCAGTGACGGAACTGCGCGTTTCCGTCATAGCGGTGAATACCTTCCTGTCTGCCGCTTCAGGCGCTATTACTCTTACGTATCTTTCGTATTTCATGACAAAAAAATTCGATATCATCATGGCCTGTAATGGCGCTTTATCAGGCTGTGTGGCTATAACAGCATCGGGAGCTTATGTGCCACACTGGGCTGCTGCTATAATTGGGATTATCGCGAGCATTATAACCAGGGCATCGTTGTATTATATTGAGAGTAAATTAAAAATAGATGACCCTGTTGGCGCTATTTCGGTGCATGGGGCGAACGGGTTGTGGGGTTTGATTTCTGTGGGTGTTTTTTCTGACGGCACTTACGGGGGTGTAAAAGGCCTGATTGCCGGTTCTTGTTCGCAGTTGCTTGCACAGTTTATAGCTTGTGTGACATTGATAGCGTGGTGTTTTTCCGTTGGTTTTGTTTTTTTCTTTCTTATGAAACGCTTTATTGGGTTGAGGGTGCCTGTTGGTGTAGAACGTTCAGGAATCGATGTCTATGAACATGGCACCACTTGTTACCCTGGACAATAAACTCAGAATTTAATTGTATAAAGCGCTTATCCAACTGCCTTTCCATAAATTGTTCTCAACCAACTTTTGCTGAAGCTGCCCTGACTTGGCATGTTGGTGTTTATCTTACGTGACTCTTGCTAACGTAATTTCCGCAGTTCTTTTGTCATCTTTTCCGCCATCCGTTCCAGTTAAGAGAATGTCGCTGGTTTAAAAAAGCCATAAGCAATATAGGTGCCATACAATAATTTGTTAATTATACAAGTCTCATGTTATGTAAATACTGATACGTGTAATATATGATGTGTTATAAATGAATATATGGTATGAAATATGCTAAAATTTATTGATACTAAATAATTTAACTAAGAAAAAGACGCTGTTTGGTTGTTGTATGATTTTGGAGTTTTAACAGTAAGATGATTTCCAGATTATTTTTTTATTGTATAGGCGCCTGTTTTATACTCATGCAATTGGTATTTCCTGCTTTTTCAGACGACATCGTAATAAACGGTATTTTAGAAGACAGGGAGCAGGAAAGAGGCGCTGTAGACAGTATAGTGCGCAAAGAGTCATTAATTATAAAAGATAAAAGAGTCTTTATTCATTTGCTGCTTGATAAAGGTGCGAGAAATATTGCCAATCACAAGAGGTTTGCGGAAATATCGTACGTGCTGCCGAAAGAAATCGTTTTCGATGAGATGAGCAAATGCATTTTTTTGTATAAAGATAGGGTAGAAATTGAAATAGGGAGGGTGAAAAGTTTTTTGGGTCTTATGCCTTATATTGCCTTGGCAAAGGGCGTGACGATAGTAAGCTCTCCCACTGATGCCAAATTGGTTGTGTCACAAAACAAAGAGAATCAGAAAATATCGGCATCGGTTATACACGCTGAGGAGAGTATGGAAGTGACGTTGCGTAAAAAGTGCGGACAGTGTCATATTTTAGACTATATATTTTCTCATAAGAATTGGATCGAAGAGGATATGATTCATGCGTTTAACAGGCTGCAAATGGAAAAGGAAGAGAAATTTACAAAGGATGAGCAGGAAGTAATTGATTTGTTTAAGAAATATCAAAAAGGCGAGATAGATAAAGGAAAGCTTACAGAATTCAAATCATTAAAACAGATCGGAGAAAAAGACGTAGTCGATTTTACTGAAAATGTATATATGAATAACTGTGTGCCTTGCCATAACCCGTCAAAAATAAAGGATGTTTCACTCGTATATTCAAAACGCAGATGCAAGAGTATTGTGGATAGAATGAAGGAAAAAGAGCCGTCGCTTTTTCTTCAAAAGGATATAGACAGTTTGGCTGGTTATTTATGGGAAATAAAACTGAAACCTTATGAACATTGAATGTATCTTTATGAAAGGGGGTGGTGAGCACCAAGTGCCGGATATGTCGTTTAAAAAAACGTTTATTGTGTAATGTATGTTATGAATTTATGTAGTTTTAGGCAGTGGTTATATTTTAACTGTAAAAGGAGACGACTATGAGAAAAGGAGTCCTTTTAAGCATTTCATCGATATTTGCATTATCGATGGTAGTGCTGCTTGCATCGAGTGCAAATGCAGCGGATGCACCCAAAATAGATACAGGGGATAATGCGTGGTTACTCGCATCATCAGCGTTGGTATTATTAATGACACCAGGGCTTGCGCTATTTTACGGAGGTATGGTAAGGGCAAAGAACATGGTGAATACCCTGTGGATGAGTTTTATTGTTATGTGTATCGTGAGTGTGCAGTGGGTGTTGTGGGGGTATAGTTTATCATTTGCACCTGCTAATTGTTTCATTGGAGGCCTTCAGTGGTGCGGTCTTGGTGCAGGCACTGTGGGACAGGCGCCGAGTGATCTTTATGCGACAACGGTTCCGCATTTATCTTTCATGATATTTCAGTGTATGTTTGCTGTCATTACCCCGGCCCTTATGACCGGTGCTTTTGCAGAACGATTTAAATTTAGCGCATGGTTACTCCTTGTGCTTTTATGGACAACTGCAGTTTATGCTCCGTTGGCACATTGGGTATGGGCGGTGGATGGCTGGTTATTGAAGCTGGGCGCTTTGGATTTTGCCGGTGGGACGGTTGTTCACATTTGTTCTGCCGCATCAGCCCTTGCAGTTATCACATTCGTAGGAAAACGTAAAGGTTACCCGAAAGAAGTAAAACCTCCGCATAATTTGCCGTTCATGATGTTAGGGACGGGTTTACTCTGGTTCGGATGGTTCGGTTTTAATGCCGGCAGTGCAGTGGGTGCGGGCGGACTTGCATCAAGCGCCTTTGTTGTTACCAATATAGCTACCGGCGCAGCAGGTTTTACCTGGTCTGTTCTGGAATGGATATTCCATAAAAAACCAACCATACTGGGCGCCTGTTCCGGCGCTGTAGCAGGTTTGGTTTCTATTACGCCTGCCTGCGGTTTTGTTGGGCCTATGGCATCTATTGCAATAGGTGTTGGCGGCGGACTTGCATGCTTTTTTGCGACAACAAGGATGAAAAAAGCTTTGGGTTATGACGATGCGCTGGATGTTATCGGAGTGCATGGCGTTGGCGGAACCTGGGGGGCATTTGCAACGGGTATCTTTTGTACTACTGCCGTAAACCCGCTTGGTTTTGAAGGCGCTATTTATGGAAACGCTCTCCAAATGGGGAAACAGTGGGTAGGCATTGTTGCTACATGGTTTTATTCATACGGCGTAACGGCGCTGCTGGTTTTGTTCATAGATTTAGTAGTTGGTTTAAAACCGACCGAAGGAGAGGAAGTTACCGGTATGGATCTTACGCAACATAAAGAAATTGCCTATCATTATTATGAGTCGGAACAGGCTTGATTGCCAATTGTAATTGTCGTTTGGTATACTATGTTCCTCCTCACTTGTTTTGGTGAGAGAATTTGAGGATCTCTGCATTATTAAAGGAGGGTTGTACATGAAAAAAATAGAAGCGATTATTAGGCCGGAGCGCTTATCCATTGTCAAAGATTCTCTGGAAGAGCAAGGCTATCCCGGTATGACGGTAACCGATGTAAAAGGGCATGGCGCGCAACGTGGTATAACTGAACAATGGCGCGGAAGAACATTTAGGGTAGATTTGCTTTCAAAGGTAAAAATCGAAATCATCGTTTCTGACCATGATGTAGAAAAAATTGTTCAGAGTATTACGAAGGAATCACAGACTGGAAGCATCGGTGATGGAAAAATATTTATTTCTCCTATTGATGACGTGATTCGTATTCGTACCGGAGAAAGAGGAGAAAAAGCCGTTTAGCAGTTCATTGAAAATATGGTTATGTTTTAAGAAAAAAGGCGCTGAGTCTTGTGATATCAGCGCCTTTTTTTATGGTATTGTGCATATCAAATGTCATGTTGTGCGTGGTTGAATATTATGGTATCCTTCAATAATAAGGTTGATGTGAGTGAAACAGATTTGTATGACAAATGTGATAGTACAGGTTTTTTATGATTGTCAGCGCTAAGGGTTCGTTACCGCTAAGATATTTTGAGAATTTATCGCGATACAAGGAAATATATCATTTTGTATCCACAAGAAGCGGCGGCTTTAGTAAGGCTCCGTATGATTCCCTCAATCTGGGGCTTCATGTGGGAGACGATCCGGAAACTGTGATCAAAAATCGCAGCATAATTGCTTCCGGGCTGAATATTCCTTTGCCTCATTTTGTAATACCGAATCAGGTTCACGGATGTAAGGTTGCAATTGTTACAGACCAATTGAAAGGCAGCGGGGTGTTTGACCATGTCTCCGCCCTAAAAGAAACCGATGCGATGATAACAAACATTCCCAATATTTGCCTTATGCTCCTACAGGCCGATTGCGTTCCCATTGTACTCTTTGATGTCAGGAAAAAAGTGATCGGTGTTGCGCACGCCGGCTGGAGAGGAACGGTGAGCAGGATAGCACAGAATACCATAAAGGCGCTTTGTGAAAAATTTGGGTGTCTTCCCGAAAATATTCTGGCAGGCATAGGACCATCAATAGGTCCGTGTTGTTATGAGGTTGGATATGACACTATTGTTCAGTTTGAAAATGCCTTTTGTACAGAAAAGGGATTTATTTATAATAAAATGTCGGATGGCAAGGGTTATTTGGATTTATGGGATGCAAATAAAGTGCAGATTATGCAAACGGGTATTCCAGAGATGAATATTGAGGTTGCCGGTTTATGTACGAACTGTAATCATGACCTGTTTTTTTCTTATCGGTATCAGAAAGGTGATACCGGGAGATTCGGTATGGGAATTATGCTGAAGGGCGGCTCATTATGAATGCTGTAAACAACAGGTACAAAGAGGATGCAATTCCGGCAGCGTCAGATATGCTTATTACCCAGGGGGAGAAAAAGGGCATAAGTGAAGACTGGCTTGCATTATGTATCGGACTTTTTATTTTTTGCCTCTCCCTGAGTGTGTTTGTTCGAATAGATATTCTGGGGTTTGGTGTGACCACAAGCATCTGGACAAATGTATTTGAGGCGCTGAAACCTATTTCACCTGCATTCTCCGGTTTGAACGGATTGTTGTCATTGATGCTGACGTATCTGTTTCTGCTGATTGTTATGACAATTGGCGCAGGCGCGCTAAGGGTGGATATCGGCCGGTTTCTTGCAGGATTTACTTGTGTATTCTGGATAAGCTATGCTTGCTGGATTATCGGCAGTTGGGGGAACATTGCGGCAACAACACTTTCCGATATGCAGAAATTCGGCATTACCTGGTCATTGAAACTGACGTCTGAGGCGGGATTCATTATTGCATTGGGGGCAGGGCTTATCGTTGGGAACTTTTTTCCCTTCTTTGCTGAGTTTGTAAAAGAAGCGGTGCGTCCGGAGTGGTACATCAAAACGGCCATCGTTATACTGGGCGGATTTCTTGGTGTGACAGCCGCAGAAAAGCTTGGTTTGGCAACGGTAGTGATGTTTCGTGGACTCTGTGCAATTGTAGAGGCATATCTTATTTATTGGGCGATTGTTTACTTTGTCGCCAGAAAATATTTTAAATTCAGCAGGGAATGGGCGGCGCCTCTCGCTTCCGGTATATCGATATGCGGCGTGTCTGCCGCCATAGCGACGGGGGCGGCTATAAAAGCAAGGCCTGTGGTGCCCGTCATGGTATCCTCGCTTGTTGTTCTGTTTGCGGTTGTTGAACTATTGCTGCTTCCTTTTCTGGCCAAAAACTTTTTATGGAAGGAACCGCTGGTTGCCGGTGCATGGATGGGACTAGCCGTTAAGACTGATGGTGCGGCAGTTGCCAGCGGTGCTATTACAGACGCTCTTATCAGGGCTAAGGCGATGGCTGTGAACGGCATCAACTACAGAGAAGGGTGGATAATGGGAACTACAGTGACCGTAAAGGTCTTTATTGATATTTTTATCGGAATATGGGCATTTATTCTGGCGATTGTCTGGAGCACAGTGATTGAGAGGAAATCAGGGGAGAAAGTGAAAATCGGCCAGATATGGGAAAGGTTTCCCAAATTTGTTATAGGTTATGTGACGACGTTTCTTGTAATACTGTTTATAGGGATTCAATCACCGGAACTCACCGGCAAGGCAAAAATTGCAATGTCCGAGGGAAATGTTTTCAGGGGAATATTTTTTACTATGACATTCTTTACAATCGGCATTATGACTAATTTCAAAAAACTCTGGGAAGAGGGGATTGCCAGGCTGGCGGCAGTTTACCTGCTGTGTTTATTTGGCTTTATTATCTGGATAGGTCTGTTCATATCGTGGCTGTTTTTCCATGGCGTTAAGCCGCCGATCGTAGCGGGATGATCGGCGGATATGGCCTGACTATTGGAAATCATAATGTAAAATGAGGAAACTATGACGGAAAAACCAAATGTGGCAGAAGAATTACAAAAAATGGAATATGAACCGTTACTGCCGGTAGAAAAGAAGCTTATTGCCTGGAGTATTGGTCTTGGTATTGTATTCCTGGGAATATTCTTTTTGATAAGCCATATATTCTTTCCCGGGCAGTGAAGATTGTATGATACGAGCGAATGTTCGGGTTATTTCAAATATTTACCGAAAATAACATCTAGTTTTTTTCTGGTATTTTCCGGAACGAATTCCTTCCGGGTGACTATTGCGTCTTTCACAGCCGTTGCACAGGGGCATTCTCTCGTATGCGGTATCGCGGGAATGGCTTTTTTGAGAATTTGTTTGGCCGTTTCGGCATTTTTGTTCAGATTTCCTACAATCATTTCCAGCGTTACGGCTTCTTCACCCACATGCCAGCAGTCATAATCGGTTGCCATAGCCAGGGTGCTGTAGCATATCTCTGCTTCGCGCGCCAGTTTTGCCTCCTGCAGGTTCGTCATGCCGATGACACTGACGCCCCATTGCCGGTACACATTTGATTCTGCGCGGGTCGAGAATAAAGGCCCTTCCATGCATAAATACGTTCCGCCTTTGTGCGCTCTGATATCCAGTGATTTTGCGGCCTGAAACAAAGTGTTTGCAAGCGTTTCGCATATCGGGTCGGCAAAGCTGACGTGACCGACAATCCCTTCGCCAAAGAAGGTGCTTATTCTGCCGCGTGTCCTGTCAAAAAATTGGTCCGGGATGACGATGTCCAGCGGTTTGATCTCCTCTTTCATGCTTCCTACGGCGCTGACCGCAATGATATGTTCCACCCCAAGTTTTTTCATTGCATAAATATTTGCCCTGAAGTTGAGTTCTGAAGGGAGGATTGTATGTCCTTTCCCGTGTCGCGGCAGGAAGGCTACTTTGCGTCCCTCCAGGATACCGACCATAAAATTGTCCGAAGGTTTGCCAAATGGAGTATCGACTGATATGGATTGTACATTTTTGATTCCGTCAATGTTGTATAAGCCACTGCCTCCGATAATGCCAATCGTCTGTTCGGCCATATTCAAATCACTCCTTTATTGGGTTATTAAAATATTTACAAATGTTTTATAAAGCGGCGTATCATTATGCGAAAAATGTCCTCATGCTGTCAATAAATAAAATTTGAAGTATTTTAAGACCATTGGTATAATTCAAAAATACCAATCCACTCGCCATTACCTGCCGATAAGGTAAGGTAACAGCGCTTAAACCTATAAGAATTTTGACAAAACAGGGTCACGCAAATTCTCTATCATAATGTTTGTCTTATATCACAATAATTCAAAATCGTTTTGAGGTTGTACGTGAAGAATCACGAAATTGCAGTCATATTTGAACGGATTGCCAATGTGTTGGAACTCAAGGGAGAGAATGCTTTTCGTATAAATTCATATCGGAAGGCTTCGAGGGTAATTGGCGATCTGACTGCGGATGTTGAGGAACTTGCAAAGGAAGGGAAATTAACTGACATACCGGGCATCGGCACAGGCACTGCTGAAAAGATCGTTGAATATATTAATACCGGGAAGATGTCAAAGTATGAGGAGGTAATGAAAGGGGTTTCAGAAGAAACCATAACCCTTATGCAGATACCGGGTCTGGGCCCGAAAACTGTTGCTATGCTAAACAAGGAGTTGGGAATTGTCAGTTTGAGCGATCTTGAAAATGCCCTGCATGAGAGCAAATTAAAGGGATTATTTGGAATCGGGGACAAGAAGATTGAGAATATTGTAAAAGGAATCGAGCTGTTTAAAACGAGCCAGCAGCGTATTTCAATAGGAATGGCATATCCTGTGGTAAAAAGGATTACCGAGGGGTTGATGCGCAACGGCTCAATAAAAAACATTCAGGCGGCGGGGTCTTTGCGCAGAATGAAGGAAACGATTGGCGATATAGATATACTTGCTAGCGGTAAAGAGGGAAGGGATATTGTACATTCTTTTGTAACAATGCAGGGGGTGATACAAGTGCTGGCTGCGGGAGATACGAAGGGAAGCGTACGTGTAGAGGAAGGGGTGCAGGTGGACTTGCGTGTTGTCGGTGAAGATGAATTTGGTGCGGCATTGCAATATTTTACCGGTTCAAAGGAACACAACATACATCTCCGTGAAATTGCAAAAAAGAAAGGATTGAAGATCAGTGAGTACGGGATTTTCAGGGGTGAAAAGAAAATCGGAGGGCGGCTGGAGGAAGATATTTATAAGACCCTGGACATGGATTGGATACCGCCGGAACTGCGTGAGAATAGGGGGGAGATCGAAGCCGCACAGGAGGGAAAGTTACCAAAGCTTATTGAACTATCGGATATAAGGGGCGACCTCCATAATCATTCTCATTGGAGTGACGGTACGCCCACATTTGAAGAGATGGCGGAGCATGCCGTGAAGATGGGTTATAAATATCTCGTGGTTTCGGATCATTCAAAATCGCTTCATGTGGCTAATGGTTTAAAAGACGAAGAGTTGCTCGAAGAGATTGAAGAAATAGATAATCTCAATAAAAAACTGAAAGGATTTTCTCTGCTAAAGTCGACGGAAGTTGATATTAAGAATGACGGTGCTTTGGATTTCCCCGATGCAATATTGGAGAAACTTGACGTCGTTATTGCTTCTATACACGGGGGTTTTAAGCAGGGAAAGGAAAAGATTACAGAGAGAATGCTTGCGGCTATCAGAAATCCATACGTGAACATTATTGCACACCCGACCGGCCGTTTGATTAGCAGACGGGAGGGATACGAAGTCGATATGGATAAGATAATGGAAGCTTGCGCAGAAACAGGCACAGCCCTTGAGATCAATTGTTATTATGACCGTCTTGATATTAATGATATTCACTGCCGGAAGGCAAAAGAGAGGGGAGTCATGGTTGCCATCAGCACGGATGCTCATCATCTTGACCAGATGTGGATGATGGAGTTGGGGGTGGGCATAGCGAGACGGGGTTGGTTAGAGGCAAAAAACGTGATAAATACATTTTCGCTCGACAAATTAAAAGCATTTTGCAGAGGAAAAAGAAAGAGCAAATCATAACAAGTAAAAGTATAGGAATTTCCAACAATTCAAAGTTGAGATGTTTCACGAAGCTTGCTCCTTCACTTTGTTCAGGATAGGCTCTGAGCGAAAACATTTAATGTTCAGGAAATTCAAAGTTGCGGTTGTAGAACGAAGAGCCTCTTCGTTCTATACTTGATGTACAGGAATTTCAAAGTATTTTGTTCTTAGCATGTCATTCCCACGAAAGTGGGAATCCAGGCACCTTTTTGACGCATCAGGATTCCCGTTTACACGGGAATGAC
>Ga0233425_10006531_pt1 | contig 17212 bp, 19 predicted proteins | sample Watercolumn_Towu_2_FD_181712 | JGI IMG/M metagenome (GOLD analysis project Ga0233425, IMG submission 181712) | Freshwater microbial communities from Lake Towuti, South Sulawesi, Indonesia - Watercolumn_Towuti2014_140_MG | ecosystem: Environmental > Aquatic > Freshwater > Lake | place... | reverse complement strand
TCTGGGTCGAGTCCGAAAACCGCTGGGTGAGCCTGCGCGTGTCCAACGCCGGCCTGCGCACCATCGACAAGAAGGGCATCGACGTCGTCCTGGCCGAGCTGCGCGCCAGGGGTGAAATCTAAGGAGATCCGCCATGCCCCGCGAGAAGATCAAGCTGGAATCCACGGCCGGTACCGGCCACTTCTACACGACGACGAAGAACAAGCGCACCATGCCGGAGAAGCTGGAGATCATGAAGTTCGATCCGAAGGCGCGCAAGCACGTCAAGTACAAGGAAACCAAGCTGAAATAAGACGGCCGAAAGCCAAGAAAACAAACCCCGCCCTCGAGGCGGGGTTTGTTTTCCTGCGTTCTTGCGCTGGCGGTGAAGCGGTCGCACAATGGGCGAAAAACCGCGGAGGTTGCCATGTTACTCGACGAACAGCGCCGTTTCGCCCGCATCGCCTTTGCCGCCCCCGCCTCGCTGTCACTGGCGACGCAAGTGTGCGCGTGCGACGTGCTCGATCTTTCCTTCAAGGGCGCATTGTTGCGCCTGCATGGTTCCGGCCGGATCGGAAGCGGCGAGGCCTGCAGCCTCGATCTGCCGCTCGGGGAGCGGGAGGAACGCATCCGCATGGCCGGCCGCGTCGCCCATGTCGAAGGCGAGCGCATCGGCATCGCCTGCCACTCCATCGACGTGGACAGCCTGACCCACCTGCGCCGGCTGATCGAGCTGAATTCGCTCGATCCGGCGCTGTTCGAAAGGGACCTGGCGGCCCTGATCGCCGACGCCGCGGCCGGAAAGTAAGGTCTCAGGCGTAGCGGCGCAGCCGCAAGGAGAATTCCTCGAGCTGGCGTATGCCGGAAGCCTCGGCGCGACGGCACCAAGCCTGCAGGCGGGCGACCAGTTCCTCGTGCGTGGCGGTGGAGCGCTGCCATAGCGCCGTCAGCTCGCGGCGCATCTCGACCACTGTGCTCAGGCGCGTGCTCTTCTCCAGGGCGGCGTCGAAGGCGGCGCGCTCCTGCGCCGAGAGCTCGTCCGCATCGCGCGCCAGCCAGCGCTTGAGTGATTTCATCGAGCGGGCGTCGAGCGAAGCCTTCAGCTTCTCCGCCTCCTCGCGGTAGATCTGCCTGAGCGACTTCATGTACTTCGCCATGACATCGTAGCGATGCGTGATGACGGCCTGCAGGTTGTCCAGGTCGATGGTCTGCCGCACCGCCGCCAGGCGCGGCCGCGGCGCGACCTTCTTCACCTTGGCCTGGCCGAGCAGCTCGAGGGCGCGGATGTACGCCCAGCCGATGTCGAATTCGTACCAGCGGTTCGACAGCCGCGCCGAGGTGGCGTAGGCGTGATGATTGTTGTGCAGTTCCTCGCCGCCGATGAGGATGCCCCACGGCACGATGTTGGTGCTGGCGTCGGCGCAGGCGAAATTGCGATAGCCCCAGAAGTGGCCGACGCCGTTGATGACGCCCGCCGCCCAGAACGGGATCCACACCATCTGCACACCCCAGATCAGCGCGCCCGGCACGAAGCCGAACAGCACGAGATCGATGCCCAACATCAGCACGATGCCCACCTTCTGTCCCGGCGTGTAGATGTGGCGCTCGATCCAGTCGTCCGGCGTGCCATGGCCGTAGCGTTCCATCGTCTGCGGATTGTGCGATTCCTTCACGTAGAGGAAGACGCCGCCCCATAGCACGCGATTCAAGCCCAGCACCTGCGGGCTGTGCGGGTCGTCGGCCGTCTCGCACTTGGCGTGATGCTTGCGGTGGATGGCCGCCCATTCCTTCGTCACCATGCCGGTGGTCAGCCACAGCCATAGGCGGAAAAAGTGGCTCGGCAGCGGGCCGAGTTCGAGCGCGCGGTGCGCCTGGTGGCGGTGGAGATAGATCGTCACGCCGGCGATGGTGACGTGGGTCATGGCGAGAACGACGATCACGTAGCCCCACCAGGGCAAATCAAAAACACCTGAGAGCAGCATGGGCAATCCGGAAGGAAAGGGTGACCGGATTCTACTTGAACCCTCAACGAGTTCAAGAAGGGTTCAACAGCCTCACTTCCCGCTGTGGATAGGGGATCTCGATACCCTCGCGCCGGAAGGCGTGCCAGATCGCCAGATTGATGTCGGACTTGATGCCCTGCACGCCGGCCTCGGGGTCCTCGATCCAGAAACCCAGCTCGAGATCGACGCCGGAATCGGCAAAGCGCACCAGGAAGGCTTTCGGCGCCGGATCGGCCAGCACGCGCGATTGCGCCTGCGCCATCTCGACCATCAGCGCCATGGCACGCTCGACGTCGCTGCCGTAGCCCACCTGCACCGTCACGGCATGGCGCACGCGGGAGTTGGTGTAAGTCTCGTTCTGCACCACCGAGCCAACCAGCACCTCGTTGGGCACGATGGCCTCCACCCCGGTCGGGGCGCGCAGCACGGTGTAGCGCGTCGTGATGCGCGTCACCTCGCCGTTGTACTTGTCTACCGTGATGACGTTCCCGAGCCGGATCGAGCGGTCGAGCAGGATGATGAAGCCGGAGACATAGCTCGCCGCGATCTTCTGCAGGCCGAAGCCGATGCCAACGCCAAGCGCGCCGCCGAATACCGACAGCGCGGTGAGATCGATGCCCACCAGCGGCAGGCTGATCAGCACCGCCAGCAGCACCAGCCCGGCGCGTGCCAGGCGCGCGAAGACCAGCTTCAGGTTGCCGTCCAGTCCGGCGGCGGCCATCAGGCGCTGCTCGGCCAGCCCGCCCAGCCACAGCGCCGCCAGCAGCGTGGCGAGCACGGCCACCGTCCCCTGCAGGATCAGCCAGAGCGAGAGCCGCTGCTTGCCCACCGAGAAATCGATGGCGTCGAGCGACTCGACGATGCCCGGCAACAGGCCGGTGAGATACAGCGCCACGATGCTCCACACCACCAGTGCCAGCACGCGCTCGAACGACGCCAGCCAGGCGGCGCGCGGGAAGCCGTAGCGTAGCGAGAACACCATGGCGCGGATCACGGCGAAGGAGGCGAGCAGCGGCACCGCCAGGTTGAGCAGGTTCACCGAATGCCAGTGCTTCAGCAGCGGCCGCGCGATCAGCACCAAGACCAGTGCGGCGAGCGGAAAGGCCAGGCGCTTCAGGCCGCGCTTGCCGAACTGGGCGTCCTGCGCCTCGCCCGCCGAGCGCCGCACGGCGCGCGCCACCAGCCAGGCCAGGCCGAGGCACAGCGCCAGCACGGCGCCCTGCCACAGCACGTCCGGCTGCTGCAGGTCGAGCCAGAGGTCGTGGAGCAAGCCGCCGAATTGGGTCTTCTGCATGTCAGTTTTCGTTCTTCAGGTAATCTTCCCACGACACCGCCTCGGCACGATGGCGGCGCCAGTTGTCGAGGTAGCCACGCGCCAGTTCGCGGTGGCCGCGCAGGATGAGCACATTCTCGGCGTTCTTCGCCTGCGCCGACCAGGTGAAGTTATACGAGCCGGTGATCAGGACCGGCGCTTCGCCTTCGGCGTCGACGAGCAGGATTTTATTATGCGCAGCGGCATAGCGCACCTCGAGCGCCACCGGGATGCCCGCCGCGGCGAGCTGCGGCAGGCGGCTGTTCTCCATGCGCTCGGCCTGCTCGCGGTCGGCCAGCACCCGCACGCGCACGCCGCGTCCGTGCGCCTCGACCAGCGCCTGGGCCAGCGCCCGGCTGGTGAAGGCGTAGGCCTGCACGTGGACCGTGCGCCGCGCCGCGCGAAGGGCGGCGACCAGCGCGCCCTCGACGTCCTGCCAGGGCGAGAACAGCGCCTCCACCGTGCCCTGCGCCGGCAGCGCGCGCGGCGCACCGGCGTCAAGGGCGGCAACAGGCCGCGCTACAAGAATAGTCAGTCCCGCCAGCACGGCGATGGCGGCGTTGCGTCGCCCCATCGGGCCGACCTGCCATCTCATCGGCGCAGGGCCCGCAGCGCCTCGATCAGCTGATCGACGTCCTCGCGGTCGTTGTAGAGGGCGAAGGAGGCACGCGCCGTGCCCTCGATGCCGAAGCGTCGCATCGCCGGCAGGGCGCAGTGGTGGCCGCTCCGCACCGCCACGCCGTGACGGTCGAGGTGGCTGCCGACCTCCCCTGCCGAGAAGCCATCGACGACGAAGGACAGGATGGCGCCCTTCTCGCGCGCCGTGCCGATGATGTGCAGGCCGTCGATCTCAGCCACGCGCGCCGTGGCGTAGTCGAGCAGCGCCCGCTCGTGCGCGCCGATCGCCGCCAGGCCGATGCGATCCACGTAATCCAGCGCCGCGGCCAGCCCGACCGCCCCCTCCACGTTCGGCGTGCCGGCCTCGTACTTGCGCGGCGGCGCGTCGTAGGTCGTGCGCTCGAAGGTCACGTCGCGGATCATGTGACCGCCGCCCTGCCAGGGCGGCAGCTTCGCCAGCCATTCCGCCTTGCCGTAGAGCACGCCGATGCCCATCGGCGCGTAAAGCTTGTGGCCGGAGAAGGCGTAGAAATCGCAGTCGAGTGCCCGCACGTCCACCGCCGCGTGGGCGATGGCCTGGGCGCCATCGAGCAGCACCGGCACACCCGCTGAGTGAGCCCGTGCCACGATGCGCGCCGCCGGCGTCACCGTGCCCAGCGCGTTCGAGACGTGCGTCACCGCCACCAGACGCGTGCGCGGCCCGATCAGTCGTTCGTAGGCGTCGAAGTCGAATTCGCCATCGTCGTCGATCGGCACGACGCGAAGCTGCGCACCCGCCAGCTCGCAAGCCATCTGCCAGGGCACGATGTTCGAGTGGTGTTCCATGGCCGAGACGACGATCTCGTCGCCGGCGCGCAGGAACGCGCGGCCGAAGGTGGCGGCGACGAGGTTGATGGCCTCGGTAGTGCCGCGCACGAAGACGATTTCGGAGGCCTCGGCGGCATTCACGAAGCGCCGCACCCGCTCGCGCGCCGCCTCATAGAGATCGGTGGCGCGGTCGCTGAGGAAATGCACGCCGCGATGGGTGTTGGCGTTGTCCTCGAGGTAGTAGCGGCGCAGCGCCTCGATCACTTCGAGCGGCTTCTGCGTCGTCGCCGCGCTGTCGAGGTAGGCCAGGCGCCGGCTGCGCACCGGGCGCGACAGGATCGGAAAGTCGCCGCGCAGCCGGGAAAAATCAGTCCCTGTCATGCGGCGCGAACCATGATCACCTGCGGATCGCGCGCATGCTCGAGCAGGATGCGACGCACGCGCTCCTGCCAGAGGCGGCCGAACTCGCGCTGCGTCGCGTCATCAGCGCGGCCGGTAATGCAGGCGGCCATCAACTCGCCCATGTGCGGCTCGCCCGGCACGTGCTCGAGGTGCGCCGTGACGTCCACCGCCGCGCCCGTGTCCTTGCGCGTGAAGCGAATCTCCTCCGGCACCGTGGCGTTGAAGAACAGCAGGTCGCGCCGGTCGAAGCGCCCCGCCAGGCCCTTGAAGCCGGTGTCGTGCGTCGCTCCGGTCACGAGCGTGACGATGTTGGCAATGACGCCGGTGACGCCGCTGGTGGAATCATGGCGGAAGTCGACGCGGATGGCGCCGCGCTCCGGCACGTCCTGCGGAGGATAGAGCGCCTCCAGCGCCCGCGCCGTCATCAGCCAGGCCGAGGCCACCGTCGGGCAGGAGTGCCCCGCCACCTTGACGGCATCGACATAGCGGTACTCCAGGATGCCCCCCACTGCCGCGCCGAGGAATTTGGCGAGCGGGTCGAACATCGTGATGCGGGGCGCTTCGTCGAAGAATTCGGGGTAGCGCATGCCACCAGGTCCTTTCGAATGAGTGCCGGCATTGTGCCTTGCGCCGCGATGGATTGGAACCATGCGTCCGGAAGCCCGAACGAGGCAAGATGAGCCGCCGGAAAGCCGCGACCTGCCTTGTTTTCCAGCCGGCTCATCCCATGAGCCTCCAGTCTGCTATAACAATCATCCCTTAAGCACTGGAGAAACAACATGCCTCTCCCGTTCCCCCACGCCGTTCTGCACCGCGCCACCGGCGGCTGGTTCCGCCTCTGGCTGGCCGGCCTGTTCCTGATGGCCCTGCTCTCCGCCGCATGCTTCGCCGTCTTCGCTCAGGAAAGCTTCGAAGCCGCCGATCTCGTCGTCGGCACGGCGGCAACCACGGCTTTCTGCGGTGTGTTCCTCTATCTGCTGCTCTTGTTCCTGCGGCTGGGCCTGTTCCTGCCGCGCTGGATCGAGGCCGGCTTCAGCGCCATCGAGCGCGAAGCGGTCGGCCGTTACGGCCGGCCGCTGCTGCGTGCCTGCGCCTTCCTGGCCGCGCTGCTCTTCGTCGCCGTCCTCTTCCGCTACGAACTCATCGCGACACGGCCCGCCGGCGACGGCGTCGTGGCCTACGTTCGCTGGGACCGCTGGACGGCCGAAGCGCGGGTCGAATACCGCGAAGTGGACAAATTGCCTGCCCGATGGCGAGCAGGGCATGCGCCCGGTAATTCCGGCCTGCTTGCCGCCGCCCATGCCAGCGAGGCCGGCCGATGAGAACCTACGACGACAGCCGCATCGACAACCTGTGATCTGGCAGGCCATTGCGGCAAGCGACTGCCCTGAAGACTTCAAGCGCTACCTGCGCCATAAACCTGAAGGCGCCGCCCATCTCGAAGAGGCGATGGAATGTTTGATCCGGCTCGACGATGCCGGTGCCGACGGGCCTCACCTCTATCCCGCAGCCATCGCCGCCATCCGCGCCCTCGCCGAACAGGGCGACGCGACGGCGCAGTTCCACATGGGCAAACTGTGCGGCCTGGGCTGGTGCGAAGAAGGCGCTACGGCGATGGAGAAATGGTATCGCCTGGCCATCCTGCAGAACGAGACGCGCAGCATGTGCAATCTCGCGGCCGAATTCGAGCGCGGTGACATCCTTGCGAAAGATGCGCCGGCGGCGCTCTCCCTCTACCGGCAGGCCGCCCGGCTCGAGGAAACGGCCGCGCTGGTCAGGATCGGCGTACTGCATTTCCTGGGCGAGTTGCTGGAGAAGGATATCGCGCAGGCCTACGAGTATTTCCTCAAGGCCTGGGAAGCAGGTGAAGCCATCTCCGGATCCTGGATTTCCAGCATGCATGCCCGCGGCGATGGCATTGCCCGTGACGGGGAACTGGCGGCGGACTGGCTCAGGCGGGCGGCCGAGAGCGGCTGCATCGATGCCATACTGCGACTCGGGCGGGAAGCCGAATTCGGCGCCAACGGCGTCGCGCCGGACATCCCGACCGCCGAATCATGGTATCGCCGCGGCGCCGAGCGCGGCGACCTCGAATGCCAGACCAGCCTCGGCATGCTGCTCCTGCGCGGCGAAGGCATCCCGAAGAACGGCGCCGAGGCGGTGCTCTGGCTGAAGCGCGCCGCAGTGCGCGATTACCCCTCTGCCCAGCGCGCCCTCGGCGTGGCCTACCACTGGGGCGTCGACGTCGTCCGCAACAAGGCCATCGCCCGCAAATGGCTCTCCCGCGCCGCCGAGCAGAATGACGCCAATGCCTGCCTGCTGATGGCAGACCTGCTGCGCAGCGGGAGCGAAGGCGAAGCGAACCCGGAGGCCGTCGTGCGCCTGTATGAAAAGGCTGCCCGCATGGGCCGCGCCGAAGCGCAGGCCCGCCTCGGCATGGCCTATTGGCGCGGCGAAGGCATCGCCAGGGACGAGCACGCCGCCTTCAAGTGGATACGCCTGGCCGCCCTGCAAAACGATCCGCAGGGCCTCTACCTGCTCGGCCGGGCCTGCGAGTCCGGCATGGGCACGGAGGCCGATATCGGCAAGGCCATCGGCTGGTACCGCAAGGCGGCGGACAAGGGAAACGCCAATGCCCAGCATCGCCTCGGCCGCTGCTACCTCACCGGATCGGGCGTGGAAAAGGATTTCGCCGAAGCCGCCCTCTGGCTCTCCCGCGCCGCCGAACAGGGCCTACCCGACGCGGAATTCACCATCGGTGAAATGCTCCTCTTCGGCGACGGCGTGGAGAGCAACGCGGGCGAAGCCTCCAGGTGGTTTCTCTCGGCCGCCGAAAAGGGGCTGCCCGAAGCCCAGTACGCCCTCGGCCTCCTCTACGGCGAGGGCCGCGGCCTGGCGCGGAACCCGGCGGAAGCGGAAAAGTGGATTCGGCTGGCGGCCGAGAGCGGGCACGCGGATGCGCGGGGGTGGCTGGAAGCGCATGAAAGCGCGTTCGGATCATCGTCCGATCAATCCTGCGAGCCCCAGAGCCATGCTTGAATCGTTCGGAAAGGCGGCTATATTGTGTGTATTCCTCAATGACAAGAAAGTTTTCGCCATGCGCCTGTCCATCCGCCTCACCCCGGAAGAAGAGCGGCTTCTGGAGAAAGCCTGCCAGCGCAGCGCCCGCAGCAAGTCCGACATCGTCAGGCAGGGCATGCGGGAGGTCTGCGCGCGTATCGTGCGCGGGGACAGCGGGGACAAGACTCCTTACGAACTGGGCGCCGACCTGTTCGGCGCGGGCGACCTGGCTTGAAAGGATATGAGGAGATCTTATGCTGAAAGATATGTGGTTGAAGCTCGATGCGTACACGCGATCGGCCAAGGACGGGCAAGAGCGAAGCATCAACGTACGAAACGAATGGGGTGGCTATTCAAGGCGTCTTGGAATGGCGGTCTTCACGGGCTGGGCAGACCATACTAACAAGACCAATGGCGAAATCAGGGTTCTCATCTCTGACAGGAATTGGTCCAACAGAGCCGGAGTAAATAATCAGGAATTTTGGGTGGAATACGCGTTTCGCCATGGCGGCGAGGCAGCTTACTTCATGATCAAGGCTGTTGATCCGACGGCAACCCCGCGAAAGGTTGAGTGGCTAGACGATTCGCGCGTACTCTGCGGTCGCATTGAGCGGAACGGAGATCAGACATTCATCTTTCCCTCCAGAGAGGTGAGGCTATAGTGAGTGGTTGTGGCTTTGATACGAGCCCAACTCATGAGCAGGAATCCATGGAGCGCTTGATGACGCTTAACCTTCACGATCGGGAAGTGAACAATGTATTTTCCTTGCTTGGTGATTCGGAGAATGCGATTACGTCAAGTATCGCCTGGACACTCAGCCAATGCCCTGTCCTTCTGGACGATTTGTGTAAGAAACTGGCGCTCGCTCGCCCACCTCTCAACATCCGGGTAGCGGCTCAATCCTTTGGTTCCGATAGAGGGTTTACAGATATCGAAATCTACGAAACTGGGGCAATACACATCATAGTGGAGGCAAAGAGAGGCTGGTGGCTACCGGACCAAAGACAGTTCAAGCGTTACATGCCAAGGTTCAGAGAGTCACGAACGCCATATGGGAAATGTCTTTTGGTATCGATGAGCGAAGCAAGCCAAGCGTTCGCAAAACTGCACCTACCTACGAAAATAGATGGCATTGCTGTGCGACACCTGAGTTGGCGCGATATTTTATTGATTATCAAAATAAGTCGCCATCGCAGTCGATCACTGGATGAGAAGCGTTGGCTAAATCAACTCTCAATGTTTCTGGAAGGAATTGCATCCATGCAGAATCAGCGATCCAATAATGTGTATGTTGTGTCGTTGGGAGTCGGCGAAATTTCACCAGGGTCAGGCTATACATGGATTGATGTAGTTGAGAAGCATCAGAAATATTTTCATCCAGTCGGCCATGGCTGGCCAGCAGAACCACCGAACTACATCGCTTTTCGACATCACGGTGAGCTTAAGTCGGTTCATCACATCCGCAAGTACAAGGTCGTAAGTAATCCAAGGGATGCAAATCCCAAATGGGCTGACAACCCGATTCCGCACTTCGTATACGATTTAGGTCGTCCAATTCGTCCTCAAAAACCAATTCGGTCAGGCCCTATTAGGAACACTCGAAGGTGGTGTTTGATTGACACGCTACTTTCTGGCGAATACGAAACCATTAGCGAAGCAAGCAACGCATCTAGGCAACGGCTCGCCGAAGACCAATAACCTGAGTGTGCTTGATACCTCTCTCCGCCAGCGCCTGCGACAGGCAAGGCATGTAACCGTCTTCACCGGCGCCGGCATCTCCGCCGAGAGCGGCATTCCCACCTTTCGCGAGCGTTTCACCGGCCTGTGGGCCAATACCGACCCGCAGGAGGTGGCGACGCCGCGGGCGTTCAACGCCAATCCGCAGCGCGTGTGGGACTGGCATGTGCATCTGGCCGAAACGGTTCGTCGGGCCGCGCCCAATCCCGGCCATCTGGCGATCGCGGAGCTGCAGAACGCCGTCGAGCGGGTGACGGTCATTACCCAGAACATCGACAGCCTGCATTGCGCGGCGGGCAGCCGCGAGGTGCTGGAACTGCATGGCAACCTGTTCCGCCTGGCGCCCTTCGTGGACGAGGAAGCCCTCTTCGCCGAGGGGCGCGATCCGCTGATCTGCCATGTCTGCGGCGGCTACGCCCTGCGGGACGACTGCGATCCCTATGCCGGCCGGGAAGACCTGGAGCAGCTGCGCCTCGAATCCGGCCCCGTGCCGAGTTGCCCGGCCTGCGGCGCGCTGCTGCGTCCGGACATCGTCTGGTTCGGCGAGGCGCTCGACCCCCATGTGCTGGGCGCGGCCTTCGAGGCCGCCGACAGCTGCGACGCGCTCCTGTGCATCGGCAGCTCGCTGGAGGTGGAGCCGGCGGCGAGCATCCCTTACCGGGCCGGCCGTCGCGGCGCCGTGGTGATCGAGATCAATCCGGAACCGACCGCGCTTTCGGAACAGGCGGATGCCGCCATCCGCGGCAGCGCGGCGGAAGTGCTGCCGGCGCTGTTGCGGGAAGTGTGGGGGTAGAACCTCTGCCGAAAAAACAAAAGTCAGTCCCTGTGACACGGCGACTGCCGGGCAATTCGGAGCGGCGGGTTCCAACACGATTGTTTTTCTTTTTCAACATTCCATAATCTCGCTGTACCTACTCACCTGGATTCCGCCATGGAACTCGTAACGCTCAACAAAAGGGGGCAGATTTCCATCCCGCGAACGATACTTCGCCGGCTGGGCATCGTAGGCGAGGCGCAAATGCTCGTCGATGTCACCCCGCAGGGTGTCATCGAGCTGCGACCGGCAGCCATCCTTCCCATCGAGACCTACAGCAACGCCCGCTTGAAGGAACTCGAGGCTGAAAATCACATGACGCAGGCCGAGAGGTCGAAGGTCGGCAAAGCCCTCGCCAAGGCCCGAAAGCGGGCCTGATGCGACTGTTTTCCTCCGCCAATGCGCTGTTCGGCAAGACCGTCATTGGCGGTACTGAGTCTGCGCGACGTCCTGGAATGCCTGCTCGCCGACGCCTGAGCGAACTCACCCCACCCGCTCCAGCACCGCCGCAAAGAACCCGTCCGTCCCGTGCGTGTGCGGCGCCAGCCGCAGCGACTCGCCGCATTCCAGTTCCATGCCCTGCTTGTCAAGGATCTCCTGTGCGGACGCCTGTTTGAAATCGGGATGCGCGGCGAGAAAGGCGGCGACGATGGCTTCGTTCTCCTCTGGCAGGATGCTGCAGGTGGCATACACCAGCCGCCCACCCGGCTTGACCAGGCGCGCGGCGCCTTCGAGTATGTCGCGCTGCTTGCGCGCGAGTTCGTCCACGCCCTCGGGCGTCTGCCGCCACTTGAGGTCGGGGTTGCGGCGCAGCGTGCCCAACCCGCTGCAGGGCGCATCGACCAGCACGCGGTCGAGCTTGCCGGCAAGGCGCTTGACGCGCGCATCGTTCTCGCCAGCGATCGCCACGGGATGCACGTTGGACAGCCCCGCGCGGGCGACGCGGTCCTTCAGCCGGCTGAGGCGCTTGTCGGAGACGTCGAAGGCGTAGAGCCGGCCGGTCGATCGCATCAGCGCGCCCATCAGCAGCGTCTTGCCGCCGGCGCCGGCGCAGAAGTCGGCGACCATCTCGCCGCGCTTCGGCGCGACGAGGTACCCGAGCAACTGGCTGCCTTCGTCCTGCACTTCGATGCTGCCGTCGAGATAGCGCGGATGCTGCTGCAATGCCGGCTTGGCCTTGAGGCGGATGGCGAGCGGCGAGAGCCTGCCCGCCTCGGCGGCAATGCCTTCCGCGTTGAGGCCCGCCAGCACGGCATCGCGTCCGGCCTTCAGGGGATTCACGCGCAGGTCGAGCGGCGCGGGCTGGTTGAGGCCCTGCGCGAGCCCGAGCAGTGCCTCCGGCGCCGTCTGCGAGAGGAGCCTGTCGGCCAGCCAGTCGGGAAGGTCGGCCTGCTCGGCCAGCGTGAGTTCGCCGGGCTGGCGGCCCTTGAGTTCCGCCACCCACTTGAGTTCCTTCTCCTTGAGCGCCTCCTCCAGCTGGCGCTGGCTGACGCCGGAGAGCTTCACCAGCGCCGCCAGCACCAGGCGGCGTGGGTTCGCTTCGGCGCCGAGCAGTTTCTCCAACAGCCGGCGCCGGCGCAGCACGGCGTAGGCGGTCTCGGCGACGAAGCCGCGGTCGCGTTGTCCGAGCGCGCGGTTGTCGCGGAAGAATTTCGACAGCACGGCGTCGGCCGGATGCTCGAACTTCAGCAGGAGGTTGAGCGCCGTGGTCGTCGCGTCGATGAGCTTTGCCGTGATGCGCATGCTGACTTCCCGTCTTTCTATTTCAATTGGGCGCCGAGCGGCATGCCGTCGGTCTCGAACTCCACCGCGTTCTGCTCGAACACCTCGCCCTTGCGGTCGATGAAGCGGATGCGCACCGGCAGATTGCGGTAATCCTGCGCCAGCCACAGCTCCATGGCCTGTTCGCCCGGCAGCGCGGGCGTCTTCACCCGCCAGGTGCGCAGCTCGCCGAAGCGCGTGGCCAGCTTCTCCTCGCCCACCGCCTCGTAGGCATAGCGGCCGACGTTCTTGCCGGTGGCGATGGTCAGGTCCACGCGCGCCGCCGTGCCGATCAGGCCGATCTGGTAGATCTGCGAGATGAGATCCTGCGCCGGCGCGGGCAGCGCCACCTCGCGCCGCACTTCGCCCTTCGAGGTCAGGGCGGCCTTGCCCGCGGCCCAATCGAAGCGCACGCCCTCGGCCGCCCTGCCGTTGCGCTCGACGCCGAAGACCTCGGGCGACAGCCCTGCCGCCGTCACCCTGCCCTCACTCGACTGGACGATGTTCACCGCGCGGAACAGCGCCACCAGGCCGGTCGTCTCGGATACAACCAGCAGCTTGTAGGTGAGGCCGTCGTGCTGCCACGTGTGCGTCGATTGGCCGATCTGCATGCCCTGCTCGCCCTCGCCGCGCGTGACGGCGAAGCGGATGCGGCCCTGGCGCGGCCAGGGGATCTCGGCGGACGCAGCGATGGGCACGACCGCCGGGGACAGCGCCGCAGGAGGCTCCGCAGCGGGCGGCTCCGCGGCCGGCGCCACGGCAGGCGCCGGTGGCAACGCCTCCGGCACGGGTGCCGCAGGCACGCGCCTCGGCTTCGCCGGCGCTTGCGGCAAAGGCGGCGCGGTGGCCGGTGCCGGCTTCGGCTCGGGCGGCGCCGTGCGCTTCGGCGCGAGTCGCGCCTCCAGCAGGCCATTCGCCTCGGGTTCATCAAAAAACGGCAGGCGCCAGCCGGGACTGCTCACGACCATCGCATGCACGAGCAGGGAGAAGACCAGCGCGGCCAGCAGTCGGTTATCGATGCGCATCCGGCAGCGGCGCCAGCAAGGCGCCGGGATCATGCCGCTCGCCGTCGAGACGCACGCGGCCGTCGGCCGTCAGCGTCAGGCGATCCTCGACGAACCACCGTACCGCCTGCGGGTAGGCGATGTGCTCCTGCGCCAGCACCCGCGCGGCGAGCGCGTCCTCGTTGTCGTCCGGGTAGACGGGCACGGCGGCCTGGATGATGACCGGGCCGTTGTCCAGCGCCGGCGTGACGAAATGCACCGTGCAGCCGTGCACGCGGCAACCGGCCTCAAGCACGCGGCGGTGCGTGTGCAGGCCGGGGAAGGCCGGCAGGAGCGATGGATGGATGTTCATCAGCCGCCCTTCGTAGCGGCGCACGAAGGCCTCGCCGAGGATGCGCATGAAGCCGGCCAGCACGACGAGGTCGGGCGCGTGGCGGTCGATCTCGGCGGCGAGCGCGGCGTCGAACAGCTCACGCGAGGCGTGCTCGGCATGCGCCACCACGGCGGTGGAAATGCCGTGGGCGCGGGCGGTGTCCAGCCCCTTCGCGTCGGCCTTGTTGCTGATCACCGCACTGATGCGGCAGGGCAGCTTCGCCGCGAGCATGGCCTCCATATTGCTGCCGCGGCCGGAGATGAGGATGACGATGGATTTCATCAGAATTTAACCGGTAGAAAAATCGCCGTGGCGAGGTTCTGGAACACCTTGGCCACGACACGGTGGGTCTTGTCGGCGATGATCTTGGAGAGCAGGTCGAGGCTGCCGATGATCTTGCCGAACTCGCGCTCGAAGGACAGGTTCTTCACCGGCCCGGCGCCCTCGTTGGAGAGGAGATAGAGCTCGCCATTCGGCGCCGTCGCGTTGGACAGTTTCCACACGGCGATCTCGACGTTGCGCGCGGCGTTGAACAGCGCCTGCGGATCGAGGTCGTCGAGCAGGAAGAGCTCGGTCTTGTCGTTAAAGGCCGTCATGGTCATGCCGCCGAGGCCGGCGATGAAGGCCAGCACGCGGTCGCCGGCATAGTCCTCTCGGAAGGCGAGGTGGATGGCATCGGTGCCGCGCTTGTTGTCCAGTTCCCGGAACGCCCAGCCGTGGTTGGCCTCGAAGATGCGGGCCACGGCTGCCTCGAGGCTGGGCTGGCCGCCGCGGCGCCACTCGCGCGGGTTGCGCCGGTAGAGCTTCTCGGCAAGCAGCTTCAGGCTGGCGAAGACCTCGCGCTGGTGCGCTTCGGCGACGCGGTCGATGTCGGACTTCACCACCTGGTTCGGATCGAGGCCGGCGGGCGGCTTGCGCGGCGTCGTGCCGGTGCCTGCGCAGCCGATCAGCAAGGGCAGGAAAATCAAGGAGATAAGCCGCAAAAACATGCGCCATCATAGCGCAACCGGGCGACTCCCGGCTATGGCGCGGCGCGGCGGTGCTTGAGGTAGCCGATCACCGCCGGCATGACCGAAACGATGATGATGGCGAGGATGACCAGGCTCAGGTTGTTCTTGATGATGGGCAGGTTGCCGAAGAGGTAGCCGGCCACGGAAAGCGAAACCACCCAGAGCAGCGCGCCGGAGCAGTTGTAGGCCTGGAAGCGGACATAGGTCATCGTCGCGATGCCGGCGACGAAGGGTGCGAAAGTGCGCAGGATCGGGATGAAGCGCGAAATGACCAGCGCCTTGCCGCCGTGCTGCTCATAGAAGACATGGGCCTTCATCAGCGCCGCCTTGTTGAAGAAGCGCGAGTTCTCCCAATGGAACACCTTCGGCCCGAGGTAGCGGCCGATCGAATAGTTGACGCTGTTGCCGAGCACGGCGGCCGCAATAAGCGTGGCGTTGAGCACCCAGATGTCCATGCCGCCGGTCGCCGCCAGCGCCCCGGCGACGAAGAGCAGCGAATCGCCCGGCAGGAAGGGCGTGACGACGAAGCCGGTCTCGGCGAAGATGATGACGAAGAGGATGGCGTACACCCAGGCGCCATGCTGGGCGAGCAATGCGGCGAGGTGCTTGTCGAGATGGACGGCGATGTCCCAGGCGAGCGCGAGCAATTCCATGAAGGCGCCATGATACAGTTGCGCGTTGCCCGGTGCCAGCGAAACATGCCCTCGATTCGTCCCCTGCCCGACCTTCTCATCAGCCAGATCGCCGCCGGCGAGGTGGTCGAGCGGCCGGCCTCGGTGGTGAAGGAGCTGCTGGAGAACAGCATCGACGCCGGTGCGCGCGCCATCTCGGTGCAACTGCTCGAGGGCGGCGTGCGGCAGATCCGCATCGTCGACGACGGCGGCGGCATCCCGAAGGAGGAGCTGCCGCTGGCCATCGCCCGCCACGCCACCAGCAAGATCGCCTCGCTCGAAGACCTGGAGAGCGTCGCCTCGCTCGGCTTCCGCGGCGAGGCGCTCGCCTCGATCGCCGCCGTGGCGCGACTGACTTTGGTCAGTCGTTTGCGCTCCGCGCCGCACGCCTGGCGCATCGGCCCGGAACAGGACGTCGCCCCCGCCGCGCTGGGCGGCGGCACGGTCATCGAAGTGGACGACCTCTACTTCAACACGCCGGCGCGGCGCAAGTTCCTCAAGAGCGAGCACACCGAGTTCGCCCATTGCGAGGAGGCCGTGCGCCGCATCGCCCTGGCCCATCCGCAGGTCACCTTCAGCCTGCAGCACAACGGCCGCACGGCGCTGCATCTGGCGACTGGCGATGCCGCGCGGCGCATCGCGGACGTGCTCGGTGAAGAGTTCGCCGCGCAATCGCGCTCGGTCGACGCCGCGGCGGGCGGCCTGCATCTGACCGGCTGCGCCGCCCTGCCGGCCTACTCGCGCGCCCGCGCCGATGCCCAGTACTTCTTCGTGAACGGCCGCTTCGTGCGCGACAAGCTGCTCGCGCATGCCGTGCGCGAGGCCTATGCCGACATCCTGCACGGCCAGCGCCACGCCGCCTACTCACTGTTCCTCGACATCGACCCGCGCGGCGTGGACGTCAACGTGCATCCGGCCAAGACCGAGGTGCGCTTCCGCGACGGCCGCGCCGTGCACCAGTTCGTCTTCCACGCCCTGCAGCGCGCCCTGGCGGCGCCGCTGGCCCACGCCGCTGCCGCTCCAGTCACCGTGCCGGAGGGACTGACTCTTCCCGCGGCGGCGCCCCGGCAGCAGACGCTCGCCGTCGCGCAGCCGGTCGCCGCCTATTACGACTTCGTGCGCCAGGCCGCCGTACAGCCGATGCCGGCTGCGGAGGCCGGCGCTCCGCCGCCGCTCGGCTACGCCCTCGCCCAGCTGCACGGCGTGTACATCCTGGCGCAGAACGCTTCGGGCCTGGTGCTGGTCGACATGCACGCCGCGCACGAGCGCATCCTGTATGAAAAGCTGAAGACGGCGCTGGACGCACGCCCGCAAGTGCAGCCGCTGCTGGTGCCGGTGGTACTCTCGGCCAGCGGCGAGGAGACGGCCGCCGCCGAGGCGCATGCCGGCACGCTCGCCGCCCTCGGCTTCGAACTCGCCGCGGCCGGCCCGCGCGAGCTGGTGGTGCGCGCCGTGCCGGCGCTGCTCTCTGGCGGCCGCATCCCCGACCTCGTGCGCGCCCTGCTCGCCGACCTGGAGAAATTCGGCGCCAGCCGCGTCGCGGCCGAGCAACGCAACGAGCTGCTGGCGACGATGGCCTGCCACGGCGCCGTGCGCGCCCACCGCGCGCTCTCGCTGCCGGAGATGAACGCCCTGCTGCGGCAGATGGAGGAAACCGAGC
>Ga0233425_10006530_pt1 | contig 17213 bp, 14 predicted proteins | sample Watercolumn_Towu_2_FD_181712 | JGI IMG/M metagenome (GOLD analysis project Ga0233425, IMG submission 181712) | Freshwater microbial communities from Lake Towuti, South Sulawesi, Indonesia - Watercolumn_Towuti2014_140_MG | ecosystem: Environmental > Aquatic > Freshwater > Lake | place... | reverse complement strand
GAAGTCCCGCGGCGAGTTCCATTCGGCCAGCACCGCCAGCAAGGCCCCGTCGTTGGGCAGGAGGTTTGCCGGCGGCGCGGAGTCGTAGGTCGTTGAGCCGCCGATGAGCAGGTCGTCGGGTCCACCGATCAGCGTGTCCCGCCCCTTGCCGCCGATCAGCACGTCGCGCGCCCGCCCGCCCACGAGAACGTCGTTGCCCGGGCCGCCCAACAGTGCGCTTTGGCCGCCGCCCGCGAACAAGTAGTCGTTCCCAGCGCCGCCATCGACCAGGAGTGTTTTGGTCACGGCAGGCGCGATCATGGCCCAGTCGCTGCCGGCCAGCAGCAGCACCTCGATCCGATCGATCGAAGCGGCCGGGAAATCGAGGTAGTGTCCGGGCGTTGGAATGAGCTTTGTTTCCACGCGCAGCGTTTGCCCGCGGGCGCGGCGCGGCGCCACCGACACGCGGTCCGCGCCGTCGGTGCCGACGATCCGCAGGACGCGGTCCTGCACGCCCGCGCCACTGACGATCACCGAAGCCGTCTTCTCCTCCGATGCCCCGTCGTTGTCGATAACTACGAGCCGCACGGTGTAGATGCCGGGGCTGGAGTAGGTATGTCTGGCCGTCGCCGTGTAGGGCGACGCTCCGGGGCCTTGGGGCGTGTCCGCCGTGGTCGTGCCGTCGCCCCAATCCACCGTCGCCGTAACGGTGTCCGACATGCCGGGCTCGACAATGGTGCAACGAAGCGTGGCGGCCTGGTCCTGGTTGGGCCGCGGCGTCACCGCGAAGTGGGCCACGTGCGGCGCCACGTTGTTGATGGTGACGGTCGTGGTGCCGACGCTCCAGGCCCCCGTCGTATCGGCGACGCGGACGGCGACCGGGTAGTTGCCATCGTCGAGTGCCGGCAGCGTGGCCGTCGCGCCGGTGGCGTCGTCAAACAGCCCATCGTTATCGAGGTCCCAGGCAAAGCCCAGTTCATGCCCGGCCCCGTCCGTGGAGCCGGCCGCGCTGAGCACGAGCTGGCCGCCTTCGTCCGCCGAGTACGGGCCGCCCACGTTGGCGACCGGAGAATGGTTGCCGAAGTCGAAGCCGCCCAGGTCCTCGCTGCCCACGGTGATGCCGTATCGGCCAATGGCAGGCAGTGTCGGCGCGTAGCCGGCCAAGCCCTCCTGCCATGCCAGGTAGTCGCCGGGCGCCACGTCGACGAAACGGTAGCTCCCGTCGTCGGCGGTGACCGCCGTCACGTCGGTGAATTGGCCAGGCGCGAGCGACGTAAGGTGGACCGTCCAGCCCGGCAACCCTTGCTCGGCCGGATCGCGCACGCCATCGGCGTTGACATCGTTGAATACCAAGCCGCGGACCTCCGCGCCTGTGCCATCCGACGCCGCGAAGACCGGCAAGGCCGAGGCGACGCTCGCGCCGCTGAGCATCGCCCGGGGTTCGAGCGACTCGAAGCCGGGTCGCCGCTTGCCCCTTTGGCTGAGACGAACTCCGCGCGCCTCGCGTCGCCCCATCCGATGGCGGCCACGTGCGTGCTCCAGTCTACAACCTCCCTCGTTGCCGAGTTCTGGGACGGCACGCAAAGGAGCGGTTATCAACTGGAGGACATGCAGGGCCGGCGCTCTCGAAGAATTTGGCAGGCTTCGGACCAGGCACCCAAGGAGGCTTGTCGGCGTCAACGGCTTCATGGCGGTTCTCCGCGGTTATTGGCTATTCATTCATTATATCACGCCTTGTTGCCTCTAGGACACGAGAAAACCAGCAGAATTCGAGGCGGTGAGACTTGCGGCTAGTCCCCGGTCGGGCCCCACTCGCCGACTTTCTTCAGCGTTTGCCGGCGTCCGTCGAGGTACACTGTTGATCTGGAGCCGCCGGCCCTGCCCCCGGCAAACTCCAGCCTGACCCGGCGATCCACTCGCTTGCTCCACGACTTCCCCTCGGTTAGAATCCCAGGCGTGGGAGGAGATGGATTCTCTACCCGTACCAGATCCACCCCCTGCGGGGAGTCCCACGGGCGACAACTTCCGGAGAGAATCGCGGAGGCCGTCCCGGGTCCAGGGCCGCATCTTGCAAGGAGATCACGCCATGCCTTTCCGATCGAGAACCACGTCCAAGCGGCGAACGCCGAACCGCAAATTGACGGTCGAGACGTTGGAGGACCGCCGGTTGATGACCGGCGACGTGATCGCGAAGGTCGCTGCCGGCTCGCTGATTGTCACCGGCGATCCCCTGTCCAACAACATTTACGTGAGACAGACCGCCAGCGGGACGTTCAAAGTGTGGGGAGTGAAGGAGACCCACACGACCGTCAACGGTTCCGCGACGACGAAGAGCTTTTCGGGCGTGACCGGCGACGTGCGGATCAACCTCGGCGAAGGTGTCAACGTGGTCTACATTGGCGGACTTGCCTCGAACCCCGGGGTCCTGCCGGGCAAGTTGGTCGTGACCACGGGCGACGGCAACGACCGCGTCTACCTGACAAACCTGCGCAACAAAAACGCAGACGCCCGGATCTACGTCAGCACCAACGGTGGGAACGACCTCGTCGACATGCAAGACTGCAACTTCCCGGGCATCGTGACTTTGGGCATGGCAACCGGCGCGGATCGGCTGAACATCCGCTATTCCACGGTGGGCAAACTCAGGGTCGACATGGGGCGTGACGACGACAGGGTCAACCTGCGGCACTCGGAGTTCACGCGCGGTGCATATCTCGACGGGGGCTTGGGCACCAACCTTCTCAATACCATTGACATCGAGGGAAAGCTCACCCTCAAGAACTTCGGGCAGCCGATCATCCACCTTGATCGGGACCTGTGATCGCCGGGCGCCGCACGTCGTTTGCAGCACCAAGACCAGGTGTCGCGCGCGGCAATTGTTTCGTGCCATGCGGCGGTCCCGTGGGAGGCGACACGGGCGACGCGTACGAATCGACGTAAGGCTTGACATCCGCGATGCCGCGGATTATCGTCGAATCGTCGAGAACGTGCCCTTTTCCCCATTGACCCCCTGGAGGTTGCCATGTCGCGCCGCTGTTTCGCCGATGCCATCGGCCTGGTCCTTGTCCTCGCCCTTGCTGCCGCGCCGCGCCCGGCGCCGGCCGCGGAAAAGCCGGCCCCCACCGGCGAAACTAAGGCCGAACGCGACCAGCGCATGGCCTGGTGGCGCGAGGCCCGGTTCGGCATGTTTATTCACTGGGGCCTGTACAGCGTCCCGGCAGGCACCTACAAGGGCAAGCAGATCGGCGGCATCGGCGAGTGGATCATGAACAATGCCTCAATCCCGGTGCCCGAATACGCCGGCTACGCCAAACAGTTCAACCCCGTAAAGTTCAATGCCGACGAGTGGGTGAGCATCGCCAAAGGCGCGGGCATGAAGTACATCGTCATCACCTCGAAACACCATGACGGTTTCGCCATGTTCAAGTCCGCGGCCAGCCCTTACAACATTGTCGATGCGACCCCCTTCGCACGCGACCCGCTCAAGGAATTGGCCGCGGCCTGCCAGAAACAGGGCATCAAGCTGGGGTTCTATTACTCGCAGGCCCAGGACTGGCACCATCCGGGCGGCGGCGCCTACCGCTCGGGCGGACGCAAGACCGACCACTGGGACCCGGCCCAGGACGGCAGCATGGAGGAGTACGTCAAGAAGATCGCCGTGCCACAGGTGCGCGAAATCCTGGCCAACTACGGCCCCATCGCGGTCCTGTGGTGGGACACGCCCGTGGGCATGACCAAGGAGCAGATCCTGGCCCTGGGGTCGCTGACGAAACTCCAGCCGGGCATCATCACCAACAACCGACTGGGCGGCGGCGTGCAGGGCGACACCGAAACGCCCGAGCAGTTCATCCCCGCCACCGGCTACCCTGGCCGCGACTGGGAAACCTGCATGACCATGAACGACACGTGGGGCTACAAGTCCTATGACAACAACTGGAAATCGCCGCAGACGCTGATTCGCAATCTGATCGACATCGCCAGCAAGGGCGGCAACTACCTGTTGAACGTGGGCCCGACCTCCGAGGGCCTGATCCCGCAGCCAAGCGTCGAGCGGCTTCAGCAGGTCGGTCAGTGGATGAAGGTCAACGGCGAGGCCATCTACGGCACCTCGGCCAGCCCCTTCAAGAAGCTCCCGTGGGGCCGCTGCACTAAGAAGCCCGGCAAGCTTTACCTGCACGTCTTCGATTGGCCCAACGGCGTGCTGACCGTGCCGGGGTTGTCCAGCAAGGTGACCAAGGCGTACCTGCTGGCCGATGCGGAGCGCGCGGCATTGGAGGTGACGGTCGGCGAGGACGGCGTGAAGGTGAAGGTGCCGCAAAAGGCCCCGGACGCCATCGCTTCGGTGGTCGTGCTGGAGATCGAGGGCGAGCCGCAGGTAACGGCTTCGGCCCTAAGTCAGGCGGCCGACGGCTCGATCTCGCTCCACGCAGCCGATGCCGCGATCCACGGCGAGCAGGCCCAGTACGAAACGGGCAACGGCAAGGACAACATCGGCTACTGGACCAAGAAGGACGACTGGGTAAGCTGGGACTTCAACGTAAAGACGCCCGGCAAGTTCGACGTGACCGTGGTCTATGCATGCGACGCGGGGATGTCGAACGCCGAGTACACGATTGCCATCGGCGCCTCAAAGGTTTCGGGCAAGGCCGAGGCCACGGGCGGCTGGGCGAAATTCGTGACGCGCAAGTTGGGCACGATCGAGATCCCCGGCGCAGGGCGCGCGACGCTGACGGTGAAGGCCGACGCCATGCCCAAGGGCGCGGTGATGAACTTGCAGGCCGTGAAACTCCTGCCGGTCAAGTGACCCGGATCACGTTGCCGCGGCGTGCGAGCGTTCCATGGCGGCCTCGACCGTCTCGGCCCATTGGCCGTTGTGGAAGTAGCTGGCGTTGCCGCCGGCTTTCGCTGCCACGTCCAATGCCTCTTCGGTGCGCCAGAGGAGCGTTTGCGTCTCGTCGTTCTTAATTGTCACTGAGCCCGCAATGCTCACGGTGAATTGCAGCGGGCCGTTGTGCAAGGGCAGGGCGCAACGCGCGATGGCTTGCCTCAGGCGCTCCGCGATCCCGGTCACGGCGCCCAGGCTGGCGCCGGGCAGGAGCATGGCGAACGTGCCTTGCTCGTACTCCGCCGCCATGTCCATCTCGCGGATCGCGGCGGTGAGGAACTGGGACGTGGCGCGGAGCACTAGTCCGCCCGCGTCGCGGCCCCAACGTGCGATAATCTCGGGGAAGCGGTCGATGCGGACCATCAGCACCGCGGGGACGGACCCGCCGCGCCGCCATTCGGAAAGCCGCCGGCCCAGCGCCGTGCAGAACTCACCTCGCGTGGCAATCGTCTTGGGTCGTTCGCGGCGGCTGTCGTCGGCCGTGGATTGCGGCGCGGGCTGCGGAGGTGGAGTTGGAGCGGCCGCAGGTTGCGCGGCGACGACCGGCGCAGGAGGGGGCTCGGGCGTCTTCTTGGCTTCGGGGACCACGGCCGGCGCTTCGACGATCGGTTGCGGGGCCTGTCCGTCATGCATGTGGCCACGGTTGCGCCCGGCCGCTTTCGAGGCGTACAAGGCGGCGTCGGTCCGGTTGATCAACGAGGGCGTCTCTTCGCCGCGCCCCGGTTCCGCCACTCCCAGGCTGATGGTCACCTTGAGTTGCCCGGCCTCGCAACGGAACCGTGACGCCTCGACGGCCTGGCGGAGCCGAGATGCCAGGCGCGAGGCTTCGGCCGCCGTTGTCTCAGGCAGGACCACGGCGAACTCCTCGCCGCCGTAACGTGCCACGAGGTCGGTCTCGCGCGCGGTCTTGCGAAGCACGCGTGCCACCCCGCGCAGCACCTGGTCGCCCGCCGCGTGGCCGTGCGTGTCGTTCACCCGCTTGAAGTGGTCGATGTCCGCCAGCACCACGCAGAAGGGCCGTCCGTAACGATGGAACTCCGCCGCGCGGCGCGTCAGGTCGTCGTCGAAAGCGCGGCGGTTGGCCAGTTGGGTCAAGGCGTCGGTGCGCGCCTCGGCGGCGTGGGCCTCGACTAGCCGGGCCTGGTCGTGCAGTTTCTGCTCGGCCGAGTGGAGTTGCTGCTGCATGCGCGCGTTGGCCTGGATCAACTTCGCCACGGCCGAGACCACGGTGTCGGACTCCTGGCGGTCGGCGGCGCTCAGTTCCTGGTTGATTTCCTCGACCCGGCTGCTGTGCTCGCCCACGTTCGCGGCAATATGCACCGCCAAATCCTGCAACCTTCCCAGGACTTCACGGGTGCGGCGGCGTTCTTCCTCGTGCCCCGCGTCGCGCTTTCCAGGACGGCTGCGCAGCCACCAGCCCCCCGCGATCCCCGCCGACGCCATAGCGGCGCCAAACGCCAGTTCGATCAACAGAATCTGCATCGCTTCGTTCCTTGTGCCAACGATGAAAGCATAGGTTGCGCAAATTGCACGTGCCGGGGCGGCGGCGAAATCGAACTCGTGCCGCGCGGGGGGGAGGTCGCAAGACCGTCAAGACCCACAGAACCGCGCGTAGGCCGCGACCTCATGCGGCAATGCGGACCACGAAGGGGCCCGCCACTTCGTAGAAACGGCCCATTGGCCGGCATCGTGCGACCCGCATGACCAACTGGATGGCCGAGCCGGATCCCGTGGTCAGTTCCACAACGACCAACTCGCTTTCGACGGCGCGCGTGTGGACCAACGCCAGGCCGCGCGTGGAAATATTGCGCGTGACCGCCATGAATGGCTCGCCCACCGGACGGAACTCCTTGTCCACCGGGACGGCCGCCACGTGGGTCACCATCCAGCATCGCGCGGCCTGCCGACGGTCCTCGCGTCCGCGGGACTCGTCCTTCAGGCGGTGCAGGAATTCGGCAATGGCCTGCGGGGGCTGGACCAGGCGGCTGCGATCAAACGACACGCTGACGGGACGCACGTTACGCGCCAGCCCGGCGGCGGTCGATTTGTCGAACATGGCGTGGTACAGCGCGCCACAGCCTGTGCAGACCCATGCGGTGCCTTTCTCTCCCGGCCCCGGCAGACGCAGCGGCAACTCTCGCTCGCAGGCAATGCAGGGGCCGAAGCGGCCGGCGCCATTGAGGCCCGCCGCGCTCGATGAGTGGTCCGCAATTCCTTGGTTCATCGGTATCGCCCGCGAATTCGCAACCTGTAGGTGGTCACCGCCGCTGAGCAACCATAGCTCACGAATTCGGGCCGAAAAAGACTAGGGGAGATTGGTTGCTCGCCAGACGTTGGACGTAAACCGCCGCCTCGCGCAGGTGGTAATCGCCCCAAAGGCAGGATTCGCCGCAGGGCACTCTCGATCCGGCCGGGGCATGGTCCCATCCGCGCGGGCGATGGTACACGGCGTGGAGGAGCAGACCCTGGTGCCGCGGATCGGTGCTGAGGTAGGGGGGCTCCAGAAGGGTCCGCAGCACGGTCAGCCCTGCCTGGCGATACCGCGTTCCCGCTGCCGGGTCGCCACGCGAGGCGAGGTAGCAGCCCAGGCGCAGCAGCCCCTGGCAGGCAATCGCCGCCGCCGAGCTATCGACCGGTTCGTAGGGGTTGTAGGGATCAGCCGGCCGATCGCGGTAGTCGCCGAGCCGAGCCAAGCCAGGGGCGCCGGTGTCCCAATAGGGCACGCCGTCGGCCGGGGTCTCTTGGAGGTAGAAGTCGCAAGCGGCCGTGGCAGCGCGGAGCATCACGGATTCGATGGCCTCGCGTCCTCCGAAAGGCAGCAGTTCGCGGTCGTCGCGCGTGGCCAGCCATTGGAGTTCCTCGGGATAGCCCAGCATGACCCAGGCCAGCCCGCGGGTCCAGGTCGAAAAGGGCGAATAGCCCTGTTGCGTGCTAGGGCAGCGATAGCAGCCGTCGTTGCGATTGAAGATGCTCTCGTGGGCCACGCGGCCGCGCACGTCGTATGCATCGCGGCCCTCGCCGTAGTAGACGTTGTAGCGCGCGGTGGTGCAGGCATGTTCCACCAGCCGGCCGAGCAGGCTGATGCGACGGTCGTTCTCGCCCATCAGAACGTGCCCCAGTTGATGCGCCAGCGCCAGCGAGCGCAGGGACCGGATAGTATCGCAAAAGAGCGAGTGCGGCCCATTGAAACTGTAGATGAAACCGCCGCTGGCGACAGCGTCGCTTGCGCGTCCGTCGCCGTTGCCGGTGGCGCTCCATCGCGCTGCTTGCACGGCGCCGCTGGCCTTCAGCGCCAGTTCATAGAACGCGAGTTCCCAGGGATTGTGCGCGATGCGGTCTTCGAGCATCAAACGCCGCAGGTTCCCGTAGGTGCTCACGTTGTTGAAGCCGTGGTCATGCACGCCCGCGTGCGTCACGTGCGACGCCATGTGGCGCAGGGTGTTCTCGCGGCCGATCTGCAGGAACTCCTCGTCTCCGGTGGCGTCGAACTGGAGGATGGCCGAGCCGAACTGGAAGCCCTGGGTCCAGTCGGTCCATCCGCGCGCCGTATAGCGTCCGTCCACGGTGAACACGGGCGCCGGCTGCTCCGGGGTGCAGGTGGACTGGATGGAGCGGACCTTGGCTGCGGAGAGCCCCCACAAGCGGGCGAGGGCGTCGCTGAGGTCGGCAGGCAGGAGTTTGAGGTCGCTGTGCAGCATGTTGCATAGTCGCCTTTCGCTCCGCGAAAGCAGCGCGACTTTCGCGGAGCGAAAGGCGACACTCGCTTCCTCGCCAGGTCTAGGCCGCGCGGCGCGGGGTGCTGGGACGGCGGGTGCGTGTGGCGGGGGCGGGCACGGTCGCCGACTCTTCATCCGCAGCCTCGCAGACCGACGTTTCCGTCGCCGAGGCGGTCCCGTTCCGCTTGCGAATCTCTTCGTGGACCGCCTCGCTCAGATGCCGAAGGTCGCCGTCCCGTAGTCGGCAAAGTTGCTGAAGAATCGAGTTCATTTGGCTTTCAATCCTGAGGTGCGATGGCACGGCTTTGAAAAGACGGCCCTGCGCCGATGAGGGCCGCGAGGGGAGGGATGGGGCGTCTGGCCGGGCCCCATGAATAACCGGGGCGTGAACTCGCCATGGCCCGCTCGGCCCCGGCCAAGTTTGCTCCGCAACAGTTCTTTCCAGGCGGCAACCGGCATCGGGCCCAAAAGGAACAGGCCGCCGCGGCTCCGCACGAACAGTTCCAGTCCCGCGTGCGCGGTTTCGGTGTAGACCACTACGGCGTCGCTGCCGCGCTGGGCCAGGGCGAGCGAGAAGGCCTCGCGCGCTCGGCCCTGGTTTCTGCTGGCGTCCACCACCACGAAGCGGGCCCGTTCCACGGCCTTGCGCACGCCCGAGGCCGACCGGGCCGCGGAGAGCACCACGGCGCAGTTCCGCCGCCCCGCCATCCAGGCCGCCATTTGGCGACCCAGCGACGGGCTGGCGTAGAACAGCACCACGGTGGCCGGCGGTATCGCGTGGGGGCCAGTCAAGGTTGCGTCTCCGATCGTGTTCCCGTGTTCATGGGTGTAGGCATTCACCGCTGGCTACCGCCCTTACGCCGCCCATCGGGCCGACCGGCGCATGGCATGATTGCGCCCGGCCCAAAAGGCCTCGTTCTGGGTCTCCTCGTCGCGATCCGGTCCCTGCGGCTGATGGTCGTCGGGAGGATCGGGGCGCGCGAAGTCCCAAATCGGCAGGATGTCGGGTTCCTGGTCCAGTTCCAAGTCGTCGTTCTTTGTCATCGGTCGTCTCCACCGAGCTGGATGTGCAGAATCCTGTTTTCCCGGCCCCCGGCATCACGCCGCACGGCGCGGACCGCTGGCCTTGCCCAAACCGATGGCGCGGATCGGCGCTCCAAACGAGCCGGTCCGGCGACGGTAACTCTGCTGGCGCTCGTTGGCCCGGCGACGTGCCGATTCGGGCACGTCTTCGGTCACCTCTTCACGACGCTGGAGTTCCTGGTCAATGGCTTCGGCCAAGGCGTAAAGTTCCTGGTCCGCCAGTTGGTGAAGGCGTTTCAACAAAGGGTTCATATCTCACTTGCTCCTCGTTTCGCCGGACGGGCCGGCAGTACCTCGTATGGTGCCAGAATGTTGGTGTTTTTGACGTCTCTTCCCGGCCGTCAGGCCACCTGTTTCCAAAGCCGCTTCTCTTCACACACGCGAAACGCATGGTCGAAATAGCTCTCCCAAAGCACTTCGCTCATCGGCCCCAGCAACAACAGCGAACCATGCTGTCGGACGAACAGTTCCAAACCCTCATGCATGGTTTCCGTGTACACTGTGGTGACGGCCGATCCCAAGTAGGTCAGGGATTGCGAAAACGCATCCATGGCCTGCGCGCAGTCGCGCGTAGCATCAATCACTACCAGGTCCGCGCCGCGGATGGCATGTTGGATCGCCGGAAACGACCGCGCGAAGACGGGCTCGATGGTGCAGTCCGGGCGGACGCGAGCCCAGGCCACGACTTGTCGGGCCAGGCGCTTTCCGGGATAAAACAAAACCACTTCGCGGATGTCGGGTCTTGGCATCTCGCTACACGCTCCTCGGCGGCCGAACGCCTCTCGAAAACCGAGACTAGCGACCGGCAATTCGCCAATTTGCGATTAGCAAGCACCGTGCCACGATTCGTGTCAAACAAAAGTTGGTTCCCAAGTACCCTAGCCACAACAGATTAGCTACGATTTGGCATGGAATTCGGAAATGGGAGCGCGATCCGGAAAGGTCGCAACATGCGACCCGCGCTGTGACGCAAAGCGCGGCCAATGTCGGCGGCCTATGCCGTTGCCGAGGACACCCGTCTCTGACGATTGCCTCGGCCCGGAAGATACTCACGTACGTCAGGCTTTCCAGCCTGACTTGTCCAACCTGTCAGGCTGGAAAGCCTGACGTACTCATGCCGGGGTACTAGTTTTTCATGCAAAAAGGAGAAAAGTTATGGTCCTACTAGAGTTCAGTATGTATCCACTCAATAAGGGGGAAAGCCTCAGCCCTTATGTGGCGCGCAGCCTCGACATCATCGATCACAGCGGCCTCGACTACCGCTGCCACGCGATGGGCACCATCCTAGAAGGGGAGTTCGACCAGGTGATGGCGGTGGTCAAGCAGTGTTTCCAGGCCATGGCGGCCGACTGCGACCGCATCGAGTGCTCGATCAAACTTGACTACCGTCGCGGGCGCCAGGGCCAACTCACGGCCAAGGTGGCCAGCGTCGAAGACAAGCTGGGGCGGCCGATCAAGAAGTAGTCTTGGTACGTCAGGCTTTCCGGCCTGACTTGTCCAACCTGTCAGGCTGGAAAGCCTGACGTACATGATCTTCTTTCGTGCCGCGGCAAGAGAAGCTCGGGCGAGTGGTGAAGAAGTAGCTTATAATAGCTGGATGGCTTACACTCCACTAGTCCGGGACCTTCGCGTACGGCTGGGGGCCGAGAACGTCCTCTCGGCGCCCTCGGAACTCGCTGTCTACGAGTGCGATGCCTTTACCATCGAACGTCGCCTGCCGGACGCGGTCATTTTCCCCCGCTCCGCTGAACAGGTGGCCGAGGCCGTGCGCGTGTGCCAACAGCACGAGTGCGCTGTGGTCCCGCGCGGCGCGGGCACAAGTCTTGCGGGTGGTTGCGTTCCACTGTCCGGTGGCATAGTGGTCATGCTCACGCGCATGAACCGGCTCCTCGATGTGCGGTTGGCCGACCGCATGGCCGTGGTCGAGCCGGGCGTGCTGAACCTGCAACTGACGCGCGCCTTGGCCGGCACCGGCTACCATTTCGCGCCCGATCCGTCCAGCCAGGGCGCGGCCACCATCGGCGGCAACGTGGCCACCAATGCCGGCGGTCCCCACACGCTGAAGTACGGGGTCACCGTGAACCACGTGCTGGGCTTGGAGGCCGTGCTGGCCAACGGCTCGATCATGCAAGTCGGGCCCGTGGAAGACCCGGCGGCCCTCGATTTGGCGGGCCTGCTCTGCGGCAGCGAGGGGACCCTGGCCATCGTCACCAAGATCTGGGTCAAGCTTACGCCGAACGCGCACGAGTACCGCGCCATGCGCGCCATCTTCAACACCGTGGACGACGCCACCAACGCCGTCAGCCAGATCATCGCGGCGGGCATCATTCCTGCGGCCATGGAACTGATGGACCAGGGCATCCTGGCCGCGGTTGAGGAGGCATTCCACTTTGGCTTCCCCATGGACGCCGGCGCCGTGCTGGTCGTCGAGGTGGACGGCCCGGCCGCGGGGATCGACGAAAAGCAGCAGCAGGTCGCCGAGTTCTGCCGCAAGCGAAGCGCCCGGGAAGTGCTCCTGGCCACAACGGCCGAGGAGCGGGAACTGCTGTGGAAGTGCCGCAAACTGGCGGTCGGCTCCGTGGGCCGCTTGAGCCCCAGCTACATCATTCAAGACGGCGTAGTGCCGCGCACCAAACTGCCGCACATCCTGGCGCGCGTGGCGGAGATCGGCCGCGAGCACCAGGTCCGCATCGTCAACGTGGCCCACGCCGGCGACGGCAACGTCCACCCCATCCTGCTGTTCGACGAGCGCGACCGGCAGCAGGTCGAGCGAGCCCAGGCGGCCGGGCGCGAATTGCTGGAAGAGTGCATCGCCTGCGGCGGCAGCGTGACGGCCGAACATGGCATCGGCGTGGAGAAGCTGGAACTCATGGAGCGGCTCTTCGCGCCGGCCGACCTCGACGCGATGCGCCGCGTGCGCGAGGCATTTGACCCGTCGGGCCGGTTGAATCCGGGAAAGCTCTTGCCGCGCGACGGCCAAGGTAGTCGGCACACTCCGTGTGCCGGACCTGCGAACGCACAGGCCGTGCAAAGAGAATCCTCGGCGCAGTGTACGCCCCCAGACTCCGGCACACGGAGTGTGCCGACTACAATGATTACCCCGGCCGACGAGGCCGCAGTGGCAGCGGCAATCCGCGAAGCCGCACAGACGCACACCCCGGTCTACCCGATCGGCGGCGGCACCATGCTCAATGGCTGCGCGCCGGAAGGCCCGGGCATCAATCTCAAGACCAGCCGACTGAACCGCGTGCTTGATTATCCGGCCGACGACATGACGATCACCGTCGGGTCGGGCGTGACCATGGCCGAGCTGTCGAAGACCCTTGCGGCCAAGCGCCAGTGGCTGCCGATCGACGTGGCCCAGCCCGAGCGCGCTACGGTCGGCGGCATGGTGGCTGCGAACGCCAGCGGGCCGAGGCGGTTTGCCTACGGCACGCTCCGCGACTACGTGATCGGCCTGCGCGTGGTGGACGGGTGCGGGAACGCCTTTTGCGGCGGCGGACGCGTGGTCAAGAATGCCGCCGGCTATAACATGCCCCGGTTGCTGGTCGGCTCGCAGGGCACGCTGGGCGTGATCACGCAGGTGACGCTCATGGTGCGGCCCATGCCCGAGACTTCGGCCTGGGTCGCCTGCGACGTGCCGGACGGCGCTGCCGCGGAACGACTCCTGGCCGGCCTTGTGCAGACGCGCACGCAGCCCGTGGCCGTTGAACTGCTGGTACGTCAGGCTTTCCAGCCTGACAGCGGACTGCCCGGCGTGCGCACGGATACCGTCAGGCTGGAAAGCCTGACGTACAACGGGTCCGGGCGGTTGCTGGTGGCCTTCGAGGGAGGCCGGACCGAAGTGGATTGGATGGTAGGCCGCCTGTGCGAGGAGTGGCGCACGGCCGGCATGGCCTCGCCGACGGCCATCACCGGCGCCGACGCCGACAAGTTGTGGCGGGAATTGACCCAGGCGCGCGCGGACGTGCAACTCCACGTCTTGCCCAGCGACACGGTGGATGCAATCGCCAAGATCACGGAACTGGCCCCGGGCTGCTCGATCCAGGCCCACGCGGGCAACGGCGTGCTTTGCGTCCGGTTGGCTGGGACCGCGGAAGAGAAACGCGAACAGCAGTCGCGTCTAGAAAGCCGCGACCGTTGGTCGGGCTCTGAGGAATCCAGCGACCCGTCGTCGCGCCTTTGCGTGCTGCGCGCGATCAAGGGGCGTTTCGATCCCGCGGGGATCTTGAACCCGGGGCGGCTTGCCTTTGCATGACTATGAATCCCGACGGTGTTGACAAACCGGTCCATGCCAACGGCCAGGCCCTGGCGGCGGGCATCCACTACGAGCAGTTGCTGCACTGCGTCCACTGCGGCATGTGTACGTCCGCCTGCCCGACCTATAACGAAATGGGCGACGAGAACGACGGGCCGCGGGGCCGTATCCAGCTCATGCGCATGGTGGCCGACGGGCGAACGCCGCTGACCGACCGCATGCGCCGCCATCTGGAGCTTTGCACGGATTGCCGTGCGTGCGAGGCAGCCTGTCCGTCGGGCGTGCATTATGGCCAGCTGATCGAGCCCTTCCGGTTGGCCGTCGAACAGGCCGACCGTCGTTGGGAGAAGCGTATCGACCTGTTCCGCGAGGTGGTCCTGCTCCGCTTGTTCCCCTACGCCGAGCGTCTGCGCCCTTTGCTCGGGCCGGTGCGTCTGATGCAGCGACTGGGGATTTTCGGCGCCGCGGAGCGCATGGGGCTGTTCAAGCTGATTCCCGGGCGATTGGGACGAATGTTGCCGCTGTTGCCGCCGCCCGTGAAGCAGGGGCCGCGCTTGCCGAAATTCCTGCCGGCCGTGGGGCGCAAGCGGGCTCGCGTGGCCTTCTTCGTGGGCTGCGTGGCCGACGCCATGTTCCGCCCCACGCACTGGGCTACGCTGCGCGTGTTGCAGCAGAACGGCTGCGACGTCTTTGTGCCGCCCGGCCAGGGCTGCTGCGGGGCGATCCACCACCACAACGGCGACAGTCTCGGCGCCCGCCGCCTCGCCGACGCCAACCTGGTGGCCTTCGAACTGGACCGCTACGACGCCATCGTGGTCAATCACGGCGGTTGCGGGGCCATGCTCAAGGAATACGGCCTGCACTGGAAGGACGGCCTGCAGCCGCACCGCGCGAGCTTCGCGGCCAAGGTGAAGGACGTTCACGAGTTCCTCGACTCCTTGGGGGCCGTGCCGCCGACCGGACGCATCGACGCGGTGGCCACCTACCACGACTCGTGCCACCTGGGCCATGCCCAGGGATGCGTCGCCGCGCCGCGCAAGCTCCTGGCCAGAATCCCGGGCCTTGAGTTGCGCGACTTGCCGGAAGCGGGCCTGTGCTGTGGTTCGGCCGGCACGTACAACCTGACCGAGCCGGAGATGTCGGACCGCCTGGCCCGCCGCAAGATGCAGAACATTTTGGGCACTGGAGCGAACATTGTCCTGGCGGCCAATGCCGGCTGTCTGTTGCAGATCCAACGCGAGGTCCGCGTCGGCCGCCATCCGCTCCGGGTGATGCATCCGATGGACTTGTTGGATCTGAGTTATCGGGGCGAACAACCCTCGTAGGATAAGCGTCCTCGCTTGTCCGCGGCGGTGCTGGACAAGCGGGGACGCTTACCCTACGGCTACATCGCCCCCAGGATCGCCTCGACCAATCCGGCCATCGTGTACTCCTTCGCCTCGGCCGCAGGCGCGTGGCCCAACTCGCGTAGCACGCCGGACGTGATCGGGCTGATGCTCGCCAGACACGTGCGACGCAGGTCCTCGCCGAACAAGGCCGCCAGCGACCGGGCAATCGCTGAACTGGTGACCGTCACCCAGTCGATCCGGCCCTCGGCCATTGCCGCGGCGACGGCCGGGTCAGGCCGCTCAACCTCGACCGTGGAGTAAACCACGACCTGCTCGACCATGCCGCCGGCGGCGACAAGCTGCTCGGGCAATACCTGCCGCCCGCGATTGGTACGGGCCAGCAAGAACCGGCGGCCCGCGGCTTGGGACGAAAGGGCCTGGGCCAGCGATTCGGCCCGAAACTCCTCGGGCACCAGGTCGGCACGCAAACGATAGCGGCCCAACTCCGCCGCGGTGCCGGGGCCAATGGCAGCCAGCTTGACTCGGCCCAAGCGCCGCACGTCGCCGCTCGTGGCCAACAGCCGGTCCAGCAAATAGCGCACGCCGTTCCCGCTGGAGAACACGAGCCAGTCGTATTGCTCCAAGCGCGCCAGGGCCGCATCGACGGCGTTCCAATCCGGCGGATCGGCAATCATTACGGCCGGTTGCACCAGCACCGTGGCCCCGAGTTCGACCAATCGCCGTTGCAATCCATCCTCGGTAGGAAGAGCGTCTCGCCCATCGCCCCACTCGCCGCGCGCGCCGCTTGTCCTGCGCACGACGCCCGGCCGGGTAACGAGCACGCGCCGGCCGTAGAGCGGGCGCGCTGCGAACCAAGATGGCTCCGACGAGGGCCCCGCGACTTCGCCCACCACGATCACCGCGGGCGGACGCACGGCTTCCCTGGCAATCACCTCGGCCACGGTCCCTAGGGTGCAGCGGAGCGTGGTCTGGTCGGACCAGGAGCAGCGGCGCACAATGGCCACGGGCGTTTCCGGCGGCCTGCCGCCGGCCAGCAGGGCGAGGCTCCATTGCTCGGCGCTGGTTACGGCCATGTAGAAGACCAACGTGCCGGGGAAGTTGGACAAGGCGGCATAGTCCAGCGGCGGTTGTTCCTTGTCGCGGCGCTGATGGCCGGTGACCAGGGCCACGGCGGAAGCCCGGTCGGCCTGGGTCACCTGGATCTCGGCATAGTCTGCCACCGCCAGGCCCGCGGTGATTCCCGGGACCAACTCGAAAGGGATGCCGGCGGCGCGTAGTGCCGTCACTTCCTCGGCACAACGTCCGAATACGCACGGGTCGCCGGCCTTCAGGCGGACCACGGTCTTCCCCTGGCGCGCGGCCTCGATCATCCGCGCGTGGACCTCTTCTTGAGGGAACCCCCGGCCCGAGCTGTGATGGCCCAGGCAGATCAACTCCGCTTCGGCCGGGGCGTGTTCGAGGACCGCCGGATTGACCAGGTAATCGTAGAGCACCAGTTCGCTCCGTCCGAGGCACTCAGCGGCGCGCAGCGTGAGGGCCTTGGGGTCGCCCGGGCCGGCCCCGACAAGGTACACACGGCCGATGCTAGTGGATGTTGGATTTGTCATCAAATGTCGATTCCAAGAAGCTGTCTCGAAACCGGGGAAATGGGCTGATATAACTCGATAGGTTCCATTCTAGGCGATTGACAAAGGGAAGGGGAACCCGGAATATCAGCTCAAAACTCGGTATGCTGACGAACCGGTTTGGGGTGCTGTGGATCGTCTATGTGGCGTCTTACAGGTCCTAACAGAACCAGCAACTGTAGGACGGATTGGTAATCCGTCCGGACGGATTACCAATCCGTCCTACAGTTCTGTTAGGGCGTCTCAGCCTCGCCATTTTTCTACAAACGCCCTGTAGTCCTCCGGCGTATCGATCCCGAAGGTCGGTTCATCCACCAC
>Ga0233425_10006529_pt1 | contig 17214 bp, 17 predicted proteins | sample Watercolumn_Towu_2_FD_181712 | JGI IMG/M metagenome (GOLD analysis project Ga0233425, IMG submission 181712) | Freshwater microbial communities from Lake Towuti, South Sulawesi, Indonesia - Watercolumn_Towuti2014_140_MG | ecosystem: Environmental > Aquatic > Freshwater > Lake | place... | reverse complement strand
CTGCGCCTGCCCTGCACCGTGCGGCGAGGCCCCGATCCGCTCTGGTGCAGGGTGCTCCGCGTCTCTGCGTGAGATCGTCTTCCGCATCGAACGACTCCGACCGGACCGCTCTTCGTACTTCGTTTCGTAGCCCCCCCCCTCACGGCGCGAGGACCTCCCGCCGGCGCAGATCCGCGAGCAGCACGGCCACGCACTCGTCCGCCGTTCGCTCATCCGTGTGCAGGACAAGCTCCGGAGAGGCCGGCGGCTCATACGGATCGGAGATGCCCGTGAACTGCTGGATCTCGCCGCTGCGGGCCTTCTTGTAGAGGCCCTTCGGGTCCCGCCTCTCACACACCTCCAGCGGCGCGTCGACGAAGACCTCGAGGAATGCGGCGCGGCCGACGATTTCCCGCGCCTGATCGCGGTCCGCGCGGTAGGGCGAGATGAAGGCCGTGATTACGATGACGCCCGCGTCGTTCATCAATCGCGCCACCTCCGCGACGCGGCGGATGTTCTCGGTACGGTCCTCCGCCGAAAAGCCCAGGTCGCTGTTGAGGCCGTGGCGGACGTTGTCGCCGTCGAGGATGTACGCGAGATGCCCGGCGTCGACCAGTTCCTTCTCCAGCCGCTTCGCGATCGTCGACTTGCCCGAGCCGCTCAGCCCCGTCAGCCAGACCGTCGCCCCGCGCTGCCGCAGCAGGCGCGCCCGGGCCTCGGGCGGGACGAGCGTGTCTTCCCGCACGATGTGGCGGCTCACCGGCGACTTCGCCGCGGACGAAACGATGCGGTCGACGATCATGCCGGCCGCCACGGTGGCGTTCGTCAGGCGGTCGATCAGGATGAACGCGCCCGTGGAACGGTTCCGTTCGTAGGGGTCGAACGCCACGGCCCGGTGAAGCGCCAGGTGCACGCGCGCGATCTCGTTGAGGTGGAGGCCGGCCGGCGCCGCCGCGCCGCCGGCCGGCGGACGCTGGCGGTGCATCGTGTTCACGTCGACCTTGTACCGGACGTCGACGATCTGGCCGGGCACGACGTTCGTGGTCTGCTTCACCAGGTACGAACGGCCCGCCTGCGACGGCTCCTCGTGCATCCACACGAGCATCGCCTCGAACTCGTGGCTGACGTGCGGGACGTTCTTGACGGGCACGAGCAGGCTCCCGCGGGAGGCGTCGATCTCCGTCTCGAGCGTGACGACCACGGCCATCGGTGCGCAGGCCTCGGGAACCTCGCCGTCGGCGGAACGGATGGATTTCACGCGCGACGTGCGCTTCGACGGCAGCGCCACGACCTCGTCGCCGACGCGCATCACGCCGGAGGCGATCGTCCCGGCGAAGCCGCGGAAGTCGAGGTTCGGCCGGATGACGTACTGGACCGGGAACCGCAGGTCGATCAGGTTGCGGTCGGTGGATAAGTTGACGTTCTCGAGGTGGTGCAGGAAGGTCGGCCCGTCGTACCAGGGCATGCGGGGCGACTTCTCGACGACGTTGTCGCCCCTCAGCGCCGACATGGGGATGAAGTGGATGTCGGTGAAGCCCAGCCGCGCGACGGCCTCGTTGTAGGCCTCGCGGATGCGGTCGAACACATCCTCGGACCAGTCGACGAGGTCCATCTTGTTGACCGCGACGATGACGTGTCGGATGCCGAGGAGCGAGCAGATGAAGCTGTGCCGGCGCGTCTGCGTGATGACGCCGTGCCGGGCGTCGATCAGGATGACGGCCAGGTTGCACGTCGAGGCGCCGGTCGCCATGTTCCGCGTGTACTGCTCGTGCCCGGGGCAGTCGGCGACGATGAACTTGCGCCGGTCGGTGGAGAAGTAGCGGTACGCCACGTCGATCGTGATCCCCTGCTCCCGCTCGGCCTTGAGGCCGTCGGTCAGCAGCGCCGGGTCGAAATCGCCGCCGGTCGTGCCGTGGACCTTGGAGTCGCGGGCCACCGCCGCGAGCTGGTCCTCGTAGATCATGTGCGTGTCGTAGAGCAGCCGCCCGATGAGCGTGGACTTGCCGTCGTCCACGCTGCCGCAGGTGAGGAAGCGGAGAAGATCCTTCTCTTCGTGACGGTCGAGATAGTCGGCGATGTTCACCGAAGCGCTTCCTCCGGCCGAGAGCTCGGGAAAGTCGAACACCCAATATCCAGCACGGAATGTCCAATGGCCAAGTGGCTATGTCCCCGACTTCCGGTCATTCCTCTTCGCCGTGTCAATGCTCGTGAACAGGATCGAAATGAGCTCATCCGTTTCCTTGAGCAGGGGCCGCAAGATCTCCGGCGGGCCAACCATCTGCGCCCGCCTGATCACCTTCAACCAAACCTCCGTCTCGGGCAGCTCCTTGAGCGCAACCTTGAGTTTGTGGACGAAGTCCGCTCTCGACTCAGCCCCAGGGGCTTCGCCACAGTTGGGCGCCGGCGAAGTGCCGCTTCGCAGGATCTATGAACAGACGTGCCGGCCAACCCTGGTATCCGGCATGGCCTCGGACAAACCAACGATCCTCACGGAGTAGTCGATCAGGCGGTCCTGAAGATCGTATCCGGTCTCCTTGGTCATTGGACATTCCGTGTTGGACATTGGATATTCGCTGCCGCACCCATCTCCCCTCCTCCTTGTGTTTGGTCACGATTCTCGCCCCCTGCCCCCTGCCCCATGCCCCATGCTCCCTGCTTCCTGCCCCACGCCTAGAAGTACCCATCCTTCTTCTTCTCTTCCATGCTCGAGGCGCCGTCGTAGTCGATGACGCGCCCCTGCCGCTCGGAGGTGGTGGTGAGGATCATCTCCTGGACGATTTCTTCGACGGTCGTCGCCTCGGATTCGATGGCGCCGGTCAGGGGATAGCAGCCGAGCGTGCGGAAGCGGACCTTCTTCATCGCCGGCTGCTCCCCGGGCTCCAGCGGCAGGCGATCGTCGTCGACCATGATCCATGTCCCGCTGCGCCGCACGACCGGCCGCTCGCGGGCGAAGTACAGCGGCACGATCGGGATCCGCTCGCGCAGGATGTAGAGCCAGACGTCCAGTTCCGTCCAGTTCGAGAGCGGGAAGACGCGGATCGACTCGCCCTTGCGCACCTTGGTGTTGTAAAGGTTCCACAACTCCGGGCGCTGGTTCTTGGGATCCCACTGGTGGTGACGGTTCCGGAAGCTGAACACCCGCTCCTTCGCGCGCGACTTTTCCTCGTCCCGCCGCGCGCCGCCGAACGCCGCGTCGAAGCCGTAGTGGTCGAGCGCCTGTTTCAAGCCCTCGGTCTTCATGACCTGCGTGTGCTTCTCGGAGCCATGCTCGACCGGGTTGATGCGGTCCTTCCCCTCGGGGTTGATCCATACGATCAGTTCCACGCCGTACCGCCGCGCCATCTGCTCGCGGAAGCGGTACATGTCCTGGAACTTCCACTGCGTGTCGACATGCATGAGCGGGAACGGGATCTTCCCCGGCAGGAACGCCTTGTGCGCCAGGTGCAGCATGACGGAGGAGTCCTTGCCGATCGAGTAGAGCATGACCGGCTTCTCGAACTCCGCCGCGACCTCGCGGATGATGAAGATGCTCTCGGCTTCGAGCTGCTTGAGGTTGGAGAGGGTGTAGTTCATGGAGAAGAAGGGCTGAAGGCTGAAGGTTGAAGGCCGAAGCGAGTCCCGGCCAACGGATGCCCAATGTCCAGCAAGGAATGTCCAAGGCTCAAGGAGAACGCGGCAGCGACCAGATGCACAGCATGCACAAGGGTCCGAATGTCATCACGCCCGCTCGCCCCGGCGCGGGGCTCGCTCGAGGCGCAGAGGCCGCAGAGACGGGCAACCACGAAATACACGAAGAACGCGAAACGCGAACCAGAACAGGGTTCTGTGGGTGAAGGGCGGGCGGGAGGGACGATGAGATGACGCGGCCGGACGCGCCCCAACCATCCCTGCACCGTGCTTCGCCCTGATGTGGGGCCTGTCCGGTCCGCGTCATCCCACCGTCCCCGCCCCGCGCAGCGGGGCCGGCGCGGCACGCCGCCGCCCGCCCCACTCCACATGGGCCATACCCCGACGCATCGGGTATCCGGTGGCCTCTGCGCCTGCCCTGCACCGTGCGGCGAGGCCCGGGGAGCCGCTCTGGTGCAGGGCGTCTCTGCGTGAGATTCCGACTTCTCCAGCGCGATCCGTCCCGGGCGGTAGACGATGAAGGCCGGGTGTTTCCACGGTTCGCGAGCGGGGTAGGACAGGTCGCGGGCGTCAACATCCACTACGCGGCAGCCGGCTTCCCTCGCGATCGCGGCGCCGGCGGCCGAGTCCCAGTACCACGTCGGCCCGAGCCGCGGATAGATGTCCGCCGAGCCCTCCGCCACGGCGCAGATCTTGGCCGAACTGCCCATCGGCCGGACGCGCCGCACGCCGAGGCGGTCGAGAAACGACTGCGTCTCCGGCGAGAGATGCGACCGGCTGACCACCGCATCGAGGTCGGCGCCGGCCGCGGGCGCGCCGCCCAGCTTCTCCGGCGCGCCGCTCCGTTGCCGCCGCCACGCGCCGCCGCCGCGGAAGGCCCAGTAGGCCGTCCTGCGGGCCGGGACCGTCACGACGCCGAGGATGGGCTCGCCGTCTTCGATCAGCGCGACGTTCACGGTGAATTCGTCGAGCCCGCGGATGAACTCCTTGGTGCCGTCGAGCGGATCCACGCACCAGTACCGCCGGAGGCCCGCCGGCGGCGCCGCGAAGGATTCCTCCGTCAGCACGAACGCCCCGCCCGCCAGGCCGGCGAGCCCGTCGCGGAGGATCTCGTCGGACGCTCGGTCGGCGCGGGTCACGGGCGACCCGTCGTCCTTCGTGGTTGATGCCACGCCGCCCGCCGCGATGGCGAGGATGGCCTCCGACGCGCGGTCGGCCAAGGCGAGAACGGATTCCAGCAGGGACGTCATCGGACGAGGCAAGAGATGAAGGATGAGACCTGAAACCTGAAAGAGGGGCGCACTTCGGCCAGAAGGCGACGTGAATTCGAATATCTGATGTCCAACACGGAATGTCCAATATCCAAGGAGAACGCGGCGGCCACACGAAGCACAGGAGGCACAGGGGTCATGATCTCAGAATGCATCTTCACGCCCGCTCGCCCCGGTGCGGGGCTCGCTCAAGGCGCAGAGGGCGCGGAGAGGATTCCCGGAGCCGGCACCCTCGATGGCCGAATGGGCGGGCGGAGTGGACGGAGAACGACGCGGACGGACGCGCCCCAACTTGCCCTGCACCGTGCCTTGCTCCGATGCGGGGCGTGTCCGATCCGCGTCGTTCTACCGTCCGCGCCCCGCGAAAGCGGGGCCGGCGCGGCGCGCCGCCGCCCGCCCACTCCACATGGACCATACCCCGACACATCAGGCACCCGGAGGCCTCTGCGCCTGCCCTGCACCGTGCGGCGAGGCCCGGGGAGCCGCTCTGGTGCAGGGCGTCTCTGCGTGAGATCGTCTTCCGCACCGAACGACTCCGACCGGACGGCTTTTCGTGTCTCGTAGTTGCGCTCTTCCTCACAGCCACTCTTCGACCACGCGGCGGCCGGCCTTGCGCGCGTTGTACTGTTCCTCGATCCAGCGGTACGTCAACGGGATGCCGTCCTTCATCGGGATGCCGGGCTCCCAGCCGAGGATGGACCGGATCATCGTGTTGTCGGAGTTCCGTCCGGCGACGCCGCGCGGGGCGTTGAGGTCGTGCGAGCGCTTCAGCGTGACGCCGGCCACGGACTCGACCAGCGACACGAGATCGCTGATGGAGATCAGCTCACTGCGGCCGAGGTTGATCGGCGTGGCGATGAGGCGGTCGCCGTGCATGATCCGGTCGATGCCGTAGACGCAGTCGTCGATGTACATGAAGCTCCGCGTCTGCGCGCCGTCTCCCCAGATCTCGATGCGCAGGTCGCCCGTATCCTTCGCGGCGATGACCTTGCGGCAGATGGCGGCCGGCGCCTTCTCGCGGCCGCCGTCCCACGTGCCCCACGGCCCGTACACGTTGTGGAACCGGGCGATGTGCGTCTCGAGGCGGCGCTCGGCCCAGTATTCCTGGCAGAACATCTCGCTCAGGAGCTTCTCCCAGCCGTAGCCCCGCTCGGCCATGGCGGGATACGCGTCGGACTCCTTGAGCGCCACGACGTCCGGGCTCTTCTGAAGGTCGGTATTGTAGGCGCACGCCGACGACGAGAAGAAGTAGCGCCGCGCGCCGGCCCGCCACGCCGCCTCGATGAGGTGCGTGTTGATCAGGATCGACCGCAGGCACTCCACCCGGAAGCGCTCGATGAAGCCCATGCCGCCCATGTCGGCGGCGAGGTTGTAGACCTCGACCGCGCCCTCGACCGCACGGCGGCACGACGGCTCCTCCGAGAGATCGAGGCACAGATTCTCCGCGCCGGGCGTGGTCTGGTACCAGTAACCGAGCGGCTTCTTGTCGACCGCGCGCAGGTTGCGGAAGCCCTGTTGGTGGAAATACTTCACCAGCGCGCCGCCGATGAACCCGCCCGCGCCGCATACCACGATCCGGTCGCCCGGATCCATCACGTCCCTGGCCGTCGTCTTCTTTATGTCGGCTTCTCCTTCACGGCTTCTCGCGCCCGCTCCGCCATGGACCGCCCGGGGCCTCATCGCCCACCCACGGGCCTCTCCGTGCTCCGCGCCTCTGCGTGAGGCATTTCCTCCGTCAGCGCGGCGGCGATACGGTCGGCGGTGCGACCGTCCCACAGCGGCGGACGGAACGGCTTCCGCGGCGTGGAAAGCCCCCACGCCAGCGCGCGCCGTACGCGGTCGACGTCGTGCCCGGTCAGTACCGACACCCCGCCGTGCTCGACGAGCGTGATGGGGCGCTCGGTGTTGTCGCGCAGCGTCACGCACGGCGTGCCCAGCACGCACGCCTCCTCCTGGAGGCCGCCGCTGTCGGTCAGCAGGACCCTCGCCTCGAGGTTCAGCTTCAGCATGGCGTGGTAGTCTACGGGCTTCAGCAGGAGCATCCGCGGGTGCCGCGCCAGTCCGTCCCAGAGGCCGAACGCCTCGAGCTGCTTGCGCGTGCGGGGATGCACGGTCCAGACCAGCGGCAGATTGTGCGCCGCCTCGTCGGCCAGGAACCGCACGAGCGGCTCCAGCGCCCCGCGCGCGTCGACGTTCGACGGGCGGTGGAGTGTCAGGACCAGGAACCCGCCCGGACGGAGCGGCAGCGACGCGAGCCCCCGCGCCGCGGGGTCGATCGCGTGATCGCAGACCACGGCATTCAGGTCCATCGCCTCCGCCCGCGCGCGGTGGGCGTCGAGTGTGTCGATCATGATGTTGCCGACGAAGCGGATCCGCTCCTCCGGTACGCCCTCGCGCCGGAGGTGCCCGCCGGAGATCTCGTCCGGCGTGAAGAGCAGGTCCGACAGCCGGTCGGTCACCATCCGGTTGATCTCCTCCGGCATGCCGAGGTCGAAGGACCGCAGGCCCGCCTCGATGTGGGCGACTCGCACGCCCTCCTTCTTGGCGGTGATCGAACAGGCGCAGGTGGCGTTGACGTCGCCCACGACGACGACCCAGTCCGGCCGGACGGTGCGGACGACTTTCTCGAACTCGATCATCGTCCGCCCGACCTGTTCGGCGTGCGTGCCCGAGCCGACGCCCAGGTGCAGGTCCGGGGCCGGGATGTCCAAGGATTGGAAGAACGATTCCGACATCTCCCGGTCGTAGTGCTGGCCGGTATGCACGAGCAGCGGCTCGAAGCGATCCGCGCGCCGGCGCAGGGCCTGCACGAACGGCGCGATCTTCATGAAGTTCGGCCGCGCGCCCACCACGGAGAGAATACGCTTCTTCATGTGTTCAGAAGACGCTCCGGCGCGGCACGCGCGAAATTCGCGAAACACGAACCCTGACAGGGGCTCCGCGTGAAGGGCGGGCGGGAGTGCCGGGGATGTGACGCCGCCCGCCCGCACACCACATGGACCATACCCCGACGCATCAGGTATCCGGAGGCCTCTGCGTACTCGGCGTCTCTGCGTGAAACTGTCTTCATCGTCCGGCCCCAGACTCACAGCCGGTCGTCGACGGCGGCGCGGGGGAAGAGGCCCTTGACGTCGTACAGCAGGCCGTTCGGCCGGGCAAGCGCGCGCACGGCGGCGGCGCCCATCTCGCGGAACTGGCGGTGCGCGACGGCGACCACGACCGCCTCGTAGGCGCCGGCTTCGGGCGCGGCGCACAGGTCGATGCCGTATTCATGGCGGCTGTCGGCGGCGTCGGCCCAGGGGTCGTGGACGTCCACGCGCAGGCCATAGGCCTCCAGCTCGCGCACGATATCCACCACCTTCGTGTTGCGGATGTCGGGGCAGTTCTCCTTGAACGCGAGCCCGAGCACCAGCGCGCGGGCGCCGGCGACCGGCAGGCCGCGCCGGATCATCTGCTTCACGACCTGCGAGGCGACGTAGGCGCCCATGTTGTCGTTGACCCGGCGGCCGGCGAGGATCATCTGCGGGTGGTAGTTCAGCGCCTCGGCCTTGTGGGTGAGGTAGTAGGGGTCGACGCCGATGCAGTGGCCGCCGACGAGCCCGGGGCGGAAGGGCAGGAAGTTCCACTTCGTGCCGGCCGCCTCCAGGACCTCGAGCGTGTCGATGCCCATCCGGTGGAACAGCATCGCCAGCTCGTTGATCAGCGCGATGTTCACGTCGCGCTGGGTGTTTTCGATGACCTTCGCCGCCTCGGCCACGCGGAGGCTGCTGGCGCGGTGCGTGCCGGCCGTGATGATGCGGCCGTAGAGCGACTCGACGAACGCGGCGGCTTCGGGCGTCGATCCGGAGACGATCTTGCGGATCGTCGTCAGGCGGTGCTGTTTGTCGCCGGGATTGATGCGTTCCGGGCTGTAGCCGACGAAGAAGTCGCGGTTGAAGGTCTTCCCGGAGTGCCGTTCGAGCACGGGCACGCAGACCTCCTCCGTCGCGCCGGGATAGACGGTCGACTCGTAGATCACCACGTCGCCGTCCTTCAGGACCTTGCCGATGGTCTCGCTGGCGCGGACCAGCGGGGTGAAGTCCGGCTTCCTGAACTCGTCCACCGGCGTCGGGACCGTCACGATGAACGCCCGGCAGGGTCTCAGGTCTTCCGCGCGCGAGGTGAAGGTGAGCTTCGCCGCGGCGCGCAGGTCCTCGGGCGGGACTTCCAGCGTGCTGTCGCGGCCGGCGCGCAGCTCGGCCACGCGCGACTCCTTGACGTCGAACCCGACGACCGGGAAATGCCGGCCGAACTCCACCGCGAGCGGCAGGCCGACGTAGCCCAGTCCCACGACGCCGAGATGGATGTCGCTCATGTCGGTCATATTGGCTACTCCCTGACAATGAGCCGCATCATGACCGGCAGGAGGCGGTTGGCGCGCCGGTGCCAGCGGTCGAGTTGATCCACGCGATCGGCGAGGAACTCCGCCGGGGCGCCGTTGCGCGACGCCAGCATGGCCCGCATGCGTTCGAGTCGGTCGGCCCCGCCCGTGAGGCGGGGCTGTATCTGTTCCTTGAGGAAGCCGGCCACCAGCTTGCGCAGGCCGGTCTCGGCGGCGAAGTGGTCGCGGCGGTCGCCGGGGACGTAGACGGTCTTCACGGCGCCGAACCCGCGCAGCAGCCGCAGGCCCTGGCTCGTGGCGCCCTTGCTCAGGCGCAGGCGCGCCGCGAGGTCGTCCATGCACAGCGGCTCGGGCGAGACATAGAGTGCGCCGTAGAGCTCGCCCACGGAGCGAGGCATATCCAGGGCGTCCGCCATCTGTACGAAGAACTCGATGATCTCCCGTTCGAGCGGGGAATCGCCGGCCGATGGCGCCCGGCGTCCGACGCCGGCCGGGAACGCGGCGGCGATCTCCAGGGTTTGGTCGGTCATGTCGTCCGCTCGATCTCCGGGCGACCGGCGACGCCCCGGCACTCGAGGGCAAACCGCGCCATGGCGGCCAGCGCATCCAGTCGCGCATCGGGGTCGAGCCGCCCGAACTCCGAATGGCCGTCGAAATCCGAGGGCCGGCAACGCGCGATGGCGTCCGCTCCGGAGTGCGAGTTTCGTACCGGCCTAGTCGTCCGTCGCACGTTCCAGTCGCTCCAGTTCCTCGATGTCGATACGGTCCTTGGCGCGCGGCGGATGCACGCGCCGCTTCATCTCGAGCAATCGTCGGCGCGATCGGCGAAGGGATTCGGCCCGTCAGCCGGCATCGCCGATACCCTCCGGCGCCGGGCTCGCGGCGAACCCCGCCGCCGCGGCGCGGCGGACGTCGGCCACCGAGTGCCGCACCTCGCCCGGCCGCGCGGGACCGTGTTCGACGGCGACGCCCGCGCGCGCCGCGAGGCGCGCCGCGAGTTCGTTCACCGTCGTCCCGCGCCCCGTTCCGATGTTGAACACGCCCTCGAGGTCCGGCCGCGATGCGAAGTGTTCGATCGCCCGCGCCACGTCCCTCACGTGGACGAAGTCCCGCGTCTGTTCGCCGTCGCCGCAGACGACCAGCGGCTCGCCCCGGCGCGCGCGTTCCGTGAAGACCGGCACGACCGAGGCGTAGGGGCTCTTCGGGTCCTGCCGCGGGCCGAAGACGTTGAAGAACCGCAGGCAGACGGTCCGCAGCCGCCCGGCCGCGCCGAACATCCCGCACAGGCACTCGCCGTCGAATTTGCTGAGCGCATACGGGCTCAACGGCCGCGGGGCGGCGTCTTCCCCGACCGGCACAGCCGGGTCGTCGCCGTAGACGGCGGCGGAACTGGCGAACACCAGCGCCTTGACGCCCCGCCGGGCCGCTTCCGCCAGCACCCGCAGTGTGCCGGTCGTATTGATCGAGAGACAGGTCTCGGGATCGACGATGGATTCCTGCACGCTGACCAGCGCGGCGAGGTGCGCGACGGCGTCGACGCCCTCCATCGCCCGGGCCAGGGCGCCGGGATCGAGGATCGAGCCCTCGATCGTCTCGCACGCCAGGCCGGCGAGGTTTGCCCGCGAGCCGGTGCGGAAGTCGTCCAGCACCCGCACGGCGGCGCGCCCCGCGAGGCGCTCGACGAGGTGGCCGCCGATGAAGCCCGCCCCGCCGGTGACGAGCCACCTCACGCCGGCGGCTCCTCCGCGATGCGCAGCAGGTAGCGGCCGTAGTCGTTCTTGGCCATGGAGCGCCCGAGCGCGATCAGCTCGCCCTTCCCGATGAAGCCCTTGCGGAAGGCGATCTCCTCGATGCACGAGATCTTGAAGCCCTGGCGCTTCTCGATCGTCTCGATGAAGCCCGCGGCCTCGTGCAGCGAGTCGTGCGTGCCGGTGTCGAGCCAGGCGAACCCGCGGCCCAGGGGGATCACGTAGAGGTCGCCGCCCTCCATGTACACGCGGTTCAGGTCGGTGATCTCGAGTTCGCCGCGCGCGGAGGGCTTCAGCCGGGCGGCGATATCGGCCGCGCGCTCGTCGTAGAAATACAGCCCCGGCACGGCATAACGGGAGCGCGGCTTCGCCGGCTTCTCCTCGAGCGACCGCGCCCGGAAGTCGGGGCCGTATTCCACGACGCCGTAGCGTTCGGGGTCCATCACCGGATAGGCGAATATCGTCGCGCCGCGCGCGCGGTCGGATGCCTGGCGCAGGAGGTCGGAGAATCTCGGGCCGTAGAAGATGTTGTCGCCGAGGATCAGGGCCGAGCGCTCGCCGGCGACGAAGTCCCGCCCGATGACGAACGCCTGGGCGAGGCCGTCGGGGCGGGGCTGCTCGGCATACGAGAGCCGCATCCCGACGTGCGCGCCGTCGCCCAGCAGTTCGCGGAACGACGGCAGATCGTGGGGCGTGCTGATGATCAGGATGTCGCGGATACCCGCCAGCATCAGGACCGAGAGCGGGTAATAGATCATGGGCTTGTCGTAGACCGGCAGCAGCTGCTTGCTGACGACCCGCGTCAGCGGATACAGCCGCGTGCCGGAACCGCCCGCGAGGATGATGCCCTTCATGCCGCCGCCCCTCCGATGCCGCCGCGCGCGAACCGCTCCATCGCGTTCTCCCACGCGGGGATCTCGACGCCCAGCGCACGCGACAGCCGCCCGTTGTCCATCACCGAAAAGAACGGCCGCCGCGCGGGGCCCGGGAAGTCGGCGGTGAGCGCCGGCAGGACGAGGACCGGGCGGCCGACGAGCCGCAGGTAGAAGCGGGCCACCTCGTAGCGCGAAGCGTAGCCGCCGTTGGTCAGGTGATACAGGCCCCGGAGCCCCACCCGCAGGAGCAGATGCTCCGGCGCCTCGTCGGAGAGCGCCCGCTCGCCCATCCACTTCGTCCGGCCGTACGCGCTGAGCGGGTTCGGCACGTCGTCCTCCGTGTAGAACCCCTCCTTCGTGCCGTCGAAGACGTAGTCCGTGCCGTAATGCACGAGAAACGCGCCGGCTTCGCGCGATGCGCGCGCGAGATGGCGGACCGCGGTCTCGTTGACCCGCGACGCCGCCCCGGGGTCACGTTCCGCGCCGTCGACGTCGTTGCAGGCCGCGCCGTTCAGGACGACGGAGGGCCGCAAAGACCGCATCGCCTCGCCGACGACGCGTTCATCGGCGACGTCCAGGTCCCGCTCGGTCGGCGCGGCGAAGTCGACGCCGTCGCGCTCGAAACGGGACTGGAATGCCCGCGCGAGCTGGCCCTGGGAACCGGCGATGAGGAACTTCATGGCGGCGCCACCCGCCACGCCTCGACGGGCGGGAGGTCCTTCAGGCGCGGGTGGGCCCCGTCCCGCGGCGACAGCAGCGGCCGCTCCACCGGCCAGCGCATGCCGAGGTCGGGATCGTCCCACGCCAGACCCCGATCGTGCGCCGGCGAGTAGGGCCGCGTGACCTTGTATTCCACGTGGGTCGAGTCCTGCAGGGCGGCGAAGCCGTGCGCGAAGCCTTCGGGGACGTAGATCATCTCGTGGTCTGCCCGCCGCGGCGAAGAGGTCCTTGCGATAGGCCTCCAGCAGAAACCCCCGGGCATCCCGGAAGACGTCCGGCACGATCCGCACGACCCCGGCCAGTTCGGCAGGATGGAAGTGGAAGGCCATCGGTCAAGCCGGCGGTTCCGTCCGCCCCGGCGGGCGGCACGTCACGCGCGCCGGCGGCGCTCGGTCTCGTACCACTCGATCGTCTCGCGCAGGCCGGCCTCGAAGTCCGTCGCGGCGCGGAAGCCGAACTCCCGCTCCGCGCGCGAGGTGTCCAGGCACCGCCGCGGCTGGCCGTCGGGCTTCGTCGCATCCCACGCGATCCGGCCCTCGAACCGGGTCAGCCTCGCGATGAGTCCGACGAGGTCGCGGATGCGGATCTCCCGCCCGCTGCCCAGGTTCACGGGGTCGCTCGCATCGTAGCGCTCCGTCGCCAGCACGATCCCCTCCGCCGCGTCGCGCGCGAAGATGAACTCGCGCGAGGCCGCGCCCGAGCCCCACACGACGACCTCGGCGGCGCCGGCGTCGCGGGACTCGATGCAGCGGCGGATGAGGGCGGGGACGACGTGCGACGAGTCGGGGCGGAAGTTGTCGCGCGGGCCGTAGAGATTGCAGGGCATCAGGAAGATCGAGTTGAAACCGTACTCGGCGCGGTAAGCCCGCGACTGAACGAGCAGCATCTTCTTCGCGAGGCCGTAGGGCGCGGTCGTCTCGTCGGGATAGCCATCCCAGAGCGACTCCTCGCGGAACGGCACGGGCGGGTCCTTCGGGTAGGCGCACGCGGTTCCGATGGCGACGAACTTGCGCACGCCGCGCAGGCGCGCCTCCTCGATGAGCTGCAGTCCCATCATCAGGTTCTGGTAGAAGAACCGGCCCGGGTGCCGCGCGTGCGCGCCGATGCCCCCGAGGATGGCCGCCAGGTGGATCACGACGTCCGGCCGCGCGGCGTCGTACATCCGGCGGATGTCCTCGGCGCGCGTGAGGTCGTAGTCCTCGATGCGCGGCACGAAGACGTCGCGGCAGCCGCGCGCGGCGAGCCGCTCGAGGACGTAGCCGCCCAGGAAGCCGGCCCCACCGGTCACGCAGATGCGCTGGTTGCGGAGGTCCATGAGGAGAGAGTTCAGGTGTCCGTGTTCAGGGGTCAGCCGGGTCAGCCTGACGCCTGAAACCTGACACCTAGCCCCTGGCCCCGGCTTCGGCGGCGAGGTCGGCGTCCATCATGATCCGCACGAGTTCCTCGAAGCCCACGGTCGGGATCCAGCCCATGCGCTCGCGCGCCTTCGTCGCGTCGCCCAGAAGGAAATCCACCTCGGCGGGCCGGTAGTACGCGGGGTCCACCTTCACGAGCGCCCGGCCATCCGCGGCATCGACGCCCTCTTCCTTCCCGGCCTCGCCGCGCCATTCGAGACGCCGTCCGACGTGGGCGAAGCATCGTTCGACGAATTCCCGCACGGAGTGCGCCTCGCCCGTCGCCAGGACATAGTCGTCGGGCTCCATCTGCTGGAGCATGCGCCACATGCCCTCGACGTAGTCCGGCGCGTAACCCCAGTCGCGCTTCGCCTCGAGGTTGCCCAGGTAGAGGCACGCCGACCGCCCCGCCTGGATCGCGGCCACGCCGCGCGTGATCTTGCGGGTGACGAACGTCGGCCCGCGTCGCGGCGACTCGTGGTTGAACAGGATGCCGTTGCTGGCGTGAAGGCCGTACGCCTCGCGGTAGTTCTTCACGATCCAGAAGGCATAGAGCTTGGCGACGGCGTAGGGCGAGCGGGGATAGAAGGGCGTCGTTTCGCGCTGCGGCGTCTCGACGACCTTGCCGTAGAGCTCCGACGTGGACGCCTGGTAGAAGCGGCACTTGAGACCCGTCTCGCGGATCGCGTCCAGCAGCCGCAGCGTGCCGACGGCGTCCACCTCGGCCGTGTATTCCGGCATCTCGAACGACACCTTCACGTGCGACTGCGCGGCGAGGTTGTAGATCTCGTCGGGGTCGATCCGCTCCAGGAGCCGGTTGAGATTGCTCGAGTCGGTGAGGTCGCCGTAGTGCAGCGTCAGCTTCGCGCCGTGTTCGTGCTGGTCGTGGTAGAGGTGGTCGATCCGCTCGGTGTTGAAGGAACTCGCCCGGCGGATCACGCCGTGCACGTCGTAACCCTTCCCCAGCAGCAGCTCCGCCAGGTACGACCCGTCCTGGCCCGTGATGCCGGTGATCAGCGCCTTCCTGCTCATGTGGATCGCGCGCCCCCTTCCGGCCCGACGGCGCACCCGGGAGCACTCCGCGCCGATCGCCGCCCGTTCGCGGCAGGCTGCCGCCCCTGGTCGCGGCCCCCGTTCAGCACGAGGACCGAACCACGCCGCGCCGCCCCATGTTGGCGTTCCAACAACGGAACCGCCTCTTCATCCGCCGGCCGCACGGCAGGCGGGAACGTGCTCCCAAGCCACCCTGCCGAGATGGCGGGGCCAAGCCCGCCGCCGGAAGACACCTGCTTCGACAAAAGCAAGCGTCACTTTGTTCACGAAATAATGAACAAACCGCGCGGGGACGGCAAGGCCATTCTGCATTCGTCATTGATCATTGAGCAGTAAACATTGCACAGCAATGACTAATGACCAATGCTCACTGATGGATGTTCATTGCTCCGCTTCCGGCCCACCGAAACGATGGACAGTCCGGGCAGGGGCAGGACCCTTTCCAGAACGGCCGTAAGCGGAACCAGCCGGTCGAAGAGCCAGAGCTGGACGCGCCCGATGTTGTCGCGCCGCAGGAGTCTCGCATTGAGCCACCAGCCGACCGCGCCGAAGGCGTTGAACCCGCGCAGGTACGTCACGTCGAGGCCGGCATCGGCCAGGCGCTGCCGAAGCTCGCGCGCGCGGTATCGCCGGCAGTGGCCCAAGGCCTTGTCGTACGAACCGTAGAGGGCGGGGAACTGGGGCACGAGCACGACGAGATTCCCGCCGGATTCGAGAACCCCGGCCATGCGGCGCAGGGCGCCCGCGTCGTCCTCGACGTGCTCGAGGACGTTCAGGCAAACCACGGTGTCGAACCGGCGGCCGCGCAGGTTCTCGAAGTCGGCGTCGCTCGCGAGGTCGAGCTTCACCACGTCGACGAGATCGTTCTCGCGGTAGGCGTCCTCGAGGATGGCCAGATAGGCGGGGTCGCGGTCGCTGACGGTCAGGTGCTCGCGCCGCGGGAGGTGGCGGCTGAGGTTGCCGATGCCCGCCCCCACTTCGAGGATGTGCTGGCCGAGGTGCGGCGCCACGACGCGCGCCATCCACCGGTTGAACCGGCGCGCCGACGACAGGTCGCGCAGGATGCGGTGGCCGGCGCGTTCGTCGAAGCAGTCGTCGATCAGCCAGAACTTCACGATGAGATAGATCGCCGAGAACCCGTCCTTCCAGCCGATCTTCTTGCCCTCGAGATAGCCGCGGCCGTGGTAGCTGATCGGCACCTCGTAGATGACACAGCCCCGCTTGGCGACCTTGGCGGTGATCTCCGGCTCCATGCCGAAGCGGTCCGAGCGGATCGGGATCGTGCGCAGGACGTCCGCGCGGAACGCCTTGTAGCAGGTCTCCATGTCGCTGAGGTTGAGCCCCGTGAACCAGTTCGACAGGGTCGTGAGGACCTTGTTGCCGAGCTGGTGGTGGTAGTTCAGCACCCGCCGCATGCTGCGCAGGGCGAAGCGCGAGCCGTAGACGACGTCGGCGCCGTGCCGGAGGATGGGCTCGAGCAGCGCGGGATAGTCGCGCGGGTCGTACTCGAGGTCGGCATCCTGGAAAACGGCGTATTGCCCGCGCATCTCCCCGATCGCCCGCCGGATGGCGGCGCCCTTGCCCTGGTTCTTCTCCTGGAAGAACGCGCGGAGGACGCCGGGGTGCGCCTCGGCGAGGCGGCGGACGATGTCCGTCGTGCCGTCGGTCGAGGCGTCGTCGACAAGGACGACCTCGCGATCCAGTCCTTCGGGGATGGGCGCGGAGAGGACCCGCTCGACGCAGCGGCGCAGGTAGGCCCGCTCGTTGTAGACCGGGATGAGGATCGACAGCAGACCGCGCGGGTTCGCCCCGCCGCGCGTCGGCGCCTCGCCTTCGCCTGCACTCATCCTCGGTTGCGCTCCCCCGCCGGCCCCGCGCCGACCCGCCGGCGCCAGATTAGGCCAGCCCCGCAGCGGGGCGCAAGGCGGAAGCGGCGCCTCAGGAGCGTGGGGCGCATCGGCGATTCGTCATACCGCGCGGGCGCCACGGGCCATACGGCCGCGAGATGGCCCCGGCTCGGTCGGAGACCTCGCCCCACCGATGGCTACCGGGCGACTGGTAGGGCGAGCTCTCCGAGCGAGCCGCTGACCACCGCCTGACCCCTGCGGCGCGTTCGGAGAACGCGCCCTACCTATCGCCCCCATGGCACAGGTAGGGCGAGCTCTC
>Ga0233425_10006528_pt1 | contig 17217 bp, 12 predicted proteins | sample Watercolumn_Towu_2_FD_181712 | JGI IMG/M metagenome (GOLD analysis project Ga0233425, IMG submission 181712) | Freshwater microbial communities from Lake Towuti, South Sulawesi, Indonesia - Watercolumn_Towuti2014_140_MG | ecosystem: Environmental > Aquatic > Freshwater > Lake | place... | reverse complement strand
CAGCGTGGCGCTGCTGTCGGCATCCAGAGCGCTGAAGCGGTCTGTCTGCTGCTGGGCCGACAACGCCTGCAGCTCGGCCAGCGACAGATAGCCATCGGCGTCGGTGTCGGCCGCGGCGAACTCGGCAGTACGCGCCGCCAGCAATTCGGCCTTGCTGACCCGGCCGTTGCCGTCGGCGTCGTAACTCATCGGATCGGAATCGCCGAACCCCCTGGGGGCGGAATTGTCGGTGGAAGCCGCCGCCAGCGCCAGGCCGGAAAGTCCCAACAGAATGCCGGTGTAAATCAGTTTGCGGGAAAACATAGGTATCTCCTGTTCGACTATGTCGTCAATAAGAGCGCCAATCCTGGAAACCAGCGGCGCCCGCGAAAGAGGGGTGGCTCCGGCCCATCCTCGGGTCGTGCGCAGTCACCAAAGCCAACCAAGCGAGCGAAAAGCCCGGGCCGGACCACCCCGTCCCCGGAGCGGTGCTGCCGTTCAGGGAACGGTGATCAGATTAGGAAAGGAATTTGGAGGAAATATGGAGAAATCCGCGGCGATCCGGTCCGCCGTGGCAAGGCGGTCACGATACTGCGGATCGGCGGGACTTGAGGTCCACGGCGGGCAGCGCCAGCTGAAACTCCGCGCCGGGATCGCGGTTGACCTGATCCACCTTGCCGCCCATGGCGCCCGCCAGTCGCTGCACCAGGGCCAGTCCGATGCCGGTGCCGACGGTCTGCCGGGTCAGCTCGTTTTCCATGCGGTAGAACAGCTGGAAGATCTTGCGGGCCTGGTCTTTGGGCACGCCCGGACCATAGTCTCGCACCGAGAACACCACCCAGGAATTCCGCCTGAGACTACAGCCGATCTCGATGCGCCGGGTGGCGGCGGCGGCGGAAAACTTGACGGCATTGTCCACCAGGTTGATGACGATCTGGGAGAAGGCGTCGGCATCGACTTCCACCACCGCGGCGGCGGCTTCAGGCGTAGCCGCGATGTCGAGCGCGAAGCCGGCCCGCTCCACCGCGGTATCCACCTTGGAGCGGATGCCGTCCAACAGCTCCGCGACGCCCACCGGCTTGGGATCCAGGTGCAGGCTGTTGCGGCTCATGCGGGACAGCTGCAGCACATTGGCGATCAGGCGCGACAGCCGCTCGCTCTCGCTGTGGATGAAGTCGTAATAGCCCGGCTTCTTGTCCTCGCTCACCCAGCCTTCCTTCAGCATTTCGCCGTACATGCGGATGGAGGTGAGCGGGGTCTTGAGCTCGTGGCTGACCGCAGCGACGAAGTCCTGCTGCTGGCGGGCCAGCTGAATCTGCCGCTTGCCCAGCCGGTACATCAGGGCAAAGCCAACCGCCAGCACCAGCGCCAGGACAGCAGCCAACAGCCCGACCACCGCGGCGCCGGGCCCGGCCGGCAGGTCGGCCACCGTGAACGCCAGTTCCACATCCGCCAGGGGAGCCGACAAACGGGTGCGGTAGAGCGGCTGTCCCTGCAGTTCACCGGGGCCGGCGGAAGGGTAACGCCGCGACGGGGAATCCTGGAAGGTCGCCAGCGGCTGCCCGCCGATCGACACCGTCAGCCGGCTCATGCGTGCCAGCGCGGTGTCGGCGAATTCCCCGGCGATCCAGCCCTGCAAAGCCGGCTCCGGCTCGATCAGCAGCCCCTGGATGTAGCGCCGGCCATCCCGCCACACCTTGCGGAACAGCACGAAATGGCCGCTCCCCAGACGGCTGAACTCGAAGGCGTCCAGTTCGCTCTCGAAGGTGGTGATGCGGACCGGAGCCTCCACGGCGCCGACTTCGCCTTTCGCCCCCAGCACCGGCTCCGGCACCGCAACCCGCTCCTTGCGCAGCAAGCGCGCTGGGCCTGCGGCAGGGACCGCCGCCGAAGCCGGCGCGGCGTCCTTCTTGGAATCGGCGAGCGGCACGGCCTTGGCTGCGTCGGATCGGCGTGTCTCGGCGAATTGCGCCTTGCCCTCGGCCAGCACATTGCCGGCGCTGAGGGCGTCGAACGCCGCCTGGGTCGCCTGCGGCGGTACGGCCGGGCTTTCCGGTTCGGCAGGCGGCTTGTCCGCGGCGCCGGCGCGCTGCCCGGCCTCAGCCTGACGGTCGTCGGCCTCGGCCTGTTTGGGAGACTCCTCGGCGCGCTCCTGCACCAGGCGATTGCTCCTCAGCGTGTCCAGCAGGCGGCTCTGCAACTGCCGGCGCAGGGACAGCTCGTCGCGGGACACACCGAACTTTCCGGCCTGATCCGGTGAGGCGGGAAGCATCGGAGAGCTGAAGCGGCCCTCCGCATCGACCTGGAAATAGCCCATCAAGCCGGGAATGGAGGGGATCACCGGATAGGCCGCCAGCGGAGAACGCTGCACGTAGTTGGCCACGGGGTCACCCGCCACCGTGAGAAAACCGTAGTCGGCGAAGCTGCGCGCCTGCTCCGCCTCGATCCAGCGCGCCAGCCGCTTGTCGATGCGGTTGGCCAGCTCCTCCGCCAGCAGCCGGTGCTGGTGCATGGATTCCCACTTGAGTTCGTCGTAGGCCCGCTCCACCAGCAGGGCGGTGGGCACCGCCAGCGCCAGGAAGAATCCCCCCAGCACCAGCCGCAACCGCATCAATTCGCGCCCGGCGGACCCCTTGCCCATGGCCTCACTCCGCCAGCAGCCGGTAACCGGCGCCGCGCACCGTCACCAGGTAGCGCGGCTCGGCGGGCACCGGCTCGATCTTGCGCCGCAGCTTGGCGACGTGGATGTCCACCGTACGGGTCTCGATGTCGAGATTGCGGCCGTAGCCCCACACCTTGGCCAGCAGCTCCTCGCGGGGCACGGCGTGATCCCGGTTGGCGTGGAGGTAGAGCAGCATCTCCATCTCCCGCCGGGTAAAGGCCAGTGGCGTGCCGAGGCGGCTGCCGGACAGGTTGCGGGGGTCGATCTCCACCTCCCCCCCAAGCGTGAGGACATGCGGTTGTTCGGCGCCGGCCCCGCAGCGCCGCAGTACCGCCTGCACCCGCAGCACCAGCTGCGCCACGGAAAAAGGTTTGGCGACGTAATCGTCGGCCCCCAGGGACAGGCCGTGGATGATGTCCTCGTCGGCGGACTTGGCGGTGAGCATGATTATGGGCTGGCCGCGATCCTCCCTGCGGATTTGCTCGCACACCTCGAAGCCGTTCAGATGCGGCAACATGACGTCCAGCAGAATCAGGTCATAGCGCCCGCTCAAGGCCTTCTGCAAACCTTCCCGTCCGTCAACGGCGGCATCCACCTGATAGCCGTGAAACACGAACACGTCCACCAGGCCGGTGCGGATGGCGGGTTCGTCCTCGACGATGAGTAAGCGGGGTTTGCGGTTCATGGTGCGTTAGACCGCGGTAATGGCAGGCGCACCCATTCTAGCCTGTCGGCCTGGCGTTGGGCTCGCCGCAAACCACAGTGCGAAGCGAGGGGCGAAGCCGGTTGGGGTGAGGGCCCAGGCTCCTTGTGCTTGCGACAAGCTCGTTGAAACATCAGGTGCTTTAGCCCTTACCCTGCTCTCTCCCGCGGGGAAGGGTCGCGACTCAGCGACCGTTTGCGATTGGAGAGGGTTCCTTCTCAACGGTATCGACCGGTCAGGCTATGCGCCGATCCGGCGGTCTCGGGGGAGGTCGAGCGGCCGGCGGATTCCGGCGGGGGTAGAAAAAGGGTCCATCCCTGGACCTTGAGGTAAGACGATCCCGCTTACTTGTGATGATGATGATGGTGGTGCCCGTGATGGTGGTGTCCACCGTCGCCGCTGTGGTGCAGCCGGGCATCCACGCGACGGTTCTCGGCGCTGGGGGTGTTGTCGGGACCGGGGGCTTCGCCCTCGGCCACCTCATGCACCACGGTGCCGGCCGGCAACCCCTGCTTCGCCAGTTCCGAGTTCACCGCATCGGCGCGGTGCTGCGCCAGATGCTTGTTGGCGTGAGCCTTGCCGACCGTATCGGTGTACCCCACCAGGTCGACCGTCAAGTTGGGATTATCCTTGGCCATCTTGATCAGCGCGTCGATGTGCTTCTGCTCCAGCGACTTCGGCACGGCACTGCCGGTATCGAAGTAGGCCAGAGGCATCAGCGGCTTGCCGTGCATCAGTTCCAGCGCATCCAGACGCTGGCAGATTTCCTCGTGACGATCGCACCTGTCGTGCCAGCGGATCAAGGCTTCCTCCGCCAGCTTGCGCTCCTCGGCGTATTTGGCTTCCGCGTCCGCCGCGCACTTTTCGGTATCGATGTTCCAGTAATGATCGTCGGCCCAGTATTGGCGCACCTTGCGGAGATGGGCCAGATGTTCCTCGGCCTTGGCATGGTGGTAGATGAATTGACCGAAGTCGCCGTCGGTAAGCGTGGCGATCTTCGAGTCCACCGACGCGACGTCCTTGGGGGGCGTCGCACAGGCGCCCAACAGCAGCGAGGCTCCGATGATCGTGATGAGTTGATGTGTTTTCATGACCGCTCCTTAAAATGGTTGGGGGGTGCCGATTCGATCCGGATCACTCGGGACGCAGGCTTTCGCCGTCATCCAGCGGCCCGTAATGTTTCCAATAACCCGGAAAATGGCGGCCGAAGTAGCGGGTGTCCTCGCTGAAGCGCTCCCACACATAGCCCGGCGTCACGAAGTCGTCGGTGGGTATGGGCGCGGTGAGGAATTCGCCGACTCCCAATACCGTGCGTCCTACGGTATGGCCGACACCGCGCAGCAGACCCCAGGTCATGCCGACAAAGACGTTGTGTTCCTGAGAGAGGTTAGTGACGTTCTTGGGTATCTCCACGAATCCGCCGGTCATGTTGGCAAATCCGTGAGACGCCTTGGTGACCAGCCTCGCGCCGTAACTCTGACCTTCGGCCGCCCAGGCGGCCGACGAAGCAGACAAGCTCAATGCCAGAGCCGCCACCGCAATGGTTTTTCGTTGGTGCATCATGAGTATCTCCTTTTCGACGTGATGGAGCGTTTGGACGTCCGGAAGCGCTGCTTCCGGCGGGGAAGTGCAAGTTTAGGCTGTTTCATGGGATTGTGTTATCCGTGCAGCCACCAGTGGCGCAGTCAGTTTCGCTTGCCATAGAAAATGAATGCCTCGGCTTGCTGGAAACCGCGCCGGTATGCTAGAAACGCAGTCACCAAGCCGGTAGGCGGGGAATGAGCCTGGCGGCGAGTTTGCCCAACCTGCGGGGGAGGCCCCTCCTCAATGCTGTTGAAATAAGGAACCCTCTCCCTCTGGGAGGGGCAGGGTGAGTGCTGAAGCGCCTAACGGTTCAACGAGTTTGCCGCAAGCACAAGGCGCCCAGGCCCTCACCCCTCTCCCATGGGGAGAGGGGCTTAGTTCATCACCATTGAGGGATCCTCCTCTGCTCTCGTCCATCCTCCTTACCTGCGCCCCGCGGCCCCTTGCTTTAACCTTTCGCCAGGTACTGGCGCAGCTCAGAGAACCATGAATCAGATAGTTATCTACGACACGACACTGAGGGACGGCTGTCAGAGGGCCGACATTTCCCTGTCGTGCGACGACAAGTTGGCGATCGCGCATCGGCTGGACCACGTGGGGATACACTACATCGAAGCCGGCTGGCCGGGTTCGAATCCCAAGGACGCCGAGTTCTTCCAGCGGGTCCGCCTGCTGCCTTTCAAGAATGCGAAGATCGTGGCGTTCGGCAGCACCCGCCGCAAGAACGGTGCGTGCGAGACCGACGACCATCTGAAGGCGCTGATCGCCGCGGGCACCCAGACCGTGACCCTGGTGGGCAAGGCCTGGGATCTTCATGTGAGCAAGATCCTCGACACCACCTTCGAGGAAAACCTGGCCATGGTCGGCGAAAGCATCGCCTTCGCGAAGGCGCGGGTGAACGAAGTCATCTTTGACGCCGAACATTTCTTCGACGGCTTCAAGGCCAATCCCGACTATGCCACCGCCGTGGTGAAGGCGGCTGCCGATGCCGGCGCCGACTATGTCGTCCTGTGCGATACCAACGGCGGCAGCCTGCCCTGGGAAATCGCCGAAATCGTGCGAACCCTCCGCGAGCGGGTCTCCTGCCGCCTCGGCATCCACGTCCACAACGACACTGGCTGTGCCGTCGCCAATACCCTGGCGAGCGTGCGGGAAGGCTGCTGTCACATCCAGGGCACCATCAACGGTTACGGCGAACGGGTCGGCAACGCCGACCTCACCACCGTCATCGCCAACCTGCAGCTGAAGATGGGGCTCCAGGTAATCAGCCCGGAGCAGTTGCGGGAATTGACCGGACTGTCGCGCTACGTGGCCGAGATCGCCAATTTCAGCCACGACCGCCACCAGCCTTACGTGGGCGAAAGCGCTTTTGCCCACAAGGGCGGCTACCACGCCTCGGCCATGCTCAAGGTCGCCGAAAGCTACCAGCATACCGACCCGCAGGCGGTCGGCAACGTCAGCAAGACCATCGTTTCGGAGCTGTCGGGACGCGGCAATCTGCTGTCTCAAGCCAGGGAGAAGGGCTTGGAGATCAGCGACGAGGAGGCCCAGCGGGTCCTCCAGCAGCTGAAGAAACTGGAGCACCGCGGGTTTGCCTTCGAGGCCGCGGAAGCTTCGGTGGAACTGCTGTTCCGCCGTGCCCGCAGCGGTTACCGGCCACCCTTTGAATTGATCGATTTCATGGTGCTGGCGGAACACCGGCGGGTGCGAGGGCTGCTGTCGGAAGCGACGGTGAAGGTGCGGGTGGGCGACGAAATCCGCTTCACCGCGGCCGAGGGCAACGGACCGGTCAACGCCCTGGCCCAGGCCTTGATCCAGGGGCTCAGCCAGCACTATCCACAGCTGCAGAAAGTGCAGCTGACCGACTACAAGGTGCGCATCCTCAACACCGGCAAGGGCACCGCCGCCATCACCCGGGTCCTCACCGATTTCCACGACGGCGAGTCCTGCTGGACCACCGTGGGGGCCAGCCCCAACATCATCGACGCCAGCTGGCAAGCCATCTCCGACAGCATGGAATACGCCCTGACCCATTCGGCCACGCCGTCCTGACGCGAGCGAGTTCGGCCTGTACGGAGACTGGCTCCTCACCGGGTACGCCTACCCGATTCATCTCCGTTTAACCTTGCCCGTGTCAAATCCCGTCCCGACCGGCGAACGGCGAACCGCTCGCCGGGTCGAATCCAACCGGATTGTCCGACTCGTACCGAGAAACCAGCCATGAGCATGAACCCCGAAGAACGCCAAGCCCTGACCCAGTTGCTGCAGCAACTGACCACGACCCCTGTCGCTTCCAAACTTCCCGAGGCCGACAGCCTGATCCGCGACGCCCTGGCCAAACAGCCCGACGCGGCCTACCTGCTGGTCCAGCGCGTCATGCTGCTGGAACAGGCGCTCAACGCGGCCAAGGCTCAGATCAGCCAGCTCCAGAATCAAGCCCGCCCGGCCACGGGCCAGGGCGGCTTCCTCGGCAACAGTCCCTGGGGCGCCCCGGTCGCGCCGGCGGCGAACGCCTATGCCGCGCCGCCGGCCCAGCCTGCTGCCGGTTCCAGCTTTCTCGGCAACATCGCCACCACCGCCGCCGGTGTCGTTGCGGGCTCGTTCCTGTTCCAAGGCATCGAGAGCCTGATGGGCCACCATCATTCCGGCTTCGGTTCACCCTTCGCGTCGAACACGCCGGATCCGGTGACGGAACAAACCATCGTCAACAACTATTACAACGACGATGACCGCCGAAGCCCCTGGAACGACGACGCCAACGGTGACCAGCTGGCGGACAATGACGATTGGAACGACCAGGGCGGGGACGACAGCTCCTGGGTCTAAACCGGCCCGCGCAAGGTTCGGCCATCGAACCCTGCCGGCGAGCGGCGACTGATCGAGCGCAGCACGGCCGCCGTCCCGGGCATCCCGCCCGGAACGGCGGCATCAGCAAAGTTCCAGGGCGATGAGACAGATGTCGTCCGTGAAACTGCGGTCCCTCGAGAAGCGCCGGATGCCGCCGAGCAGGTCGTTCATCATGAACTCGCCGGAGTCGCGGAAACTCGCGCCGACCATCTCGAGCAAGCCCTCCTGGCCCAGGATGGCGCCGTCGGCATCCGCCACCTCGAACAACCCGTCGGTATAAACCAGCAACTGATCCCGGCTCTGCATGACGACGGCGGACTCCTGGTAGCTCCAGGCGCCGTCGATACCGAGCACGCCGCCGTTCGACGACAGCGAGCACTCCAGGTAGCGGGCGCTGCGGTCGGCGGGACGCAGCAACAGTGGGCTGGGATGGCCGGCGCTGGCGTACTGCAGGTTGCCGCTGGGGACGTGCAGCGCCGCCGCGAACGCCGACACGAACACCGGGTCCTGGACATCGGCGAGGATCGCGCACAGGCTTTGGTTGACGGCGGCCAACAGGGCGGCCGGATCGGCCGCGAGCGGGCTGTGCTCCTGGATCAGCGCCCGCAGCATCGAGGTGATCAGCGCCGCCTGGACCCCGTGGCCCATGACGTCCGCGATCATCAGGCTCAGAGTGGAGTCGCCGATCGCAAGCACTTCAAAAAAATCGCCGCTGACCAAGCCCTTGGGTTCATAGTGGGCGGCCAGGCGAATGGAGTGGCCGACCGACCCCAGTTTGGAGCAGATCGAGGAAAGATCCTGCGGCTGCAAGGCCCGCTGAACCCGTCTCGCCACCGCCATTTCGGAGGTCATCTTGCGGTTCTGCCGGCTGATTTCCGCCCGCTGCCGCTTCAACTGCTCGATCGCCTGCATCAGTAACCGGGTTTGCAACCGTATCAGGCTTTGTACGGTGACCAATCCCAACAGCTCGCCGTTTCGATCCACCAGCACCACGTCGTCGTTGAAGCTCTCGCCAACCCGCGCAAAGACTTGCCGAAGCAGGATCTGCCAGTCCTGATGGTCGGGAATGATCAGCGGATTCGGCACCAGATGGTCGCGCACGGGGCTGCGGCCGAACAGGGCGAAGCCGTATTGGGAGCCGAGTTGCTGGGCGATCTCGTGGCGGGAGCACAAACCGACCACCCGCCCCTCATCCAGCACCGCCATATAGGCCGCCCCGATTCCTGCAAACCGGTGCTGCACCTGATCCAGATGGTCATCGCCCCGCACGAAATGGCGGTGATCGATCAGTTCGTGCAGATCGACGTGGAGTTCCTGGGGACTGCCGGGAGCCGGCTGAGCAAGGAATCTGGCGGCCGTCCGGCTCAGGTCAACCATGGGTCAGGCGAGAGTTCAGCATGGGGACGATCGGTTGCGAAGAATACGACGCGGCATGCCCGATCCGTGCGGCCGGCGGCTGCAGGCTGCGCGATCGCCGGTGCCGGAATGTCGAACCGTCCCATAGTACGAAACGCCGATGAATCTAACCACCTCCTCCGGCAAGGTGTTCCAGTTGGAAACAGTGCCGTTCGTCACCGCCGTCACCCCACATCACCTTGTTGCGGGGATCGTGCGCAGCGGCCACGCCGGCCGGGCACTCTCTGGGATTGGCCCATCGGTTCGACCGCGCGCGAACTGTGTGGCCGCAGGGATCAGGACTACGTCGTGGCGGCGGTCATGTCGAGCAACGACAACCGTCCAGCCGCTATCGCGACCGGAACTCCGCCAATCTGCTGCAATCGACCAACCGATCCAGGTTGGAAAGGGTGAAAACCTTGCCACGGGTCGCCAGCAGCAGCTTCTTCATGTCCTCACGGCGGACCTTGAACCCTCGGCCGGCGATGCAGGCGATGACCTCGAACCGGGGCGGCTGGCCCGGCGGCCGGCCTTCGACGCTGAGGGTCCCCAAGTGTTGGACTCGGGTGACCTTGTCCCGCGCCGTGCCGTCATCCTCGGTCAGCTTGGCTTCGATGACGATTTGGGGGTTGAATTCATCCGGAATGATGAAGTCCGGGGTTTGATCGAAGCCGGCAATTCGCTCTGCGCGTTTGGTCTTGCGGAAACTGATCCCGGCACCCGCGAGGAGGGTTTCAATGGCACTTTCGAGGATATCGCCGACCAATTCCGAAACGCTGTCCCGGTGTCCCGCGAAAGGACGGCCAAGAAACCGCTCGTAGAGCAGCATGGCATAAGGAACCCCCAAATCCGCCAAGGCCTGCATTCCGGCCAGGCCTGCGCCGGTATCCGCTTTTTCCAGCCGGTGCAGGACCCCCGGACTCTGCGGAGCTCCTTCCTTGAGTAGCTCTAAGGCCGCTTCCACAAGGGCGGTTATCCGTAGGTCCGTCACCCCTCCCGTTTGGCGCAACGGTGAGAGAGGCTTCAGGCGGATGTTCCGGTCCAGGGTTCGCGCTGCCCCTTGCGGAACCACAATGCTGGTTCGCTGGCTAGCGACATAGGCCCATTCCGGCGGTGTGAACCCCAACATGGCCCTGAGCACGATGAGAACCACCGGCGTCTGGTAAACGGCTCCAACGACCACTTCCCGCGACCAGTTTCGAAACCCACCGGTAGCCCGCTTGAGCACCTCGTATCCTTGCTCGAAAACCGGATAATCGACGAAACCTTCGCCTTTCGGCATGCTCAGAAATTCCGACTGCAAGGCACCAAAGACCTCGTCCACACAGTCATCGAGTTCGGATCTAACCCGATCGAAGGGACGTTCAAAAGGGAACGGCATGATCCTCCTCGCCATAAGCAATGTCAGATTCGGCAACGGCACCGGCACCGGACTTCACCGAATTCGCCAAGTCGTCGATGACGCGCGCTCCGTCGGGGAGCAAGGTCACAGCCTCCGCAAAAGCGGCAATCCGTTGCGGTACCGGAACGCCACTCGCCCATCCGTGCCGGAGATTCCAGACCGCCATGCGGGTCAAATGGCCGTAGACGATACAGCGAATGTCGCCGGCACTGGGTTTCATGCCGGCGCTGCGAAGTTGCTCAAGCTCCCGCCGAACCAAGACCGTCAGCTCCCCCGCAGAGTGAAACAACTGGCTCCGCTTGACGGTCCCGTGTTGTCGGCAGACAAAGATGCTGTCGACGATCGACGAGGTGGTGCCGTGAATGTGGATGGAGCCGCCCATTTCCGCCGGACACGGTAGTGTGGCGGAACAGATCAGACCGGCGTCCAGTATCGCGCTGCCCACGGCGAAATACGCCTCCAGCTTGTTGTGATGAAATGTAAACGCCAGCGGTGCCCCCGGTTTCAGCGCCACCGTCACGCCCCGATAAACAGAACCCAGTCCGTCGGCGAAATGATGGAGACCGCGGTCTTGGGTTTGGTTGCCGGTCAGTTCTTCGGCCGAACGCGTAGATTCCCGGTCGAATCCCTCCGCGTCCCTGCCAACCAAACGGCGCAGCCACACATAGCAGAAATCCATCAACTCCCCATATTGGACGTTGCCGAAATAGGGGGGATCGGTGAAAACGGCATCTAGACTTTGCGGTTCCAATCGCGCCGTGGTGGAACTAGCACAGTGGATACTGACCCGGCGCTGCCGCGCACCATTCATTCGTTCCCCGATCCATTCCCCCTCGATGGGTATGATTCGCTTGCGTCCGTTTCGCTGGTCTGTTTCAAAGGGGGTATCGCAATACCTTTTTGCCTTAATATATTTATCGGTGATATTTTTCCATCCCCCGGAGCCGACCGGCATACCGGAGCCGTTAGCGATACCTAAGATATTGGATTCGCACTGCACGAGCCCGACCGGAAAACCATGGACCGAGAATATGTCCAGCGACTTCAGGGCCATGGTGTCATATCGGCACAGCATATTCTGGTACCGCAGCAAATCCGACAAATTGGTCGCCAACGCATGCCTGACGCGCTCGTCCGCGATCTTGGCGATCATGCGGCAACTGAGTTCCAACCCGAGCAGTTGCCGGTCATTGAAGAGTTGCCGGTAATGGCTGTAACCCCAGCGATGCAGCCGGTCCGTCTCATCACCTGGCAGAATCTCCTGTTCCGGCACGAAGTGAGCGTCCAGCTTACGCCATCGCTCGCCAGCAGCGGCGACTCGCGCCAAGTCTTCGGTATCGGGCTTTTTGAAAAAGCGCCCGGAATGGGCGATTTTCCGATGCGGATTGTAATACTCGATGGCGAACAGGCGGTGGCTCGGTGCCCCCCCGGCAGTATTCGGATAGCTGTTTACATGACCGCAAGAGGGGCAGCCACAACGATTCCGCTTGGCCGGCCCCTCCAGCCGAAGTAGGCCTCGACAATGGCGGCAATTGCCGGGATTCTCGAGATTTTCGACCTCGTTCAATTCGCCGCAATCGGAACAAACCACGACGTTTCGGGGATGACGGCGGTTCTGAGCGACCAGATACCCCGGAAAAAGATCGAAACCGTGCCCGCAAACGGCACATTTGATCGTCTTCACCCAAAGGTGGTATTTGACCGGAACGTCCCGATCCCCGTAGATCGGACAGGCTGTTCGATAATAGTCGCCGATGGACTGCTCCAAGGCTCCGATCAATTCGTCCGCTCGTCGCCGATAGACCTCCAGATCGAGGTGCTCGACCTCCTCCCGCACAATCCAGGTCGACATGGGATTGATGTCAAAGCCGTACACATCGCAACCGACCCGATTGGCCTCCAGCAACGGGGTTCCCCCGCCCATGAAGGGGTCGGCGACGACGCGATCCGGGAACTCATTGGCGCGAAAGAAAATGTCCGCCAACGGCCCCTCCCCGAATTCCGACAAAACTAACCCCCGAAACAGGGTTCCGGGGCGACGGGCAAACCACTTGTGAACGGCGATGATGGGGCGGTAATTCTGCTGGATCTGTTTTTCCTTGAGAGCGAGAGCGGCGATGAAGGGGATGTCGAAGTTGTTTTCTATGGACACGTGATAGGTTTCCGGTGGGACTTGACCATGGAGCTCCTGCTCCAATTCATCGATGAGGCGGAAGACCGGCGTATGGTCTCATGGCGCACGGAAGCATTCGATGCCCGGCTTCAAACCCGCAGGACAGTATCGCTATATCGGGAAACCAACTCGTCATGGGTCAGCAGCCGCATGGGCTCGACGATGGCCTGGGCGATCAGTAGACGGTCGAAGGGGTCTTGATGGTGATTGGGCAAGCTTTCCACGGCTGCGGCATGTTCCGGCTCGACCGGAAGAAACTGGTAGCCGGCCTCGCAGAAGTAGCGCACGGCATCCATCCCGGAAATCGGCATGTCGCCTCGCCCCAGGCCGTGCTTGATGGCGATCTCCCATACCGAGGCGGCACTGATCCAAACCGTTGCGCGGGGCGACAAGATGTATTCCCGCGCGTGCTCGGAAAGTCTCGGGCTGTCAGTGATCGCCCAGAGGGCCACATGGGTGTCCAAAAGCACGTTCATGACGTGCCGTCGCCCAGAAACAGCCGGGCTACCTTGCCGTTGTGGGCATCGATATCGTCGGGTACCTCGAACAGCCCTTTGGCGACGCCGATCCGCCGCTCGACCGCGCCCGCCGAAATAGGCACCAGCTTGGCGGCGGGATGGCCGTTGCGGGCAATGATGATTTCCCGCTCCTTGCCCTGCTCGATGGCCTCCACCAAGCGGGACAGATTGGTCTTGGCTTCCAGCATATTGACGGACGGCATCTGCTAGCTCTCCTCGATTTGGCAACGGGGTTAGTCTAGTCTGGCTAATGCACGGATTCAATGCCGGCTCTGCTTGTCCAGGGATCAAAGGATGCGCATTCCTTGACACCTGCAATGACCCGCTGCACGCAGCAGCACGTTCGCGGTGTACCTGGAGATGCTGGTGCGGTAGGCTGGAATTACGCAGGAATTCCAGCCGATGCGGCCACGGCGCCGGGATTTGACTTGCTCATGCCAGCCGACAAACACAACGGGTTGATAATCCATGAATCAGCCGATATCTCACCAGGATACCCCCCTCCCCAATGCTGTTGAAATAAGGAACCCTCTCCCACAGGGAGAGGGGCTTAATTCAACACCATTGCCCCCCCTCCCCCCTCAGCCGATCTCCCTCGACGTTCTCCTGGAGAAGTATGCCAAACACGGCGAGCGCTCCACCGACGAGGTGCAGCGCCGGGTAGCGCGGGCGCTGGCTTCGGTCGAGGCCGAGCCGGCGCGCTATGAAGCGATCTTCCTGAACGCACTCCAGCAAGGCTTCATTCCCGCCGGGCGCATCATGTCCTCGGCCGGAGCGGGCATCGAGGCGACCTTGATCAACTGCTTCGTGCAACCGGTGGGGGACAGCGTCTCCGAGACCGTGGACGGCCGCCCGAGCATCTACCAGGCCCTGGCCGAGGCGGCCGAGACTCTGCGCCGGGGAGGCGGTACCGGCTTCGATTTCAGCGCCATCCGCCCCAAAGGGGCGAAGGTGAAGGGCACCGGCTCCAACGCCTCGGGGCCGGTTTCCTACATGCGGGTGTTCGATCGCTCCTGCGAGACGGTGGAATCGGCCGGCGCCCGCCGCGGCGCACAGATGGGGTGCCTGCGCATCGATCATCCGGACGTGGAGGAGTTCATTCACGCCAAGGACCACGGCGACCTGAAGAACTTCAATATCTCGGTCACCGTCACCGACGCCTTCATGCGCACCCTGGAAAACCAGGGTGACTGGGAACTGGTGCACGCTGCCGAACCGGGCGAGGAGCAGAAAGCCCAGGTTGCCCATCGCCGCGACGACGGCCTGTGGGTCTACCGCACCGTCCCCGCCGCCGAGCTATGGCGGCTGATCATGCATTCCACCTACGACCACGCCGAGCCGGGTGTGCTGTTCCTGGACCGGGCCAACGGCGACAACAATCTGCGTTACTGCGAGACCTTCGAGGCGACCAATCCTTGTGCCGAAGAATGGCTGCCTCCCTACGGCTGCTGCTGCCTAGGCAGCATCGACCTGACCCGCTTCGTGCGCGACGCCTTCGAGGCCGTCGCGGTCTTCGACTTCGAGGCGTTTGCCGAACTGGTGCCGGTCGCGGTGCGGATGCTCGACGACGTCCTGGAGCTAACCTACTGGCCGCTGCCCCGTCAGCGCGAAGAAGCCGCCGCCAAGCGGCGAGTCGGGCTGGGTTTCACCGGCCTGGGCGATACCCTGATCCTGCTGGGGCTGGCTTACGACAGCGACGAGGGACGCGCCTGCGCCGCCCGTATCGCTGAGGTGATGCGGGATCAGGCCTACCGCGCTTCGGTGGAACTGGCTAGGGAGAAAGGGTCTTTCCCGCTGTTCAACGCCGACCGCTACCTCGCTTCCGGCTTCGCCAGCCGGCTGCCTGAAGACCTGAAGGAAGCGATCCGCACCCACGGCATCCGCAACAGCCATCTGCTGGCCATCGCCCCCACCGGCACCATCTCCCTGGCCTTCGCCGACAACGCCAGCAACGGCATCGAGCCTCCCTTCTCCTGGAGCTACACCCGGCGCAAACGCCAGTCTGACGGTACCGCCAAGGAGTTCCAGGTGGAGGACCACGCCTGGCGGCTGTACCGGGAGCATGGCGGCGACACGGGACGGTTGCCCTCGGCCTTTCGCGCCGCCCACGCCATCTCGGCCGGCGACCATGTACGCATGCTGGAAGCGGTTCAGCCCTTCGTGGATTCGGCCATCTCCAAGACCGTCAACGTCGCCGAGAACTATCCCTTCGAAGACTTCCAGGACCTCTACCTGCAAGCCTGGCGTGCCGGGCTGAAAGGCCTGGCCACCTACCGCCCCAACACCGTGGTGGGCCAGGTGCTGCTGGCTGAGCCGGTGCAACCCGCCGCCGCCACCCGGCCCGACTTCGACGATTCCGACCCCAACCGCAGGCTACGCCTGGAGACCCTGCCGGAACCGGCCCTGGCCTCGCTGCGCTGGCGGCGGCGGCCGCGCCCGGCCGGCGGCAATCCGGCCTGGACCTATTTCGTCGAACACCCCTTGGGCGGCTTCGCGGTGTTCGTGGGCCACATCGAAAACGCCGGAAGCTATCCCTTCGAGGTCTGGATCAACGGCGCCGAACAGCCCCGCGGCCTGGGGGCGCTGGCCAAGAGCCTGTCCATGGACATGCGTTCCAACGACCATGGCTGGCTGCAGAAAAAACTCCTGAGCCTGATGCAGGCCCACGGCGACGACGGCTTCACCATCGCCATGCCGCCTGCCGGAACGCCGCTGCATGTGCCCAGCCTGGTGGCGGGCTTCGCCCGGCTGCTGCACTACCGCTGCGACGAACTGGGGGCCTTCGCCGCGGTGAAGGAGACGCCGGTGCTGAACGCCCTGATGTCGCCCAAGGAGCCCAAGACCGGCACCGACGGCACCCTGTCCTGGACCGTGGACATCCTCAACCCCGCCACCGGCGACGACTTCGTCATGGGCCTCAAGGAACTGGTGCTGCCCAAGGGTCAACGCCGGCCCTACTCGGTGTGGCTGTCGGGGGAATACCCGCGGGTGCTGGACGGACTCTGCAAGAGCCTGTCCTTCGACATGCGGGTGCTGGACCCGGCATGGATCGGCGCCAAACTGCGCCAGTTGCTGGACTTTCCCGAGCCCCGCGGCGATTTCCTGGCCTGGGTCCCCAAGGAAAAGCGCAAGACCTCCTACCCCTCCACCATCGCCTATTTGTGTAGGCTGATGCTGCACCGCTACGCCATGCTGGGCATCCTCGACGACCAGGGCTTCCCGGTCGACGAGATGGGGCTGATGGATTACGGCCTGGCGGCGGCCGACAAGGGGGAAGTGCGGATCCTGATCGCGCAGCACTTCATCGCTGGCCAGCGCTGTCCCGAATGCGGCTGCACGGCCCTGATCCGCAAGGACGGCTGTGATTTTTGTACCGCTTGCGGATGGATGGGAGTGTGTGGTTGAAGCGCGGCACGGGGGGCAGGGTTGCGAATTTAGGCCACGCTGTAGGGAAGTGGCCAATGTAGCCTTCATCATGCGTCTCGACGTAGCACCGTCCACGATTAGCCATCTCAAACTGCCGCTGAACTATCCAGTAGGGGCCTTTCACCTCGTATGGATCGGCCTCTTCTTCCTCCGACTCTTCGGGACCAAACCAGAGTTGATAGTAGTCTCCGTCGGCCGAAGCAGAAACCGATTGCGCTTGGAATCGCATAACGTCCTTCTCGCGCTCAGGCGAGGCTGAAGAAAAGCTCTGCTATTGGCCCACTTGGATTGCTGTAACCTGCCGCTTCTATTTTGAAGCGATATTCAAAATGGCGGTCGTTCTACAATCTCAACGAACGAGTTAAGCGGCGACCGCTGAGTGGGCATCCGCTTGAACGACTTGTTCAAGTAAGCCGCTGCGCGGCAATCTCTTTTCGGCCGGTACCCACCGGCGCGTTCCTGCTTTGAGGCGGTTGGTCTGCCGCTGAATCCACCCATCGTCCTGTTCTGTGCTCCTGTTGGGGAGTC
>Ga0233425_10006527_pt1 | contig 17222 bp, 12 predicted proteins | sample Watercolumn_Towu_2_FD_181712 | JGI IMG/M metagenome (GOLD analysis project Ga0233425, IMG submission 181712) | Freshwater microbial communities from Lake Towuti, South Sulawesi, Indonesia - Watercolumn_Towuti2014_140_MG | ecosystem: Environmental > Aquatic > Freshwater > Lake | place... | reverse complement strand
CTAAAAAAAAACACCCCCTCGGCCCCATGGCCGAGGGGGTGTGATTTCAGGTCATTTCAGAGTCCCGACTATCAGGGGCAATTACCCCAAGCACCGAGCATGATCGTCAGGTCGGTTCCGCCGGTGTTTCCATCACCGTCGATGTCGGCGCCTCCCGTGCCCCATGCTCCAAGCAGGATCGTGAGGTCAAGGCCACCAACCATCGTGTCACCGTTCAGGTCCGCCGGACATGGAGGCGCACATGGCTGTCCGTTGGCTACAGACACATTGAGCGTGCCCGTGCCAAGCGGAGTGGTGGCCGAGTAGCCACCGATCGCCACGATGTAACTGACACCGCACTGCAGGTCTGCCGTCATGATGGAGGTGTACGCTGCGCAACCTGCAGCGTCATCGTTGCATGCAACAACCGTCGACACGTCACAGGTCGTCTGGATGGAGAGTCGTGTGTCGTGGTTTGCGGTGTTGCAGGTGGAGAAGGTGTACAAACCGCTCTGGGGGGGAGCGAAGGAGTAGAACAGGCAGTTGAAGTTCGTGTCTGTTCCAAACGGCCCCATATCGCAGTAGCCGGCGTAGTCGAGGTCCACGGTGGCTCCTGCGCGATTGAACGCAGTAGCACCCACCGACAGCGTGAACGGATTCGCGCATGTCAGACCCTGCCCACCACCACCACCACCACCACCACCCTCATTCGTAATGACGAATGTGCCGCTTCCGAAGCCGGCAGCGCCGTACGCACCAATACGAATCTTGTAGGTGGTTCCGCTCGTGGCCGGGAAGATCACCTCGGAGACAAGACCGCACGAGTCATCGTTGCATGCAACTGGGACGCCGAAGGCGCAGCTTGCGTAGATGTCGATGCGTGTGTCAAATGTCGCGCCACCGCAGAGCGAAACCTTGAAGTTGGCCGTTGCGGGGGCTGCGAAGTTGAACCACACATCGTTGTAAAAGCCGGCACCAAAACTACCGCACGACGGATCGGTCGGGTTCGGACCATCTGTCGTGGATCCGATCGTGGTGAAATCGTTGGTGCCGACGATCGCGGGGATCGCATCATCGCAATTGTCATTCTTCAGTCCGGCTGGTGCTCCCTGCGAGATGACCAAGTCAGATGCTCCGGTGTCGCCATTCCAACCGCCAACGCGAATGATGTAGTTGCCCGAATCAAGGAAGGTGCTCACTGTCGACGAATAGTTCGGGCAACCCGGACCATCATCGTTGCAGGCGAGCAGAGAACCGCCAGCATCTGGGCATCCGCTCCACACTTCAATACCCGTGTCGAACGCACCGCTCGTGCAGGTTTCGAATGTGTAGTCATCCGCCGCGGTGACAGCAAACGAGAAGAACAAATCCTTGGTGAATGGCGCGCCTTGGAAACCGCACGTCGGATCACTGAACTGCGTGGTTGCATTCGAATTGTCAAAGGGATTGCTCCCGATTTGCGCAACGACCGGATCCGAGCAGACATCGCCATCAGGCGGAGTGAAATCGCACGAACTCGAGGCCACGGTCAGGGTGTAGTCATTACCCAAAGCGCCGCCGCATGGGAATGCAGCGAACTGGCTCGGGAGACACACGACGTAGTAGCTGCCCGGACCAATGCAGGTCGTCAGCGTGCTTGGGCAATTGCCCGCACTCACTGAACCAACGATGGTGCAGCCTGGGTTTTCAACGATCGCGCAGAACGACGGCAGGTTGCTGAACAGGCTCAGCGTGAGGGTCGTGCCGTCCGACACCGTGAAGGTGTACCAATCGGTATCTCGCATCGATGTGCTGGACCAGAAGGTTCCAGCAACGGAGCCGTTCAGTGACTCGAGAGGCTCGTTCGCGCCGCCGCCGTTGCAACCGCCGTTTGAGTCATCGCCGCAGGCCTCGCCTTCAACCTGTGATCCATTTGGGATATCGCAGCTGCCGCCGCCGCACACCGCGCAGACTGCTACCGCTTGGTTCACACAGATTTGGTCCCACTCGGTGTCGCAGCAATATGGATCGGCCGAGCAGACTGTTTCGCAGCAAGTCTGGTCGGCACAGCCTGGCGTTCCAGGGTTCGCGGCGCAGCAATCGCCGCCCGAACCACACACGCCGCCGCCGCCGCCGCCGCCGCAAGCCTCGCAGTATTGTTGCGCTTCGTTCGCGCAGACTTGATCCCACTCCGTGGCGCAGCAATAGGGATCGATCGCGCAGACCGCATCACAGCACACCTGATCCGAGCAGCAAGTCGTGCCAGGGTTTGCAACGCAGCAATCGCCGCCACCACCGCCGCCACCGCCGCCGTCACCCTGGGTCAATGCCATGGTTCCAGGACCACCCGCTGTCGTTGCGGAGTAGACGCCGACCGCGAAGTAGTAGAGGGTTCCACTGGTCGCGGCGAAGGTCAGTTTGCTTGAGTAGTTGGCGCAACCGGGACCGTCGTCGTTGCACGCGATCACAGTGTCAGCAGTGCAGCCCGTTTGCACGGATAGGCGCGTGTCAACGCCGCCAGCCGTTCCACAAGTTGAGAGAGTGAAGACATCGGATGCGGTTGCAGTCCAACGGAACCACACCGTGTTGAAATTGGTGTCAGTGCCGAACGGGCCCATGTCGCAAAGCCCTGCATAGTCGACATCAACAGTCGCCCCAGCGTTGTTGTACGCGTTATCGCCAACGATTGCCTGAACCGCCGCGCTGCAACTCGCTCCACCTTGGGCATGTGCAATTGTCGTCGTACATGCAACGAAGGCGCACGCGCTTGCCCAGGTGATTCTGTTATTCAACATGAGTCGTTCTCCAAATTTGGTTTTCGCGAAAAAAGTGTCTACTGCGATCGCCAGTGAAGTATGCAATCGACCTCGTCCGCATCATGCTTCTGAACGCCGATCTAGCACCGCACGGGTGGGTGCAAACGCACCCATTGCTAGAAAAAATAACGACAGAGTGGTGCGGTGCAAGTCAGAATCAACAAAAACGCAAAATAACTGAGTTGCCGGACGGGCCTAAAGAACCCCTCCAGCCGAGGCAGCGAATGTGGTTGCGGTGCTCCAAACGCCGTTGGGTCAGCCTCTTAGTAATCCGCCCTGGCTTCGCCCGCCTTCACACTGCAACGGGCAACAGAGATCTTCCCGACACGAAGTCCAACTATTTCGGAGCCGATCGGGACAATAAAGATTAGCCGAAGGCTGTTCTCGCCAGAACTTGGTTGCGGAGGCAGCGAAGCAACCGTCGGGAAAGGCTTTGATGGTTCGAAACAGATTTCCACATCGGTTTGGCGCTCCCACACATAGCCCACTGGTCGAAAACCTTTGCCAAGCCTGTCAACGAGTTCGAGGGGGGAGCTGTCAACCAGTTCCTTCACCTTTGTATCGCGGTCACCCCAAACATCCATGCCGCGCTCTCGCCCGCGGGAGACATCCACCATGACAATGGTTGTGTTCGGTTGGCAGAGGAAGCCCTTCACGATCAGTGACCGCGAGATCGTGACGGATGCACCCTTGGGGAAACTGCTCGTTCCACCCGAAATGAAATTCCCGCCATCGGTGGTCTTGAACTCAAGCGACTTCACATCGTTGGTGCTGAGGGACGCAGGGCGTAGCGTGTTGATGACCGCCACAAGGTCTTGCGCATCCGTCACGAAACCGCCACCTTCTTTGACAGCATCAAAGCCAGGCGGGGCCTGTCCACTTTCGCTACCGCTCAGTCGCGCGATCCCGCCGCTTTCAATCGGAATCTGTTTAAAGTTGAACCGTAGTCCCTTCAGAAAGAAGTTGATCTCTCCTTTGGGGGATGGACCGCTCGCCGGTCCGCTTGGCGGCGCATCAAACATCAGGACGAAGGTGCCGGATTGCTGCGCAGGGGGGGTTGTGGCGTAGTTGCCAGGATCCTCGAACGAATAGGTGCGCGTTGAACCATCCTCCATCGGCTGATTGAACTGCCGCGGATACATCACCTTCGGGCGGGAGGATGCGTCTGCCAAGCGAGCCTGTGCTGCGGACAGAATGAACTGTCCTTGATCGAACGCCTTGGTATCAACCGTGAACTTCACCGCATAGCCGCCTGCACCGTTGCTTCCGCCGCTCGGATCGAAGACGAGTTCCAGTCCGGAGACTGCATCGGGGGGAATGGTCGTTCGTGCGTCGCCCTTCTTGAAAGTGTCCTTGTGGAGGCTCAGAGCCATCTGCGCAATCTCAGGTTGGCTTGAAGCAAATGACCCTTTCCCAGTCGGTGAAAGTCCTCCGCGAGAAACGGTCGCGAAGAAGGACTCTGTGAGTTTGGGTGCGTCCACCCACAGTCGACCGATCGGTGCCGGCTGGCCGCGGTTTTTCGCATCGCGCGCATAGCCAGTGAACTCGAGCAGATCGATCGGACCTTGGATGAATCCGCATGCGATCAGAATGATCCCCACCGTCAGGACGCCCGACACAACTCCAGCGACCGCACTGATTGCACCACTCGCATACTTCTGAAGTGGGATATCGAATGGAACCAGCTTGTCGCTTGCAACGCGCAGCACCAGCAGCAAGACTGCAAAGACGAGTCCGAGTGTCATGCCCCATGCGTAGTTGTCGAACGCTCCACCTTTCAGAAGGAAGGTCACGACAAGAGGCTCCCAGACCGCGAAGGCAAGCGCACCCGCCACGATCACGCAGATGCAGTGCAGCACTGCGCTCAGCGCACCTTGGTTGATCCACCAGTAGGCGATGAACCCGATCGCGGCAACGACAAGCACATTGAGAATCACGCCTTGCCTCCCTTCGTTGGCTGGTTCTTCGGAATGGGTGCTTTGGGTGGGGCGCCGGGGGCGGTAGCGGGGGCCGCAGCTCGTGCCGAAGCAGAGGGCTTGCCCCCAGCCGCCGGTTGGTTCGCAGGCGTGCGCGGGGCAAACGCCCGCGCTACCTCTTCAAGGCTGGTCTCTCCCGAGCGCACTCTGAAGAGGGCAGACTCCTGCGCGGTCGGCGCACGGTGTGCGCGGCGCATCTGCTGATACGCGTTGACCACATCGCCCGCGGTCAACAGCTCGACCGCTCGTTCATCGGGACGCATGACTTCGTAGGCACCTGTCACCCCGACAAATCCACTGCCTTGGCACTCAGGGCAGGGGAGAATCTGATTCTTCACCTGAACTTGCCCACCCATCTTGTAGAGCGTCAGTGGCTTGCCGGCAGGCGCACCAAGTCGCTTTGCTTGTTCGGGAGTTGCTTCGAAGGGTTGCCGGCATTGCTTGCAAAGGACGCGAATGGCTCGACCTGCGACGACTGCGCGAAGTGCCTTGGCAGCAGCAGCGTGATCGCCCGCGTTCTTGAGATACATCGCAAGCGCCGCAGCGCCACTCTCGGTCGGAACGAGCGCGTAAAAGATCGTGTTCGCGCTGTTGGCGCTGATGAGGACGGGCGCGAGTCCATGCTCGGCCAAATCCGAAACCAGCAGCACATTCGGTCCGCGCCGAACAACAGACTGCACAGTGGTGGCGTAATCAGCGCTATCGACTCCCAGCGCCCACTCGTTGTGGGTGACGCCTTCAAGCTTGCGCTCGACCACCTTTTCAACGGTCTTGATGTCCATCGTGTAGGGGTCGTGCCGCTCGACGAGAGCGAGTCCGAGGGTTGTCAGTCCGTTTCCCGGCGGCACTGCAACGATGACAACGCCGCCGGCAATCTTGTCCGTGGCGTCGCGCAGAGCCTGCAACTGATTTGGCAGGAAGCCCATCGCGTCAATTTTCTTGTTCAGTTGTTTATCGCGGTCATGTTCGATTCGCAGCGACTGGCCTGCTGAAGTACCCCAACTCGTAAGGCGGAATGGCTGCACGCTGTCGCCAGCGCGCATACCCAAAATGGCGACTTGACGCTTCCTTCGCTCTTTGGGGTCGAGTCCGGCTGCCGTCTTGAGGTATTCGATCACCTTGTCCGACTCTGCGGTCGGGAGAGTGCCAACCTTACTGCGGATCGTGTCCACCACTCGAACGATCGTGTGCTCTTGAGGTCCCGGAATGAGATCGATGCGCGATGCGCGCGCTGGTAACGACGGCACGACGATCTGTTCGGCAGCAAGATGGACAGGCAGCATCGGATCCTCGCGGGAGGGCGGCTGCAGTCGTTTGCCTTTGCCGTCCTGAAAGACAACCGTGACTTCGCCGAGCGCCTTGCGCGCCTTTCTCGCGGCACTTGCGGCGGCCCACTTGCCAGCGAGCAGATCGAAATGCTCCGAGGGTGGGAGGCGTGCATCGCGGTACTTCCAATATCCAACGAGCGCACCGCAATACAGCAGCAGCATCAGCGGGAATCCAAGCCAGAACCACGGGAGCAACAGCACGCAGGCAATGCCGAGGACGAGTGTTGTGAGGTTGATCCCCGCCCAAACATCCGGCATGAAACGCCGCCGCCGCGCGTCCTGTTCGACAACGCTTGAAATCAAAAGTGCAAACGGGACCGCTGCACCAAACAGGAGCAGCGGTTTGTAAATCGAGATGAGAAAGTGGACAGAGGGTTGCACGACGATGCTGTTTGGAAGTGCGTGTGAATGATGCGTCGGAGCGATCGCAGAAGCGAAGGCGGTTAGGTGATTCCTTTCAGACGCATCTGCAGCTCCTCGGGGCGAGGAGTGGATTCAAGTGCCACGCGCTGATGAACCATTTCGCTCTCGACCAGTTCAACAAGCGCGGAGGTGTAATCGATCATGCCTTCGTCCTTGCCGGCCTTGATGATTTCGAGCAGGTCGCCTTCGCGAGCATCCAAGATGTACTTCTGGACAATCGGTGTGTTGAGCAGGATTTCGAGGGCGGGCACGCGCGCCACTTCCGGCTTGAGGGTGGGAAGCAGCTTCTGATAGATGATGGCGCGCAAGTTGTACGCGAGCAGTTTGCGGATCTGATCTCGCTCACTCTCAGGGAACAGGTCATAGATGCGACCGAAGGTCTGCCATGCGCTCGATGCGTGAATCGTTCCAAAGACAAGATGCCCCGTTTCGGCAGCGCGCACGGCTGCCTCGAAGGTTTCGTAGTCGCGCATCTCACCGACAAGGCAGATGTCCGGGTTTTCGCGCACGAGGGCGCGAAGTGCGTCATCGAAGTTTGTGCAGTCGATGCCGATTTCACGCTGATTGATCGTGGCTTTCACATCCGTGAAGATGTATTCGATCGGATCTTCAATGGTGACAATGTGCACCTTCTTGCGCTCGTTCACATACTGCAGCATCGCAGCGATCGAGGTGCTCTTCCCCGATCCAGTCACACCGGAGAAGAGAATGAGACCTTGCGCTGCCATGGAAATGTCGCCAAGGCTTGGACGGAGTCCGAGTTCCTCGAAGGTCTTGATTCGGCTGGTGATGAGTCGCGCGGCGACGGCAGGGCGACCGCGCGCCATGAAGAGGTTCACGCGGAATCGACGCCCGTGATCGAAATCGAAGGCGAAGTCCATCGATCCGTGGCGACGGAAGTGGTCAAGCTGATTTGGGTCGAGGATGTCCTTGGCAATCTGAAACATTAGATCCTCGGTGACGGGCGGTGATGTCAGGTCCTTCAGCGCGCCGCGGAATCGGATGCGCGGCGGCAATCCTGCCTTCACGATGAGATCGCTTCCCTCAACCTTGATAATGGCGGCAAGCCACGAGTTCCAGGCCTTGCGCCCTTCGCCCGCCTGCGTTCCGCGGGAGTCGGTTGGGATAGGAGTAATGAGTTCTTTTCGCGAAACGCTCACAGTTGCATACTTCCGATGGGGAGGCGCACAGCGTAGCAGGATTGCAGCGGATACAGCCTTGACGGGAGCACTCGAGTCGGGCATCATCCCCCAATGGAGCACAAGATCATCCAAGACGGCATCACCTTTGATGATGTCCTGCTGCTGCCCCGGTTCAGCAGCATCGTTCCCGATCAAGTCGACACATCCACCCGGCTCACGCGGCGAATCTCGATTCGCTTGCCGTTTGTCTCGGCACCGATGGACACGGTGACGGAAGCACCGCTCGCCCGTGCGCTCGCGCAGGAGGGTGGAATCGGCATCATCCACAAGAACATGCCGCCGGAGCGTCAGGCAGCGGAAGTAGCGAAGGTCAAGCGGAGCGAGAACGGGGTGATTGTCGATCCTGTCACGCTGAGTCCGAACGAGTCGATCGGGCGCGCGCTCGCTCTGATGAGTGAGCAGGGAGTCAGCGGATTTCCTGTGACGGAGGATGGAACCCGCCGCGGCAAGTTGGTTGGAATCCTGACTCGGCGTGACATGCGTTTCATCGCCAAGCGTGCCGACAGCGCCAGCGTGGCGCAGACGATGACGGCGCGCAACCTTGTGACCGGTCGTTCGACGACCACCTTGGAGGAGGCCGAGGCGATCATGATTGAGGCGCGAGTTGAGAAGCTGCCGCTTGTCGATGCGAAGGGGTGCTTGACAGGGCTCGTGACCATGCGCGACATCGACAACACGCGACGCTTTCCGCGAGCATGCCGCGACGAGCGCGGGCGCTTGCGAGTGGGCGCATCGATCGGCGTCCGACAGTTTGATCGCGCCGAGGCATTGATTGCAGCAGAGGTCGATGTGATCGTTGTGGATACAGCGCATGGTCACAGCGCAAATGTCCTCGAGACCGTGCGTGAACTGAAGAAGCGTCATGGCTCGCTCGAGTTGATCGCGGGCAATGTGGCGACGGCGGAAGGGACGCAGGCGCTCATCGATGCTGGTGCTGACGCCGTGAAAGTCGGCATCGGCCCCGGATCGATCTGCACCACGCGCGTTGTGACCGGCGTCGGCATTCCGCAAGTGACTGCGATTCTCAATGCAGTTTCGATGGCGGAACCTGCGGGCGTTCCCGTCATTGGCGATGGTGGTATTCGGCTTTCGGGCGATATCGCCAAGGCGATTGCCGCTGGGGCAAGCAGCGTGATGATGGGCGGGCTGTTTGCCGGCCTCGATGAGAGCCCCGGGGAACTGGTGCTGCACAGCAATCGACGATTCAAGGCCTATCGGGGCATGGGGAGCGAGGGTGCGATGTCGGCCGGGAGCGCCGATCGGTACAGCCAAGGGCACTCGCGGAAGTTTGTCCCGGAGGGAGTCGAGGGACGCGTGCCATACCGCGGGTCTTTGGCGGACTTCGTCTACCAAATGGTGGGTGGACTGCGAAGCGCAATGGGGTACTGCGGCTGCGCGACGCTTGAAGAACTGCGAACGCAGGCTCGCTTCGTTCGTGTGACCGCGGCCACTGTTGTGGAGAACCACCCTCACGACATTCAAATCACGAAGGAATCGCCAAACTATTCACGCGGTGTTCACGGCGAGGTCTGAAGTCTCGTGCGGATCAGTCGCCCCCGACCCATCCGTGCTCTTCACAAGTACCGGCGACAGGAATCGAACCTGCACGAGGTGTGAGCCCCAATGGATTTTGAGTCCATCGCGTCTGCCAGTTCCGCCACGCCGGCGTGTGGAGAGGCGAAGGATACCTTCGCGTGACCTTGTGTGTTGGGGGGGGTATCACATGCTGAGTTACACTTTGCCCGTATGTCGCGCGTTGTGCAGTCGGTGAAGTTGTCGAAGCTGTGGTCCTTGTTCCCGCTGCTCGTTGCTGCGTGGCTCGCGTGTGAAGTGGCTGGTGTGGATGCTGCCCCTGTCTGCACGCCGATGGGCGGGGCACAGCTGCAAAGCACCAGCATCCTGACGCCGATCAGTCCGCCCGCGCGTGAGATTCACTCCCTCGCCGCGCTCGTTGTAGCCATCTGTGCTGCCATCTTTCTTGTTGTTGAGGGAGCGCTCGTGTGGGCGATCATTCGATATCGCAGACCCGCGGGGGAGCGCGGTGAACCGGTGCAGGTGTTTGGCAGCAATCCGATTGAATTAGCCTGGACGGTCATACCCCTGGTGATTGTGTTCGTGCTCTCGTTGGCAACTGTCCGCACGATTCAGGATGTGCAGCGCACCGAACCGCCCGAGGGTGCGCTTGAAGTCGATGTGATTGGGCACCAGTGGTGGTGGGAGTATCGGATTGCACATGCCGACGGGGCGGGTTCGGTCGTCATGGCCAATGAACTGGTCGTTCCCGTCGGTCGGCCTGTGTGGCTTCGACTTGCATCGGCCGATGTCATCCACTCGTGGTGGGTGCCTGCTCTCAATGGCAAGACCGATGTTGTGCCGGGTCGATTCAGCAACACATGGTTTGAAGCGGAGAAGGCTGGGACCTATCTCGGACAGTGCGCCGAGTACTGCGGCACACAACATGCGAACATGCTGCTGCGCGTTCGGGCAGTCGATGCTGCGGCGTTCGAGTCGTGGCGCAGGGCGCAGGCGGCACCTGCACGAGTCGATCCGGCGTTTGCTGCAGGCCGCGATGTGTTCCTTCGGTTGGCGTGCATGAACTGTCATGCGATTGATGGTTCGAGCTCCGGAGCTTTCGGGCCGAACCTGACGCACCTGATGAGCCGCGAGACGCTCGCTGCAGGCATGGCGCCTCTGAACCGCGACACACTGCGCTCGTGGCTCATTGATCCGCAGCAACTGAAACCGGGCTGCAACATGCCGAGCCTTCAGTTGACCAACACAGAACTGGATGCCCTGGTGGATTACCTTTCCTCTCTTCACTGACCCGAGATCGACTCATGGCGATTGCTGGACATTCAGAGGTTGTTGCGAGTTCATCGACGCTCGGTGCACGGGTCCACTCTTGGGTCGTGTCCGTCGATCACAAACGACTGGGCATGATGTATGTGGGATTTGGGCTGGTGTTCTTCCTTGTCGCAGGAGTCGAGGCGGCTGCGATGCGGGCACAGCTCGCACGCGCAGGATCGCAGCTCATCGATCCGACAACCTTCAACCAGCTGTTCACGATGCACGGCACCACCATGGTGTTCCTCGTGGGCATGCCGATCCTGCTTGGCATGGCCAACTATCTCGTCCCACTGATGATTGGCGCACGCGACATGGCCTTTCCGCGACTGAACGCCTTCGGACTGTGGCTCTTCGTCTTTGGTGCGCTGCTGCTGTACTACTCCTACATCGGTGCGCAGGGGCTGTATGGAACATCGGATGCACCTGATGTTGGATGGTTCGCCTATGCACCGTTGACATCACGCACCTATTCGCCGGGAAACTCCACGGACTACTGGATTCTGGGCATCATGGTGAGCGGCTTTGGCAGCATCACGACCGCGATCAATCTGATCGCCACGATTCTCGTCATGCGCTGCCCGGGCATGACGCTCCTTCGCATGCCGCTGTTTGCATGGATGATGCTGGTCACCAGCGTGCTTGTGCTGATTGCTATTCCCGTACTGACGGGCGCACAGGCGATGCTGCTTCTTGACCGTTCCCTCGGCGCGCACTTCTTCGACACCGAGCAGGGTGGATCTGCAGTGCTGTGGCAACATCTCTTCTGGTTCTTCGGTCATCCAGAGGTGTACATCCTGGTGCTGCCCGCGTTTGGATTCCTCAATGAGATTGTGCCGGTCTTCAGCCGCAAGGTGGTTTTTGGCTACACCCTGATGGTTGCAGCGACGGTGGCCATAGGCTTCATCTCGCTTGGGGTGTGGGCGCATCATATGTTCGCGCTGGGGCTGTCGCCCGAACTGAATTCATTCTTTGCCGCGTCCACCTTCCTGATCGCTGTGCCGACGGGCATCAAGATCTTTACTTGGCTCGGCACCATGATCGGTGGACGCATTCACTTTGCGACACCGATGCTCTTTGCCACCGGATTTCTGGCGATGTTCACCTTCGGTGGTCTCACGGGGATCATGCTCGCTGTGGTGCCCTTCGACTGGCAGCTGTCGGACAGTTACTTCGTGGTTGCGCACTTTCACTATGTGCTCTTTGGCGGCACTGTGTTTGGCATCTTCGGCGCGATCTTCTATTGGTTCCCCAAGGCCACGGGGCGCATGCTGAGCGAGCGGCTTGGGCAGTGGTTTTTCTGGATTCTCTTCCTTGGCTTCAATCTGACATTCCTCCCCATGCATGTCTCAGGCATTCTGGGTATGCCTCGGCGCATCTACACCTTCCAACCCGACCGTGGACTGGATGTGTGGAATCTGTTGTCGTCGTTGGGAGTGGTGTTGCAGGCTGCGGCGATGCTGCTGTTTCTCTGGAATGTTGTGCACTCCCTGCTGCGCGGCAAGGCAGCGGGGAACAATCCGTGGAATGCCTGGACGCTCGAGTGGGCGACGAGCAGCCCGCCGCCCGAATGGAACTTTGATCGCATCCCAACTGTGGGTTCGGCGCGTCCGCTGTGGGATGTTGCGAATCCCAATGACCCAGACCCATCGCCGGAGGCGAGGGGATGACGCGGATCGTCGCACCATTGCCGTATGTGTGGCGGCCCGACCGTGCCAAGGTGGGCATTGTCTGCCTGATTCTCGTTGAGAGCTGCATTTTCCTCACCTTTGTTGTCGCCTATCTGTTCTTCATCGGCAAGAGTGCGATTGGACCCCAGCCGCGCGAGGTGCTGGATCTCGCGCCGGTTGTCATCAACTCTGTTGCGCTGCTGTCGAGTTCGTGGACCGTGGTGGTCGCCGTGCGCGCGCTCGAAAGCGGGAAGCATGGGGCGTTTCTCGGATGGCTTCTCTGCACGGTGCTGCTCGGTGGATTCTTTGTCGCGGGGACTGCGCGCGAGTGGAGTGCGCTGATGACAGAGGATCGTCTCTTCATCTCAACCAATCTGTTTGGGACGACTTTCTACTCACTTGTTGGACTTCATCTGTTGCATGTGCTGGTGGGGCTCGCAATGCTCTGTGGAATCCTGATGCTGGGCCTTGGCGGGCGCGTTCGACAGACGCATGCGCACGCGGTGGACATGGTCAGTTGGTATTGGCATTTCGTTGATGCCGTCTGGATCCTCGTGTTCGTGACGGTGTATGTGATTGGACGCTGAGGCTTTCATGGTGGAACGCGCTTCACAACCACAGACGGACGGAACACCTCAGGATGGCAGTGAGCGGGTGCCGTATGCGCGCGCGATTCCCGAGCCGACATCCGGTCCGCTCATCACCGCCGCGGGTGTGACACTGCTCGCGGCTGCGCTTGTCACCAACTTCTGGGTGCTGCTGTGCGGCATCGTGATCTTGGTCGTTGGGCTCGTTGTCTGGTTTTCAAGCGTGTTCCCACAGGAGCGTTTGGAGGAGATACCGGCTCGCGCTCATGCTGCCCCTGATGCGGATTTTCGCGTTCTGCTGCGCCCGGAGCATGAGCGTCCTGCCTATCCAGCCGAGGTGCATCCAACGCGGGTCGGCATCCGCGGTGGATTGCTCGGCGGAGTTGCGATGGCTGTCGTGGCATGCGCCTGGGGCCTTGTGACACACGGCAGTGTGTGGTTGCCGATCAATCTGCTTGTCGGTGTCGCGATTCCCGGTATCGAAGGAAGCGATCTTGAAACGCTGCGTTCCTTCCATGCAGGTTGGTTCGCTGCGGCAGTTGCCATTCATGCGCTCCTGTCGATTGCGGTCGGCGCGCTCTATTCGACTGCGCTTCCGATTGCTGCGAACCATCCTCTGCTTGCCGGTGCCATTGCGATTCCGCTGATCATGAGCGGGCTTGTCTGGGCAACGGTGTCCACCGTGAATCCAGCTCTGCAAGAGTACATCTCATGGCCCTGGTTCATCGCGAGCCAGGTCGCATTCGGTGTTGCATGCGGTGGCTGGACAAGCAGTCGCGCGCGTGTTCCTGCGATGCGCGGTCGGTCGCTCGCGCAGCGGCTTGGCATCGAACGGGGAGGCGAACCATGATCACCGCTCGTGCCGTCGTCATGTGGAGCTCCGTTGCTCTGTGCAGCATCGGCGCATCATCGATGAGCGCATGCGATCGCTTGCCCGGTCGTCCGACTGTCGAGGCTGGTGCAGCCGAGGGAACGCCCGAGTGGACGATGCAGGTGTTCAACACGAGTTGCCGTGGCTGCCATGCGAAGGGAGCGGAGGGTGCCGCCGTGCCGCTGATGGACGGTGGATACTGGCTGGCTGCAACGGACGAGCAGGTTGTGCGAGCGATTCTTCAAGGTCAGGGGATGTTGATGCCTGCATTCGGACCGTCGGCTGGCGGACCGCTCAGCGCAACGCAGGCGACCGCACTGACACGCGGCATGCGCGCGCTTTGGGGGGGAAGTGCAAAGCAACCAGCGGCAATCTCGGGAACGGTCGTGGCGGGAAATGTCAGCAATGGGAAGTCGGTGTTCGAGACAGCATGCATGCAGTGCCACGGCACCGATGGTTCTGCAGGCAGCGTGACTGATCCGATGTACTTGCGGCTCATTTCCGATCAAGGCTTGTGGACGGCTGTGGTTGCCGGGCGCGAGGCATTCGGCAGTCCGGCGTGGAATCAGCCGATGCCGGGTCGACCGAGCGGTCTGACTGCGACGGAAGTAGCCGATGTGGTTGCCTATCTTTCTTCACAGCGGCCACGCAGCATGTCGGAGGCACAATGATGAGCGAGCAGAGCGATCTGTCAAAGAGTGGTTCGCCAGAGCGGGGACATGCTGCGAAGCCCTGTGTGAATTGCGGTTGCGCGGGCAAGCAAGCGCAGCGCGATGCGCGGCGCGGCTTCATGTTCACCTTCGGTGCAGCGCTGCTCGGTATCGGCGGAGCGATCGCTGCAATACCGATCCTTGGAACGCTCTTTGCTCCGGCGAGGCGTCAGGCAAGTGCGTGGGTCGCACTCGGCAGCGCGGATGCGTTCCCCGCGGGCCAAACTCGCTTTGCGACATTCCTGAATCCGATTCGACAGCCAACGGATGGCGATGCGGCCAAGACTGCGTGCTGGGTTCGATGCATCAGCCCCGGGAAGTTCCAGGTGTTTGCAGTGAACTGTGCGCACCTTGGCTGCCCGGTGCGGTGGTTCGCGCAATCGCGTCTGTTCATGTGCCCCTGCCATGGTGGCGCGTACTACGAGGATGGATCGCGTGCCGCGGGACCGCCACCGCGTGGTCTCTTCGAATACCCGTGGAAGATTGAGGGCGGCAATCTGCTGATTGAAGCTGGACATCTGCCGGGATTGGAGCAGTCCACTTGAAGACGCCCCGCATGATTGCCGGTGCCATCGACTGGGTCGAGGCGCGCACGGGCGCCATCGCCTTCATGGCGCCGCTCCTGACGCATCATGTGCCGCGCAATGCGAAGTGGTGGTATGTGTTCGGCAGCGCCACGCTCATGTTCTTCACGATTCAAATCGTGACTGGGGTCTGCCTCGCGACACTCTACGCACCGAGCGCCGCCGAGGCGTGGGAGAGCCTCCGATACATCGATGAGCAGGTGCCCTTTGGATGGATGCTGCGCGCACTGCATGGCTGGTCGAGCAACGCGATGGTCGTCATGATGGCGATTCACATGCTGCAGGTGTTCCTGCACGCGTCATACAAGTTTCCTCGCGAGTTGAACTGGGTCACGGGGGTGTTCCTGCTGTTCACTGTCTTGGCGCTTGCGTTCACCGGTCAGGTGATGCGCTGGGATCAGGATGCGTATTGGGGGCTTGGTATCGGCGCATCGATTGCCGATCGCATTCCAGTGTTTGGCAATCAGGTGCGAGGATTGCTCCTTGGCGGGCCAATCATCGGTGGCGAAACGCTCAGCCGATTTTTCGCGCTGCATGTCTTTGTGCTGCCCGGCGCCGCGATCGGACTGGTTGGGCTGCATCTTGCGCTCATCATGAAGAACGGCATCAGCGAGATGCCAAAGCCCGGTGCAACCGTGGAACCTGCAACCTACCGCGCGGAGTACGAGGCGCGCATGGAAAGGGACGGCGTTCCCTTCTATCCCGATGCCGCACAGCGCGACATGGTGTTCTGCGGCGCGTGCCTCGTTCTGCTAGTCGTGCTCGCCGCTGTCTACGGTCCGTTTGGACCGGGTGGGCAGCCCGATCCGACTCTGATCGACACGAACCCGCGTCCGGACTATCCGTTTCTGTGGATCTTCGGTGCGGTGAGTTTGCTGCCGCCGGCATCGGAGACCGCCGTGATGCTCGTTGCGCCGCTCGTGGGCGTGCTGGCGCTTGTTGTCGTTCCATTCTTGTCCAACGCAGGTGAACGCGCGCCGAGTCGCCGCCCGGGCATGGTGCTGATTGCATCGCTCGCTGTGATGGCGATCGCTGCACTGACTTGGGAGGGCAAGACCAGCCCGTGGTCGCCAGTGATGGACGGTTGGTCTTCGCTGCCAACACCGGCTCACTTCCTTGCGGGCCGAACACCGCTTCAAGTGCAGGGCGCGAATGTCTTTCAGTTTGCACAGTGCCGCAACTGTCATGCGCTCGATGGACTGGGTGGCCAGCGTGGTCCCGCGCTCGACGCGATCGCCACACGAATGACTCCCGATCAGTTGATGCGTCAGATTCAGCAGGGGGGTGGCAACATGCCTGCATTCGGTCGGAATCTGGACAGTGCGCAGATGACGGCCCTTGTGTCGTTCCTTGCTTCGTTGAAGCCCGAGTTCGAGGCGCATGCCGTGATTCCTGGAGCGCAGCTGCCACTTCCCGTTCGTCCGATGCCAGGCGAGGTGACGATCCCTGAGGCGGCTGGGTCGCAGTGAACGCACTCGCGGGCGCGGCACGGTGGAATCTTGATCTGTGGGTTCTGCTGCCGCTTGTTGCTGCGGTGCTGCTGTATGTGCGCGGCCTTCGCGGATTGATTGGGCGACGCGGGTTCCCACGGTGGCGTCCGTGGTGCTTCACGGCGGGCGTGTGTGTGCTGTGTGCAGCGCTTGTGTCGCCGATTGATTCGCTCGGCCACCTGCTTCTGTCGTTCCACATGCTTCAGCACTGGCTGCTGATGATGGTTGCAGTACCGCTCCTGCTCCTTGGTTCCGTGGGGATGGTGGTGCTGCGCGGGCTACCGAGTGGCATCCGCCGCGGCGCGTTTGGTCCGTTCTTAGCGAGCCCAACTTGCCGCACGCTTCTGCGCGGACTGGTTCATCCGATCACAGGTTGGACGGCACTGCTGATTGCGACTGCTGCATGGCACATGCCTGCGCTCTATCAAGCGGCACTTGAGAAGGAGTGGATCCACCGGTTTGAGCACGCGTGCTTTGTCATTGCTGCGGTGATGTTCTGGTTTCCGCTGATTGCGCCGTGGCCATCACGGCGTGTGTGGCCGAGCGCTGCGTTCGTCGTCTATGTCCTTGCGGCGGATCTGCAGAACACGGTGTTTGCTGCGATCCTCAGCTTTTCGGAGCGAACGCTGTATCCCGTCTACGAGCCGACTGCGGCGCTGTTCGGCTGGTCCGCGCTGCGCGATCAGCAACTGGCGGGCGCGATCATGTGGACAGGCACGCAGCTCATCATGCTGCCGGTTGCGGTTGTGTTCGTTCGGCGTGC
>Ga0233425_10006526_pt1 | contig 17223 bp, 15 predicted proteins | sample Watercolumn_Towu_2_FD_181712 | JGI IMG/M metagenome (GOLD analysis project Ga0233425, IMG submission 181712) | Freshwater microbial communities from Lake Towuti, South Sulawesi, Indonesia - Watercolumn_Towuti2014_140_MG | ecosystem: Environmental > Aquatic > Freshwater > Lake | place... | reverse complement strand
GATCGGCCGGCAGTGCGCCGCGGGCGGGGTGACGACCTCGGTCGCCATGCCGAACGTCAGCCCGCCGCCGACGACGGCCGAGAACCTCGACGCGATGATCGAGATCTACCGCAAGCGCGCCATGGTCGACTGGAACGTGAACGCCTCGGGCGTGCAGCTCGACGAGATCCCGAAGCTCGCGGAGCGCGGGATCCTCGCGTTCAAGATCTTCATGGTCGTCGACACGGGCCGCTCGTACCCGCACATGCCGGGCATCGGCCTGCACGAGCACGGCGCGCTGTACGAGCGGATGCTCGCCGTGAAGCGCACGGGGCTGCCGCTGATGATCCACCCGCACGACCAGTCGCTCATGGACGCGATCGAGAAGGGGTACTGGGCGCGCGGCGAGCGCGATTTCCGCGCGTACGCGAAGGCGTACGCCCACGACGACGGGGTCATCTGGGACACCGCGGTCGGCGTGCTCCTGCGGCTGCAGGAGGCGACCGGCGTACGGCTGCACCTCCTGCACACGCAGACGCGGCGTGTCGTCGAGATGCTGCGCGCGGCGAAGGCGGGCGGGCGCCCGATCTCCGCCGAGGTGAACCCGTGGTGCTTCTGGCTCGACAACGACTGGGCGAACATCGAGCGGCTCGGCTCGTACGCGCTCTCGTACTACGTGCAGCCCCACCACGCGGACGCGGTGTACGCCGCGTTCCGCGAGGGGATCGTCGACATCATGGCGACGGACCACGCGCCGCACCTGCGCGAGGAGAAGCAGCCGGGCTGGACCGACGGCTGGAAGGCGCACACCGGCACCCCGTCGACGCAGTTCTACCTCTCGTTCCTCCTCACGGACGTCGCGAGCGGGAAGCTAACGCTCCAGCGCGTCGCGGACGCGACGGCGAGCCGGCCGGCCAAGCTCTTCGGCCTGTACCCGCGGAAGGGCGCGATCCGCGCGGGCGCCGACGCGGACATCGTGCTCGTGGACCCGAAGGCGCAGCGCACGATCACCGACGCCGACGTGCTGAGCAAGTGCGGCTGGACGCCTTATGCGGGGAAGCAGGTCACGGGAGCACCGGTCCACACGATCCTGCGGGGGAGCGTGATCCTCGACGGCGGGACGGTCAGCGTGCGCGAGGGCTTCGGGAGGCAGGCGGTGAGGGCCGCGTGACCGTCGCGACCTACCGCGTCATCGGCGCGCGCGTGCGCCGGCCGCGGAACCGGTTCCAGCGCTGGTACCAGCGGAACGAGCCGACGGCCCTGCGCCTCGTCGGCGTGCTCGGGTTCTTCATCCTGTGGCAGGTCGCGAGCGAGGCTGGGATCATCGATCGCTTCCTGTTCTCGTCGCCGCGCGACATCCTCGCGGCGGCGGCGCACGAGGTCACCCTCCCGCGCTTCTGGGGCGACGTGCGGGTCAGCGCGACGGAGCTCGGCGTCGGGACGCTGCTCGCGGTCGTGACCGCCGTCCCGCTCGGGATCGCCGTCGGCTGGTACAGGCGCGTCGCGCTCGCGGGGGATCCCTGGCTGAACTTCACGAACGCGCTCCCGCGCGCGGCGCTCGTGCCGCTCGTCGTCCTCTGGGCGGGGCTGGGGATCGAGATGAAGACGATCATCGTCTTCCTCGGTGGCTTCTTCTCGCTCGTTCTTCCGACCGTCGACGGCGTCCGGACGGTGGAGCGTCAGTTCCTCGACGTCGCGCGGTCCTTCGGCGCGCGCGACCGGCTCATTTTCACGTCGATCGTGCTGCCGGGGGTCGTGCCGTTCATCGTGAGCGGCATGCGCGTCCTCGTCGGGCGCGTGCTCGCGGGCGTGATCATCGCGGAGTTCTACGCGCAGACCGAGGGCGTCGGCGTGATGATCGCGAAGGCCGCGAACTCGTTCCAGATGGACCGCGTGCTCTTCGGGGTCCTGACCTTCACGCTGCTCGGCGTGATCGGGTACGAGTTCGTCGGTGTCCTCGACCGGTACTTCCACGGTTGGCGTCCGAGCCTGGACGGCGAGGAGGAGGGGTGAGATGACCGAGTTCGCGCTGAGCGCCAGGGGCGTCCAGATGGAGTACCGCGAGCGGCACAGCACCGAGCGGCTCCTCGCCATCGAGAACATCGATCTCGACGTCGAGGAGGGATCGTTCGTCAGCCTCCTCGGGCCGAGCGGCTGCGGGAAGTCGACCTTCCTGAAGATCGTGAACGGCCTGCTCCTCGCGACGGCGGGGGAGATCAAGATCCGGCGCACGGGGCAGGCGCGCGAGAACGCGATGGTCTTCCAGGACGCCGCGCTGTTCCCCTGGTACTCGGTGCTCGAAAACGTCGCCTACGGCCTCGTGTGCGCCGGCGTCGCGCGGCGCGAGGCGCGGCGGCGCGCCGAGCCGTACATCGAGCTCGTCGGCCTGCGCGGGTTCGGTCACAAGTACCCGTACCAGCTCTCGGGGGGCATGCAGCAACGCGCGAACCTCGCGCGAGCGCTCGCCGTGGACCCGCCGATCCTGCTCATGGACGAGCCGTTCGCGTCGCTCGACGCGCAAACGCGCGAGCTCATGCAGGCGGAGCTCCTCCGGATCTGGAACGCCGCGCGCAAGACGGTCGTCTTCGTGACGCACCAGATCGACGAGGCGGTCTACCTCTCGGACCGCGTCGTCGTCATGGCCGCGCGTCCCGGGCGCATCGTCGCCGACATCCCGATCGACCTCAGGCGGCCGCGCCAGCTCGACGTGAAGCTGACGCCCGAGTTCGCGGCCTACGAGCAGCGCATCTGGTCGCTCATCCAGCAGCCCCGGGCCGCGCCCGACGCGGCGACCGCATGACGCGCCTCTTCCCGCCGTACAGCACGGCCGAGCGCCTGTTCTATGGCGTCATCGGCTTCGTCGCCGTGATCGGCGTGTGGGAGGCCGCCGTGCAGAGCGGCCTCCTCGCGAAGGCGCTCCTGAGCTACCCGTCGCGGATCTGGACGGTCGCGCTGCTCGATTTCGGTTCAGGCGCGATGTGGCCGCACGTGTGGACGAGCTTCGAGGAGTTCGCGTACGGGTTCGTCGTCTCGCTCGTGATCGGGATCCCGCTCGGCCTGCTCATCGGCTGGTTCCCGCGCCTCGACCACCTGCTGAGCGCGCTCCTCGCCGGCCTGAACGCGACCCCCAACGTGGCGCTCATCCCGCTCATCGTCGTCATCGCCGGGCTCGGGCTGCAGTCGAAGGTGATCGTCGTCTTCCTGTCCGCGTTCTTCGCCATCCTCGTGACGACGTACACGGGCGTGCGCTCCGTCGCGCGGCGCCACCTCGAGATCACGCGGAGCTTCGGCGGATCGCGCTGGCTCGCGTTCCGCACCGTCGCCATCCCGAGCACCGTGCCGTTCATGATCAGCGGGACGCGCGTCGGGGCCGGCCGCGCGCTCGTCGGCGTCGTGAGCGCCGAGATCCTCGCGGCGAACACGGGGCTCGGGTTCTACATCAGCCTGTACGGCACGTTCCTCGACACGCCGCGCGTCATGCTCGGGATCCTGCTCTTCGGGGTGATCGGCCTCCTCATCGGCGAGGTGATCCGCCTGCTCGAGCGCCGCTTCGACGCGTGGCGCCCGTCGATCCACTAGATCGTTGCGCCGCCGCCCCCGCCGAAACTCTCTGTGACGCGGCTGGTCCCACCACCCTCCCGACGGCGCACCATTCACCGCCGTCCACTGAACGTGACATGAGCCTACGGTCGGGTGGTCCCCCAGCCCGCGCGGGATCCCTCGGCGGGGCACGGCGGCGGCGCGCGCTAGAGCACTAGTTGAACGCACTTCCCCCGTCGACGAGCAGCGTCTGGCCTGTGATGAACGCCGAGTCGTCCGATTGCAGGAACGCGATCGTCCCGACGAGATCGGCCGGCGTTTCGACGCGCTGTAGCGCGCGGATCTTCACTGGATCGCTCCGCATCGCGATCGCCTCGGGGCTCGGCTCCTCCTCGCTGAGCGTGCTGCCCGGGCAGACGACGTTCACGCGGATCCAGAACCTCCCGAGCTCTTTCGCGAGCGTTCGGCTGAACCCGATGAGCGCGCTCTTCGACGCGACGTAGTGCGCGCGCGTCGGGACGCCGCGGAAGACGGTGCTCGACGCGATGTTCACGATGCTGCCACCGCCGCGCTTGAGGTGGGGGAGCACCGCCTTGCAGCCGTACCACGCGGCCTTCGTGTTCAGGCGGAAGGCCTCGTCCCACTCGGCGTCCGGGATGTCCTCGAACAGGCACCGCGTGATGGGGACGACGTTCAGCATCCCGGCGTTGTTCACGAGCCCGGTGATCCCGCCGAACGCCTCGGCGGTGCGGTCGGCAGCGCGCTGGAACTGCGCGAGGTCGCGGACATCCGTCGTCACCGCGATCGCGCTGCCCCCGCCGGCGCGGATCCCGCGGCACACCTCGTCGTTGCGCCCGCCATCGATGTCGAGGAGCGCGACGTTCGCCCCGTCCGCGGCGAGCCGCTCGCTGTACGCGCGGCCGATCCCGTGCGCCGACCCCGTCACGACCACCGTCTTCCCCGAGAGCCGCATTCCCTATCTCCTCCCGCTCCGCCCGTTCATGGCCTCGCCGCGCAGGTTGCGCCGGATGAGGATCGCCACGCGCCGGTAGTGCGTCGCGAGCTGCGCGACCGCGCGCTCCGCGTCGCCGGCCCGGACCGCCTCGAAGAACGCGTCGTGGTGCGCCGGTGCGTGCTGGAGGGTCGGCCAGCGCAGCGAACGCGCGACCTCCTGCCGGAGCCGTGCGATGAGGCCGACGAGCCGCGGCCGTCCCGTGAGCGAGTACAGGTGTATGTAGAAGCGCTCGCGCCCGGCGAGCTGCGCCTCGCCGGGCGGCGCTTTCGTCATCTCCGAGTACAGCTCCTCGAGCGTGCGCAGGTCGTCATCCGTCATCAGCGGGACCGCGAGCCGGACCGCGTGCCCCTCGAGGAGGATGCGCAGGTCGTAGACCTCCTCGATGTCGTCGGCATCGAGTTGAGTGACGGTGAACCCGCGGTAGGGCGTCGAGCGGACGAGCCCCTCGTACTCGAGCGCGCGCAGCGCCTCGCGCACCGGGATGCGGCTCGTGCCGAAGCGCTCGGCGAGCTTCTCCTGGCGGAGCTTCGATCCGGGCGGCAGCTGGCCGCTGAGGATGGCGTCGCGCATCGACGCGAGGACGATGTCCTGCGCCGTCTGCTTGCCGTCACCGCTCGACGCGTCGCGCCCGCTCACGTCGCGGGATCGTACCGTAGACGCCGTGCTGCGGACCGCACATCCGGCCACCATCACGCTCGAGCGCCATGACGAGATCCGCGACGCCCTGCTCGATCCCGCGCTCTCGCGGACGTTCGACACGCGGTCCTACGAGGACGGCAACATCCGCGAGGGGATCGTGAGCATCTCCCACGGCGCGATGCACCGCGCGCGCCGCCGCGTCGAGAACACGATGTTCCGGGCCGATGTCCTGCGCCTGTACGAGCGCGAGCTCTTCCCGCGCGTCATGAACGAGATCCTCGATGTCCTCATCGACCGCGAAACGGTCGATCTGTTCCCGATCGGCGAGACCCTCAGCGTCGTCCTCGCCGCCCGGCGTGCCGGCATCGACCACGATGGGTCGCTCGAGCAGCTGCGCACGCTCGTGCGGTACGTCGACGCGTTCTCGCAGGGCGCGGCGATCCTCGACGCGAAGGACCCCGAGGCCGTGCGCTCGCTCGTCCGCGACACGTACGGCGAGTTCGAGCGCCGCTTCGTGCGGCCATCCTGGGCGCGCCGCGCTGCCCTCATCGACCGGGCGCATCGCGGCGAGCTCGAGGAGGGCGACCTCCCGCAGGACATCCTCACCGTGCTCCTCCTGCACCGCGACGACCCGGCGCTCCAGCTCGGCGACGACGGCCGGCTCGTGCGCGAGGTCGCGACCTATCTGCAGGGCGGCACGCACACGAGCGCGCAGACGCTCGTGAACGCCCTCGACCTCGTCTTCGCGAGCGCGGACCCCGCGGCGATGCTGGCGCGGATCGCATCGGGTCGGCCCTTCGCGCAGCGCGTGGTCCACGAGACGCTCCGGCTGCGTCCGACGACGCCGAAGATCCGGCGCCGCGCCGAGGTCGACACGACGATCGCGGGCGTCGTGATCCCGCGGGACGCGCTCGTCATCCTCGACGTGGCCGCGGCCAACTGCGACGCGCTGTTCGGCGACCACCCGGACGAGTTCGATCCGGACCGGATCGTCGACCCGAGCGTGCATCGCTGGGGGCTGTCGTTCGGCGGCGGCGCCCACCAGTGCCCCGGACGCGCGGTCGGCGGCGGCTTCGGCCAGCCGAACTCGTTCAGCCTGAACGACGAGCACGTCTTCGGGCTCGTCGCGCTCGAGCTGCAGGCGGTCGCGCGCCGTGGCGTGCGCCCGGATCCGTCGCATCCGGCCGCGCGCGACACACGCACGGAGCGCTTCACGCGCTGGGCGAGCTACTGGGTGCGGTTCGACCGGCGCTAGTGCCGTTCCGTCCACTCCAGGATCGCGCTCACCGTCTCCTCCGGGCACTGCCAGAAGTAGCCGTGCGCGGCTCCAGGGATGATGCGGCGCTCGGCGTTCGGAAGGTGCTCGAGCAGGTACGCCGACTGGTCCCAGTGCGAGCCCGTCCCCATGACCGCGGTGTCGCGGTCGCCGATGAGCACGAGCGCCGGCGCGCGGATCTCGCCGAGTCGCTCCGCGGTCTGGTGCTCCTGGCGCGCGACGACGTGGCGCAGGTACGACTCGAGGTCGGGACGGTGGTCCCAGAAGAGACGGAAGAGACGCTCGACGCGGTCGGAGCGCTGCGCGGCGAACTCGGGCGTGAAGAACGTCGCCGCGATGTGCTCGCGCATGTAGCCCTCGTACCCGTGCTCTATGAGCCCCATCGCGGTATGCACCGGCACGCCGCGCGTCACGGGGCGGTCATCGCGGAACTGGCCGGCACCGGTGGCGGCGAGGATGAGGGAACGCACGCGGTCGGGGCGTTCGAGGACGATGTGCTGCGCAACGCGGCCGCCCATCGAATGTCCGAGGACGTGCGTCGGCCCGAGGCCGAGCGCGTCCATGAGGCCGAGCGCGTCGCGTGCGAAGAGCGGCGTCGAGAGACGCTCCTCCGTGGCGGGCGTCGACCCCGTTCCGCGGTGATCGAACGTGACGACGGTGTGCCGCTCGGCGAGCGGCGCGACGATGTCGTCATCCCAGGTCGCGCCCGGGAAGCCCGTGCCCGCGATAAGAAGGAGTGGTGGACCCGATCCTCGGACCTCGTGCGCCGGGCGGCCGTCGAAATGCATCCGATCCGGCCGGATCGTAGACGATATGCTCGCAGGCACGTACAGTTCGCGTGCCCACGACGCTGCGGCGCCGGGGAGACGGGATAGGTGTAGGAGGGATCCATGGACCGCATGAGGCTGTTCGGCGCGCTCGTCGTGCTGGGTCTCATCGCCGCGGCGTGCGGCGGCACGACGACCACCCCGACCTCGGCGCCCGCGACGCAGGCCGCGGCAACGCAGGCACCCGCGAAGACCGCGCCCGCGGGTGAGCTCCCCAAGCCGGAGATCACGACGCTGCGCATCGGCATCAGCACGCCGAACGAGCCGGTGCAGTTCGCGCAGAAGCTCGCGGACTCGCTGGGCCTCTACCAGAAGTACGGCTTCACGAGCGTGACGGTCACGGGGTTCGAGGGCGACGGCAAGGCGCTCTCGGCGCTCGTCGCGAACCAGCTCGACATGTTCGTCGGCGGCGCGTCGACGACGATCAGCTCGGTCGTGAGCGACACCCCGCTGAAGCTTGTCTCCATGAACAGCACCGTCCTCACCGACGGCCTCTGGTGCACGAGCGCGATCAGGACCCCCGCGGACGTGAAGGGCAAGGCCGTCGCGATCAGCACGTTCGGCGGGACGTCCCACGGCTCCGCGCTCCTGATGCTCCAGGGCATCGGCCTCACGGACAAGGACGCGACGATCCAGCAGGTCGGCAACCAGGGCACCCGGATCGCCGCGCTGCGCGGCGGGTCCGTCGGCTGCGCGGTCGTCGACATGTCGCAGGAGAAGGCGATGAAGGACGCCGGCATGAACCTGCTCATCGACCTCTCGAAGTCGAAGCTGCAGTGGGGTCGCAGTGGGTTCCAGGCGAAGGCCGACTTCCTCGCGAAGAACCCGAACACCGTGCTCGTCGCGGTCGCGGCGACGCTCGAGGCGCAGAACTCGATGTGGACCGACGCGGCGACGGCGGCGAAGCACTTCGCGGCATTCGCGCAGATCAAGGACGACGCCGCAGCCGCGGCGATCAAGGACTTCCACAGCTACGGCTCGCGCTCGATGCGGTTCACCGAGGACGCGTTCAAGGCACCGAAGCAGGTGCTCGCCGTGGCGAACCCGGCGGTCGCGAATGCCGACCTCTCGAAGGCGTACGACCTCAGCGTCCTGAAGAAGCTTGAGGAGATCGGCTTCTACAAGAAGATCGGCGCGCCGACGGAGTAGCGCTCACGTACGGATCGGGATGCCCCCGCGGCTCGGGCTGTGGGGGCATCCCCGCGTCTAGAAGGAGTGATGATGGCTACGCGTTTCGGACTCCTCGTGCCGCACTTCGGCCTCGAGGCGGATCAGGACCTGCTGATCGAAGGCGCGCGGCTCGCCGAGCGCCACGGGTTCGACTCGTTGTGGGTGCGCGACCACCTCGTTTTCCATCCGCACGGGATGGAGGGTACCGACCGCACCTTCATCGAGCCGTTCATCACCCTGACGTACCTCGCCGGCGTCACGGATAAGATCGGGCTCGGCGCCGCGACGATCATCCCGTTCCGCCACCCGATCCTCATGGCGTACAGCGTCGCGTCGATGTCGTGGGTCACCCGGCGCCGGTTCGATCTCGGCATCGGCGCGGGCACGTTCGACCACGAGTTCGAGGTCATCGCCCAGGGCAACGAGGACCGCGTCCAGATGATGAAGGAGCAGGTCCTCATCGCCCGGCGCCTGTGGGCCGGCGAGACCGTCGAGTGGAGCAGCGAGCGGTACACGTTCACGGACGTCGACCTGAAGCCCCAGCCCCTGCACCCGGTCCCGGTCTGGTGGGGCGGCGCGACGCCGGCCGCGGCGCGTCTCGCGGTCGACTTCTGCGAGGGCTGGCTGCCGGGCCGCATCACGTTCGCGACGTACGAGGCCCGCATGAAGAAGATCAAGCAGATGTGCCGCGAGCAGGGAAAGCCGATGATCATGACCGGCGCGGTGCCCATCACGAGCATCGACGACTCGTTCAAGTCCGCCGCCGAGCGCATGAACGTGCCCGGCCTCATCAAGAACGCGAACGCGCAGAAGTTCTGGGTCAAGCCGCCGCCCGGCGAGTTCACGAAGATCGAGGAGCTCGAGGGCTCGATCCTCGCCGGCGACCCCGACGACATCGTGCAGCAAGTTCGTCGCTACCAGGAGCACGGATGCGACCTGCTGATCCTCGACCTCCGGATGCGGTTCCCCGACTACCTGCAGCAGATCGAGATCCTCGCGAAAGAGGTCCTGCCGCGCGTGTCCGAGCCGGCGGCCGCGGGAGCCACGCGGTGACGGTGGGGCGCCACGTCGAGCGCCCGGCCGAGCGTCAGACGTCGCACTACGTCGTCCAGAAGGAGCGGCGCGAGTCGCTGCTCGAGCAGTGGAAGCGGAACCACAAGACGGTCATCAAGCGGAAGGACGTCGTCATGCACGAGGTCCCGAGCCGGCGGATGCGCAGCGGCGTGTACACGGGCTGGCACGGCGGGCGGCCCTCGATCAACCTCGACGCGACGCTCCACGAGCTCCCGGCGCGCACGACGACGACGATCCATCGTCACTCGTGGGACGCGATCGGGTTCGTCGAGTCCGGCTCAGGGTGGACCGAGATCGACGGCCAGCGCATCGACTGGAAGCCGTGGGACACGCTGCACCTGCCGAGCTGGGCGTGGCACCGGCACGGGAACGAGACCGGCAAGCCCGCCGTCTTCCACACCTGGAGCGTCCAGCCGATGCTCGAGCAGTTCGGCGTCGCGCTGCTCGAGGACGGCGGCGACACGCCGGTGGACGAGCTTGCGCTCCGGCCGCGCCAGGTCGAGCCGGTCGACGGCGACGACCCGTATGCACGGCGGACGCAGCGCCTCGCGCATCAGTGGCAGGGCAGCGAGGCCGCGCGGCTCATCACGCGCTGGGAGGACGCGCGCGGCGTCGTGAGTCCGCGCGGCGCGCGGAGCACGTTCCTCGTGGACAAGAGCATCGGCTTCCACACGGCCGGGCTCAGCGCGGTCATGCACGAGCTCGCGCCGGGCCTGTACCAGTCGCGACACCGCCACGGCGGCGAGGCGCTCCTCTATGTCATCTCGGGCACGGGTTACAGCGAGATCGAGGGCGAGCGCCACGACTGGGAGGCCGGGGACCTCATCATCGTCGATCACTGGGTCTGGCACCAGCACTTCAACGCGTCGAAGGAGCGCACCGCCCGCCTCGTGCGCGTGCACAACTTCGACGCGCTGTACGACATGATGCGGATCCTCCTCGACCCGCTGAACCTGTTCGAGGAGCTGCCCGAGCTCGACGCGCCCGACCTCACGGGCGTCGTGTGGCCCGACCACAGCGAGGGCCGACCGAAGCCCTGATGCCCGCGAGCTCCGCGCGGATCCCGCTCGAGGCGTACCTCACGGCAACGTCCGTGTTCCTCGTGATCGCCGCGACGAACATCCTCACGCCTCTGTTGCCGGACATCCGCAACGACTTCGGGGTGAGCATCGCGACGGCCGGCGTGATCGTGGGGTCGTACGGGCTCGCGCGGCTCTTCACGGACCTGCCCGCGGCGTTCGTCATCGACGCCGTCGGGCACCGTCGCGTCACCGTCGGCGCCACGGTGCTCCTCGTGGCGGCGTCGCTCGTCGGGTTGAACGCGTCGTCGGTCGGGATGCTCATCGCCGCACGGATCGGTGCGGGTGTCGCCGTCGCGCTCTTCACGACGGTCGCGCTCTCCACGCTCGGCGCGACCGCGACCGTGGAGAACCGCGGCAAAATCATGAGCTTCTTCCACGTCGCGAACAACACGGGGATCGCCTTCTACCCGATGGTCGGCGGGCTCATCGGCGCCGCGTTCGGATGGCGCGCGACGTTCGGACTGACCGTCGTGCTCGCCCTCGCTGCCGGCGCGATGTTCGTGCCCGTGCTCCTGCGCGTCCATCTGCGAGCCGGCGGGACGGGCCGAGGCGTCGCGTCCGACGAGCGTGTCCTGCACAGCCGCGAGCGCGCCGTCGCGATCGCGGCGACGAACTACGGCGTCGTCGCGAACATGATCAACCGTCACGGATTCCGGAACACGATCATGCCGCTGTACGCGGCGACGGCGCTCGGCCTCGGCGGCGTCTCCATCGCGACGGCCATCGCGCTCATGTCGATCACCGGGCTCCTCGTCGCGACGCCGGGCGGGATGATGGGGGACCGCATCGGCCGGCGCCGCGTGATCATGGCGGGGCTCGCCGCCCTCGCCGCGGGCGACCTCGCGTTCCTGCTGACGCGGGACCTCGTCACGTTCCTCGCGTTCGCGGCGCTCGTCGGCTTCGGCGACTTCTTCTCGAGCTCGCAGACGGCGCTGCTCTCGGAGATCGTCCCGGCGCAGCACCGCACCAAGGTGCTCTCGGGGTACCGGTTCTCGGCCGACCTCGGGGCGTTCGTCGGGCCCGTGCTGCTCGCGGCCGTGATGGATCTCGGGAACGCGCAGGCGTCGATCGTCCTCGCCGCGGCGATCCTTTTCAGCGCGTCGCTCGCCGCGCGCCTCGGCGTCCCGGCGCGGGTGGACGACCGGCCCGCTCCCGCGCCGCAGCCCGTGGTCGTGGAAGGGAGCGCGAAGTGACGCCGGACGACATCGTCGCCACGATCGACCCGCAGGAGGTCGTCGACCTCGCGCTCGCGCTCGGGAACATCGACAGCCCGACCGGGAGCGAGGGACGGGCCGGCCAGTTCGTGTTCGACTGGCTCGCGCAGAACGGCTTCGCGCCGAAGAAGTACGCGCTCGTGGAGGACCGCTTCAGCGTCGCGGCGACACTGCCCGGGAGCGGCGGCGGGTGGAGCCTGCTGTTCAACGCGCACCTCGACACGACGCTCATGCCCGACGCGGTCTGGTCGGCGCGCGACCCGCGCGATCCGCTCTACCACTCGGCGTGGGTCGACGGCGAGCACATTTACGGCGACGGCGTCGTCAACGACAAGGGCCCCATGGCGGCGTTCCTCGTGGCGGCGAAGGCGATCGGGGCCGCGGGCTACCCGCTGAAGGGCGACCTCACCGTGAGCGCCGTGCCCGGCGAGATCTCGCGCGAGCCCGTCGACGAGTGGCAGGGTCCGGGCTACCTCAGCAAGGACCTCGGCGCGCGCTTCATGGCGACGCACGGCGTCGTCGCGGACTTCGTCCTCGTCGCGGAGGGGACGGGCTTCGGGATCGTCGGCATCGAGCCGGGCAAGGCGCACTTCAAGGTCACGGTGCGCACCGACGGACCGCGGTACTACACGCCGTACCTCCCGCGTCCGACGGAGCCGGCACGGTCACCGAACGCGATCGTGCTCGCCAGCGCGGCGATCACCGCGCTCGAGGAGTGGGCGTACGGGTACCAGCAGCGGAACACGTATCGCGGCGAGCACGGGACGATCGTCCCGAAGGCGAGCGTGAACGCGATCCGCTCCGGGTACCCGTTCAACGTGACCAGCGCGCCGCAGATCGCGGCGTTCTACGTCGACACGCGCATCCTTCCCGGCGCGAACCCCATGGACGTCCGCGCCGAGATCCGCGGCGTGCTCGCGCGGCTTAAGATCGAGGCGGACGTCGAGCTGTATCTGTACCGCCCCGGCTTCGAGGCGAAGGGCGCCGAGCGGCTGATCGAGACGATCCGGCGCCAGCACGCGAACACGTTCGCAATGCCACCCGCGATCGTCGCGGACGCGGTGACGAGCATGTGGCGCGACACCAACGCGTTCAACGAGCTCGGGATCCCCGCGATCTCGTACGCGCCGCGCGCCGCGAGCCACGCCGCGACGAAGTCGTTCAAGATCAAGGACCTCACCGATGCCGCGCTCGTCTACGCCCGCATCGCGATGGACCTCTGCACGCAGGAGCGGCCACCGCACGTGCCGCTCGGGGCGCACCCGGACCGCCACATCGTGCGCAGCATCGTGCAGCGGTAGCCCTCGGTCAGACCTCCACGAGGTCGACGAGCTTTCCGGCCGCGGCGATGAGGTCGCGGAGGTCGGCGACATCCGCTGTGAAGATCTCGTCGCCGTCCTCGGCGATCAATACCAGCGCCGCGTCGATCACGTCTGATCGGCCGGCCTGACCGAGGAGAACGCCGGCTCGCCGGCCGAGGTCGTCGTCGATCGGACGAACGCCGATGCCCGGGAGCGCGCGCGCGAGCCTTGCCTGTCGTCCGGTCCCCCCGCGCCAGACCTGGCCGACGATCCCGCCATGCGTGAGAGCAATGCGCCCCGCGGCCCGCTCATCGCGCACGATCGCGAGCAATCTGCGATCGCCCCGCTCGAGAGCGACGAGGGCTCCGGCGTCGAGAACGACGCTCACGCGGCTCCGCGCTTCCGGCGAGCGCCGGGCTTCTCGGCCGGTGCTCCGACCCTGACGGTGCGGGACCGGTAGTAGCGCCGTGCCGATCGGATCTCTTCCTCCGTGATCACGCCGTGCTCCGCCTCGTACTCGCGGAAGAAGTCGTCGAGCGCCTTCAAGCGTCGGTCGTGCTCTGCCTGGCGTGCGAGGGCATCATTCACCCAGGCACTGAGGTTCTTGGCGCGGCCTTCCGCGACCGCTCGCTGCCCGGCCTTCAGCAGGGCGGCCTCGACGGTGGCAGAGAGGCGCTGGCGATTTGTCATACGAACATGCTACTCGGCGCACACTTGCGTCAAGTCGACACGTCGCCCGTCCGGTCGCATGTCGCATGGGCGGGCCATCCGGGTCGCGGCTATCTCGCTATCCGAACGCGACCCGCGACGATCGAGCGAGGAGCAGGAGGCCCGCGCAGATGAGCAGCGCGGCGAGCGCGGAGAGACCGAGCGAGGCGTGGATCCCGATCGCGGCGCCGAGCAGGCCGACGGTCGCGCCACTGCCGATGCGCATCCCGCTCGCGGCCATCGAGTAGAGGCCGACGAAGCGACCGCGCCGGTCCGGCGGCGCCTCGAGCTGCACGATGGTCTGCGATTGCGATCCGTATCCGAGCGCGAGGAATCCGGTCGCGAACAGCGCGAGGAGCGCGACGAGGTAGCTCGCGGTCGCCGCGAACACGAGGATCGCGACGGCCCATGCCACGCCCATGCCGATCGCCTTCGCGACGCTCGGGCGTCGCAGCGGCCGCCACGCCTCGAGGACGAACGCGCCGACGACCGAGCCGGCGGCGCTCGCCGCGAGCAGGACGCTGTAGCCGAACGCGCCCTGCGCCGAGGCGAGCTCCGCGGCGAACGCCGGCATCTGCGCCTGATAGGCGTTGCCGACGAGGAAGCTCGTCGCGCCGGCGAGCACGACCATCGAGAGGACCACCGGGTGCCGCGCCACGGCGGGGAACGTGCGGAGCGCGTCGGCGAGCGTGAGGCTCTGCGCGGTGCGGGCCGCGCCGTGATGCATGTGGCCTGTGTAGGGCGTGATGAACAGCCACGCGATGAGCGGGACGTAGAGCAGGCAGTTCACGAGCAGCCCGAACGCTGGTCCGATGCCGACGAGGAGCGCGCCGCCGACCGCGGGCCCGAACAGGATCCCGAGGTTCCGCGACGTCGCGTTCAGGCGCACCGCGCTCGGGAGGTCATTCGGTCCGACGACGTCGTACAGGAACAGCTGGCTCGACGGCGACCAGAGCGCGCCCGCGGTGCCGTGGACGATGAGGAGGATCGCCGCGTGCCACGCCTGCAGCGTGTCCGTCAGGAACAGGATGGCCCAGGAGAACGACGCGAGGATGAAGAGCGCCTGCCCGGCCTGGGTGATCCGCCGGCAGTCGTACCGGTCCGCGAGCGCGCCGAACGTGACGCCGAAGAGGAGGAAGGGCGCCCAGTGGCTGATCACAGCGAAGCCCGCGAGCGCCGCCGAATGGAACCGCTCGTAGATGAGCCAGTACGTGATGACGTGCTCGACGTTGTCGGCCATCATCGCGACGAGCCCCGTCACGAAGTACGTGCGGAAGTCGCCGTGGCGCAGCGCCGCGAACGCCTCGCGGCGCGGCGCGGTCGCGACGGTCAGCGCCGCTCCCGCTGCTGGATCAGCCGCCATACGCGCTCGGGCGTCGCCGGGAGCTCGTGCGGGAACACGCCGATGAGCCGCCCGATCGCGGACGCGACGCTGCTCCCGATCGTGTTCCCCGCGCCCTCGCCCGCGCCCTTCGCGCCGTAGGGCCCGCTGCCGTCGTGGCGCTCGGCGAGGACGTGCACGAGCTCGTGGGGCACGTCGCTGAAGCGCGGGACGCGGTAGTCGACGACGTTCGGGTTCACGAGCTGCTCGCCCTCGTACACGAGCTCCTCGCGCAGCGCGGCGCCGAGGCCCATCATCGCGGCTCCCGCGTCCTGGCCCTTCACGAGCGCCGGGTTGATCGCGAAGCCGACGTCGCCGATCGTGACGAGCCGTTCCACGTCCACGACGCCCGTCTCGCGGTCGACGCGGAGCGAGACGCCGCTGCACCCGATCTCCCAGAACGGCGGCATCTTCTGGAAGGTCTCGGCCTTCCGGACGGCGGCGTGGCCGACGACCTCGCCGCCGGCCGCCCCGAACCACCGCTCGATCACGGCGCTGTACGAGTGCTCAGCCGCGCCGATCGTCACGCCGCTCGGTGCGTCCGTCACGTCCTCGACCGCGACGCCCCACGCTTGCGCCGCGAGCCGCCGCACCTCGCGGCGCGCGTCGGCGCACGCCTCGAGCACCGAGCGCCCGGTCACCGTCGTCGTGCGGCTCGCGCCCGTCGTGCGCTCGTACGCCCCCGCACCCGTGTCGCCGCCGACGACCCCGACGCGGTCGAGCCGGACGCCGAGCTCCTCCGCGACGATCTGCGCGAGCACCGTGCGCGAGCCCTGCCCGAGCTCGGTCGAGCCCGTGAGGAGCGTGGCCGAGCCGTCGTTGTGGATGCGCACGGCCGCCGTCGACGTCGGGTACGCGCCGGCGTCGGAGGCGGACACGCCGAGGCCGATCGCGCTCGTGCCGCTGCCGGGCCACCCGAGCGCGTCAGCGAGGCAGCGCAGGTCGGCCTTCAGGTCGGCGTCGATCGCGCGCTTCCCCGGGAGGATCTCCTCGCCGGGCTCGACAAGGTTGCGCAGGCGCAGCTCGACCGCGTCGATCCCGAGGCGGAGCGCGGCCTCATCCATCTGGAGCTCGCCGCCGATGTTCCCCTGCGGCGCGCCGAACCCGCGCAGCGAACTGCCGGGGACCGTGTTCGTGAAAACGGACCGGCAGCGCACGCGCAGCGCCTCCATCTTGTACGGGCCGAAGCAGCGGTTCGCCGTCTTCGCGTTCACGATCGGGCTGTTGTCCGTGTACGCGCCGGAGTTCATGACGATGTCGAAGTCGCGCCCGAGGAGACGGCCGTCCGTCGTGAACGCCGAGCGCGCGTGGATGTGCGACGAGTCGGAGCGCGTCGTGAGCATGGCCTCCTCGACGCTGAGGACGACCTTCACCGGGCGGCCGGTGAGGTACGCGGCCATCGCGGCGATGCCCTCGACCTTCGTGTACGACTTCGTGCCATAGCCACCGCCGACGTACGGCGCGCTCACGCGCACGCGCCCGAGGGGGAGGCCGAACATGCGCGCGAGGTCGGCCCGGACCATGAACACGTGCTGGGCGCTCGAGTGCACGACGAGATCGCCCTGGTCGAAGAACGCGAGCGCGTTGTACGGCTCCATCGCGTACCCGTAGAGCATCGGGTAGCGGTACTCGCCCTCCACGATGACGTCGGCCTTCGCGAACGCCGCGACGACGTCGCCCCAGCCGAACTCGGCGATCGCGCACACGTTGCCGACGAGCCCGGCGTCGCCGCTGTCCATGCCCTCGTCACCGACGCGCTCGCCGCGGACCTCGTGGATGACCGGCGCGCCGGGGCCGAGCGCCTCGTCCGCGTCGATGACGACGGGGAGGTCCTCGTAGTCGACCTCGATGAGGTCGGACGCTTCCTCCGCGGCGAGGGGCGTCTCGGCGACGACGATGGCGACGGGTTCGCCGTGGTAGCAGACCTTACCGATCGCGACGATCGGATGGTCGAGGACGATGTGCCCGTAGTAGGGGACGGCCCCGGACGCGAGAAGGTCCTCACCCGTGATCACCT
>Ga0233425_10006525_pt1 | contig 17225 bp, 15 predicted proteins | sample Watercolumn_Towu_2_FD_181712 | JGI IMG/M metagenome (GOLD analysis project Ga0233425, IMG submission 181712) | Freshwater microbial communities from Lake Towuti, South Sulawesi, Indonesia - Watercolumn_Towuti2014_140_MG | ecosystem: Environmental > Aquatic > Freshwater > Lake | place... | reverse complement strand
CAGCTCGATCTCGTGGTCCTCGACCCACACGCGGTGCGCCTCGCGATCGACCTTGAGGCAGCCGAACTCGATGGTCCCGTCGGCGCTCGGCTTCTCGCTCTTCGCCCGGCGCAGGATGGCCTGGATGCGCAGCATCAGCTCGCGCACGCTGAAGGGCTTGACGATGTAGTCATCGACGCCGAGCTCGAACCCGACCACTCGGTCCACCTCTTCGCCGCGAGCCGTGAGCATCACCACCGGGATCGAGCGCGTCGCCGGGTCCTCCTTGAGCGAGCGGCACACGTCGGTTCCTGGTACGTCCGGCAGCATCAGGTCGAGCAGCACCAGATCCGGATGCTCGGCGCGGGCCAGGCGCAACCCCTCGACGCCGCGCTCCGCCGACAGCGCGGCATGCCCCGCCTGCCGCAGGTTGTAGGTCAACACCTGCTGCAGGTCTCGTTCGTCCTCGATGACGAGCACTTTGGCCATCGCGCTTCCGGAGTAGCGTGGATCTGTGACGAACCGGTGACGAAGTCGGGCGAGGTCTAGCAAAGCTTCCTCCTGGCTGCACGCTGTTCGGTCAGACGGGCTGTTTTCGGGGTGCGAGCTCCGGCACGCGCTCGAGCCGCGAGCCGCTGCCTATCCAGAACCGGTGCCCGCGCCAGAGCACACTGCGCCGGAACAGGGCCACCGCCCAGACGAGCGCGATCAGGCCGTCCTTCACCGGGATGGCCAGCAGGTCCAGCGGGCTCGCGCGCCGGCCCGCGAGGGCGTGAAGCTGCGCCCAGTCGGAGGCGATCTTGAGCGCGATGCCGCCGGCTGCGACGCTGGCGACTGCCGGGACCGCCGCGCCGCAGAGCGCGAGCAGCAGCGCCGCAGCCAGGAACGGCACCGGGTTCATCAGCGGCTCGGCGAGGTAGGGCCCCAGCGCGATGCGCCTGCGCATCTGGCTCCAGCGCAGGTGCCGAGCCACGAAGTCCACGACCGGTCGCTCGAAGCTCATGGCGCCGACCACGTGGGGCGAGAGCGCGACTCGGAACCCGTGCTCGTGGAAGCGCCAGCCCAGGAGGTAGTCCTCGGCGAGCACGTCGGCCACACAGGCCCAGCCACCCACCTGCTCGAGATCGCGCCGACGAAACAGCATCGATTTGCCGATCACGCAGGGGTGGCGGGCCAGGATCTCGGCTCCGCAGACCGCCCCGGCTATGAACGTGCCGAGGTGCAGGTTCTCGAGCAGCGCTCCGAAGCTGCGCTCGCCGCGCCCGACGATCAGGCTGGAGACCAGGCCGACGCGCGGGTCGCCGAGCTCGCCCACCAGGCTGCGCAGATAGCCCGCATCCACTCGCACGTTGGAGTCCGACACCAGCCAGAGCTCGTGCCGGGCCGAGCGCGAGAGCGACGCCAGGTTGGTCACCTTGGGGTTGTGCCCGAAGGGCCGAGCGCCCACCACCACGCGGATGGGGACGTCACTGACCTCGCGCTGGAGGCGCCGGGCCACCGGGAGCGCTGCGTCGTCCGCGTCGGCAACTCCGAGCACGAGCTCGAAATCCGGGTAGTCCTGGCGCGCGAGGGAGATCAGGTTCTCGTACAGCCCCTCGTCCAGCCCCGCCAGAGGCTTCAAGACGCTGACCGCAGGAAGGTCGCCCGCACCGGGACGCCGACGGAGCACGGACCGGACGGAGTAGTGCGCGGTCATCACTACCAAGAGCGCGATGCCGCCGAGCGTCAGCGAGACGAGTGCGAGGACGTTCATCGGGTCACCTCGCTCGCAGAGCCTATGCGCCACGAGTGTCGGCCCAGAAACCCGGGGGCGACATGATCGAAAACTCGCGGCGGCGGACCGGCGACGCCCGGGTTTCACTCACGCGACAGGCGGCAGCTCGCGCCGCCGGCTCGACGTCAGGTACCCCCGGGGCACGGTCTCGAGCTCGAGGGCGCGGAGCACCTCGTCCTGGATCTCCAAGCGGCGGCGCGGGCGGATGGGCGCGCCGTCGAACTCGACGACCCACAAGCGCTCGAGGCGGCGCCCGTCGCAGAGCTTGGATTCGGCGCGGACCATCTGGATGCGCAGCAAGAAGAGCGCGGCGGTGATCCGACCGAACAGCCCGCGCCCGCGCTCGCACTCGACCTCGAGCAAAGACAGCACCCCGCTCCCTGACTCGACGAAGCGAACCAACGTGTCTCTCATGGCGCCGAGGATGCGCGCCCGACGTGAGCGACGGGTGACCGAGTCGTAGATTCGGAGTGACGCTATGCCGACAGCGGGGCCTCGACGAAGCGGTAGCCCACGCCACGAACCGTCTCGATGTAGTCACGAGCGTCACCGAGCTTCTCGCGCAGGCGCTTCACGTGGGCGTCGACGGTCCGCGTGCTGATCCGGGCGTCCATGCCCCACACGGTCTCGAGCAGGGTCTCTCGGGACTGCACGCGGTTCTTCCTGTCGAAGAGCGTGAGCAGGAGCTTGAGCTCGAGCGCCGTCAGGTCGATCTCCTCGGCTCGGACCCACACCCGGTGGGCGTCTCGGTCGACGCGGAGCTCGCCGAACTCGATGGCGCGGTTCCCGTTGGCCGGGTAGTCGTGGCGCCGCAGCACCGCGCGCACGCGCAGCACGAGCTCCCTTACACTGAACGGCTTGACGATGTAGTCGTCGGCACCGAGCTCGAAGCCGACCACGCGGTCGATCTCGTCGCTCTTCGCCGTCACCAGGACCACGGGAACGCGCCGGGTCGCGGCCTCGCTCTTGAGCGTGCGGCATACGTCCATGCCGGACGTGTCGGGGAGCATCAGGTCCAGGAGCACGAGGTCCGGTCGGGCCTCGCGGGCCAGGCGGAGCCCCTCGCCACCTCGCGTCGCCTGGAGGACGTCGTAACCCGCCGCGCGCAGGTTGTACTCGAGCACCTCCTGGATGTCGTGTTCGTCTTCGATCACGAGCACGGTCGTCATTCCTCCCAGGGCTACCGAAGCCCTGTTACCAAACGGTGACAGCCAGGTGCCAGGTCCGGCACACGCCCGGGCCGCGCGACCGCCCGCCCGCTGGAATGGCGGAAAACCCAGCCCAGTACCCCGGGCCCGGCCCTCCGTAACCCCCGCTGGCCGGCGACCGCCGGGGAGCGTATCCTCTGAGGAGCTTAGGCGTCGGGCGGCCGGCGCACATCGCATTGGGTTGGCTTCGCACTCGGCGTTGCGATCGGGAGGTGAAGGCGATGGCGTACGGTGGGCTCGAACGGCGGGCGATGCGGCGCGCGGACGTCCCTGCGACCGCGATCTTGGTCCGAGGCGGCGCGGACGCGGGCCGCTTCGACGTGGCGAACCTGTCGGCTGCGGGCGCGCTCTTGATTGGAGACAGCGCGCTGGGGCGCGGCGATCACGCGCTCTTGCGCATCGAGGCGCCAGGGTGCCGTCCCGTCGTCGTGCACGCGCGCATCGTGCGGGGAGGCAACGGCGACGGCGTCAACGCGCTCGCCGTGGAGTTCCGTCACCGCTCGCCGGACACGGAGGACGCCATCCAGGACGTCGTGCTGAGCGCGCTGGAGGAGGACGCGCGCTCGGGCCGGTTCGAAGCTCTCTACGCCGACGCTTGACCACGCGCGGCTAACGCGAGCTTCTCACTTGGCGACGTTCTCCGTGAGCATCGCGATCGCCTTCGCACCCGATTGCTTCGCGACGTCCATGACCTCGACGGCTTGACCGTAGGGGATGTTGTCCGCAGCGTCGAAGAAGATGACGGGCATCGGCTGCGCCGCCAGCATGCGCGGCAGCCGAGTCGGGATTTCGCTCTTCTTGAGCACGGCCTTGTTCACCCGGATCACGCCCTTGGAGTCGATGGTCATGACCAGCGGACCCTCTTCGTCGTCGTTCTTCTCGACGGGCTTGTCCTTGCTGGGCGCTTCCTTCTTCGGAACGTTGAGCCAGAAGCTCTTCTCCATCATCGGGACGATCAGCATGAAGATGATCAGGACCACCAGCGCGATGTCCACCAGTGGAGTCACGTTCATCACCGGAACCGGGCGCTGTTTCTTGCTCTTGCCGCCGCCGGCGGAGATGTTCATGCCCATGGCTCAGCTACCTTCCCGCTTGGGCTGAACCTTGAGCGAGACGCCCTTGAAGCCGAGGTTCTGCAAGAGCGCGAGCGTCTCCCGCACCTTCACGTACGGCACCTTCGCGTCGGTGTTGAGCAAGAGCTGGCGATCGGGGCTCTGCGCGTGGATCGACTTCAATCGATCCGGCAGCTCTGCGGCGCTCGTCTTCTTGCCGTTCAAGAGCAACGTGCCGTTCGCCGCCATGATCAGCTTGATGGGATCGACGTCCTTCGGGACCTTGTCGATCTTCGCCGCCTCCGGCAGCACCGTGTTTTCGCCTTGCGCGAGCGCGGGTGTCACCACCATGAAGATGATCAGCAGCACCAGGACGATGTCGACCAGCGGAGTGACGTTGATGTCCGGTTGCGGTGCCCCAGGGAGCACTCGTTTGTGACGCGGCCGCTTACGCGGGGCGAGGGTCCGAACCCCCGACCAGCCCCCTGCCTCGTCGTCGGTGGCGATCCCCGCGGCGGCCATGTCACGCAGCCTTGCGCTGTACGCTCGCGCTGGGACGACCGTGGTTGTTCTCGATCTCGTCCAGCAGCTCACCGGCGGAGCGCGCCAACGTCATCTCGATGGCGTTGATGCGGGTGGTCAGCCAGTTGAAGGTCAAGACGGCCGGGATGGCCACCATCAGGCCAAATGCGGTCTCGATCAGCGCCTCCGCGATGCCGGCAGAAACCGCGCCCAGGCCACCAGAGCCGGTGGACGCGATGCCCTGGAAAGCGCCGATGATGCCGACCACCGTGCCGAGCAGCCCCACGAACGGAGCCACCGAACCGACCGAAGCCAGGACGGAGAGGCCACGGCGCAGATCCGCGCCGAGCGCTTCGAGGCTGCGCTCGGACTCGCCGCGCGCGAGCTCGACCGGGCTCACGTTGCCTGCTTTCGCGCCCGAGTAGCGTTTCAGGATCGAGCCGAACAGTCTGGCGAGGGCGGACGCCTTGTGCTTGTCGCACAGCGCGATCAGCGGGTCGAGGTCCCACGAGTTGATGAGGGGCCCGGCCGCACCCGCGAACTTCCGGCTCTCGCGCTGGGACTTGCCGAGCACTATCAAGCGCTCGACCGTGACGCCCGCACAGGCGATCGCCATGACCAAAAGCACAGCGGCGATGGACTTGCCGAGCGCTCCCATACTGGCCCAAATGTGGGCGAGATCGAATGCCATTGAGGTCTGCTCCTCTAGTTGGGCGTCAGCTCTTCAAGCGGAACGGGAAGCTCGCCGTCCGCCACATGGGAACCGCTCGGCCTTCGAAGGTCGCCGGCTGATAGCGCCAGCGCTTGACGGCCTCGACCACCGCGCGGGCGAGCCGCGAGTCACCGTTCGTCACGCGCACGTCGCCGATCGTTCCGTCGACCTTGACGAGGAACTGCACGCGAACCGTGCCCTCGACTCCATCCGACTTCGCCTCCGAGGGATAGGCCGGCCGCGGCTGCGCGACGGGCACGGGCTGGGTCGTGTTCTCGCGTTCGGAGACGAAGACGTACGCGGGCGGTGCGACTTCCTTCTTCTTCACGACGACGGGCTTCTTCGGCTGTACGGGAGCGGCGCCGCCGCCCTCGCCGTCGAACGCTTCGTCGAGGTCGCCGTCGTAGGGAGTCTTGGCGTTGGGGTCCGCTTCGCTGGGCGCCCCGCCGGGGATGTCCGTGGGCGTGGACATCGACATCTTCCGGTTCTTGGAGGGTGTCTTCTTGGTGACGGGCTTCGGCGGCTCGGGCTGGAGCTCCGGCTCCGGCGCGTCGACGGTCGGCGGCGCTTCGACCATCGACACGTCGAGGGTCTCCTCCACCTCGAAGACCTGGCCGTGAGCCGTGAGCGTGACGAAGGACAGGGCGGCGGTCACGCCGACCGCTCCGACCGCGTAGCCGATCGTCAATCGCTTGCGACGCGCCTTGTCGGACGGGTCGCCATTGGTGGTCCAGGCGTCGAGCTGCATGGCGCCGAGAACCTCGCACCGTTCCGTGACGGACAGGTGCCAGCCGCGCAAAAAGGCCGTGACTCTCCGGGGCGCGTCGGCGCGACGCCGCACGAAGAAAATGCCCCCGCCCGCTCGGGGGCGGACGGGGGCGGGCTGGTTGGGTTGGCGATTGTCAGAGCCTCACTTGGAGGCCCAGTCGATCCAGGCGCCGGTCAGCCAATTGCCGTCCTTGAACGCGCCCTTGCCCGAGCCGGTGACGGCTGCGGTCGGTCCCGACGCGGCGTTGCAGTCCGTGGCCGTGAAGCCAGGGCTCGTGGTGCCGTTTCCGGCGCCGGCGTTGAACCAGGCGGTCTCGTCGAAGCCGTTGTCGTTGTTGGTCTCGCTGGCGTTCGCGATGTTGTTCTTGAGCTGGCCGAAGAACGTGCTGTTGGTCATCGTGTAGGCCGGGGCCGCCAGCGTGCCGACGTCGTCGCGCATGTCGAAGCCGTGGTCGAAGCCGGTCACCACGATGTCCTCGAGCACGCCCTTCGAGCCGCGACGAAGCACCATGCCGTAGGTCGTGACGCCCACGTCCGCGCCGAAGCCACACAGCGTGACCTTCTTGGCCGTCGGCTTGTTGTTGGGCGTGGAGGTGAAGTTGGTGGGGTGGCCGTCCCACTCGAAGCCGTTGGGGTTGGCGGACGGGTTGGCGAGCTTGCGGCCGAACATGTGGGTCATCGTGCCTCGGTAGCCCTTGTCGGTGTCGAAGATGTCGTCCCCGTCACTGTTGCAGATCAAGTGATCCACGTTGACCGTGCCGCCGAACCACTCGAAGCAGTCGTCGAGCGTGTTGCTCACCATGATGTGGTTGATGGTCGTGCCGCTGCCGACGCCGCCGAACGTGAGCCCGTTGACCTCGTTGTCGGTGGCCAGCTGGTAGCCGCCGTATTCGATGCGCACGTAGCTCATCGTGCCGCTGTTGTCGGCGTCGTCGGTGCCGCCGAAGTGGTTGTCCGGCACATCGGGCAAGCCTTCGATCAAGGGCGTGCCGTCGTTGGTCGTCGCCTTGCCGAGCAGGATCACACCACCCCAGTCACCAGGCGCTCGGCTCCCGACCGGCTGGGGGCTGGTGAAGAGGATCGGCGCTTTTTCCGTGCCCGCGGCGTTGATCTTGGCGCCGCGGGTGATGATGAGCACGCCGATCGGCGTCTTCGTCCCCTCGATGCGCGTGCACGGCTCGATGGTCAGCGTCGCCCCCGACATCACGTGCACCGCGTCCGAGAGCGTCCAGACCTTGTCGGCGGTGAGCGTGGTGTTGGCGGAGATCGTGAGGGGGATCTTCTCCTTGGTCTTGCCGGTGCCGCTCAGGTCGCAGGCCGGCGCGCCGCCCGTGCCTCCCGCTCCGCCCGTCGAGCCTCCCGAGCCCGCAGTTCCGCCGCCGCTGCCCGCGGTGCCGCCGCCGCTGCCCGCGGTGCCGCCGCCGCTGCCCGCGGTGCCGCCGCCGCTGCCGCCGCTGCCGCCGGCGCCCCCGGAGCCGCCACCGGTACCGCCACCCCCCGAGCTGGGGTTGTTCTTGCCTCCACCGTCGTCGTCCGAGCCGCAGGCCATGACCAAGAGCGAGAGCGCGACGGCGGCGCCTGAAATCTTCGAGCGGAAAATCAACATGAGTGGTCTCCTTGAAAGCGACCGCACTCTGCGCCCTTCAGATTGCCACCACGTGCCACCTTCGTGACACTTGGGTGATCGCAGGCCCGGGCGTCACGCTGCGTTCTCGTTCTCGTCGAGAACACGACACGCAGCGAAGCGAGCCCGCCGAGGGCGGCGGGGGGAGCGGTCGCGCGAGCGAGCCGCGAGGGGCAAGGTTCCCCCTAGTACGTGTAGCTTCCGCTCAGCGAATACACGGCGCCGGTGGTGTATCGGCCCACGACCGTGGCGTCGGAGTCTTCCTTGCCCTGCGTGACGAGGAAGGGTGAGTTCAGGATGTTCGCCGCCGTCGCGCGCACCGAGACGTGCTTGCCGAATTCCTGCGCCACGGTGAGGTCGACCAGATGCCGAGGGTGTTCGTAGGCGTCGTCCAGACCTTCCGTCCCAACCGCCACGATGCGCTTGCCCACCACGTTGTAGAGCACGCGAAATGAGGTCTTGGTGGGCCCGTCGTAGTCCAGGGCCAAGTTCAGCGAATAGGGAGCCTGGTTCATCATCGGACGCGAGGCGTGGGTCACCTTGTCCAAGGCGTCCCCGGTGAGCTCGATGCGAGACACGGAAGCGGTCAAGTTCCCGATGAAAGTGAAGTGCTTCAGCGGGTCCGCGAGCGGCTCGAGGGACTTCCTGAGCTCGAGCTCGACGCCGCCGAGATTCGCGCCTTTGGCGTTCTGGTAGGTGTTCACGCCGGCGTCCCCGGACGCGATCACCACCGCTTCGATGGGGTCTTCGAAGTGCTTGTAGAAGACCGTCAGCGCCAGCACTTCCTTCAGCGTGGGGAAGTACTCGAAGCGCAAGTCCGCGTTGGTGATGTGGGTGAGCGTCAGGTCGGGGTTGCCCACCTCCGGGCGGCCTCCCAGGACGTTGACGTAGGCGAAGGGAGCGAGCTCACGCAGCTGAGGGCGCGCCAGCGTCCTGGTCAGAGAGGCTCTCAACTTCGACTGCTTGGTCACGTCGAAGACCAGGCCGAAGGACGGAAGCAGATCCGTGCTTTCGACGCTCGCGCCCTTGATGGCCACTCCGGTGTCGAACTGATCGTCGGCATCGAGTGTCTGTCGCGTGACCTCGAGTCGCTGGCCCAGAATCGCCCGCATCCAGCGCGTGATCGCCACGTCCGTCATCGCGTAGGCAGCGTACACGTTCAGATCGGCGTCGTAGGCGTCCTGCGGTTGGGTCGATTCCTCCAACCCGAGGCTCTGGCCGATGTTGGTGCCGAAGAACATCGAGTCGGCGCAGGCATCGAAGTCCTGCGAGGGGCACTGATAGCGATCGTACTGGGCGATGGGCAGCAGGCGCTTGAAGGCGAAGTTCCGGGAAGTGAACTCGCGCGTCCTCTTGTTCACGAAGCCACCGAGCTTCAGCTTCGACTCTTCACCCACCGGTTGCGTCCAGCCGAGCTGGCCGCCGAGGACTCGCTCGGACTGCTCGGCCCAGAAATGGCGCCCGCTCGACGGGTCCTCCACGAAGTTCCATGACGTGGCGCCGTCGCTGCGTTGCCAGGAGATCCCGCGCGTGTCCGGTTGATCGCGTGAGGCCTTGGAGAACCAGGCTGCCCAGTCGAGCCGGGCCGAATCCAGCTCGGGAAAGACGTGCTCTCCGACCAGCTGGACGAAGTTCATGCTGCGCTCCACCCACTCGAGGCGAGTGTCGTGAATCGATGCATTGCGCCCCCGGTTGAACCCGTCGATGACACGCACCGAGTCTTCACCCGCCTGGCTGTGCAGCCCGACCAGCGAGAGCCGGTGGTTCTTGTCGAAGTCGTAGCTGACGCTGCCGAAAGCGCCCCAGGTGACGGTGTCCTTGGCCGCCTCGAACCTGTACGTACGCTCGCGATAAGGCGCGGTGCCCGAGCCGAAGTTGTACTGGTAGTCGATGTTGTCGGTTCGGATCTCGTACTTCCGCCCGTAGGAGAGCGCTGCGATGACGCCGAGCTTACGTTCCTTGCCGAGCTCGAATCCGTCACCCGCGACCACGTTCAAGCCGTGATCGGGCGGTGTGAAGCTCCGCCTGGAGCTCAGGTAGGAGTTGATCGATTGGCCACGCGAGGTGAGCTCGGCTGGCGTGACCGGCGTGCCGTCCGGCCTCGGAGTGTTGGGCGACAGCTTGTAGCGCGGGAAATCGCTCGGCAGCGCGCGCGTGCCGTCGTCGTAGCCCAGCCAGTCCGTGCTGCCGCCGCGGTAGTCCAGGCGGTCTCGGAACGTGCTCTGCGTGTTGAAGCCGCCGCTCGCGGACGCTTGAAACAGGAACTTCTGGGGGATGCGCCGCGTCTCGATGCGTACCGAGCCCCCCGCGAAGTCACCCGGCGAGTCCGGTGTGAAGGTCTTCACGATGGTGAGGCTCTCGAGCGCCAGCGTCGGAAACAAGTCCAGCGGCACGGCGGCGCGATCGGGCTCCGGGCTCGGGAGCGGGGCGCCGTTCAAGAGGGCGTTCGTGTAGCGTTCGCCCAGGCCGCGCACGTACACGAAGCGGTTGCCGACCAGGGTCACACCCACCACGCGCTGCGCTGCCGCAGCGGCGTTTCTGTCCGGGGATTTGCTCATCTCGGCTCGGCCGACGGCGTCCCCCATGGACGCGGAACGCTTTCTCTCCAGCGCCAGCGCATCCACCGAAGCCGTGTCCGGCGCCGCTTCGATCACGAACTCGTCGCCCGAAGTTTCCGATTCGGGCTCGAGGCCGACATCGAGCTTGCGAGTCCCCTGGGCGAACACGTAGACGTTCTGAGCCCGGATGGGTTGGTACCCCGGCGTGTAGATGCGAAGCGCGTAGCGTCCGGGCCGGAGCGCGATGCGGAACTGCCCCTTGCCGTCGGTGGTGACGCGTATTTCCGTGCCCACCACGTCGACGGAGGCGCCGGCCAGCGGCTGCGCCGTTTGTTTGTCGAGAACCTGGCCCTGAACCGCTCCCTCGCCTTTGGCGGGCTCTTCTTCCTCCGGGTACGCCGCTTCCTCGGTCGGCTCTTGGGCGCGCGCGGGAAGGGAGAAGCAAACCAGGAGCAGAGCGAGAGCGAAGGGCGAGCGACGGATCATCTTCACCGGGGCCGTGAGGCGCGGCGAAGACTGCGAGACTCCGGTGACAATTCCCTACCCAGAATCGTGACGTTCCTGCGAACTCAGCCGGACGGGCGGGTCAGAGCTTCTGGTTCTTCGCAGCCGGTGTCGCCTTGCATTTGGCGAAGGCCCCGCTGCCGTCCGGATCACGGCACCAGGATTCGCCTGCCGCGTGGGCGGTGGCCGGGATCTCGCCCTGTGCGTGGACATCCGTGCCCTTCAGCAGGAACACTTGGTCGCCGGCGGATCCACTGATGCCGAAGCCGACGTGGAAGCAGGTCGAAGCCCCGAGGCAATCGGTCTGAGGCGTCGCCGGAGCCCCGGCCTTGTTGGCCACGATCAGCAGGTAGGCTCCCGGCGCGATGCTGGTCCCTCCGGGGAACGTCAGCGCCTCGGTCGTCTTCGGGCAGCCGGTGCCAGGGTCGAAGTCCGCGAGCACCATGCCACCGAGGTCCACGGCCGCGCTTCCGGTGTTGTAGAGCTCGACCCAGTCGTCGCCGGTCGAGGAGAGCTCGTTCACCACGAGGGTCGAGCTCGTGGCCTGGGTCAGGCCGCAGGCGTTCGCGCCGCCGGCGCCTGCGCCTCCTGCAGAGCCGCCTGCTCCGGCCGAACCTCCGCCGCCGGCGCTCGTCCCGCCGCTGCCGGAGCTGCCTCCACCGCCCGTCGCGGCGCTCCCACCGCCTCCGGACGACGTGCCGCCGCCACCCGGAGTGTCTTCGGTGCTCTCCGAGCAGCCGACCAGGGCGAGAGCAAACAGGGCGAGCTTCACTAGCGATGACATCATGACCTCCGAGATTGGCGTCAGAAGGCGACGCGACTGACCAGGCGACCTTCCCAGTAGCGACTGCCCGGGATGGCATCCGCCGCGGTGCTCGACGGGAGCGAGCGAGTGGCGGCGAGGAAGACTTGGAGCGGCGCGGCGACTCGGTAGCCCACCGCGGCGTCCACCACAGTCAGTGTGTCGTCGCTGGCCCGTGTGTCGCGCAGGAAGTGAGAGCCGCGAAGCCCGAGCAGCACGTCCTCGACTGGCTCGGCGCGTACGAAGGCGTCGAGCATCAGCGCCCGCTGCGCGCCGTCGTCGGCGAGGCCCCAGGCCCAGGTGGCGGCGGCGCCGCCGCGCAGGCGCTTGCCCTGCCAAAGCAGCGCTCCGCTCAGGCGATCGGCCCGCGCGCGCCCGGTGCCGGTCGAACCGAGCTCGTAGCCCGCGAACAGCGCCAGCGGCTTCAGCAGCCCTTTGGGAATCGGGTGGACGGACAGAGCGAGCTCGGCGTTCTTGCCGCGGTTCAGCTCGCGGTTCGCGTAGCCCTCGCCGTTGTACGCTCCGACCCCGACGAAGCCGTAGCCCTGCGGCAGCGTGGCGCGCACGTTGGCGCCGAGGTCCGCCGGCGCGAGGAAGCCGTGGACCTCCTCCGGTGCGGGAGCCACGGCTCGCAGCATCCACGTGCCCTCGATCTCCGGCAGCGCGAGCTTCGGGACCAGTCCCGCGCTCGCTTCGACCCACTTGAACGAGTAGGCAGCGAAGGCCTCGCGCGCGCGGAACACGATGCTGTTGCCGGCGACGCCGATCAGGGCACCCTCGGCGGCGGAGCGCACGCCCTCGACGACCACGCGGCCACGCGCGTCCTCGGCCTTGGCGTCGAGCGCGACGTGGACCCGGGGAACGTCGAATTCGTGGTACCAGCTCGCTGGTCCGGAAGGGTGCTCGGTGCGCCGGTAGGCGTACTGCGCGAACACCTCCAGGCCGGGGCGCACCTCCAGCGCGAGTGCCGTCGTACCCGCCGCCGTCGGGGGCGCCGCGCGGCCCTCGAAGCCGTCGTCCTCCTGAGCGTGGGCGGGGTGCGCGAAGCACGCGACCGCGCAGGCGACTGCCCCAAACGTGCGCTTCACGGCGGCGCTCCGATCAAGGCCGCCAGATCCGGCGGTGGGGCATCGCCTTCGGCCGCGACCACGCCCAGGTTGGGGCCCAGGTGTTCGAGCGCCGAGCCGAACAGCGCGTGGTCGGCTCGCACCTGCCGCGCGTAGCGCACCGCGACTTCCGCCTGCTCGGCGACGAATCCGCTCGTGTCGCCCGAGATGCGCCCCCAGAGCGCACCCGCCGAGCCGCCCGAAGCGTGAATGCGCGCCTGGATCTCGCCCAGGCGCCGCGCGGCCGCGGTCAGCGCACTCGCGCTGCCGAGCAGGCCCACGAGACGCGCCACGCGGAGCGTCTTCTGTCCCTCGGTCTCCCACTTGATCTGGCACGGAAGGCCCAGAAGCTCCGACACGCCCCAGAGTGGAGCGGCGTCGGGCCGCGCCCAGGCCGCCCGCGACGTAGCCAGGATGCGCGCCCCGACGTCGTCGTAGTACTCGCCGGGCGGATACCAGCCGCCGAGCCCCGAGTCGCCGAGCTCGCGCAACTCGAGCACCAAGTCGTCCTCGGGTGCGTCGCTCGGCCCGCGAACCAGGATGAAGATCCGCACTCTGGCCCAGCTCGCGACGCCCTTGCCGAAGACGCGAGCGGCGTCGAGAACCTGGAAGTCTTCCGCGGGAGGCGGCGCGAGCAGGGTCGCGCGGTAGCGAGCCAGCGTGGCCGGCAGCGCGGCCAGCACGTTGGGCGGAAGATCCGCCAGGGTCTGGCTCGGGTCGCTCGGGTCTGGCGCGCCGCGGAGCAGCCGGCGGCGTCCTCCCTCGAGGAGCGTGAGCTCGGCCAGCTCCTCGCGAGCCGCCAGGTCGCCTTCGGAGCGGCTCAGCGCATCGGTCAGGATGCCGCTGTCACCGCCGCTGGTGACGCGCACGGGAGCGGCACCTTGGGCGAGCGCACTCAGTGCGTTCACGTAGCCGTCAGCGACGGCAGCGGCGATCCCGCGCTCTTCCGCCACCGTGGCGTCGTGCGCTGCGGGCGCGCTCGGGTTCGACGCGTGGGCAGCCAGCACCATGCCCACCGCCAGGCGGCGCACGTCCCACAGGTAGGGCAGACGATCCGCGGAGTCGAAGTCGTTGGGCTCGAGGGCGAGCTCGCCGTCGGCTCCGACGAGGACGCCGTAGTTCTCGAAATGGGGATCGCCAGTGCCGAGCACCAGCGGGTGCTCGAGCTCGAAGCGCGAGACGGCGAGCCCCAGGTGATTGGCGCGGAAGTCGCTGCGAAACACCGCCAGACTGCCGCGGTGGTAGGCGTGGAGTGAGCCGGCCATCCGTGAGTACTTGCCCGCGGTGAGCTGCGGACGCGCCCGGATCTGCGCCTCGTCCGCCCGCGCGAGGACGCTGGCGATCTCGCCTTCTCGGGCGACGTCGGCGCTCTCGCTGCACGCCGGGAGCGCGAGGCTGGCGAGCAGACACGTCGTCAGGCGTCGCATCGAGGCCGCGGGTACCAAGGCGTGACGTGTCCTTCAACGCGAACCCGAACGCGATCAGCAATTGTCACACTCGCGTCGCAATGGCGTCATCAACCGGCTTCGCGGCTCAGCGGCGGCGGGAAGTCCGAGCGCGCCAGCGGCAAGCGGCGCACGCTGGAGCCGAGCGGCTCCGCGCCAGGCCGGCCCAACAGGAAGCCCTGCCCGTACTGCACGCCCAGCTTCATCAGCTCGGCGAGATCGTCGCGCTCTTCGATGCCTTCGGCGACCACGCAGAGGTTCGTGCGAGTGGCGAACGAGAGCAGCGAGTCCACCAGCGCGAGCCGCATGGGGTCCCGGGAAACGCCGCTGCAGAGCTCGCGGTCCAGCTTGATGATGCGCGGCCTGAGCTGCACCAACACGTGCAGCGACGAGTGCCCCACGCCCAAGTCGTCGAGGGCGATGCCGTAACCTTGGGCGGAGTAGTGGCCGAGCAACTGGGACAGTCGCCGCGCGTGGAGGGCCGGGTCGCGCTCGGTGATCTCGAACACGAAGCGGGAGCGCTGGAGGCGGTACTTCTCGAGCAGCCGACTCGTGGTCCCAGGGCGGAAGCGAGGGTCGTCCAGGATGCGGGTGTCTACGTTGAGGAAGAACAGGCCGGGCGCGCGCGAGCGGGCGATGGCCGCGATGGCGATGCTGCGCCAGCGGTGCTCCACGTCCATCAGCCGGCCTTGGTCGACGGCGAGGTCGAGCAGGGCGGCGGGGCCCAGCGCGGGGTCACTTCCGGGTGTCGGGTGGACCCGCCCGAGCACCTCGTGCGCGAAGACGGTGCCCGATTGCAGGTGGATGATCGGTTGAAATGCGACGGTCAGTGCCTCGCTCCTGAGTAGCTCGTCGATCATGGTGGGCCCAGGATCGCCTCCAGCTGCGAACTCCCGGCGACCATGCTGCAACCTTCTGGCAACGGCTGAGGCGTCATCCGTTCGTCATCTCCACGTCCCACGCTTGTTGCCGGCAGCGGATAGTGTGCCGGCCGTGACCAGGATCGGGCTCGCTTTCGGCGCGTTTGGCGCTCTGCTTTGCGTCGGCGGCGCGGCCGCGGCGGACATTCGCGTCTGGGAAGAGCACCCCGAGAGCGTCTGGAAGAATCGGAACCTGGACATCACGGGCTACCTGCAGCCAGGGTACATCCAGCGCCAGGACGATCCCGACGGACAGAACCCGCACGAGGACGACAACTTCTGGCTCCAGCGCGCGCGCTTCGGGCTCCGCTCGCGCGTGCATCGCTTCGTCTGGGTGCGCATGGAGTACGACGCGACCGTGTCCCAGCTCGAGGACGGTTACCTCGAGGCGCGCTTCCTCGAGCAGCTGAACCTGCGCTTCGGGCAGTTTCAGATCCCGTTCCTGAAGACCTTCATGTTCAGCGAAGTGAACCTCGCTTTCAACGACCGCGCCGTCTACACGCCGCTCCAGCAGGATCGTGAGACCCTGCGCTACCTTCGCCCGCGCGATCTCGGCTTCATGCTGAGCGGCCGCGTCGGAGACGTGACACCCAAGGCGACGACGCCGGTGCTCGAATATTGGGCCGGGATGTTCCTGGGCCAAGGCCAAGGTGCGACCAACAACATCGACGACGCCTATCTGTACTCGGCGCGGATCCAGCTCCACACGCTCGGTGTCCCGGACGGTGTCGAGGCCGAGAGCGACCTGGCACGCAACGAGTCGCCGCGCGTCGGCATCGCGGCTGGCGTGTACTCCAACTGCGACGATCGCGGGCAGTGGAACCGCGGCTGGACCGCCGACGCCGAGCTCCGCTGGCAGGGCGTCTACGTCAGCGGGAGCTTCGTCTGGTTCAAGAACGGCGCCGCTTCGGGCCTGGGCGAGACGCTGGGCTACGGAGCCGACACCGCGTGCGGGCGCGGCCCCGCCGCCGGGGGGCCGCCGGACCACATCGCGAGCGGGATGAGCGCGCAGGCGCAGTACGTGCTGCCGAAGTTCGTGCCGGAGCAAAAGCACAGCTTCGAGCTCCTGGCGCGCTTCGACCAGGTGAACCCTCAGTCACCGTGCAACGCGGTGACCGGAAAGTGCAAGTTCCTGGGAGGCGGGCCCAGCACGCCCGGGTACTTGATCCCAGCGTCCTACGAGGATGCCGACAACCCGCCCACGCGCTACCGCATCACCGCCGGCCTGAACTGGTTCCCCGACGATCGGCAGACGCTTCGACTCTCGCTGAACTATCAGATCAACCGTGAGGCCGAGGACGTCCAGAACGCCAACGGCACCTTCACGGGGATCAAGAACGACGTCATCTGGTTTCAGGCCACCGCCGGCCTCTGATCGAGGAAACGAACATGAAGACAGCTGTCTCCCCTGCGCTCGTGCTTGCGGCCAGCGCCATGCTCCTCGCGTGTAGCGAGGACACCGGCAAGAAGTCGGGCGCTGGACCGGGTAGCGACAAGTTCCCGTACACACCCGAGGGCTGTGGGTACACCGTGGCGCCGCCCGAGATCGAAGACGTGGCCATGAGCTCGGACGCGAAGGGCTCGGCGCCCGCGCCCAAGCACGTGCACGTGAGCTGGGCCGGCGCTCCGGAGTCCACCTTCGCAGTGAACTGGGCGACCGACCTCGACACCAAGGTCACTCAGGTGCTGTACGGGAGCGACAAGGCCGAGGTCGAGGCCGCGGACGCTGCAGGCGGCGGCGTGCAGCGCCAGCTCGGTCACACCATGCAGATCGGGAGCCCGCTGTTCCAGGATCAGAAGCTGCGCGTGCACGAGGCCCACGTGTGTGGCCTCACGGCCGACACCACCTACTACTACAAGGTCGGCGGACCCGGCGCCTGGAGCCGGGTCTTCGACGTCGCCACGGCGCCGCAGCCTGGCTCGAGCGGGAAGCTCAAGTTCGCCGTCACCGGTGACTCCCGCAGCGGTCCGGAGATCTTCGCGCAGATCCAAGAGAAGGTCGCCGCCGAGGGCGTCGATTTCCAGATCTTCTCGGGCGACTTCATCGACAACACCACGAACCAGACCCATTGGGAGGCCTTGTTCGAGGGCAAGAGCGGCAGCTACTCCACGGAGGACATGCTGGCCACGCGTCAGCTGATGCCGGTGAACGGCAATCACGACAACCTCTCCGCGTACTACGTCGGTCAGTTCGCGCTGCCGCAGGAGATTTCCTCGGGCGAGGGCGCGCAGGGTGAGCAGTGGTACTCGT
>Ga0233425_10006524_pt1 | contig 17225 bp, 15 predicted proteins | sample Watercolumn_Towu_2_FD_181712 | JGI IMG/M metagenome (GOLD analysis project Ga0233425, IMG submission 181712) | Freshwater microbial communities from Lake Towuti, South Sulawesi, Indonesia - Watercolumn_Towuti2014_140_MG | ecosystem: Environmental > Aquatic > Freshwater > Lake | place... | reverse complement strand
AGGGAAGCGGTTTGAACAGATCCATGAGGAGGACGCAGCAATCATTGAGCGATCCGTACCGGCAGCAGAAATTCCGGCCCCCATCATTGCAGCTGAAGATTCGCAGGCTTACAGGTCATCAGATACTGCTTCGAGTGTTCAGCTCTGCCTGAATGAGGAGATACTCTATGAAGGCATCAGTCTTCATGTTCAGACAGAGGACCTCGGAATCGAGAAGGCAAAGGTGATGACAATAGTTTTCAGGGGAGGCCACATCCTCTTTTCGAAGGCTGCAGATTACAGCGAATTTGCTGATAAGGAACACCTTGAGAGGTCAGTGGCAGACCGTGTGAGATGGCAGCATAAGGCGATTCTTGCCGGAATCATGGCCGGGAAACTCAGGGACAGGCTGCTGAAGGACGAGGTGTCCTGATGGCTTCTGCAAGTATCGCGCTCCTCGTCCCTGACAGATCATTCAGCCTTAAGATCTCCGGCATGCTTGCTGATGCAGGATTTGAGATCAATGACGTGTATGCTGATAGTGCAGCTCATCAGGACCTGTCCTATCTGGGTAATTATGATCTTGTTATATTGGGTATTGACGGGTCAGAAGAGGCCCGGGCGGATATCTTTGATATTCTCCTGTCTGTAAGAGGTTTTGTTATCGCAGGCAGCGGAAATGGCATACAGCCGATCTTTTCAGGCCCGATGAGACATATAACACCTGACATGAGCCCTGAGGACATTGTCTTCAGGATAAATGATGCCCTATTCCAGTATAAGAACATAAGAAAGTCTCCGAGAATAGGCCTTAGACTTGAGATTGAGTATCTTTACGGAGGGACAGTCTTTCAGAGCAGCATACTTAATCTGAGCAGTCAGGGGGCCTTTATCAGCACGCTGAATCCTCCTCCCGTGAATTCTCTGCTGTCTGTCAGATTCCGCCTTCCCGGCAGCAGAGATATATATGCAGAATGCAGGGTCCTTTACAGTATTGGTTATGATCTCGACCGTGGTATAATCTCTCATCCCGCCTCCTCCGGCAGAAAGATCACAGCAGTTCCGGGAATGGGAGTCTTTTTTGAAAAGATATCTGATAAAGTTATCAGAGAGATAGAGCTGTTCATTGATGGAAGGGTTTATTGATCCATGAAAGTAAAAGTGCCAGACAACATGCCTGTGAAGGTTGCATTCAGACAGCCCGGCATAGATAAGCTCAGTGATGCCGTGAAGGTGCTGCAGATAGACGAGACAGACATGGACATCGAGGTGCAGAACGCAGAGACGCACTTTCAGGTCGGCAGCTGCATAGAAAGGGTTGTGCTGACCTTTCCTGGTATCGGCACTTGCGGAGCAGAGTGTCTTGTAAAGGCCGTGAGCGGCAGCCGATGCAATATGGAGTTCGAGAAGCTGGAGCCCGGAAGACCGCTGCAGGAATACATAAAGAAAATAGAGACGCTCGAAAAGGTGAGCCATCAGACATACAAGCCTGCCGAAGACATGAGCAAGGTAATGTTCAGCAAGTTCATGGACGATCAGAAGAAGCCGAAGGGTCCAGCCAGAAAGAAGGTCCTTATTGTTGACGATGCCATGGCCGTGCATGAGCGGTTCAGGTCCGCTTTCACTGATAACGGTCTTGAGGTTCTACAGGCAGTCGACGGTATGGAAGGCATCAAACTGGCGCTGGAGGCGCATCCTGATATCATCCTCATGGATGTCAACATGCCTAAAATGTCAGGAATCGAGGCCACGCGTGTGATAAGGGCGAACCCGAGGACCTCAGGGATCCCGATATGCATGTTCACTACCGAGGGTGAGCAGGGCCTTATCGTAGAGGCTATCAAGATGGGGATAAAAGACTACATAATAAAGACAGATGATGCAGATAAGGTCATATCAAGGGTGAGAAAAATAATTGGTGAGTGACCTGTTTATGGCAAAAAGATCGAAAAGCAGCCACCGCCGCCGATATTGCAGTTGCTGGTCCTGATGTAACCTTCTTTTCCCCTGTTGTTGTGCATCTCTGCCACGATCGATGCGAAATAAAGTCCAAGTCCGGTGCTGCCTGTAGAAAAATTAATGGTTCCTGATCCTGCGCTGCCTGTAAGCATGTAATCCGGATATCCCTGGCCGTCGTCAGCGATGTCTATGGCGAGATATCCGTCACGCACTCCTGCAGTTATGGTGATCAATCCGTTGGCATACCTGTACGCATTGTTCAGCACATTATTGAGAACTCCGGCAATAAGGTCGCGGTCAAAGAACCATGAGAGGTCCTCCTGACATTCTGTCCTGAGCGATATGTTCCTGAATTCGAGCAGTGGTCTGTTCTGGATAACAGCATCCTCGAGCAGTTCAGGCACCGAGTTGTATTCGATGTTCAGATTGTAATGAGACTTGTCCATCCTGTAAAGGGTAAGCAGCTGGATCAGATTGTTGTTTACCCGCTTTGACTCATACTGAAGGCGGGAAAACATCGGTTTTGACCTGCAGTCCTCTGATGAGCAGCCAGCAATTATCTCATCGATTGTGGTTATCAGCATGCCCAGAGAGTTTTTCATGTCATGGGCTATGGATGCAAGGAACGCAGGGAACTGCATGTCTTTGCTGTCTTTACCTGTTTTGTCGATCATTTCCGGATCAGCCTCCTGCGAGATTTTCGAACATGCCGAGAAGCTTCTGGTATCTGCTGTATGAAAGATCTATGCTTGCGACCTGCTCAATATACTTCCTGGCACGCCCGATGAGCGCATCATCTTTTCCATTCTTCTGCATGAACATTATAAGGGCCTGGGCTGCATTTGCATTGATTATCTTGTTGCCGTTCAGGCTGGCTGCTGCCTTTTCGAAGTATTCTATCGCCTCCTCAAGCCTGCCCTCATCAACAAGGCGGACACCCTTGTTGTTTATCTGTATTGTCTCCTTCTGTGCTGCCGCTATTATTTGTGATCCTTCAGACTCCATATGGGTATTGGCAAATATGTCCTTGACCCTGTTGATTATCTCTTCATCTTCATGGTTGTTCCTGACGACCTGTTGTACGATCCTTGTGCCTGCGGCCTTGTCTCCAAGGTCAAAACAGGCTTTGGCAAGGTCGATGGCGATGTTCTCCGGCATCTTCTCTGTAGATGCATCGAGCATCATCATTGCGTCCTGCATTGACTTCTTTGCCTCTTCGGTCCTGTTCATGTCCCTGTATACTATCGTCTCCATTGCTGATGCATGCATGGATGCGTTCGTGTCGTTCTGGAACGCATTCCTGATGTCCCTGATGACATTCAGCGCAGTGTCGGGTTCCTTTTTGTCCACCAGGACCTTTGCAAGACCGGTGTAGAATGACGGGCTCCTGAAATATGAGTGCTGGCCGAGGCTGATCGCCTTCTTGTAGGATCTTTCTGATGTGTCAAGATCGTTCAGTCTGTATGAGATTTCGCCGATTGTCTTATGTCTCATGACAGATTTAGGGGATATCTCTGATGCAATGACCAGCGCCTGTTGCGCGTCCTCGTGCGAATTAGTTGCGATATATGTCTTTGAAAGCCAGTCATATGCCTCAACATACATGCTGTTCTCTGCAGTGAGTGCCCTGAATGTCTCGGCTGCAGCTTCGTAGTTCTCGGTGTAATAAAGCACTTTTCCCATTCCGAGCTTTGCCCATGGTATCTCTCTTATGGAGAGTATCTTTTCATAAACTGTCTTTGCTGTCTGAAAATCACCAATTGTGATGCAGAGCTCTCCCTTCAGTTTCATATACTCGAAGATGTTCTTGGGGATCTTCTGGACATACTGGTCACAAAGCCTTATTGCCTTGAGGTACTCCTTTGCGGCAATGGCCTTCTCTATCAGTTCGAAGTCGCTTTTCCTGCCAAAGGCCCTCTCAAGTCTGGTTTTCAGGACATCTCTTGTAAAGGGCTTGATCAGGTAGTCGTCCGGCCTGTATTCGACCGCACCCATAACCATCTGCAGGTTGTTCTCTGCGGTAATCATTATGAATATAGTAGAGAATCTGAGAAGTCCGAGGTGTTTTGCTTCTTCAAGGACCTGCTGGCCGTCCTTTTTGTCATACCCGAGGTTGTAGTCGCAGAGTATTATGTCATAAGCTTTTGCAGCCATCATGTCCAGTGCTGCTTCGCCGTTTGTTGCATCATCTATGTCCTTTGCATTGAAACCCCAGAGTATGCGCCTCAGTGTCGATCTGAACTCGCTGAAATCGTCAATGACAAGGAACTTCTTGTAGCTGAAATCTATAGGCATGGTCAGGGATATATTAGCATAAAAACCGTTATGTGCAAAAAGCGCTCATATACGGGCTGGCCACCTTTCAGGCTGCCGGGCTGTTACCTGAAAGGTCTCCCAAAACGAACTGCGTGATCGCCACCGCTGCAATTGCTGCTGTCTCTGCACGCAGAATCCTTTTCCCGAGTGAAACGATCCTGAATCCTGCTTCTGAGGCTGCCGAGGCTTCCTTTGCAGAGAACCCGCCCTCAGGCCCTGTAAAGAGCAAGACCTGGTTCCTGTTGGAGAGTTCACCGAGGGCATGAGAGCAGCCTCCTGATCCCTCCTCCCAGAACATTACCTTTCCGTACATGGCCAGGGTCATATCCCCGATGATCCCGCTGAACTGCAGAGGATCAGATATCATGGGGATCTTCTGTCTTCCGCACTGTCTTGATGCCTCTTCTGCGATCTTTCTCCATCTCTTTGTTTTTCTGGTCTCTCTTGTGATGGATCTTTCTGTGACAGCCGGGATTATCATGTTCACACCAAGTTCTGTTGCCTTCTGTATCGTGTAATCCATCTTGTCGCCCTTGAGCAGTCCCTGGACAAGAATTATCTCAAGCGATGATTCAGTCTGAAGAGTTATCTGTTCCTGTACTGATATCAGTACATCCCTGCCGGTCAGGGCCGATATTTCTGCGAGAAATGAAGCCGAAGAGGGGTCGATGACTATTATCTTATCGCCGGGAACAGCCCTGATCACTTTGGTGAGATATCTTGCCTTGTCCCCGGAGACTCTTATCTCAGAGCTGTTCATGAGAGGGATGTCGAGAAAGATCCTTGTCATCAGATGATATGGCTATTGATCAGCTCTCTACTCCTGAAAACAGGTCCTTAAGCCTCTCCTTGAAGCTTTTCCCTGAGTCGTCACTGCTTAAGGAGTCAAATTCCTCGAGAAGTTCTTTCTGGCGCGGTGTGAGCTTCTTAGGTACATCGATATATATGCCTATGATCTGGTTCCCTCTCTGATGACTTCCGAGTCGCGGGGCTCCCTTGCCCTTAATCGTAAATGTTTTCCCTGAAGGGGTTCCTGCAGGTATCTTGATCTTTGCTGATCCGTCAAGCGTTGGCACTTCAACCTCTGCACCGAGAACTGCTGCCGAGAACGATACCGGCATGTCGCAGAAGAGGTCAAGTCCGTCGCGTCTGAATATTGGATGGTCCTTTACATCGAGAATCACATAAAGATCGCCGTTTGGTCCATTATTTAAACCCGGTTCACCTTCTCCTGTGATCTTAAGCCTTGAGCCTGCATCTACGCCGGCAGGTATTTTGAGGTTGACCGACCTCTCTGCCTGTATGTTTCCCTGTCCCCGGCATTTTTTGCATGGATTTGAAATAATCTTGCCGGTCCCGTAACATTTGCCGCATGTCTTTGACACGCTGAAGAAGCCCTGCTGATATCTGATATGGCCTGAGCCCTTGCATGAGCTGCATACTTCGGCCTGCTTCCCTGGTTCTGATCCTGTGCCGCTGCATTCACCGCATCTCTGCATTCTGGCAAAGGTTATGATCTTTTCGGTCCCAAAGACCGCCTCTTCAAGCGTTATTGAGAGGTCATATCTCAGATCATGACCTTTTGCAGGGCGCTGTCTCTTGTGGCCGCCGAAGCTGCCCCCAAATACATCTCCGAAAAAGTCCTCAAAAATATCTCCGAACCCTGCTCCTCCGGAGAACCCGCCAAAGCCGTTGCTGCCGAATCCGTTCGTTGTTCCGAAGCGGTCATAATGAGCGCGCTTGTCTGAATCGCTCAGGCATGAATATGCCTCGTTGATCTCCTTGAACTTCTCCTCGGATGCCTTGTCCCCGGCATTGCGGTCCGGATGATACTTCATTGCAAGCTGCCTGTAAGATTTTTTCAGCTCTTCAGGCGAGGCGTCTTTTGAGACTCCCAATATTTCGTAATAATCCATCAGTAAGTTGTACCTCGGTGTCAGATATGAAAGTATGCATATAAAAGGGTCCTCGTTTCAAGTGCAGCGCCTTGCATGCAGACATTGCTCCGAGGACCCTTTGTAAAGCTGATGTTATTTGCTGTTCTTGTCTACGTCTTCGAATTCAGCCTCAACCACTTCCTCATCTGCGGGTTTGGAACCCTGGGATGAGGATGCTTCGCCTCCGGGTTGCTGTGCCTGTGCACCGCCTGATTTGTACAGATGTTCTGCGAGCTTGTGTGATGCCTGCATAAGTCTGTCAGTCTTTGCCTTGATATCATCCGGATCACTGCTTGAATCCTTCACCTTTTTGCATGCCTCAAGCGCCTCCTCGATCTCCCTCTTCTCGTCCGGAGTGATCTTGTCTGCATAATCGGTGAGGGATTTTTCTACGGTATATACAAGCGAATCAGCATGATTGCGCACCTCGGCGAGCTGTTTCCGTTTGTGGTCTTCCTGGCCATGGTCTTCTGCGTCCCTGACCATCTTTTTGATCTCGTCCTCTGACAGACCGCTCGATGCAGTTATCCTTATTGACTGCTCCTTGTTTGTTCCAAGGTCTTTTGCAGAGACATGAAGAATGCCGTTTGCATCGATGTCAAAAGAGACCTCAATCTGCGGGACTCCTCGAGGTGCAGGCGGGATGCCGATCAGTTCAAAATTGCCAAGAAGCTTGTTGTCTGCTGCCATCTCGCGCTCGCCCTGACATATCTTGATAGTGACTGCAGGCTGGTTGTCAGTTGCGGTAGAAAATACCTGGCTTTTCTTGGTCGGTATTGTGGTGTTCCTCTCAATGATCTTTGTGAATATGCCGCCGAGTGTCTCAATTCCGAGCGAAAGCGGAGTCACGTCGAGCAGCAGCACTTCCTTGACATCACCCTTGAGAACTGCGGCCTGGATCGCGGCTCCTACTGCAACAACCTCGTCAGGGTTGACAGTCCTGTTCGGTTCCTTGCCGAAGAATCCCTGGACAGTTGTCTGCACCTTCGGGGTCCTTGTCTGTCCGCCGACAAGCAGTACTTCATCGATCTGTCCGGTCGAGAGACCAGCGTCGGAAAGGGCGTTCCTGCATGGACCTATCGTATTTTCGAACAGGTCTCCAGTGAGCTGCTCGAACTTTGCCCTCGAGATCTTCATCAGCATATGCTTTGGACCTGTTGCATCTGCAGTTATGAAGGGGAGGTTGATCTCGGTCTCCGTGGCTGTTGAAAGTTCGATCTTTGCGCGCTCTGCTCCTTCCTTGAGCCTCTGGAGCGCCATCTTGTCCTTCTTCAGGTCAATGCCCTGGTCCTTCCTGAACTCATCAACAAGCCAGTCAATTATTCTGAGGTCAAAGTCATCGCCGCCGAGGTATGTATCGCCGTTCGTTGATTTGACCTCGATCACGCCTTCGCCTATCTCGAGTATGGATATATCGAATGTGCCGCCGCCGAGGTCATAAACAGCTACTTTCTCTTCCTTCTTCTTGTCCATGCCGTAGGCAAGCGCAGCCGCCGTGGGCTCATTTATTATGCGGAGCACATTCAGTCCGGCGATCCTGCCTGCATCTTTTGTCGCCTGCCTCTGACTGTCGTCAAAATATGCAGGTACTGTGATCACTGCCTCTGTCACCTTCTCTCCGAGATAGTCCTCTGCTGCCTGCTTCAGTTTCTGGAGTATCATCGCTGATATCTCGGGCGGCGAGTATTTCTTGCCGAGGATCTCTACATGTGCGTCGCCATTCGATGCGTCTGTGATCTGGTAGGGCAGCCTCTTCTTTGCATGGTCAACTTCGGGTGAGTTGTACTTCCTGCCCATAAGCCTCTTTATCGAAAAGATGGTATTCTCAGGATTTGTTATTGCCTGGCGCTTGGCTATCTGGCCAACGAGGCGCTCTCCCTTGTCCGTGATAGCGACTATTGAAGGAGTTGTTCTCATTCCTTCCTGGTTTGGTATCACAACTGTCTCTCCGCCCTGCACAACTGCAACGCATGAGTTTGTTGTGCCAAGGTCAATGCCTATTGCTTTTCCCATATTATTCTTCCTCCTTGGTATTGTCGGTTATTTTTATCTCAACTTCATGAGGGTCCCCGGTCTCCTGTCTCTGCGGTCTTGTCGAGACCGCAACGAGCGAAGGCCTCAGTACCTTGTCATGATATTTATATCCTGCCCTGAACTCTTCTGCAACCATCTTTTCATCCAGGTCTGCACGCTCTACCTGTGACATTGCATGATGAACTGAGGGGTCAAAAGGTCTGCCTGCTGCCTCGATCCGTCTGAGGCCGAACTTATCGAGAGACCTCTGAAGTTCTCTCAGTGACAGTTCCACACCCTGAACAAGTCCGTTGTTTATATCTCCTGTCGCGTGTTTAAGCGCAAGTTCAAGATTGTCTATTGCTGGAAGCAGTTCGTACATGAGCGATTCATTCCCGTACTTCTGCAGTTCCTCCCTGTCCCTGTTCACACGTTTCCTGTAGTTGTCGAAATCTGCATGGAGACGCAGATATTTATCGTTGAGCTCATTGAGCTCGGCAGAATGGTCCTGCTTGGTGCTGCTGGCGGCCGGTTCCTCATCCTGCCCGTTTTCTACGAGCTCTATATCGTCTTCTGTATAGTCATTATTGTCTTCCAATGTCCACCTTCCTATCTGTTATATGAAATTATATCGCTGATAAGGTTTGCAGTCGTATTGACCAGGGCTATTGCCTGTGAATAGTTCATTCTTGTTGGTCCTATAATGCCTATTGCCCCTATAGGCCTGCTGCCCTCCCTGTATGTTGCGGCAACGAGACTGAATTCCCTCATGCCTTCAAATGGATTTTCTGAGCCTATGAATACCTGCGGACCTTCTGTGTCCGCAATGGTATCAAGGAATTTCAGTATGGTATGTTTGTCCTCGAGGGTCTTAAGCAGTCCCCTGATCTTGCCAATGTCTCCAAAGTCCGGCAGGGTAGCAACCTCTGAAAGTCCAGATATGAAAACATTGCCGTCAGAAACAGGAAAGATGCCCCTGCAGAGGTTCGAAGCCTTTGTTATCAGATCATCACAGATGATGTGTTCATCTGATATCTCTGCCTGTATGGTCTCTCTGATATCATCAAGGGTCTTGCCGGAAAAACGGTCATTTATGTAGTCTGAAAGCCTGTTCAGGTCATCCCTTGAAAGGTCATGCTCTGAATTGATGATCATATTCCTGATAATCGCCTCATCTGTAAAAAGTATTGCGGCTATCTGGTTCTTTTTGTAGGGCACGAACTCTATTCTGCTTAGTGTATTCCTGTTGGTGCTTGGGGCGACAGAGATGCCTACATAATGAGAGAATTCCGACAGCATCCGCGATGCGTTGTCAAGGAATGAGTTTATATCTTTTCTGAAGAGATCAAGCTTTCTGTTGAGCCCTGCAACCAGTTCCATGTTCAGGTCTGCACTGTCTGCAGGCAGGCTGTCGACATAATATCTGTATGCTATGTCGGTCGGCACCCTTCCTGCTGATGTATGAGGCTGGCTCAGGAATCCCATGTCTTCAAGGTCTGACATTATATTCCTGATGGTAGCAGGCGAAAGGCCTATGGGGAACTTCTTTGTTACTGCCCTTGAGCCGACAGGTCCCGGGCAGCTGATATAAAGCTGTATGACTGCTTCGAGTATCTGTCTGCTTCTGTTGTCAAGATTCATTAGCACTCTCCGTTATCGAGTGCTAATAATCTAACAGGTAATAACCGGTGGTGTCAAGCAATAATAAATTTTATCTTTAAATATCAATAAGTTTAATAAATTGCTACCAGTCAAGTCTGCCTTTGAGCAGTTTTGCGTACATATTTGCGGGCAGGAAGCAGTTGTTATGTATCTCGTCCGAGTAGTATCTTGTCCGGGGGGCTGTCTTTGATCGGATCTGTCTCGGATCAAGTTTTTTTGAACCGACCGAGAATGTCCACCAGTTGCCTGCATATGTTGCAAGCGGGGCGGTGTAGAGGTCAACTACGGGGAAAACTGATCTCATTGTCTTCTGGACCTCGATCACAATATCCTTATGAAAATGAAGGGATTCAGAGAGCGATACATACATCCCGTTCTCTGTAAGGCAGTTTTTGACCGAACTGAAGAACTTTTTTGTAAAAAGGCTCTTTGCAAATCCGACAATATCAGTAGAATCAACTATTACAAGGTCTATATCAGCCTTTCTGTTCTTTACGAACTCTGCGCCGTCCATGCATTTTATCTCAACCCTTTTGTCATTGACGCCTGCTGCGACCTTCGGAAAGTACTTCTTTGACACATCAATGACCTCTCTGTCAATCTCGATAAAGTAGACCTTCTCGACAGACTTATGTTTCAGGACCTCACGTACTGTGCCGCCGTCGCCGCCGCCTATGACTATCACAGTCTTTGGGTCAGGGTGTGCAGACAGGACAACATGCGAGAGCATCTCATGATAAAAAAGCTCATCCCGCTCGGTTATCTGGACCACACCGTCAAGCACAAGTATCCTTCCGAAATGAGGATTCTCGAATACCATGATGTCCTGGAATTTGCTCCGTTTGTGGTACAGGACCCTGCTTACCTCGTAGGTGTACTGAATGGGAGCATATGGGTCCTGCTCAAAGAATCTGATCATAATTTAACCTCTCAAATCAGGATGGCCTTCGGGATCGAAAAACCGTTGAATTCGGAAGCATAGGATACGGTGTATGCTCCGCTCGAAAGTATAAGCACATAATTGCCTACTGCAGGTTCAGGCAGCGACACATTCTTCTCGATCACATCGAAGCTGTCGCAGCTCGGACCTGCCAGGGTCCATTTCTTCACTTCTTTTGATCCCTCGACGATGTATGTATATTTTATCCCGCCCACGCTCTCCATAAGGCCGTTGAACACGCCTACATCGATCGAGAGCCATTCATCATCTCCCCTCAGGGTCTTGCCTATCACCTTTGTCACGAATATGCCTGCATCTCCGACCACTGACCTGCCGGGCTCAATGAGTATCCTGGTCTTCTTCGGGAATTTTTCGTAGATCAGCTTGTTTATGTTCTTCTCTATGGCTGTTATGCCGACAACATCCTTTGTATATCTGATTGGATAACCTCCGCCGATGTTGAGCATCGAAAGTCTGATCCCTGATTTTTCCGCCCTTTCCCACAGGTCCCTTGCCTTGTCCAGTGCAGAGTTCCAGTTGTACATGTTAGTGCACTGGGACCCTACATGGAATGTTATGCCGATCGGGTTCAGACCTTTCTTCTTCGCAAGCTGCAGGAGCCATTCAGCCTCCTCAACCTCTACTCCGAACTTCTTGCTGAGCGGCCATTCGCTCCCTTCATTAGGGACCGTTATCCTTACATATACATTTGCGCCCGGGGTATATTCCTTCATCTTCATGACCTCGGCCTCTGAATCGTAAGAGAAATAATTCACTCCTGCCTCTGCAGCCATCCTAAGGAACCTGAAGGATTTTATGGGGTTGCTGGTTATCATCCTGTCGCACGAGACGCCGATGGACTGCAGCACGCTCATCTCCCCTTCTGAAGCTATTTCGAATCCGATACCGAGGCTGTTGATCAGTTTCAGGACCTCGATGTCAGGGTTGGCCTTGACAGCATAAAAGACCTCGGAATTCCTTATGTTCCTGCCAATTGTATGCACCTTCTGCCTGACCTTGGATTTATCCATAAGCAGGTAAGGCGGCTCAATATCGCTCTCGCGGATGAAGTCAAGGGCCTTCTTGATCGTGGACTTTGGAGTGATCCTTGTATGTGCCTTTGTTATCCTGAATCTGTGTTTCATATTTTCATGTCCTCAAGTGAACAGATATTTAAAGTTATTTCAGAAAAAAATTCAACAGTTACAGCAAAATAATGAGTCATGAGAATATCATACCGGCTTTCTGACCGACAGAAGCCTCTTGGCCGCGCTTCTTACCACTTCAGGAACATTCTTGTTCTTTTCGAGTATCACAAGGTCCTTAACCTTGAGACTGCTGACAAGCGTTACGGATATTCCCGGGGGGGTCTTTGGGTTCGTTGCAAGAGCATGTGCGATTGCATAGTTCTTAAGCCATTCCCTGTTCTTTGAAATCCTTCTCAGTGCCTCATCAGGGACAGACCTTGACCTTGCTATAAGTTCGATCTCGCTCTCTGTTATCTTCTGGTTGTCAATTACGCTCAGCATCACCTCTTTGTTTGTATCTTTTATGAGGATGCTCCTTATCTCTCTGCCTCCCTTGAGCGCGAGCTGGAGCCTTTCACCGACGCTTAGCGTCTGGATCTTCTGGTTGATGTTCCTGACACGCGCCTCTTTTGGCCTTTCTGCCCTTGCAACCTCGGTCGACTTTAGTGCGGGAAGGTTAATATGGACAGAGATCTCTGACCTTACATCCTCAGGCGTATCCGGATGGTCATAAAGGAGCTGCAGTATTTCCGGTCTGTTTTGATTTGTCCTTGCGATCTCCGCAAATATCCCGGGGTCGGAGGCATCGTCTATCAGCAGCTCTATGACCTCTGCTGAAGCGACCGAGTAGTCGAGCCCTATCAGTATTCTGGATTCTTCCATGTTATCCTCTCTTCAGATGAATGAAGTATTCTATATTACCCTTCTGTCCGGGCAGGGGAGACTGTGTCGTGCTGACCACTCTGAACCCTGATGTCTCTGCAAAGGCAGCTATCCTGTTCAGCGCTGAAAGACGAACAGACTCATCCCTGATGATGCCACCCTTGCCGACCTGATCCCTGCCTGCCTCGAACTGGGGTTTGACCAAAGCTGCTATTTCTCCGTCAGCATCAAGGAAATCAAGGGCCTTTGGAAGCACCTGTGTCAGCGAAATGAAAGAGACATCAATAACAATAAGGGAGACAGGTTCCGGTATCCTCTCTTTTTCGAGATGCCTGATGTTTGTTTTTTCGAGCAGAATCACTCTTTTGTCAGTGCGAAGCGACCAGTCTATCTGTCCGTATCCGACATCGACTGCATATACTTTTGATGCCCCCCTCTGGAGAACGCAGTCCGTGAACCCTCCTGTTGAGCAGCCAATGTCCATGACAATTCTTCCGGAAGGGTCTATCCCGAAACTGTCGAGTGCGGCCTGGAGCTTCAGACCTCCACGGCTCACATATGGGATATCGTTGTCTTTGAGGGAAATATCTGCATTGATGTCAGTCAGCTGACCGGCCTTTGGAGCCGTCTGGCCTTCTACAAGAACGCTTCCGGCCATTATCAGGGCTTTTGCCCTTTCTCTGCTCTTGACCAGTCCTCTGTCAAGCATTATCTTGTCAAGCCTTTCCTTTTTCATCATTTTATTGAAAGCGGTTCAGGATTATTATAGTGAAAAAGACAGGGGATTGACAGATTATAATGCTGTATTATGCCTGCAGCGCCGATGCTTAGCGGGTTGCTCTGTCTCTGAAAAGATCGTATGCTGCACTGAATATGCCGTCCTCATCAAGCATATATTTCTTCCTGAGGCTGTTTATGTTTGCCTGCTCAATGAAGGCATCTGGAATTCCCAATCTGCGGACTTCTATGTTCATGAGCCCTGCATCATTCAGGCATTCGATGACTGCGCTTCCGAACCCTCCCTGCAGGGCATTTTCCTCTACTGTGAGTATCCTCGGTGTTTTCACTGCAAGGTCCGAAATTGTGCTGAGGTCCAGAGGCTTGACGAACCTTGCGTTTACAACAGCAGCGCTTATGCCTGCATCATGCAGCCTGTCTGCAGCCTTCAGTGCGTTCAATGCAGTTGTGCCGGCTGCAAGGATAATGATGTCCTTTCCCTGTCTGAGTATCTCTGCCTTTCCTGCCAGAACCTCCTGGCCGCTGATCCCTGTCTCAGGGGCCTTCCCCCTTGGGTATCTTATTGCAACAGGGCTGTTCTGCTGAACGGCCCATTTGAGCATAAGGCATAGTTCTTCCGTATTCTTCGGGACGAGGAGGCTCAGGTTCGGAATATGCCTGAGAAAAGATATGTCAAAGGCCCCATGATGGGTAGGTCCGTCTTCTCCGACAAAACCGCTCCTGTCTATTGCAAATATGACTGGCAGGTTCTGCAGGCATACATCATGGACGATCTGATCGTATGCCCTCTGGAGAAAGGTGGAATAAACGGCAACAACAGGTCTTAGTCCCTGAACTGCAAGGCCTGCAGCAAATGTCACGGCATGCTGTTCAGCAATCCCGACATCAAACAGGCGGTCCGGAAACTTTTCTGCAAAGCATTCGAGTCCTGTGCCTTCTTTCATCGCTGCAGTTATTGCGACAATTCTGCTGTCATTCCCAGCAAGGCCTGTCATGCATGTGCCGAAGGCAGAGCTGAAGCTCAGGCTGCCTGAACTTACCGGAGATCCTGTCTCCACCTCGAATGGCCCTACGCCATGAAAGACACATGGGTCCTTTTCGGAGAACTCGTAACCTTTGCCTTTCTTGGTAATAATATGAACCAGGGTAGGGGAGGCTGAGGTCCTGATCCTGTTGAGGGTGTCTATCAGCAGTTCTGTGTTATGACCGTCGATCGGTCCAATATAGTCGAATCCGAGCTCTTCGAACAGCATTCCGGGCAGGAGCATGCCCTTGATCGCCTCTTCTGCCTTCTGTGCCATTCTGGCAACAGGGAGGCCGAGTTTTGGAAAGCCCTCAAGGAATATTCTCGTCTCCTTCTTGAATTTCCTGTACCGCTCGTCAGTCAGGATCCTGTTCATGTATGACGAAAGAGCGCCAACATTCTGTGATATCGACATCTCATTGTCATTGAGTATTACTATCAGGTCCTTCTTCAGGTGTCCGGCGTTGTTGAGTCCCTCGAAAGCGATGCCCCCGGACAGAGCGCCGTCGCCTATTACAGAGATGACCTTGAAGGTCTCTCCCTGAATATCTCTTGCGGCAATTATGCCTAATGCTGCGGATATGGAGGTTGAGCTGTGGCCTGTTCCAAAGGCGTCATGAATGCTCTCACTGATCTTTGGAAAACCTGAAATGCCTTTTTCCTGTCGTATGGTCTTAAAATTCTCTTTTCTTCCAGTCAGGATCTTGTGCGCATAGGACTGGTGTCCTACATCCCATACTATCCTGTCCCTTGAAGTGTCGAAGACGTGATGAAGCGCTATCGTAAGCTCGACTATTCCGAGATTGGATGCGAGATGACCTCCATTGGCAGAAACGGTCTTTATTATAAGGTCCCGCAGCTCTGAGGCAAGTTCTGCAAGCTCGTCAACTGTAAGCTGTCTGAGGTCGGAAGGACAGTTCACTCTGTCGAGGACCATCAGTTTCTCCTTTTAAGAAGATAGTCTGCTATTTCTCTGAGCGGGTCAGCATCTGAAGAAAAATGGGCTATTGAGGTTTTTGCCCTATGTATCAGGTCTCCTGCGATCTCCCGGGACCTTTCGAGTCCGTAGAGACGCGGATATGTCATCTTGTTGACCTTCTCGTCGGAGCCTGCGGTCTTTCCGAGTTCTTCAGTATTTCCGTCAACATCGAGGATGTCGTCAACCACCTGAAACGCATGCCCTATGCATCTGCCGTACTCTGAAAGAGATTCGAGTGTTGCATTGTCGCTGCCGAATAGTATCGGACCGATCCGCACAGACACAAGCAGCAGCGCCCCTGTCTTGTGTTTATGGATAAAGCTGAGGGTCTCCTCATCAGGCGCCTTGTTCTCAGAGAGCATGTCCTGCACCTGTCCTGCAACCATTCCTCCAAGCCCTGACGCTGTTGCTATCTCCATGATGGTCTTAAGAAGATTATCAGGTCCGACTTTGGCTGAGAATGACCTGTCAGCAAGAATTGTGAATGCCTCTGTGAGCAGTGCATCTCCTGCAAGGATTGCTGTTGCCTCTCCGTAGACCTTGTGGTTTGTCGGTTTGCCTCTCCTTAGATCGTCATTGTCCATTGCCGGCAGGTCGTCATGTATCAGTGAATAGGTATGGATAAGTTCAAGTGCCGATGCGTAGGGCAGTATGTCCCCTGCATCTCCGCCGCAGGCTTCATAGGCTGCAAGTGCAAGGATAGGTCTTATCCTCTTTCCTCCGGCAAACAGGGAGTAGAGCATTGCCTCCTTAAGGACCGGCGGATTGAACTCTCTGACGAAGTAATCCCTGAAGAAGCCGTCTATCAGTTCTCTCTTTTCCTGAGTATACTTTTTGAGGTCCATTGCAAGGTATGCTGTCAGGCCGGGAAATGAAGATTATTCCGGGCTGCAGGACTTCTGCCGGAGATCATTCCCATTCAATGGTTCCGGGCGGCTTTGATGTGATGTCCAGTACTACCCTGTTTACGCCCTTCACCTCGTTTATGATCCTGTTGGAGATCCTTCCCATCACTTCGTAAGGAATTTTTGCCCAGTCTGCGGTCATTCCGTCGATGCTCGTTACTGCCCGGACAGCTACAACACTCTCATAGGTCCGTTCATCTCCCATAACGCCCACGCTCTTGATCGGCAGTATGACGGCGAATGCCTGCCATATCTCACGGTAGAGTCCTGCAGCCTTTATCTCTTCAAGGACTATTGCATCTGCTTCTCTGAGGATGACGAGTCTCTCCTCTGTTATCTCCCCGATGCACCTGATTGCGAGGCCTGGGCCTGGGAAGGGGTGTCTCCAGCATATCTCCTCAGGAAGGCCAAGCTCCTCGCCAAGCACGCGGACCTCGTCCTTGAAGAGCTCCCTGAGAGGCTCGACAAGCTTCAGTTTCATTACGTCAGGCAGGCCGCCAACATTGTGGTGGCTCTTTATCACTGCTGACGGGCCCTTGAAAGATACGCTCTCAATAACGTCCGGGTATAGCGTGCCCTGGGCAAGGAATTCCGCATCAGTGATTTTTTTTGCCTCTTCCTCAAATATTGCTATGAACTCATTGCCTATTATCTTTCTCTTTTTCTCCGGGTCGGTTATGCCCTTCAGTCTTTCGAGAAACCTCTTTCTGGCATCTATATAAATCAGGTTCATATGGAAATGGCCTTCAAAGGTCTTTTTGACCTTTTCCGCCTCTCCCTTGCGCAGAAGGCCGTTGTCAACGAATATACAGGTGAGGTTCTCACTGATTGCCTTATGGATAAGGAGCGCTACCACTGATGAA
>Ga0233425_10006523_pt1 | contig 17225 bp, 17 predicted proteins | sample Watercolumn_Towu_2_FD_181712 | JGI IMG/M metagenome (GOLD analysis project Ga0233425, IMG submission 181712) | Freshwater microbial communities from Lake Towuti, South Sulawesi, Indonesia - Watercolumn_Towuti2014_140_MG | ecosystem: Environmental > Aquatic > Freshwater > Lake | place... | reverse complement strand
CCGGGCAGCCGGATATCCATCAGCACCACATTTATTTCGGGATGCTCCCGGCACAGATTGATCGCCTGCTGCCCTTCAATGGCGTGCAGCACCCTTGCCCTGGTGGATTTCAATACAATATCGAGGTAGCTGTAATTGATATGATCGTCTTCCACTACCAGGATTGACTTCCCTTCCCAGTTGATATCGCCTCTCATATCATTCTTTCAGGATAGCACGGGAAATGATGATTTTCTGGACTTCGGATGTTCCTTCATAGATCTGGGTCACCTTTGCTTCCCTCATCAGCCGCTCCACATGGTATTCCCTGACATACCCGTATCCTCCGAGGATCTGCACGGCCTGGGTGGTCACTTCCATGGCAATATCGGCGCAATACTGCTTGGCCATGGCACTGGCCAATCCGAAGGGCTTATTCCGGTCCTTCAGCCAGGCCGCCTTCAGTACCAGCAACTGACCGGTCTCGATTTTTACCGCCATATCGGCCAGTTTAAAGGCAATCGCCTGGTGGTTGCATATCTCGGTTCCAAAGGCCTTCCGTTCCTTCGAATATTGCAGAGCCCGTTCATAGGCGCCAATAGCTATTCCCAGGGCCTGGGCTGCGATCCCCATGCGCCCGGCTTCAAGAAGTTTCATGGCCAGGGTGAATCCAAATCCGTCGTCACCGATCCGGTTTTCTTTCGGCACCTTCACATCGCTGAACATCACCGAATGGGTGTCGGAACTGCACATCCCCATTTTGTTTTCGTGAGGTCCCAGGGTGATGCCCGGCGTGTCCTTCTCCACGACGAAGCCGTTGATCCCTTTATGTTTTTTCTCCGGATGCGTCTGTGCGATCAGGACATAGGTTCCGGCGCAGGCGGCGTTGGAAATCCAGTTTTTGGTTCCGTTGACCAGGTAGTGGTCTCCCTTGTCCTCTGCAAGTGTACGCTGCACGGTTGCATCGGAGCCGGCTTCGGGTTCCGAGAGTAAAAAGGCGCCCAGGGTTTCTCCCTTTGCCAGAGGTTTCAGGTACTTCTCGCGCTGAAGATCAGTTCCCCAGTTTTCCAGGGCATTATTGACCAGTGAATTGATTACCGACATCAGCACAGCCACGGAGGCATCGCACCGGGAGATCTCCTGGAGGGCCAGCACATAGGAGACTGTGTCCATTCCACCACCACCGTATGCCGGACTTACCATCATTCCCAGAAAGCCAAGATCACCGAGCATCCGGATCTGCCGGGTGGCAGGAAGCCCTTTGGCATCCCGTTCCATGACATCCGGTAGTAACTCCCGTTCGGCGAAATCGCGGGCCGCCTGTCGGATCATTTGCTGTTCTTCCGTTAGTTCAAAATCCGGCATTTCTCAGGAGTTTATATTACGGTTTCGCAGTTCGTTCTGCGCAAATATAAATTCATTTATTATATCCCGGATGATTTCCCCGGCCGGAGGGATGGTATGGATCAGTCCTGAAACCTGCCCGATCTCCAGTTCTCCCTCGTCCAGATCCCCTTCGAACATTCCTTTGCGGGCGCGGCCTTTGCCCAGCAAACCGGCCAGTTCCTCGTGGGTGGCTCCCTGGTCCTCCATCTGCTGCACTTCTGCAGTAAACCGGTTCCGGATCAGCCTTACAGGCACCAGTTTTTTAAGAGCCAGCACTGTATCCCCATCAATGGTTTCCAGGATCTTTTGTTTGAATGCCGGGTGGGCAGAGGATTCCCGGGAAGCGACAAAGCGGCTACCTATCTGGACGCCGTCGGCTCCCAGTGCGAGGGCAGCGAGCATTGCGCGGCCGGTGGCGATGCCACCGGCCGCTATTAACGGAATGGTTATGGCCTCCCTGACCATCGGGATCAAAACCATTGTCGTGGTCTCCTCCCGGCTATTGTGGCCTCCGGCCTCAAATCCTTCAGCCACCACAGCATCCACACCGGCACCCTGACATTTCACGGCCGATTTTACATTCCCCACAACGTGAGCAACCATAAATCCCCGGTCTTTCAGCCAGGGGGTCCATTTTGAAGGATTACCTGCAGAGGTGAACACAATCCGGATCCCTTCTTCCTCGAGAATCCGGAATTTATTCTCAGCATCCGGGTAAAGTAACGGAATGTTCACACCAATCGGGTGACTGGTGTTCGCTTTACATTTCCGCACCTGCCCGCGCAGCACGTCAGGAGTCATGGACCCCGAGCCGATGAGGCCGAGGCCCCCGGCATTGCTTACTGCCGAAGCAAGCTCCCATCCGCTGCACCAGATCATCCCTCCCTGCACTATGGGGTAACGGATGTCAAACAGGCTGGTGAGCCGGTTCATTCAGCTTTTCTGTAGACGACGGAGACCAGCGTTTTATCGTCTCCTCCCATGTTGATGGACAATCCGTAAGGCCGTTCTGCAGAGATTGCTATCTGTGCATTGCCTGCCTTCCCGGTCAGCTGCTCCAGGATAGTCACTGCCTGATGAACTCCGGTAGCGCCTGTTGGATGTCCCCATCCAACAAGGCCTCCGGTTGTGTTGAACGGGACTTTCCCGGATCGGGCGGTATGACCCTGGAGAACGAAATCACAGCCTCCTCCGTGCAGAGCGAATCCGATGGCTTCTACCGACAGGATCCCCGCAATCGTAAAGCAGTCGTGGCATTCCACTGTTCCGATTTTTTCCTTTGTTATCCCAGCTGATTCCAGTGCTTTACGCACCGCCTCACGGGTTGTGGCAAGAACGGTTGGATCATCAGGCCTACGGGTGATGTCCTCCTCTGCCTGCCCGATCCCGACCACCTCCACCGCTTCGCTTTTCGGAATCCCGACACGCCTGAGTCCCTCCTCCGAAACAACAGCCACTGCTGAAGCGCCATCAGAGACCTTGGAACAATCATATACATTCAAACTGTCCACAAATCCGCGGGGATTCGGATTCATCATCCCACAGCTTTTCAGATCGTCTGAATTATTCTGGTATTCCTGGGCAGTGGGGCATAACCGGGCATTCTCGATGGCGTTGACGAACCACCTGGCCATGGCTTCCCGGGTCTTTCCCGCATCGAATTTTTCCTGATATGCTTTCGCGCGATCACTGAACTTCCCGGGGAAGAAATACGCATGACCGTTCTTCCGTTCCTTGGCCCATCCGGCTGCCGCAAGAATATCGGCGCCGTAAATGGCCTTGACCGAGTTCTGGACTTCCACCCCCAGCACTAGCACCACATCGGCTGTTTCAGCCAGGACCGACCGGATGCCGGTCACCAGGGCAAGAGCTCCCGTGGCGCAGGCACCTTCCACCCTTACCGCTGGTTTGTACCTCAATCCCTGGTCTATGAAGGGCAGATAAGCGGCGAGGTTAGCCTGGCGGTTGAACCGGGCGGCAATAAAATTACCAAACACTGCTTCATCTACATTCCCGGCTCCGCCTATTTTTTTCAGCACTCCCTGCCCTGCCTCCCGGATATAATCATCCAGGTCGGGGCGGGGCTTTTTGGGATGAAATTCTTTCCGGCCGGTCCCCATGGAAATGGTGTTGTAGCCGGCAACCAGATATACTTTCTTTCGTAATTTCATAGGATTTCCTCCTTTGTTTAATCCAGATAGTTGTTAATGGGACCATAGGCGTGATAGAACCCGGTGAGAAGCACCGTATTGACATCCTGAGTGTTGCCAGCAACTTTGTCCTGAACGAGCCTGAGGCCAATTTCTTTGGACCGCAGGGCATAGGCCTTCGCCAGGGTAGCGCCCAGTGTGTTCATTCCTTTGAGCTCGCGGAAGATCTCCTGTAACAGGTCTTCCTTGGATTTCGCACCGACCACCGTCTTCCAGGGCTTCATGGATGCCGGCAACGATCCAAGCCTGGCATCGCATTTTTCAAGGAATCCGGAAACAGGTTCATATTGCCCGGAAGAAGGATTGTAAACGCCGGCCACCCTGCCTTTGTCATATTTCAGGAAGCCGTCTTTCTGGGAACCATCGGAATGTTGCCCACCTTTGATTCCCATCTCAATCATCCGGTCCAGTAAGGGACTGTGGAGGTCTTCATCCTTCAGATGAGGATTCATGACACTCATGATATACTGACAGACATCTATTCCCACATAGTCGATCAGCTGGAATATTCCCATTGGACGGATAAGGTATTCCTGGCTGACCTTATTCACCATAAACAGGGCCTCATGCAATGGAACCTCTTTCGACAGGGCTTCTGCGACCTGGATGCCGTGGAGCGCATCCCTCATAAAATGCCCGTTCCCGATGAATCCTGCGAAGTCATTGGAAGGCACTACCACCTTGCGGAGATTCTTGGCATATTGCATGGCGAACGCTTCCACTTCGGGAAGAGTGTGATCGCTTTTGATCACCTCAACCAGCCGCTGCACCGCCGGAGGGTTATAAAAGTGGAATCCGATGATCCTGCCCCCCAGCTTTGCTTTTTTATCCAGTGAAGTGATTGGGATGGATGAAGTGTTGGTGAAATACCATGGTTTGTGCGGATTTTTCTGATCCAGTTGTTTCAGGATCTTCACTTTCAGTTCCGGATCTTCTTTGATGGCCTCAAAGATCAGGGTGGAGTCGTATGCCGCTTCCAGGTTAAGGGAAGGCCTGATTACAATCAGCACATCTTCCACGTATTGCTGGATGATTTCGCTGTTGTCGATCAGATCGTCCCGATGAGCGTATGCAGTACGCAGCTGGTTGGTTTTTTTCTCAGCGGCTTTCAGTGCCTGGATCCGGATGTACTGCATCAATCCGGCCAGCGCTTCGTTTGAAACGTCAATGGCATTGATCACAAAGACTTTCCCCTTATTCTCGGGTTTCAGGGCCAGATCTGCCATTTCCAGCGCTGTGAGCAACAGGATCCCGCTTCCCATCTTTCCTGCAGCTCCCAGCACGGTGACGTTCGATAGTCGTTCTGTGTAGTCCATAAATGCGATATTGGTTATTGGTTAATGGTTTGATGTCATGTAGCAGGGTGCATGCAATTTGTTTTTACCAGTTCGGCTTTCGTTTCCCGAGGAAAGCATTCATTCCTTCGCCGGACTCTCCGTTTCCGAAGAGTGCGGCAAATTTCCCTGATTCAAACCGGCATGCCTCCTCGAAGTTCATATGTATCCCTTTCCGTGTGGTTTGCTTTGCCGATTTCACTGCGACAGGTCCTTTTGCGACGATCCGGGCGGCAATGGCTCTGGCTTCTTCCATTAATTGTTCCGGTTCTGCCACTTTCTGTACCAGACCCATACGGAGGGCCTCCTCCGCAGTGATCATATCTCCGGTAAGGATCATGTACAGGGCGTTGGAAATGCCCACAATACGGGATAAACGCTGAGTGCCTGCATATCCCGGGATAAGCCCCAGGCTCACTTCGGGCTGACTGAACTTTGCCTTGGTGCTGGCAATGCGGAAATCGCAGGCCATGGCCAGTTCACATCCTCCTCCAAGCGCAAATCCGTTGACCACCGCAATAACCGGAGCCCGGAAAGTTTCCAGCCGGCCGAAGGCATCCTGGCCTGTCCGTGAGAAACTGTTGGCCTGGTCGCTGGTCATCTGCGACATTTCTGCAATATCGGCACCGGCCACAAAGGCCTTGTCCACACCAGTCAGCAGAACAACCCTCACCTTCGGATCCGAGTCCAGGGTGTCCATCACATGATTCAATTCAATGAAAAAGCGGGAATTCAGCGCATTTAAAACCTGTGGACGGTTGATGGTGATGACGGCAATTCCCCCGTCGCTTTCCAGCTTCAGAATTTCGAGTTCCATGATATCAGGGTTTTGATAAATATCTCCTGTGAAATGATAAACAAATGTAAAAAAAATCTTCATCTTTGTACGCACCCAAAAAATTATCTCATGGCACTGATCCTGACCCGTGAAGATGTTGTCCGTGTGCTCTCCATGAAAGAATGCATGGACGCCGTGGAGCAAGCATTCCGCGAACTGGTTTGCGGAACCGCCCATCTGCCGTTGCGCATCCCCATTCATTCTCCCGACGGCCTCTCCCTGTATATGCCGGCTTATCTCCGTGAAATGAAAGCCCTGGCATGCAAAGTGGTAGCCGTGTACAAAGAGAACCCCGTACGGCACAACCTTCCTACCACCATCGGGAAAGTCCTTCTGCAGAATCCCGGGACCGGGGAGGTGGTGTGTATCATGGACGGCGGGTATCTCACTGCGGTAAGGACAGGAGCTGCAAGCGGTGTGGCAACCCGGTACCTGGCCAATGACTTTCCCGGGATGAGCGCCGGTGTGTTTGGAGCGGGAGTCCAGGCAGGCACTCAATTATGGGCTGTCGCCGAAGCCCGGAAACTCGGCCGTGCAATGGTGTATGACAAAGATCCCGGTGCGGCAAAGCGCTTTGCCTCGGAAATGAGCCGGAAGCTGAACCTGGAGGTCGCCGTGGCTGAAAAATCCGATGCAATTCTGGAAACCGATATCCTGATCACAGCCACCTCTTCTGCCACTCCCCTCTTCGATGGCAGGAAAATCCGTCCGGGGATCCATATAAACGGCATCGGAAGTCATTCACCCAATGCCAGGGAGCTGGACACGGAGACCATCCGCCGTTCGAAATTCATCGGGGATTCACGGGAGGCCTGCTTCAAGGAGGCCGGCGACCTTCTTATCCCCATCAGTGAAGGAGCCATCACCGAAAACCATTTTTATGCCGAACTGGGAGAGATCGTAACCGGGAAAAAGACGGGCCGGGCTTCCCGTGACGAGATCACGCTTTTTAAATCCAACGGGCTTGCGATCCAGGATGCCGCCGCCGCAAAACTGGTGTTTGATAAGGCAAAAGAAGAGGGGGTTGGGGTGGAAATACGCATTTGATTATTCAGACTCATCCATGATACGCCGGACAAAAATCGTCGCAACCCTGGGACCTGCCAGCAACTCCCCGGATGTTTTAAGGAAAATGATCCTGGCGGGAATGGATGTGGCCCGGCTGAATTTCTCCCACGGTGATTATTCCGCTCACGGGACGGTGATCCGGCATCTGCGGAAACTAAGCGTCGAGCTGGATAAACCCGTGACCATCCTCCAGGACCTGCAGGGCCCTAAAGTAAGGGTGTGCAAGCTTCCGTCAGGGGAAATCCGCCTGGATACAGGAACCTCCGTCAGGCTGATCCCGGAAAAAGAATATACCGGAGCGCCGGATCAGGTCCCCATCGATTATCCCGCCGCTGCTGAGGAAGCCCGGCCGGGTATGCCTGTCCTGCTGGATGATGGCCTGCTGGAACTCCAGGTTGAGCAGGTGAATGGAAATACCGTGATCTGCCGGGTGGTGGAAGGCGGTATCCTCAAACAGCGAAAAGGAGTCAATTTCCCGAGTCTGAACCTCCGGTTGCCATCCCTGACCGCAAAGGACCGGCATGATCTGATCTTTGGCCTGGACCAGGAGGTGGACTGGATATCCCTGAGCTTTGTGCGGTCGGGATCCGATGTTCGCGAACTGAAAGAGCTGATCAGTCAGCACGGGAGAATCAAACCGGTCATAGCCAAGATCGAGAAGCCCCAGGCCATAAACCACCTGGAGGAGATCATTGCCGAATCGAACGGCATCATGGTAGCCCGCGGAGACCTGGGGGTTGAAATGAACCCTGAAAAGGTTCCCCTGCTGCAAAAACGGATCATTGAACTGTGCAACCGGGCGGGGAAGCCGGTGATCACCGCTACGCAGATGCTGGAGAGCATGATCCATGAGCCCAGGCCCACCCGTGCCGAAGCTTCGGATGTGGCAAATGCGATCATCGACGGAACCGATTGTATCATGCTCTCCGGTGAAACAGCGGCAGGTGATTTCCCGGTTAAGGCAGTGGAGATGATGGACAAGATCGCACGGGAGGTGGAAGAAAAGATCATCTTTAAAACATACCCGCCTGAAGGACATCTTGATATTGTCGCTCTCAGCGAAGCTGCAAATACTGTGGAGCGGATCATCCAGCCGCGCTGCATCGCAGTGCTGACGACCAGCGGGCGTAGTGCGCAATTTGTTGCGGCTGAGCGCCCTGTGACACCCATATACGCATTAACCCCTTCCCTCCCGGTCTGCCATGCCCTTAACCTTCTCTGGGGGATACAGCCTCTTTATCTTTCCGGAGAAGCGGTAACCTTTGACGAACTGCTGAAGCTGACTGAAAACGCGTTGTTATCCCGGAACCTGGTTTCGCCCGGAGACCGCATCATTGTCCTCGGAGGCATCCCCTCAGGGCAGCCCGGAGGAACCAATTTTCTGAAAATCCATACTGTGCCGCCTGCTCAATACACAGTATAAGCGACGCCAATGTTGAAGTTGAAGTGCTGGAAATTTTTCAGATTCAGCAAATTGATCTGACCTGTGGTAAAGGTGTAGTTCACACCCAGCCTGACCGCCCAGGCCGATCCCTTGTCAAACCGGATCAATGTTCCGATCTCGGGCGACAGCAGGAAATTCCAGGTATTCTCATAAATATCCATTTCCTGGATCAGAAGGTGGTTCTCCTGATAATCCCCGCCTATCCCAAGGGCTATGTAAGGGGTCACCAATCCGGCTGGTTTGTAATGATAAAAAATATCCATCCGGAAAGGGACCATGTAGGTGTAATTGTAATGGGAAGCGGATATGGCGCCGCTGTAAAAATAATAGGTTTCATATGGAGCCTTTTCATAATAGTTGTTGTATCCGATATGAAATCCCAGGCCCACGCCATCTGCAATGAAATACCTTCCCGAGAAAGAAAAACCCAGGAAGCTGGGAGGGGCGATCCATTTGTTAAAGCTGCCGATCGGAACGCTGATGTTCCAGTTCAGGGAATAGTACGAATCTACGGGTTTCTCAAACGCACCAGCCCTGATGGCAAGCAATGCGATGATCAGTATGGCGAATATCTTTTTCATGGCAATCGGTTTTAGATTAATTGGATGTCCTGATCTGCGGCGACTGGATGAAAGCCTGGTCAATGTCCTTCAGCACCTGGTCCAGGTTGTGCCTGCCGTCAAGGATTCCCCTGATGTAGGTATTAAATACGATCTTCAGCTTTTTGGTGACCGGTTCAGGATTTTTGGCATCCACCATGTCGAGCACCATGGTTCCGGTGTAGTAAGTATAGTAATAAACCGGATACCAGGGATAATAGTACCACCAGCCATACCATCCATTGAACCAGTAATCGGGCGGGAAGTACCCGGGGAATCCCCACCAGTATCCGGGGTAAAAGTTCCCGGCGACATTCAGGGTTTTGATCACCACAACGTTGATGGCAAAGTCGGGATTGGCTGCCTTATCCACTTTAGTGTACCCGAACTGGATCATATTCTGTGAGATCCGGTCAAGCACGGCAGTGGTCGTGTCATTCGAAACACGTTTCACGGTGGTGTCGTTGTCCTGAATGATCCCGATACTGTCCACGATGGAAAAGGTGTGGTAATCACCGAAATTCGTGTTAACGTCGTACATGGTAAGTACGACATCCGATTCCTGGAGCAGCTCGGTATCGTTAGGATACCAGGCGCAGGAGGAAAGTGTACACGTCGCGGCAATGAGCAGGGCGTGAAAAGTCTTTTTAGCTTTTATTTTCATTTTCTCCGGAGTTTATACCAAAAAATAAAATTTTTACCTGATTTTTACAGTCCATGATATGATGAAGAAACAGTACGGCCTCAGAAATTTATCCGTAAAACCTCCCTGCTTCCGGTTTTGACATTCGAGACAGAATAACCAAAACGTGGATTTGCTTCGTTCTTCAGCCGGAAAATCCGGTATGAATGAGCAGGAAGGCTGATCCGGGCCGGGGCATCCGGATTATCTCCACCGGTGAGGAAGAAGGGAATATCGGTTGGATTTTCGATCCGGTAATCGACCGATTTTCCGTTTTCCGCGGGATGGCTGGTTATTTTCAGACAACTCCTGACAAATGGTTCGGCCCATTCCGCCTTACCGGCAAGCGTATCCCCAAACCAAACCAGTGTATGGCCTGCAAAAAGCGCCTCCCTAAGGGCCGGTATGCTTTTTTCTGTCGCAAACACCAACGTCATCACACGGTGGCTGGTTCGCTGATCCTCCATAACTTCCCGGGTGGTTCCATGAACATCGGTATTTCCTGTCATGGCCAGCGGATACTCGAAGCACCAGTCCATGGCTTCGGGATAAAAGTTCTCATCATTGTAGATCTCAACCCCGTGGAACCATCCAAGGCGGATCAGCTGGCGGTGAATCTCCAGCATCCTTGCTATACCATCGGGTTGCTGCCGGATCCATCCCGGGTGGTTAAACTGGACAAAAGCACCAAGGGAGACCGCCTTCTCTATCACCTCCAGAAAAGTGGTATCCTCAAACACGGTGGAGTCGGGCAGAAACAGCAGGTTCATATGTCCCGGCGGCATCCGGCGGGTAACCTCGGTTCCACGGATCAGCAGGATGTTGTTGATCTCTGCCCATTTTGCTGAGATGGCAAAAGCCGAGTTATCATCCCCTTTCAGGTAGGCCTTTTTCGGCCGGTATTCCAGGTGATCGGTTAGCGCAACGGCATCCAGTCCGTCCTCAACCGCCTCGCTTACACGGAAGTCGGGCCATACATCCCCGTCGGAAAACACCGTATGGGTGTGAAAGTCACACTTCAGGGTAACATATCCGGGAATCTCACCCAGCCTGATCAGCCGCGCCTGGGACCATGAAGTCCAGCCGGAAATCACGAAAACAAAAAGAATCAACACCCGCATTTTACTGATATAAGGTTGAGTCGAAACCGAAAAGTAATTTTCATGCATACCTTTATTGTTTCACTTACCCAATATAAACCGCCAGGATCGCAAAGAATTATTTTCAAAGTATATTGCCCTACGAAAATAAACATTATGGCAATCCTGGCAATCCTGTGCAATCCTGGCAATCCTGGCAATCTTGCGCAATCCTGCGCAATCCTGCGCAATCCCGTGCAATCCCATTACAGTTTCAACACTTCTCTCAGCGTCTTGTACCCTGAGGCGCTGGCCCGCAGGCTGACTCCCGACTTCAGGAGCACTGCATGGCTTTCCCGGTCGTAGTATTCTATCTTATCAATGTAATCGACGTTTATGATGGCCGACCTGTGTATCCTTACAAACCGGGCCGGGTCCAGATGAGACTCAAAATACTGCATGGTTTTTTCTTTCAGGAACTTTTCATTTTTCGAATGAATGGTCACATAATCACCATCGGCCTGAATGTAATGGATATCTCCAACCGGGATGACGTACACTTTATGCCGGATCTTTACGGCGATCCGGTTCATGTATTCAGGTTTTTCATCTATGGTCTGCAGGATGTTCCTGACCGATTTAATAGACCTGGTACCTGAGGCCAGGATCTCCAGGGCTTTGCCCAGGGCCTGCTCAAATCGTTCCCTGGAATAGGGTTTCAGCAGGTAATCCACTGCATTGTGCTCAAAGGCCTTGATAGCGTACTGATCAAAGGCCGTACTGAATACGATGACCGGCGGATTGTCGATCAGTTCCAGCAGCTCAAAGCCGGTAAGTTTGGGCATCTGGATATCGAGAAAGAGCAAGTCGGGGTTTAATTCCTGGATCCCCTTCAGGGCTGAGAACCCATCTGAGAATTCCCCTCCGATGTCAACTTTCGGATTCCCTTTCAGGAATTCCCGGATAATATTCCGCGCCGGTGGTTCATCGTCAATGATCAGGGCTGTGTATTTCATGAAATCGGTCATTGGTAATTAGTCATTAAGGCAATGTGGTCAAAAAGGAAATTCGAAATTAAGAAATTAGGAAATTCTGTGGCAACCATACGGCAATCCTGCTGCAATCGTAAATCCTGTGCAATCCTGGCAATCAAAACGGTATTCTCAGCTGAACAAAAAACTGACTCCCTTCCGTCCAGAACCGGACGAGGTCATCGCGGTGATAGGTCAACCGGAGCCGTTCCCGGATATTCTTTAAACCGAGCCCGGCTCCTTTCCCCGGGATAGCTTCGGGATCAAAATCGTTAACAATCGTGATCTCGGTATGATCATCCTGAAGAAAACAGCGGGTCTCAACGTTGACCACCTCGGTGCTCTCGTATACGCCGTGCTTGATGGCATTTTCGTAAACCGGTTGCAGCAGCATGACCGGAATAGCGCGGTTCAGACATTCTCCGTGGCAGTGAAGGGTGTAGCTCAGTTTCTCACCGAACCTGATCTTCTCAATCTCAAGATAGCGCCTCATATTATCCAGTTCCTCAGAGAGGGAGGTTACGGTGCCGGCACTGACAGAAACCGAGTACCGGAGGAAATCAGACAGCTTGATGAGCATCTCCCGTGATCTCTCCGGATCGGTCAGGGTGAGTGCGCTGATGGAGTTAAGGCTGTTGAATAAAAAATGCGGATTGATCTGGGATCTGAGCATATTTAACTCACTTTCCTTCAGGAGGGTATTCAGGGCAGCTTCCTTCTTGAGCTTCTCCTGGAGATTCGTATAGTAAATCAGAAGATAATAAGTAAGCCCCAGAAGGACGTACAACAACACTCCGCTGATCAACCGGACAGGAATTGAGGCAGTCATAAAGCCGGAATAACCCGGCTGTTCCTGGAACAGAAGGGATAACAGCGAAACCGACACTGCCAGCCAGATCACAATAAAAAGGGTAAAAGAAGTGAGATGATTGAAGATGAAGTTAAACCGTGATTTTTGTCCCGGTGTATTGTACCTGATCACAAACCAAAGGGAAAGGCCGAGGCATCCGAATCCAAGGTTGCAAACCAGACTGTCGGTCACGGCAATCCAGGCGGGCAGGCGATATTGTACAAATAACACCGAAAACTGGATCCCGGCGAGCAGGATCCAGCATCCGGTGTATAACAAGATGGTCTTCAGGTTCTGAAAAACCGGATGTTGCATCGGGATTTTTCCTTAGTAGCTTTTGATCTCTCCGCCGCCGAAGATCGCTTCGGCTTGAATGATCAGCACCCGGGAAGGATCGGAACTTTCTTTGATCAACCGGCGCTTGTCCTCAAAGCCACCCAGGAAGGAGGAATTCTTGATGATGATCTTCCAGTCGGAGGGGACGATAACGGTAGCTCCGCCGAATATAGCGCTGATTTCCAGTGTATGCTCGCCGGGAGCCAGGGAGGCCAGGGAAAGATCGACTTCGGCGCCCCCGAAAATACAGGAGATCTTACCTCCCCTGAATTGCTGGTGAGTTACCCGCTGTTTGGTCCCTCCGAAGATTGTCTCCTCGTGGATGTATCCATCCTCCAGTTTCCGGTCTTCGGGGCGGTGCTGGAACTGCCGACGGCCGAACCCCTTAAACAGGATGATCAGCCCTATGGCAATCAGGATAGCCGGCCAGAACAGGCTGTGAACACTGAATGGCAGAACACCGAACTTCGGAATGATGAAGATCCCTCCGATCAGAATTAAAATGATGCCGGGAATATAACTGTCTTTACCGAACAGGCTGATCACACCGATGCCGATCAGCAACATCTGCCAGGAAAACACGACAGGCATCCACCCGGGTGGGAGCTGGCCCGTATTCCTGGATAAAAGAAGCAGTCCGATGAGGATCACGATTATACCAAACACATATTTTTTCATACGTCTCCGGTTAGAATATTTTTCAACATTCGGTTCCATGGTTTGAGATTTTAAAGGTACATATTTTCAGGAAGCAAAATTATTTCCTCAGCAGAAAGGAGAATAAGGAAAATCGGCCGCCGGCCGGTTTTTCCCGATGAGTGGCGGAATTTGTAATTTTGCCTGACCCATGGACATCGTATTTATTCTGGCCGATACGGCGGTTCCGGAAAATATCGGGGCATCAGCCCGGGCCATCCATACGATGGGATTCACACGGTTGCGTTTAGTGAATCCACTGCAATTCCCCGACGAGAAAGCCTTCCGCCTGGCTTATGGTTCAAGACAGATCCTCGAACAGGCAACGATCCATCCCGGCCTTCAGGAAGCCCTGGCGGATATTGACCTCGCCATAGCCACTTCCATGAAGAAGCGGTCGGTTCGAACCGACTCTCATCATATCCAGACCCTCCCGGGAATCCTGGCAAAGAAAAAGCGATCGGTCGGGAGGGCAGCTGTTGTTTTCGGGGGAGAAGAAAGTGGTCTTTCCAACGGGCAGGTGGCTTCGTGCGATCTCATCTCGCATATTCCCATGAAGCAGCGTTACCCTTCTCTGAACCTTTCGCATGCGGTAATGCTGTATGCCTATGTGCTCTCTCCGTTTTCCACTGTGCGGTTGAAGCAACCCGCGGGTCCCGCACCCGGGAAACAGAGGCAGATGGCCCGATTGGCGCACATGGCGATGGATGCCACAGGTATAAAAAAGAATGTGAACCTTTACGCGAGGATACTGGAACGGCTTTCCCTGCTTTGTGATGATGACGTAAACCTCGTGCTGTCGTTCCTGGATAAACTGGAGAATATGAATTTCCCCTCCGCTTCAGAAACCGTATAAAACCGGCAAAAAGGATCACCAGCGACGCGGTGCTGACAGAAGGATGGAAGCTGATGCGCCCGAAACTCCGAAGCTTCTGATCAATGAACAGATGCACATGGTGATCGTAGGCGGGTGCCGGTAATAACTGCGCAGTCCGCGTGCCAATATTCATTAGTTTTGCAGGGATGAAGCTGGTCTTCTTTAAATATCACGGAACCGGGAACGATTTCATCCTGGTCGATAACCGGAAAGGGAATATCCGGCTAACCGAAGCGCAGATCGAACGCCTGTGTGACCGCCATACCGGCATCGGAGCCGACGGGCTGATGTTTCTGACCGCGCAACCGGGATATGATTTCGGAATGATCTATTTCAATTCCGACGGGAAGGAGGGCACCATGTGCGGAAACGGGGGCCGCTGCATCACTGCTTTTGCGAAATCCCTTGGTTTGGCCGGGAACACCGCCAGGTTTATAGCCAGTGATGGAAACCATGAGGCCGAGATCCTGAAGGATGAAGGTCATGTCACCTGGATCCGGCTGAAGATGGCGGACGTGAAAGCCCCACCCCCGACCCCTCCCCAATTGCTTCGGTTTCACCCGCAAGTGAGGGGGGATAGTTCTTTCCAATCTGAAATCGTAAACCGAAAATCTAAAATTGTTATCGACACCGGTTCCCCGCACCTGGTGCTTTTCCTGGAAGATTTATCCGCGATCGATATCGTCGCCGAAGGCCGGAAGCTCAGGAACGATCCGCAGTTCTCACCTGACGGGATCAATGTGGATTTTGTGGAGATTCGCAAGGACCATTTGTTTGTCAGGACCTATGAACGCGGCGTGGAGAACGAAACCCTTTCCTGCGGGACCGGGGTGACGGCAGCGGCGGTGGCCTTTGCCGGTTGTACCCCTCCCCAGGCCCTTCCCCGACCGGGGAGGGGTGAAACCAGCCGCCAGTCATCAGTCACCAGTCACATGATCGAAACCCCCGGCGGCAGGTTAACTGTTTCTTTTCGCCGGGAAGGGGAACGGTTTACCGACGTTTTTCTGGAAGGGCCGGCGGAGCGGGTGTTTTCAGGGGAGATGGAGATCAGGAACGAGGGACGAAGGACGAGCATATAAACAACAATACATGATCCAGGACCTGCTAACCGGAAGGGATCTGAAATTGAGGGCAGTGGAGCCCGACGATGTCGACCTGCTGCTGGAGTGGGAAAACGACCCCTCGATATGGAAGGTCAGTAACACCCTGGCTCCATTTTCCCGGTTTGAGATCGAGGAATATGTGCTGGATGCCAAGAGGGATATCTTTGCAGCCAGGCAGCTCCGGCTGATGATAGATCTGCTGCTTCCCAATGGCAAGATCAGGACGGTCGGCACAATCGACCTGTTTGATTTCGACCCGGTCAACCTGCGGGCAGGTATCGGCATCATGATCCGCTCCGAATACCGCGGAGAAGGATATGCACCGGAGGCACTCCGGCTGATGATCGGGTATTCCACCGAAGTTCTTCACCTGCACCAGCTTTATTGCAACATCTCCGCAGAGAATGAGATAAGCATCCGCCTGTTTGAAAAGACCGGATTTGTCCGTTGCGGCCGGAAAAAAGAATGGCTGAACTCGGGTTTCACCTGGGTTGATGAATATATGTACCAACTCATTTTACAAAAGGGATGAACCCGGCCCTGCGGATTCTCTTGTGGCGGTTTTTCCCCTTCTTAGCGCTGGCAGGCCTCCTGATCGGCACGGAGCGGTTCTACCACAGGATCCATTCAGCCGTGATCGACCTCGGTAACGCACCTTCTGCCTGGATTACCATTCCCACCGGATCGGATTACAGGCAGGTGAAGGACAGTCTCTATTCACATCATTTCATTTCCGACGAGCACCGTTTCGAAAGCTACGTGGAAATGGGCAGGTTCGCAAACCGGTTCAAACCGGGAAGATACCTGCTGAAAAACCGGATGAGCGCAGGGGAACTGGTCGGGATGCTAACCCGTGGATTACAAACACCGGTGAAAGTAACTTTCCACGATATCCGGACACGGGAGGAACTGGCCGCAATAGTTTCCCGGCAGATAGAAGCCGACAGTATTTCGCTCTGTAAACTGATGAGCGATCAGAACTACCTTAAAAAATTCAGTGCCACCCCGTCGTCACTATTCAATCTCCTGATCCCCAATACTTACGAGATGTGGTGGACCACCTCAGCCGATCAGTTCCTGACCCGGATGCACAGGGAATCGCAGGCGTTCTGGGCAGGGATGAGGAGCCGCAAGGCCGATTCTATGGGATTCAGCCGTTCACAGGTCATTATCCTGGCATCCATTGTCGAAAAGGAAACCTCCCGGAATGAAGAGAAAGCAATCATTGCGGGCGTTTATATCAACCGGCTGCGCAAAGGGATGCCGCTTCAGGCCGATCCAACCCTGATCTTTGCATGGAAAGATTACTCGATCAAACGGGTGCTGAACCGACACAAAGAGATCCGGTCGCCATACAACACCTACCAGAACAAAGGGCTCCCTCCCGGCCCCATTTGTCTTCCGTCCATTTCCTCCATCGATGCCGTGCTGCATTACCAGCGCCATATTTATCTGTATTTTTGTGCAAAAGAGGATTTTTCGGGCTATCATGTCTTCTCGAATAACCTTCAGGAACATAACCGTAATGCAAGAAAGTATCAAGCTGCGCTAAAAAAATTGAAAATTGACAACTGAGTCCGTCCGTTAATTCTCTTTTACCGCAGACGTTACGAATCCGTAAAGGTCCCAGACGGTAGTCATTTTCAGAAGTTGAAACTATTTTTGATACCGAATCGGAACAGGTTTGCAAATAACGCCTTTCTGTTCCTCCCG
>Ga0233425_10006522_pt1 | contig 17227 bp, 7 predicted proteins | sample Watercolumn_Towu_2_FD_181712 | JGI IMG/M metagenome (GOLD analysis project Ga0233425, IMG submission 181712) | Freshwater microbial communities from Lake Towuti, South Sulawesi, Indonesia - Watercolumn_Towuti2014_140_MG | ecosystem: Environmental > Aquatic > Freshwater > Lake | place: Indonesia... | reverse complement strand
CAAATTCATTACACGATGACGCACGCCGATGATCTTGCCCTCGCTCGGAAGTGGGCCTCTGAACCATAAATTCGGTGCAAGCATGTCTTGCTCACTAAAATCACGGGATCGGCATTCTTTGCGATGATTCTCAAGTTCGCGCGTGGGAACCCTCAGGCGCGGAAGTTCCAGCGTGCAGCACCACGATTCGCCGAACCAGTCAGGTCCGTCGCTCAATGGTACGATCGGTACGGTTTGCGGACTGGAAATCAACCGTGACCGGATCAGGTGGGGAAACCGCCCATACCCTGCATCCGCCATCGTTCGTCGAATCTTTCGCCACCCAGATCGCAGCAAAACCTGCGCCGGCAGAGCTTCCAGCAAACCGGCGTGGTGCCGGCGCTGAGCGCCCCCCGGGCGATCCATCGAACCTTGCGGAGCACGTTCCACCCCAACCGGGTGAGCCGGCCGTTCGGCGGCTTCATCTCCCTGACCGTTTACCATGAAAGTCGCGAAGCGAACACCTTGATCTCCCTCTCCCTTTGGGAGAGGGCCGGGGTGAGGGAAACCGGCCATGGCGCGAGTGCTTTCCTGGTCCGGGGTGGCACGAGTGTCATGGCCGGTTAGGTCAGCGCGAGCAGTTTCAACAAGTATCTAGCCTATCGATCGGGTTGGCGAATCCATCCCAGCAGGCTAATACCAGCCATGACCGACTTCCTGGAACAGGGCAAGTTTGGCTGGCACATCACGGCCAATTTCAATCGACCTGTCCGCTATGAGGTTGGCAGGGACAAGCTCAAGGCCTGGTGTTCATTTGTGGATCGCCGTCTGCAGGGTCGCAGCTATTACAGGAAGCCGGCCGACCAGCGGCTGTTTTTCGTGGCCGTGCCGGAGATCGGGTTGAGCAGCGGCCACCTGCATTTTCACCTGCTGGCCAAGTTACCAGAGGAAAAGTCCGGTCAGTTCGAGCAGGTTGCCATGTCTGCTTGGATTGACCTGAACCGAGCCGGCAGCCTGTTCGTGCAGCGCATTGATGACGATCCTGGCTCGCTGAGGCGGGTGATTGGGTATGACCTGAAGCAAGCGCGTAAGCCGGACCAGTACGCGCAAATCATCATTTCGACGGAGTTCCACCATGGCTGACCAGCGACCTGTAACCAACTTTCGCCAGTTCTGCTTGGCTCGCATCAAGCAGGAAATCGAGCGCGCCGCCCAATCAAACCAACAACAAGGGAGTAAGACCAATGACCACACTGACCAAAACCGTTGCCTTTCGCATGCAGGAAAGCTGGGTTCAGGACCTCGACAAGATCGCAGCCAGGGAGAAGATGAGTCGCGGCCAGCTGCTGCGCAACCTGGTGCTGACGATGTTCATGTATGAAATGGAGTGCTTCATCAACGGCCAGCCATCGGCGCTGTTTGAGCTGTCGGAGGTGCAGCTAGGGGATGAAGTCGACTGAGCTGAGTTCAATGATTCGGCCGCTAGTCAGGCAAGTCGCTTTATTGAGACCAGTCGGTGTATAACGCCCGCTCGACTTCCAACATCGACACAGGGTATTTCTCGAGCAATGCTGCCAGAGCGACCTGATCAAGCAATGTGACCCCGTTTAGTTCCGCGTTCTCTACCGCCTGGAAATTAAAAAACTGGTTGGTTAAGCCCAGCTTCTTGAACTCCACGCCGGGGTATTGCCGTCGATAAAAGGCTTCCCCGGTAACCACATCTTTAACTGTCTCCCAGCCAAGCTTGATGCCGTCGCTACCGGATGTTTTGGTTTGCACAAGTTCGCCGGTCCTCCCAGATATGGCGACCACATCGACGCCATTGTCGTTGGTCGGGGGCGTGCAATAGCAAATGTCGAAACCGCGCTTGCTCCACAAGGCCACGGTAAGTGCCTCGAAGTGCCTCCATTCCATGCGAAGCGCCGAGTCCAAGGTGACTCGTTCATCGATGTTTTCCATATCCGCTTCAGGGACGATGTCCCCGACGTCGAAATCGCCAGGGATGACATCGCCAGCACCGTTGAGCATGTCACCCGCCAGGGCGCGCTTTAATGTCAGTAATTCGTCGAGCTTGACATCGAAAGTACGGAAGTCTTCGGCGCAGACTACGGGGTAGTACACATACACGTCCTTGGTCTGACCGATGCGATAAGCGCGGTCGGTGGCCTGATCTTCCTTGGCGGGGTTCCAGGTTCGGGTGTAATGCACCACATGATTGGCTCCCTGAATATTGACGCCGAAACCGACGGCAACAGGCGACAGGATGATGACGCCGAACCCCGGTTTTTCTTGAAAAGCCTTGATACGTTTTTGCCGACTGGCGGTATGGTCGGCGGACGTTACCGTATCGCCGTTGATAATGTCGGGACGGAGGCCGAAAACCTCCTCGATGTAATACTGCAAAAGCCGCTGGATATTGCGGAATTCGCAAAAGATGATGGCCTTCTCACTGCATTCCCGGATGGATGCCAACTGTCTGAGCAGCCAGTCCAGTTTGGGTGCTTTAGCCCGGTATTGGCCTAGTGGTTCACCCTTGAAAACCGTCAAGCCGTGCCGGCGGGGATCGGTACAAATAAGGCGCAGATAGTGGAGAAGCCCGAGGTGGTTCTTGAACGGGGACGGATACGATGGATCGTTGCGTTTCTTGAAATCCTCAATCGCCTTCGCATAGAGGTTCCGCTGTTCTGTCGACAGGGGTAGCCGCTTGCACTCGTCGACAACGATTTTGCGCGGAAGACACATTTCGGATGGAAAGTTGGTAGCGACCTCTTCTTTAGTACGACGCAGAAGTTGCGGTGTGATGCGGGCGCGCAGTTCCTCGACCCGAGCCTTCTCCTCGTCCGTCTTTGCTTCGATGGGTTTGCGGTAGCGTTTGCCGAAATCATCCAGTGCGCCAAGCAGACCTGGTTGCACGTAGTCGAACAGACACCATAGATCGGCGAGCGTGTTTTCGACCGGCGTTCCGGTGCAGGTAATCTTGAACCCAACATTTTGCTTCTTGGCTGCGCGGGTGACCATGGCCGCTGGGTTCTTTATGCGTTGCGCCTCGTCGCAGATCATGACCGACCAGCGTTGTGCGGCAAACGAGAATTCCAAATCGCGCAAGGTCTCGTAAGTCGTCAACACGACTTTGGCACTACCCAGCCAACCAGGCCGGAGAAACTTCACCAAGCCATCCTCGCTACGCAACCGGGCGTCGATGGCTTCTCTCGGAACTCGAAGGGGAGCTAGCGAGCTTCCGTAAGCAGTCAAGATAGGCAGCGCTCCGGGCCGAAGAAACTTAGCGGACTCGTCCTTCCAATTTTCCAGGAGCGACACTGGGGCAACAACCAGCATTGGATCGATGCTCGGATCTTGCTCGACCAGCCACACCATGAACGTGAGTAACTGGAAGGTTTTGCCCAAACCCATGTCATCGGCAAGCACCGCGCCGCGAACCTGGTATTCGCTCTGCAGTCTGTACAGATGTTGGAGCCAGGCTACCCCATGGCACTGATGCGGCAACAACTTATGCTCGGGACGAAGATTGCCTGGCATATCTAACGTTGAAGGCACGGCGAGCAAGGCTTCGCGGCGGCGTTCCTCATAATCGAGAGCCTGAATATTAGCCCGGAGAATGAGGCACTTGCGCTGGCCCAGTTTCTCCTTGTTTGCCGCCGGGTGTTTTTCAGGATCGAACCGCCGATCCTGAACCTGCTCAAGAACTTTCTCGAAGGTCTTTAAGATATCATCGGCTTCGCGGAGAGGCATAGGCTCTGGAAGCCACGATACGCTAACCGATTCCCTGCCTTCTTCACGCGCCTTCCAGGCTGCCTCATCCAACTGATGCAGCATCTCGGGACTCGCTGGCACAGCGACTGGTTCCTTCTCGCCTTTTGGCGTGAAGCCGATGATGGGGGTAACGTTTTGGGGGAACCATCCTTCGTCGTCTTTCCTCTTAGCGATGTACGGCGAGTAGTAGGGTTTCTCGATGCCGATGCTCTCGACCCGTGATGAATACAAGCTGAGGTCATGAACCCGTGCGTACGACACCATCACCGGCGGCTTGCGACGCTCATTCAGTACACTTTTCAGCTCCTGGTGAAGAGAAACGGCATCTCCCTGAAGTTCAAAGTCATAGCCCTGCCAACCCAGTAGCTGAAATCCTCGATCTAGTGATGTCCCGAGTTTTCGAACGAAGAAATCGAGCTCAGCATCCGATAACCATCGTTTCGCGGAAGTGGTGGGACCGGCCGCCGAGGCGGTTTCAATCAGCAGTCCAATCCGAACCGGATAACCCGTACCGTCCCGTTCGATCATGGGAACGAAGCGTTCGTACTGAAGCCCGGCGGCATCGCGAGCCTGATCGAACTGTTCCTCGACGATGACATCCTTGGCGTCTTCGCCGAGCGTGGCGAAGGGGTTGAGGACGAAGGCCTGCGCGCGCGATCCGGCGACCCGTCTGCTTGGCAGGCGCTTGATTTCCTTGAGGATGGTCTTGACTTGGGGCGTGATGAGGACCTGTACGATGCCCTCCGGCGTGACGATGTCATATCGGTCCAGCACGTCTCGGGCAGAATCGAACCGTTCCAGCCAGTCCTCGGGCGCACCGGCAAACCCTGGTTCGATTTCGATGACAGTGTCGTCCGCCACGACCCGTGACTTGCGCAGGCCGATTTGCAGTCTCTCGGGGGTGAGTACCACGGATCGGTTCAGGAAATCGTCCAGACGGGCATTAGCCGCGAGGGCCAGTTTCCGGATACGTCCCCACGCTTGGCGGTGCGAAAGGTCATCGCGCTGATCCGCCGGGCGGCGTGCGAACCCAATCACTTCCTTGGCCAGATTCCATTGCTCCGGTCGCATCAATTCGACGGTGTTACCGTCGCGGGTCAGCACGGCACCGATTGCATGAAGGTCATGCCGGACACCCACGCCCGTCTGCCAACCCGCAAAGGCGATGGAAAAACTTTCGTCCGTTAGCGCATTCGAGCTTTGCAGAATGGGCCGGGCATTGGTAAAGGGTGGCAGTTCGAGCACCTGCGGCAGGTCTGCATAGCCGGGTTCCCGAATTGCTTCGAACAACGCGTCCCAACCGATGAGCAGTCCGTCGGCGGTCTCAACAGCATGCCCGTCATCTTGAAGCTGCGCGAGACAGCCGGGAAGAAGTGGCTCGATGAGAACATTGCCGTCCTCTGAGCATGCGAGGACGATCCCTTGCTGCGTCCACCGCCGCCGCCACGTCTTCTCGAACGGCTGGATGCTTTTCTTGAACATCTTGAATAGCGCCATGGGTTCTCTCCTTAACGCCACCAGCCTTTGCCACCCTTGTAGGTGAATCCCCACTCAGTCAAGACGCGGTTAACCTCTGGATTGCTGTCGTCGAAACGAACCCAGAGGTTTCCGTTTTTGTGGGACAAATCGTCCACCAAAAATCCGATGTTAGCCGCGAGGGTACTCAATCGTGTGCGACTGAACGGGGGTGCGCCACTCGTCTCTAAACCAGTTGTTCGGGAGTCCGCTGAAACCGACCGGACAGGGGCGGTTCGTTGTGGTTCCTGCGCAGCCTTGTTTGGCTTGATTCCAAAGTGTTCGCCAAGGGTTGCCTCAAACATTTCCTCCCATGTATCCCAACCCCTAATTCCATCCTTATGTCCCAACCAGAGAATGCGTCGGTCATGTTTCAATGAGTTCCGCACATTCTTGGTTGTCAGCACTGGCTTCGACAAATCGAAAGGCAAATCCTGCCGGGTATCATATCCGTAGAAAGCATTGCCAATAGCTCCGAATTCGACGGCAACCAGATCGCCCAAAGTCATGACGAAGGCATTGTTCTGTGAGTCGCTAGTTCGGAGTTCCGTGAACAGGCCTGCCATCTTTTTTCTCAAAGCAACGAAGTCCCGATCGTTGGAGTACAGGGCCGTCGTTCCCAAGGCAAACTGGATGTTGTCCATGGATTTGGTATACCGCAGCCAGAATTCGGCTCGTCTCCGATCGCCCAGGCCATCCTGTGCCAGCTTGGTGAAGAATGCCTCGATGAATTCCCGCTTCAGCCACTCGGAAACCATCTCCCGCGCCGCCGGAACTACGCCCCCCCAGCGCATCTCGTTCGAAGGGAGCCAGGGGTTACCCCACCTCTCGACTGCAGCGTCGCGAAGCTGCGGATGGAGAGCGTGCTGAGGGACATCAACGTATCGATCAAGCAGCCGGATTAGACCGCGGTCACACAGAACCAGATTAGATGCCAGCATTTTCAAAAGCTGGGGTAACCGTTGGGTAAATGCTTGGTGACCCAATTTCGTGGCCTCACGAATTTGCGCCAACACGAGTTCGCGGAGGAACCATGAAGCTTTAAAGATACCAAGTTGCTCGCACAGTCGATCCACAAAAGCTGTGTCACCGTCGAGCACCGCGCTCGCATATGGCGCGCATGGATCGCTGCCGAATAGTTGGCGGTTCTCGGCGGTGGTGGTCACCCAATCGGGATTGACTTTGTCGTCGACGATGTGATCCACGCGGCTGTGCAAGTAATCTCGCAGGTCGCCCCAGTTCTGCTTGCCCACCGTCGAAGTGGATTTCTCCTCGCAGTCATAAATGAAGTAACTACGGACTAAGCCTTGGTAGCAGCGCCGATACCAGCGCGGTTCGTCTAGCCATTGATCGACGCCGGACTGCTTGTCCAACACTGCCCGAAAGCGCTGGCGGTCGTCCATGATGCTAACGCCAGGGTTCCGAACCGGAACGCACAGACCGAACGAAACCAAGCGGGCGTCTTTCAAGGTTTCGAACCGTTGCGTCTCCCAAAAGCGCCTCACGGCGACAAGCTGTATATCCTCTGGAACTGACATTTGTGATCCTTTCCGCATGTAGCGTTTGAGCCTTGCTATGACCGCTTCGATGCTATCGTCGGTCCGTAAAGGCTTGGCGCCTAAGGCAAGGCTCGTTCGCAACCGGTTAGCGAGACGGTCCAGAGCATTCATCGCAGCGCGCATTCCCCGAAATTGCCCGGTGCCGCCGGGGGTGCGGGTCGCTTCTCGTCGAGCCCCAGAAACTCCAGGCGCATCTCCACGCGACGGCTTTCTTCATCGGTCTCTTTCGCCGCGTTGAAGGAATAGCCACCCACCAGGAACAGGTTTCGAACCTCTTCCTTCAAGTCGTCCGTTAAAAGATTCAGCCCCGTGGTCGCAAACATGGCGCACAAGACCCGCTGACTGCGCTGCAGGCTGAGGTTCAGGTTCGCCAGGTAGGAGCCGGTCTTATCCGTGTAACCTTCGACGACAATGCGCTTGAGAACGCGCTTTCCCAGGTCGTCGTTGGCGAGAGTGATTATCTCGGGCACGAACTGCCGAAGGACCGCCTCCTGCTCCGGTGCGAGGCTCCATTTAGCAAAGGCGAAGCGCGCCCGATCGCCGAAGTCGATGACTCGGCGATCCTTGTCAATCTTAATGCCGTCATATTTTCTGGCAGCCTCTATAAAACGCTCCAGAATGAGTTCGATGTCCTTGCGGTACTGCTCCTCCCGTCGTTCCCGCTCGGTAACGGTCTTGGTGACCGCTAGCAGCGCCACTCCCATGACCACCAGGAACAACACCATCAAGGCGGTCATAAGGTCAGCAAAAGAAATCCAGAAGGGCTTTTCCGCCTCGTCGCGGCCGTTTTTCTTGATGACGATACGAGTGCCCATCATGGCTTATCTCCTCGGCGCCAGACTTCCCAGCGTGACCTCGAGCTCCTGCACGGCGGTGGACAGCAAGGAGACGGCACTGCTGAGTTTTGTGTGGAAATCGTGATTAACCTTGCCGAGGGTGGAAACAACAGACTCCCGGAACGCCTCGCTGGAAGTGGCAAGCACCTCGCCCACCCCATCCAGGTATTCGTCTGCCGCCTTCTGGGCGGCACCAAGCTTCTCCGCAGAGTTTTCGATACGCCGTAGGACGTCACCCGTCAGGCTCGCTTCCTTACGGGCCAGTTCGACGGTTGCCCGAATCTCTGCCAACAACTGGCCGACAGCGTCGCGCTGGGCACGATAGTCGCGAAGGACTTCCTGAATCGCGCCAGCTCCAGTCGTCAAGGAGCCGGACACTTCAGTCAGCTTTGCGCCCACCGCCGCGGCCTGTTCCATGATGCCGCCAACCCGATCACCAGCGTCGGCGAAGCGGATTGCAGCCGCGTTGAGACGATCTGCCCCGGCGTTCATCCTTTCGATAGATGCCGAAGTGGCTGTAGTCAGCGTGGACACGCTTTCTGCCATACCCTTGGATATACCCGCCATTTCCTTGATGACCATTTCGACGCCGCCCGTCATCTCGTACACCAGGTTCTCGGTCCTTTCGGACATCGACTGTTCGCGGGCGCGGTTTGCCTCAAACGCCTTGGCTTGCGATTCACCGAGCGACGCCAGGATCGTCGTCATTTGTTGGCCGATGGATTCGAGGGTGGACTGGAGCTTTTCCTGCGTTTCGGCCTGGGAGTTCTCGACCAGCATGCGAATCTGTTCGACGAATGCTTGCGTTTGGGCATTGATGGCTGTTTGCCGCTCTTCCATCGCCTTGACGGCGGCAGTCATCTGCAAAGCCATATCTTCGGTAGACTTCTTGCCGCTTTCTTCCAGCTTGGCAACCAGTGCGTTCAAGGAATTCACGGCATCCTGCATACCCTGCGCGGTTTGCTTGTTGAGCTCATTGATACCAGTGATTTGTCCGCCGAAGAGATCGTTCAGCCGCTGGCTGAAACTGACCATCACATCGTTGAGCATCTGAACAGCTGCGGCACTTTGGTCTCCGCTGGCACTCCTGACGGTTGCTGCGATGTTTTCCAGCGGCCCCTTGAGGCCGTCTTTGATGCTTCCCGCAAGGGTTTCGCCGAGAGTTCTGTTGTCTTCCCGCGCTGCTTCCACCTGCGAAGCTGTCAACTCCCGAAGCAGGTCGCCGAGGTCTTTAACTAGAGCGTCCTTCAGTATCTTGGCTTGGCTAGCAGAGTCCTCCGACGCCTTCACCAGCCGGGACAAATATTCTTCGCCCCAACCGCCATCGAAGCGGGCATCGATGGAATGTGCGATTTCCTCCGCTCGCCGATAGAGCGACGCGACCAGAAGTTTTTCGAGAAACGTCACCACCATCGCCGCGATGATAGCTGCCGCAGAGATAAGGAATGCCTCGCCGACAGAGTGCATCAGGGATTCCAGACTCGCCCTGACAGTGCCAGCATTTTCACTCACCTCGAATCTGCGCAGACCATCGATCAGGCCGAGAAAAGTCCCGATGATGCCAAGACCAGTAAATATTCCTGGAAGGTGCTTGAAAAACTCTGTTCGGAGTCGACTATCGACGACGGCTTGAGAATTGAAGTACGACTCCGCCGGAATGGTTGACCGAGTAGCAATAACAGTTATTTGCCCGTCGCGCTCCTCGCGTTGGGTATGCAGAGACTCCCGATACTCCGCCCAGAAATGGGCGAGATGCCGGTCTCTTGCGAATACCTTTCGAAAGTCGTCCGGTTGCGCTTGGTCAGGAATGGTACGTAAGCGTACCTGTATGTTGCGCAACCTAAACCAGTGAACTAGGCCTGGGAGCAAGAAAAACAGCAGAAATGCAATTATGAGAAAGGCAAGAATCCCTCCCGTAGCTAATAGGTGGGTTGGAACACTTTTGAGCGAAATCACCCTATATCTCCCTTGATGTCATTCAGAATTTTGTCCTTAGAAAGGATAGCGTCAAAAGCTCGGAGGGAGACGTAGATCTCCGGAACCGTGAGGCTTCTAAAAAGCACGCTTTGGTCCCATTCAGCTCCCAGTGTACATGGGTGGGGATCTGTATAAATGTTCCTTAAGCGATTGTTTTTACGGCAGTCGCGAAACCAAACCTTACGGGTTTCAACATGGGCAAATCCAGCAACTGGCTTCCGGCCGCCGTCATCAACAGCAACTACGACGACATCGAAGTGTTCGTCGCAATGGAGCATTTGTTTGCGACGGTGCATCGCCTCAAAACCGAGGTGCTGACGCAGGCAGAGTTCTGCACGTTCGTTGACCAGATCCTAGGAGTCTGTCGGACTTTCCGAAAAATGTGCCGGGATGAGCACATCTTGGTCCCTATCGGCGATTCTACGCGAATTCTGGGGCCATTCGATGTCGATGAAGCACCGATTATTCGCGTACGAGCGCCTCGTTCGCCTAAGTCCGACAGACTCCTAGCGGAGGCACAGCACCTCGCACAGGTCGCCAAGCGCTGACTGCCCATAAGCTACCCGTTCCGCAAATTTGACGGCGAGTGCTCAACCGGCGCCGAATCGAGTTGCTAACGCAAGGCAATGTGGTCCCCCAGTCCTCTATTTCGCAGATTTTTGGGGTGTAGGTGACGAACTAAGCCGGAGGCGGAAAGTCCAGACCATTAGGACCGCTCGTTTTTTTCACGGTGTCAATGCTCTTGCCGGGTTCGCGCTCACTCGGCGGGACTGAAGCGCTTGCATTTCCTGACGATGGAGAGCAGCACATTGACTTTCTCACCAACTTGAATTTGAATTTTCCCCGCTAACCCCATCGTAAGGTGGGCACGGAAAGTCGCGGATCCTGACAAGATGTCATCAGCAGGACAGCCGGATTGCCGAGCGTGGCGTCGATACCGCCATGATTGGGCCGCGGCTTGTTCAGTGCCTGCAACTCCTGCGGGCTCGCCATTCCTACACCAAGCCCACTGCCCGGACGCCGGCCGACCTGCCGACAGAGCAGGCCGCCAGGATTTTTCCACGATTGATCAATCGCAAGCGCGACCACAACCGCGCTTGGGTGGGGGCGATATGTCGGGATCGACTAGGGTAGAGGCGGGCTTTCTGCATGGGTTTGGTCATTCCGCCGCATTCCGGTGGATCGCCAGGTTTCTGATCTTTGCTCACTTGTGGTGGGGCGGCCTGATCCAGGCGTCGGCTCAACGAACGGGCTCCCCACCGCCGGCCGAGGCTCCAATTTCGGCTCAGCTTTTCACCCACGAACTTGCCGTCGGTTCCTACCGGCTGATCCATGCCAATCCAGTCAGCGCGACTGCAACCGACTTTATCTACTCCGCCCGCCTCCGCAATTCCACCGGCAGGCCCTACGAGGGTGCCCGAGCAACCCTTGTCGATGCCGGCAGTGCCGACGTAATCGACGGAGACCTGCGATTCGGTTCGCTTCCGCCGCTGGCGCAGGCTGGCTCCGCCGACACCTTCACGGTCCGCACCGGCAACGGCGAAAAGCCCCATATCGAAGATTTCCTGTGGGCAATTGCATATGACCGCCAGCCGGTCGCCAATGCCGGTTTCTCCCAAACCGTCGCATTGCATGACCAGGTTCATCTGGACGGTAGTAAGAGCACCGATCCCAACGGCGATCGTCTCCACTTTCGGTGGCGCATCCAGGCGAAGCCCGACGGCAGCCGGACCGAATTGCAGGGGGATACCTCCGTCCACCCGGTGCTCGGCATCGACCAGCCGGGAAAGTATGTGGTCGAGCTGGTTGTCGACGACGGCCAGCTCAGCAGTCCGGCTTCGACGGTCGAGTTCAATACCGGCAACAGTCCGCCGGTCGCCCGTGGCGGGCGTGACCAGACGGTGCTCAAGGGCAGCGTGGTCAAACTCGACGGCAGTACTTCCAGCGATGTTGATAGCCAGCCGCTCCGCCATCATTGGGAAATCACCCGGCAGCCCAAGGGCAGCAAGGCCAAACTGGACGACCCGGCTGCTGTGCAGCCGCGTTTCACGGCCGATAGATCCGGCGACTACACCGTTCGCCTGCACGTCGAAGACAGCGAGCACGAGCACGACGATTGCGAAGTTCACGTCAGCACCCACGACAGCCTTCCCGTCGCCGATGCCGGCCCGGACCAGACTGTCCACCTCGACGATATCGTCCTACTCGACGGTTCCGGTTCCACCGATGTCGACGGCTCGGAACTGCACTACCACTGGTCCTTCACGACCGTACCGGATGGCAGTCTGGCGCAGATCGCCGATCCGTCAGCCGTCAAGACCAGTTTCGACGCCGACCGCCTGGGCGCCTATGTCGTCCAGCTCACGGTCGGCGAGGACGACGACTGCTGGAAAAGCGACGAAGAGGACGAAGAGGACGACGAACACGATCACCACAAAAACGGCAAGCATCACGGGGATAGCGGCAATCATGACAAGTCGCACCGGACATCTTCCGCGCGGCACCACCACGGCGAACACCACCACCCTCGCCATCGTGACCACGAGTGTGCCAGCGACACCGTCGTCATCACCAGCGAAGATCGCAAGCCCATCGCCGCTGCCGGCCCCGACCGGACCGTCCCGCTCAATCATCCCATCACCCTCGACGGCAGCCATTCCGGTGATCCCGACGGCACCCCCATTAGCGATTACCTGTGGTCCATCAGTACGGCACCGGCCGGCAGTCTAGCCACCCTGACCGGTGATGCCAGCGCCACGCCGGGTTTCACGGCGGACCTGCCCGGCACCTACGTCATCCAGCTCATCGTCAAGAGCGATGGCCTTACCAGCGATCCCGACACGGTTGTCATCCAAACCGAAAACAGCAAGCCCGTAGCCGACGCCGGGCCTGCTCAGCAAGTGACCCAACTCGACGTCGTGCATCTGGACGGCAGCCACTCCAGCGATGCCGACCACGACCCGCTGACTTACCGCTGGTCGCTGCTGAAAAAGCCCGATGGCAGCGCGGCCGAAATCTCACCGGCCGACGGCGTGAATCCGAGCTTCATCGCCGACCTGCCCGGCGACTATGTGGTTCAACTGATCGTCAACGACGGCACCGTCGACAGCGATCCGGCCACCACCACCGTAGTCGCCGTTCGGCTGAATCATCCTCCCGTCATCACATCGACGCCGGTGACCACCGCCACGGCCGGCACAGCGTACACCTACGATGTCGAAGGCAGCGATCCGGATGCCGATCCGCTGACCTATTCCCTGGATACAGCGCCGGCGGGCATGACCATTGACCCCCTCAGCGGTGTCATCCAGTGGACACCGAGTCCCAGCCAGGTCGGCGACCAGAGCGTCACGGTCCGGGTGACCGACGGCGGTGGCCTGTTTGCGAATCAGCCTTACACCATTGCCGTCGCCATACCGGTCAATCATGCTCCTACGGCGGTCGACGACAGCTATGAAGGCATCGCCGGCCGGACCCTCACCATTGCGGCTCCCGGCGTGCTCGGCAATGACGGCGATCCCGACGGAAATACGCTGACAGCCCTTCTGGTGACGCCGCCGTCTCAGGGAACCGTTGAGCTCGGTTCCGACGGCTCCTTCGTTTACACACCCCATGCCCCGCCACCACCGCCACGCTCCACCGATTGCTTGATCGACCCGACGGCGCCTCCGGGCGGCGTATCCGGTGCCACCATCCAGACGTTTGTCGATCTGGGTATCGACGCGCAGTCGACGTGCATCGAAAACACGCTCTGGATCGATCCGGCTGGATTCCGGCTCGGTCAGTTCGTGCGCAGCGATGGTGCGGGAGCCATGGGCCATATCACCGACACCACCACGTTCGGTGTCTATGACCTGAGTTCCCTCGACGGCAGTTTTGCCGGCAATGCCGACGGGCGTGATTTCTACTGGGTACAGAACACGGGGTTTGGTACCGATCTTGGGGGTGGCGTCGTCGGAGCACCGCCTTCCAAAGGCCTGATCTGGGATCTTGGGGGCGCCGCCAACCAGGCGGTCATTTTCGTCTCGGTCGATCACGGCCCGCTGCCGGGTGAAGTACTCGAAAACACCGCCTGGCTGTCCAATGACCCCAACGCCCCGGACGGTGGATGGACACAGGCCCGCCTGGAGCACGTTTATCTCCAGGGCTGGTCGCCAGACCCGGATGTGGCGGATGGGTTTGTCGCCGTTTATCGGCTGCCGAGTCATCAGACGTTCCGCTACGTTTCGGTGACCTGGGGTGGGCCCGGGGCAGTGCTGCGAGACGGCGATAACGAAATCGATGCGGTTGGGGGCTTGACGGAATCCGGCTTCGGGGTTGGGGATAGCTTCACCTACAAGGCCTACGACGGGCAGTTGGATTCCAATGTCGCGACCGTCCACATCACCTTCGCTGCGCCGGTGAACCATCCACCGCAGATCACTTCGACGCCGGTCACCCTGGGCGCCGTCGGGGTGAACTACGACTACACCGTGACGGCCATCGATCCCGATACCGACTTGCTGGCCTACTCGCTGGACGCGGCGCCCAGCGGCATGTCCATCAACGCGAATACCGGCACCATCCTGTGGACGCCTGATGCCAGCCAAGGAGGAGGTCAGAATGTCACCGTGCGAGTGACCGATCCGGGCGGGCTGTCCGATACGCAGAGCTTCACCATCGCGGTCGCCACACCCAACCATCCGCCGGTCGCTCAGGACGATGTCTATTCGGCCTCATTCGGGGTGGCGTTCACCGTTCCGGCACCGGGCGTGCTGGGTAACGACACCGATGCCGATGGCGACGCCCTCACTACGGCCTTGGTGCAAGGACCGACCAGCGGCACCCTCAGTCTCAATGCCGACGGCGGTTTCACCTATACCGCGGATCCCCTGCCGACACCCAGTGCCGGGTTGAATGTCGTCTTGAAATGGTCGTGGAACGGTTCGACGACCTTGCCGACTTCCTTGAATGTGTTGAATACGCCGGCGGTCGTCGATCTGGACGGCGACGGAACTCCGGATGTCGTATTCGGCTCCACGGCCTCCACCGGCGGTGGAGCCATTGAGGTCGGCAACCTGCGCGCACTCAACGGCAAGACCGGTGCCGAGCTGTTTACCGTCACCGCTCGGACCGTTAACGTCGCCAGTTCCGTCGCTGTTGGCGATATCGACGGCGACGGCAAACCGGAAATCATCGCCTCCGACAGCAGCGGAGGAAGCCTGCTGGCCTTTGAGCACGATGGCAGTTTCAAGTGGCAAAGCGCGGCGACCGAGGCGGTGAAGTGGGGATCGCCGGCAATCGTCGATCTCGATGCCGATGGTCAGCCGGAAATCGTGATTGGTCGTCAGGTCCTCAATGCCGATGGGAGCTTGCGTTGGAGCGGAGCGGCGGGTTCCGGCCTAGGCATTTCCAGCGTGGGTGGATTGCCTCTCGCCTCCGATCTGGACTTGGACGGAATACCGGAAATCGTCGCCGGCAACAGCGCTTATAGCGCCGGAGGCCAAACTCTGTGGCAGCAGGTATCGGCGCCGGACGGCTACAACGCCGTCGGAAATTTCGACGCCGACCCTTACGCGGAAATCGTGTTGGTGGGATCGGGAACCGTCCGCTTGCTCGAGCACGACGGCACTGTCAAGTGGGGGCCCGTGGCCATTCCGGGTGGCGGTTATGGCGGTCCGCCGACGGTTGCCGATTTCGATGGTGACGGCGAAGCGGAAATCGGCGTTGCCGGTGCGACCCGTTACGTCGTCATCGAAACGGACGGCACCATCAAGTGGCAGTCCACCACCCAGGATGGGAGTTCCAACGTCACCGGCTCGTCCGTCTTCGATTTCGAAGGCGACGGCTCAGCCGAGGTGGTTTATCGCGACGAACTCAAACTACGGGTCTATCGCGGGACCGACGGTACGGTGCTGTACGAAACGCCGATGAGTTCCTGCACGTGGTACGAATATCCGCTGGTGGCCGATGTCGACGCCGACAACCATGCCGAAATCGTCGTCGGCGCCAACAACAACTGCGGATTCGGTCCTCAGCGCGGAATCTACGTCTTCGCTGATCAGGACAACCGCTGGGTCCCGACCCGCAAGATCTGGAACCAGCACAGCTACCACATCACCAACGTCAACGAAGACGGCACGATTCCCAAGGTCGAGGCCGTCAACTGGCTGATTCCGGGGCTCAACAACTTCCGGCTGAATACCTTTAGTCCCAGCGACACCGCCGTCACCGACCGTTTTACTTACCGGGCCAACGACGGAAAGGCAGATTCCAACATCGCCACGGTCACGATTACGGCACGTAACGTGAACCATGCTCCCCGCTTCACCTCGACTCCAGTGACTACCGCCACCGTCGGCGGCACCTATACCTACGCGGTGGCTGCCACTGACCCGGACCTCGGGGATGTGCTCACATTCGCGCTCAGTACCGCTCCGGTTGGAATGACCATCAACTCAACGACTGGCTCGATTACTTGGACACCGACCGCTGTGCAGGTCGGTGCGCACTCGGTGATCGTTCGCGTACAGGATACGAGCGGGTTGTTCGTCACCCAGTCATTTTCCATAACGGTGACGGCGGCAAACACCAATCACGCTCCCGCCATTACGTCAACGCCCGCGGCAACCGCCCAGGTTGGCCAGCCCTACACCTATCCGGTCACTGCGAACGATCCGGATGTCGGCGACATTCTGACTTACTCGCTCTCGACCAATCCGGGAAATGCCGCCATCGATGCGGCGAGCGGGGTTCTGACGTGGACTCCTCTGGCCAGTCAGGCCGGGCTTCAAAGCATCGAGGTAACGGTCAGCGACAATCACGGCGGTTCGGTGAGTCAGGGGTTTGTGGTCAATGTGCTGGCAGCAAACCTGGAACCGACGATCACCTCCGCCGCACCCACTTCCGCGATTGCGGGCTCGCCATACACCTATCCTGTCGTTGCTACGGATCCCAATCCGGCAGACCTTCTCAGTTATTCGCTGACGCAATTCCCCACCGGGATGTCCATCAACTCCGCGACGGGACTCATCGCGTGGACGCCGACCGATGTTCAGATTGGGCAAGCCGATGTTGTCGTGCAAGTCGTCGATCAGGGTGGGCTGGCAGCTACCCAGTCCTTCCGGATCACCGTGGCAAGTGCAAGCGTTCAAGTCCCCAACGTGGTCGGGGAGTCCCTCACCAGCGCCCAGGGGATATTGGATTCGGCGCAGCTGGCGGTGGGTTTCGTGCTGAATGTTTATGACGACGTCGTAGCGGCCGGCACGGTCATGAGCCAGCAACCGCTGGCCGGCAGCTCCGCAGCCAAGGGTTCGGCGGTGGACCTGACGGTGTCGCAGGGCCCGGCGCCGGTTTCGGTTCCAGACGTGGTTGGTCTGACGCAGTCGGTCGCGGTGGCCCAACTGGTGGCTGCCCAGCTACAGGTGGGCACGCTGACCACGTCTAGCAGTTCCACCGTGCCGATCGGCCAGGTGCTCAGCCAGGTCCCAGCAGCGGGAACGAGCGTGGCCAAGGGCACGTCGGTTGCGCTCGTCCTGTCCAGCGGGCCGCCCGCTGCCCCCCTGGCGAAACTGACGATTCCGGCGGCAAGTCCCGCCGTGCTGGTGGGCG
>Ga0233425_10006520_pt1 | contig 17228 bp, 17 predicted proteins | sample Watercolumn_Towu_2_FD_181712 | JGI IMG/M metagenome (GOLD analysis project Ga0233425, IMG submission 181712) | Freshwater microbial communities from Lake Towuti, South Sulawesi, Indonesia - Watercolumn_Towuti2014_140_MG | ecosystem: Environmental > Aquatic > Freshwater > Lake | place... | reverse complement strand
TACCTTGTCGTATTGCACATATCCTCGGCAGCGATAATACAATCCATATCTTCAAATATATCCCACAATTTTTTTTCATCAAGGAAATTGCCGGAAATAAGTATTCTTGCAATGTTAGAGCCTTCACTGCCGAAGCCGTTACTCAGATTTATAAATTCCGATACAACAGTATTCAGGTATTTCTCAAGCATCTCATTAAAAACTTCGGTGCCAGTGGTAACCGCCATGCCTGCAATATTGAAATAATTTTTTACTCCTATGATTTTCTGATATTTTTTAAAATAATTATTCAGTTTTTTCAGCAGGAATCTTTTTTTTATCACCTGATCGATTGCATATTTCAGGCGGGATTCACTGATTTTTTCTCCGCCGATTTCTTCAAGAAAGCTGATTGCAGAAAAGATATTGTTTCTGTATTGCTCGACAGAGAGGCTATTCTTTATCCTTGGCACATCAAGCATAAAAACAGGTATTTCTTTGAGATATTTACGGCAGACATCATAAAATCTTCTCATACCATCGCAACTGTTGGTAAAAATTATTCCAGAAAGATTTGCGGACTCATTGATTATCTCTTCCATTGAAGATTTTATATAGGGGCAATAATTAATTGGAAAATATCCCTCTGCTTTGTTAGCTTTAAATTTTCCTGTTATTCTTACAGGTTTAAAACCTGAGGCAGCAATAATTTCTTCCGGAGTATATGTGCAGAACCAGCCAATTGATTTTTTTTCGGTGGGCCCACTCTTTTTGATTCTGTATTCTTTTAAAAAATCAGAAAAATTCAGAATTTGTGTTTTCTCGGTTTTTTCCATATCAGATATTATTCCGCACTGCTTTTTGACAGGACCTGCTCATTTCTTTCAAAATCATCATAAATTCCTATATGTCCCCAGAAATCTTCGATATATGCACCGTTTATATTACCTTCTTTTTTACCTTCAACGGTAATCCTCACGCCTGCTATTTCATCGAATTCTGTAAGTGTATTTACAATTGAAAAAATTGCAAGTACTTCTGTCGTGGAACTGTGAGGAATTTCCGTATTATTGGTAATGATTTCTTTTGAAAGATCGACAACAGCAAGTCCATTTTCTAATTTAACGGAATAAACCTTAACATCAGATGGTATTACAGGATAAAGCTGTTCACTGGAAGGGCCCCTGATAAGCTCTTCTAAAATTGATACATAAAAGTTCTCATCACTTATGATTAATCTGTTTTCAGGTGAAAGATAGCTTGTGTTATCTTCGTATTTCGCGAAGTAAATTTTAACATTTTCTTTCGGGATGCACCCTGGTAAAAAAGATATAAAAAAGAAAACACAAAATAAAACTGCAATTGCGGAGATAGTTCTCAATTTATTACAGGTCATTTGATTTGAATGTGTCTCCTTTTTTTACTGTAATAATTAATACTGGTATATATTTTACTCCATCAAAAAACATATATAAAATAAAATTTATAAATGGTGAAGGGAGATGACAGATGCGTCTAAATGCCCCGTCAAAGCCTATTTTCTGGATATCAGTAATATTAGCAATAATTGCAGTAATACTTTTCATAGTCGGTGGGTTTTTTCTGGATATGCTTGTAATTATTGCATTCGGCCTTCTGGCAGTGGCTTTTATACTGCTGGTTCTGGGTGTGGTGCTTGAAAAAATGTAATTTTCACACAATGAACATTTCCTTAAAAAGCTCCATGTAAAAATGGGGCTTTTTTCTTTATGCTTTTTATATTTCTTGATAAAGGAACTTCTATTAAATATAATCATGTAATGCCGCACCGGCCTGATAATGCCTGGCCGTATTAAATGATATGGGCGGAAAGAAAATGTTATGGTAATCAGCAATTTTAATAAATCAGAACCGGAGAAACGATGGGAGTAAAGCTTTTTTTAATAAGGCATGGTCAGACCACAGGAAACCTGGAAGGCAGGTACCAGGGCTCAATGGATACAGACCTGACCCCGGAAGGAATAAAACAGGCAAAGCTTGCCAGAAATTACCTGAAAAATGTCTTAATTTCCGGTATTTATTCAAGTCCGATGAAAAGAACCATGCAGACAGCAAAAATCATATCAGAGGGAACAAATCTTGAAATAAATATTCTGGAAGGATTAAAGGAACTTAACTTCGGAAAATGGGAAGGGTTAAAATTTGAGGAAATTAACGAAAAGTACAGGAATGATTACCAGAAGTGGTTAAGTGACCCCTATAACTGTCCGCCTACAGACGGGGAAAGTTTCGTTGAGCTGATTAAAAGGTCGCAACTGGAAATAAAAAAAATAGCAAGCTCCGTCCCGGATAACAGCAATGTCGCTGTGATCACGCATGGAGGAGTAATTCTTGCCCTTCTTGTCGACTGGCTGAAAATTCCCCCTCAATGCTGGCGCTCTCTTATTCAGAGGCAGGGAGCCATAAATGTCGTGGTGATGGACGGGGAATTTCCGTATATATCATCCATAAATTATACGGGACACATAAACCCGGTTTATGATGAAAATGAAGATATGGTGATTGAGAAATACAGCAAAGTTTCAAAGAATAACGGTTAAAGCAATTATAAAATTTTAGTCACCGATATATTGCTAAATAACGGCAATTGTTATATTATCCCTTCGGAAGACTATAGTTAAAAAAATTTAATGAACTATTTTTTTCCTTCTGCTCTATTTGAAAAAATAGGGCCTAATTTTTGTATAAATTTAGTCCGGAGGAGGAATTTTAATGAAGAACTACGAGATTATGCTCATTTTCAATGCTGCACTGGATGAGGGCGCAGTAAATGAAGAGCTATCCAAAATTACTTCAATCATCGAAAAATCAAAAGGCAGTATTAAAAATACTGAAATCTGGGGGGTCAAAAGATTGGCCTATCCCATCAAACACCAGGAAAACGGCTTTTATGTTCTCGTTTATTTCAATTCTGATACTAAACCACTAAGTGAACTGGATAGGCTCAATAAGATTAATGATAAAATCCTGAGGCATCTTATTGTTAAAACCGGTGAAAAGGAATAAAAAAATTTTTTATAATATATTCCGAAAGAGGTGTTCGGTATGGCTGCAATTTCCAACAATATTTTTTTAATTGGTAATCTTACAAAAGATCCGGAACTGAGATTTACTCCAAATGGCACACCTGTTGCAAGTTTCTCCATTGCGGTTAACAGAAGATTTCAGAATAAACAATCCGGAGAATGGGAAAGCGAAGCAGATTTTTTTAATGTTGCAGCCTGGTTCAAACTTGCCGAAAATGTAGCGGAAAGCCTTGGCAAGGGAGACAGGGTCATTGTTTCAGGAAGATTATCCCAGGAAAACTGGGACGATAAACAGGGACAGAAACGTACATCATACAGGATTGTTGCAAATATTGTTGCGCCAAGCCTTGAATTTGCGGTATGCAGGATTGAAAAAAATGCAAGGGCCGAGTCACAGATACCTTCTTCAGGGGAGGGTGATTTTGATCAGGATCTGGATTTCAGCAACGATGATATACCATTCTAATTTATTATTTTTCAGGCGATTATAAAGGAGTCAAATCTTGAAAAAGAGAAACAGCAGAATCAGCGAAAAAAATAGCCAGTCTTCATCCGCTTTAAATGTGAAGCAGAGAAAAAGATACTGCTATTTCTGTAAGGAAAATGTTGATTACATTGATTACAAAAATGTAACGGTTTTAAAAAAATTTGTTTCTGATAAAGGCAAAATCAGGCCAAAAAGATCGACAGGCAACTGTGTTCAGCACCAGAAAATGATTGCAATGGCTATAAAAAGAGCAAGGGAAATTGCGCTGATGCCATATTTTAAAAGGTAATTTCAGTGGAAAAAATAATTTTAGTTAGAAAAATTTTTTAAAATGTCCTTTGATAATTTAAATAGCAATAATTCAGGCACGGATAAAAGAGTAAGCCTGCTTTTTATGGTATTTTTGACTGTTGCCGCATCTTCAGCAGCAGTTTTTATACCATTTTTAAATTTTGCAGCTTTTTCATTTGTTCCGGTACCCGCAACTTTACTCGTTTCCTTAAAAAGAATAAAAGATGCAGTTATATGCGCCGTAGCAGGTGCGGCTGTTTTTCTGTTTTTTAATTATGTTATGGCTGCAGTAATTTTTATAATTATTTCAGGTCTGGCTTTCGGATACAGATATTTTCGCTTGAGAAAAGTGAAGCCTTATTTTATGATCGGTGCTGTTTTTCTGTTTTTTCTGGCAGCGGTTTTACTTTTTTTCCTTATAAATTCTGCAATAATACAGAAAAATTACTTTTCTGAATCCGTAAATTTTTACAATAGCTATGTGAACGGAATCGAAAAAGATCCCCTGATACAGAATTACAGAAATTTCATAGTTGCGGATGAAAGCCAGTTCAATGATATACTTGATGCAACAAGATCTTTTTTGAATTTTCTGCCAAAAATAATTCCAGGAATGCTTGTGCTGTTTTTCGGTTTTTCAAGCATTCTAAATTATGTTTTTACGGGCATATTTATGAAAAAGTATTCGCTTGAATTGGATTTGCTCCCCTCATTTAAAGAGTGGGATTTGCCCTGGGCCTGGTGCTGGGGAGTAATTGCAGGAATTATCCTGATAATTGTGCCGTCTTTTAATACCGGAAACAGCATGTTCTTCTATGCAATTGGCTCAAATTTACTGATTGTATTTGGTTCTGTGTATCTTGTACTGGGTCTGTCAGTGCTGTGGGGAATTTTTGAAAGATTTAACTTAAAAAACTCAATGAAAATAATAATTATTGCTGCCATTTTTTTATTTTTCGGATTGTTCATTTTTCTACCGGTTTTGGGTCTGGCCGACATATGGATCAATTTCAGAAGGTTAAAAAGGGTTCAGAAGTAGAAAATTAATTTGAATTCCGGTTTAAGTTTTAAAGATATTCTAAAGGAGGAAAATTGAAAGTTATACTTACCAGAGATTATGAAAAGCTCGGCAATGCCGGGGACATTATTAATGTCAAAGACGGGTTTGCAAAAAACTTTCTCATACCAAACAATGCTGCAATCATTGCAACTCCCGGAAATATAAACCAGATGGAGATAGTTAAGAAGTCTTTGATAAAAAAAGAAGCTAAAAGTACGGAGGAAGCAAAAAAAATTGCAGAAATTCTGGATGGTTTTGAAATTAAAATCAGGGTAAATTCAAGTCCTGAAGGAAAACTATATGGTTCCATTACAAATAAAGACATTGCGGAGAAAATTCTTGCTGAAAAGAAAGTCGAAATAGACAGAAAAAAGATTGATCTGGAAGAACATATAAAAGAAGTTGGGGTCTATGATATCGAAATCAAACTGTTCAAGGAGATAAAGGCTTTTATAAAACTGCATGTTGAAAGCGATGAAGCTATACCTGAGGAAAGCGGCCAGAAATCTGAAGAAGAAAATGATGCAGGTAATGATGCTGCAGTTGCCGAAACTTAAAAAATAAAATATAAAATTCAAATGCAAAACCAGACAAGAAAGGTTCAAAAACCTGTTCCTCTTGATACAAGCAAGCTTGACAGGATACCTCCATATAATATCGAAGCTGAGGAATCCGTACTTGGTTCTATGATGATTTCGAAAGAAGCCATAATTGCGGTTCTGGAGCTTCTTGGGGAGGAGGACTTTTACAGAGATACAAACAGCACGGTCTTCAGATCGATTAAGGAACTTTTTGCTTCAGGAGAGCCGGTTGATGTAATAACCGTATCCGATTATCTTAAAAAGAGGGATCTTCTTGATGATATCGGAGGCAGTACTTATATACATTCTCTTATTAACAGTATTCCACTTGCAGCAAACGCAGAATATTATGCGAAAATCGTTAAGCACAATTCGATATTACGAAAACTTATATATGCTGCCACAGAAATTGCTGCCATGGGTTATGAGGTTCCGGAGGATCTGTACTCAACGGTCGACAGGTCGCAGCAGCTTATTTTTTCAATTTACCAGGAGCTCAACAGCGACAGAAAAAGCAGCAAATTTTCGCTGATAAAAGATGTTCTGTCAGAAGTTTATGAAGAGGTTGCAAGCCTTTATGACAAAAAAGCGAAAATAACAGGTATATCTACCGGGTTTACGGATCTTGATAAAATAACATCGGGGTTGCAGAATTCTGACCTTGTTATTATTGCTTCCAGGCCGGGCATGGGAAAAACCTCCTTTGCTCTGGGTGTTGCAAGAAATGCCGCAATGATAGAGAAAATTCCTGTTGCAGTATTTTCTCTTGAAATGTCAAAGGACCAGATAGCCCAGAGGCTTATGTGCTCTGAATCAAGAATAGATCTGCACAGATTGAGATCCGGAAACTTAAGGGATGATGAATGGGTGAAGCTGGCAGGTGCCATCGAAAACCTGGCGGAATGCAAAATTTATATTGATGATGCAGCTTTTTTAACAATTATGGACCTCAGGTCGAGGGCCAGAATGCTTGTAAGTTCATATGGAATCAAACTGCTGATTGTTGATTATCTGCAGCTTCTCCAGTCAGGTGTAAACTATAAGGAAAACAGGGTTCTTGAAGTCACGGAAATTTCAAGAAATTTAAAAAGCATTGCAAAGGAGCTCAATATTCCTGTAATAGCGATTTCACAATTGTCAAGGGAAGTTGAAAAAAGGGAAAGAAAAAAACCTGTGCTTGCAGATTTGCGTGAGTCGGGGGCAATCGAACAGGATGCGGATCTTGTAATGTTTATCTACAGGGAAGATTATTATGACAAAGAAGTCAAGGATCAGGTGTTTACCGAAATAAATATTGCAAAGCACCGTAATGGTCCCACCGGTGTTGTCAAACTTAAGTTCCTGGAAGAGTATACATTATTTGTAAATGCGGCCAGAACCCAGGAACAGCAGGCTGAGGAATTTGATTAAACAATAAGAAACAGAGGTGTTTAAACATGCCAGGTATAGTTTTATTGGGTGCCCAATGGGGTGATGAGGGCAAAGGAAGAATTACAGATTTATTGGCAAGCAAAATGGACATGGTTGTGAGGTTTCAGGGAGGAAACAATGCCGGACATACAGTCGTTGCCGGAAACGAAGAGTTCAAGCTTCATCATATACCATCAGGGATTCTGTACCCCGGTACATTATGCGTTATAGGCAACGGGGTTGTTGTAAACCCCGAAGTACTTATAGGCGAGATTGAAATGTTAAACAGCAAAAGAATAAAAACTGATAATCTGCGCATAAGCGGAAACGCCCACCTTGTTATGCCATACCATATCATTCTTGACAAGGCTGCAGAACAGAATCTCGGAAAATCCAAAATCGGTACCACCCACAGGGGCATTGGTCCGGTATATGCAGATAAAGCCTACAGGTATGGAATAAGGGTCCAGGACTTGCTTGATTTGAAGATTTTCAGGACTAAGCTTGATGCTGCATTGCAGTTGAAAAATGCCATTATAACGAAGATATACGGACTCGATCCTCTGGATCCGGATGAAATTTTTAAGAAATATAAGAGCTATGTAAATCTTCTGGGAAAATATATCATTGACACTTCTTTTCTGATTAACAGCTACCTGGATGATGAAAGGTTTGTTCTTTTTGAAGGGGCGCAGGGGGCGATGCTTGACATAGACCACGGTACATATCCCTTTGTAACTTCTTCCTCTACAATTGCAGGCGGTGCATCCACAGGTTCTGGAATTGGTCCGAAAAAAATAGACAGGATAATAGGTGTTGCAAAAGCTTATACCACACGGGTGGGTTCCGGACCGTTTCCAACTGAAATAGAAGATGGAATAGGGGAAGTACTCCGGAAAGGCGGATCAGAATATGGAACTACTACAGGAAGGCCAAGAAGGTGCGGGTGGCTCGATATACCGGTTTTAAAATATTCTTCTATGATTAATTCCATGGACAGCATAGCCCTGACGAAAATTGATGTCTTAACAGGAATCGATGAAGTTAAAATTTGTACGGCTTATGAATATGAAGGTAAAATCTTTGAAAACATCCCGCCGCATCAGACGATTATGCATAAATGTAAACCGGTGTATATTTCATTAAAAGGATGGGGCAATGATATTTCAAATGTTAAGACTTTTTCGGACTTACCCGAAAATACAAAAAAATATATTGAAGAAGTAGAGAAGCTTGTTAAGGTTCCGATATCCATGATAAGCGTTGGTCCTGAACGAAAGCAGATTATAATGAGGGATAGAATGATGGAAGAAAGTTTTTTTAAAAACGGCAAGAAACCACTTCTTGTGCTCTAATTTTCGTATAAGGATTTATCCGGTATTTTTTTATTTTTTGCTAATTTGAAAGGCTGGTAAATTGAATATCTTAATAATCGGAAACGGGGGCAGAGAGAACTGTCTGGCCTGGAAAATTCATGGGAGTCCTTTCGTAAATAAAATATATGCAATACCGGGCAATCCGGGAATTCAGAAAATTGGAAGCTGTCATGAGTCAGGGGTAAGCAAGAGCAGCTTTCCCGAAATCAAAGACTTCGTGCTGAATAATAATATTGATTTTACTATTGTCGGTCCCGAGGCTCCGCTTGTTGACGGAATTGTTGATTACTTCAAAAGTTACGGGCTTAAGATATTTGGACCTGATATGAATTCTGCAAGGATAGAAGGCAGTAAAGTTTTTACAAAAAATTTATGCGCCAGATATAAAATACCGACAGCGGATAGTGCCGTTTTTTTAAAATCTGAGTATCAGGACTCCAGAAAATACATTAACGGCAGAGGAAAAGACGATTTTCCCATTGTCCTAAAAGTAGACGGGCTAGCTGCAGGCAAAGGTGTAATCATCTGCAATGAAAAAAATGAAGCATTGTCGGTGCTTGACGAAATAATGCTAAAAAATTTATTCGGGGCTTCCGCAGACAGGATAATCATAGAAGAATTTATTCAGGGATACGAGGTTTCACTTTTGAATTTTTGCGACGGGCGCAAAATAGTTCCCTTGGTTCCAGCACAGGATTATAAGAAAATTTTTGATAATGATGAGGGTAAAAATACCGGCGGAATGGGAAGTTACAGCCCTGTTTCTTTTGTCGGTGAAAATCTTTTAAAAAAGATGCTGGATAAAATAATATATCCGACCTATGAGGCCCTTAAAAATGAGAAAATAACTTACAGGGGTATACTTTATGGGGGGATAATTGTCAGAGATGATGAACCGCTCCTTCTGGAATATAACTGCAGATTCGGTGACCCCGAAACACAGGTGATTCTTCCGAGGCTGAATGAAGATTTACCGGAAATACTCATATCATGCAGTGAGGGCAGTCTGACAGACAAACCTTTAAGCTGGGATGAATCCAAATGCGTATGTGTTGTACTTGCATCCGGGGGATACCCCGAATCATCTTCAAAAGGTGATTTGATTGAAGGTGTCGAAGAAGAATTCGGGCAAAATGGCGTTTTAATTTTTCATGCGGGCACAAAACTTGAAAACGGCAATATTTATACTAACGGAGGAAGGGTTTTAAATATAGTGTCAAAAGCTTCGGAATTCAAAAAAGCGAGAGAAAATATCTACCGAAGAATTTCAGGCATAAAATTTAATGGTATGCAATACCGAAAAGATATAGCATTAAAAGTGGAGGAGGATTCTAATGTCTGATTTTATGGAAAGACCGCCAAAAGTTGCAGTTATTATTGGAAGCAAATCTGATAAACAGGTAATGGATGCTGCCGGTGCCGTACTGGAGGAATTTGGAATAAAATTTGAGCAGTTCGTATCATCTGCTCACAGAATGCCAAATAAAACAAGGGAGCTTGCGCTTGCCCTTGAAAAAAATGGTTTTTCGGTCATTATTGCAGGTGCAGGAAAGGCAGCGCATCTTCCCGGTGTGCTTGCTTCCTATACCGTTCTCCCCGTAATAGGTGTCCCAATTAAAACCGATGATTTGCAGGGGCTCGATTCACTTCTTTCTATAGTACAGATGCCCGCCGGAGTTCCGGTAGCCACTGTTGCAATAAACGGTGCAAAGAATGCGGCTCTTCTGGCAGTACAGATACTTGGACTGAAATTTGATGGCGTCATGACAAAATACAGAATTTATAAGTCCGGACTGGAATCTGACGCATAAACTGCAGGTCGGGTTAATTTTTGACATCTTTATTGTCTTACAATATAATACCTCAATTAAAATTATAATTGCATTTTAGGATGCTGATAATATTGCAAATCGCAAGAGGTGGAAAGCATTAATGAAGGAATATCGTTTAACCAAAGAGGGCCACTCAATGCTCCAGAAAGAACTGACCGATCTTGTAAATGTAAAAAGGAAGGAAGTGGCCGAAAGATTAAAAGAGGCGAAAGAATTTGGCGGTGACCTTGCTGAAAATCCCGAGTATGAGCATGCCAAGAATGACCAGGCATTTATTGAAGGCAGGATAGAACAGATAAATGAAATTCTTTCAAATTTTATTATTGTTGACAATGGAAAAAAACATATCATAGATCTTGGAAAAACAGTTGTGGTTAAGGATCTTGATGAGAAGAAAGAAAGAAAATTCAAAATTGTAAGTTCCATTGAATCAGATCCTGAAAAAAATAAGATTTCAGACGAGTCGCCTGTCGGTAGGGCACTGCTGCATAAAAAAATTGGGGACATAATTACGGTTAAAACACCACAGAATACAAAAAAACTGCAGATAGTTGAAATCATCTAGAATGAAATATCCGGGTTCTCAGTTTATTTTCCTTTTTGTTTTTATAATATTTACATATTAAAAATGGCTGACAAAGACGACAACGATATTATTGCTGAAAATAATCCAGATAATCCTCTTTCTGAAAACTTCGGTTATATGGTTGAAGCAGAAGAATCTCTAAATGAACCGATTAGGATTAAATTGAACAAAATTTCAAAGATGAAGGAATTGGGCATTGATCTTTATGCCGATAAATTCTGTAAAACTGCAGAAATTGCCGAAATCAACGAAAAATACGGCAATCTTGCCCCGGGTGATAAATCTGAAGATGTATTCAGCGTCGCCGGCAGGGTTATGACATTCAGAATACATGGAAAAGCGACTTTTTGTGATCTGAAAGATTCTGAGGGGAAAATTCAGTTGTATCTGAGTTTTAAAACCCTCGGGGAAGAAAAGTACAATGCATTCACGGAACTTGATATAGGCGACTGGATAGGCGTAACAGGTAATCTTTTTGTGACCCATAAAGGTGAACTTTCAGTAAATGTGACTGATTATAGGCTTTTAAGCAAATCCATCAGGATAATGCCTGAAAAATGGCACGGCCTCAAGGACACCGAAATCAGGTACAGACAGAGATATCTTGATTTCCTGGTAAACCCGGAAGTTAAAAATGTATTTTTAACCAGATTTAAAATTATTGCCGCAATAAGGGAATTCCTTATTAAAAAAGGTTTTTTTGAAGTGGAAACGCCTATGCTTCAACCCATACCGGGGGGTGCCGCAGCAAGACCATTTATAACGCACCACAATGCGCTTGATATGGACCTTTATCTGAGAATAGCTCCGGAACTCTATTTAAAGAGGCTTATTATAGGCGGTTTTGAGAAAGTATTTGAATTGAACAGGAATTTCAGAAATGAGGGGATATCATACAAACATAACCCGGAGTTTACGATGCTTGAATTCTATCAGGCATATGCAGATTACAATGATATGATGGTCTTAACGGAAGATCTTATAAAATTTGCTGCTGAAAAAGCTACCGGAAACCTGAGCTTTGTTTATAAGGGCAACAGCATTTCACTTGAGGGCAAATGGGAAAAGATCTCAATGATAGATGCCATAAAAAAATATGGAGGGACAGACGTTGATTTCAGCAGGGATATCTCTGAAATTCGCAGCACGGCATCAAAACTTGGAATAGCTGCTCCAGACGGTTCCGGAAAGGGTAAACTTATAAATGAAATTTTTGAAAATACAGTTGAGCCAAAACTTATTTCTCCCACTTTTATTAAGGATTATCCTCTGGAAATTTCCCCGCTTGCACGGAAACATCCCGGTAACCCCGAGCTTACGGAAAGGTTCGAACTTTTTATCGGGGGAGAAGAAGTTGCCAATGCATTTTCAGAACTGATTGATCCGAGTGATCAGATATCGAGATTCAGAGCACAGGTACGGAGCATTGATGAAGAAGAAAAAATCACCGGAAAAATAGATCTCGACTTTATAAAAGCGCTGGAATACGGAATGCCTCCAACCGGGGGTGAAGGGATTGGTATTGACAGACTTGTTATGATATTTACAGACAGTAAATCGATAAGAGATGTCATTCTTTTTCCGTTAATGAGACCTGAAAGCTGATTATTTTTAAAATATATTTTTGAAGACCTGGAGATATAATGCTTTGTGAATTCTGTAAAAAAAATGAGGCTAATGTTCATTTGATAAAGGTTGTTAACGGACAGACTGAAAAGTTGAATTTATGCATAAGCTGTCTGAAGGATTTCAGCCTGATTCCGTCAGAGGATTTATTGAATGACCTTAATAATCTGTTGAAAAAAGTCCTTGAGGTAGATATAAAAATAAACGACAAGGTTCAAAACTCCAAGGTATTTAACACAATAAAAAATCAGGTAAATAAGGTGTGCAGCTTTTGCGGCCTTGATTTAAATACTGTCAAGGCTACCGGAAGAGTGGGGTGTGCAGACTGTTATAATGAATTCCGAAATGAACTGCTTCCATTGCTTGATGCAATACATAAAAATCATAAGCACATCGGTAAAATTCCTGAAAGAACAACAAAATCCGCAAAAATCGAGAAAGAGATAAGGGATCTTGAACACAGGTTAACCCAGGAAATTATTATTGAAAATTTTGAAGAAGCAGCTAAATTAAGAGATACGATAAAAAAACTCAGAAAAAAACTTGCAGTCGGGAAAAAACCGGTAAACTAAAATCTTCTTAGGCGGCCAGCCTTTTTTAAGTTTCCTTTAATATTTAAGTAATTTAAAATTTTTTATCTTATTTTATGTCTTTCACAGAAAGAAAAAGAATGTTAAATCAGAAAAACCTGATTTTCACTAAAGGAAAAAAACAAATTAAAAAACATTCCGGCAGTAACCGGGATCAAATTGTATTAACCACCAGGGCAAGAATAGCCAGGAATCTTTCCGGTTATAAATTAAGCGGGATTAATTCGGATGCAGAAAAAAAAGAGATCTTAAATACGGTCAGATCCTCTTTCTTTACAGATAAAAAAAGTGCAGGTTTTGATTTTTACAGCGTCCGGAAATTATCAAAAATCCAGAGGAATTTTCTTGTGGAAAAACATATTTTAAGTCCGGAAATGACTTTCAGGCTTGCTTCAAAGGGTTTAATCCTTAAATTCAATGTTGAAAATTTTAACCAGTCGCTATCATTGCTTTTAAATGAGGAGGATCATCTGAGGATCCAGAATGTCATGCCCGGGCTGAATATCAGAAAAGCATACCAGGAAGTGCTGGGTATCGAGAAAATGCTTGAAAAACATTTGAAATTTGCCTATGACAGGGATTTCGGTTATATAACAAGTTGTCCTTCAAATCTTGGAACTGCTGTGAGAATTTCCGTAATGGTTCACATTCCATCAATAATAATTTCCGGAAAAATAGAAGAATTTATAAAGAAACTGAATAACATCGGCTGCAGCATCAGAGGATTTTTTGGTGAAAATTCTGAAATTGTTGGTAATATTCTGCAGATAGCAAACCAGGCATCTCTCGGAAGGTATGAGCAACAGATAATCGATGATATGGAGGCCGTTTGTTTGAATATAATCGATGAGGAAAAAGAAGCTCTGCAGGCAATAAAGAAGAATATCCCTTTAATAGTTGAGGACAGCGTGCTCAGATCTTACGGAATGCTTAAGCATGCCAAAATACTTTCATATTACGAAGCAATCGAACTTCTTTCCATGCTTTCGATGGGCATAGATCTTGGGCTGACCGGTGATGATATCAGGCCATTTAATTTTTATGATCTTATAAGCATCCTGGGCGATTCGAGCATCATCTTAAATGAAAATATGGATCTGGAACCAGAAAGTGACGAAATTGACAAAATAAGAATGGATATTTTACGCAGGGAGCTGACTGCTGATCACGGAAAAAATAAAGGAAGTTGAAATTTAGGTTTTATAATGATTTAATAATTTATGAGGATGTGGAACTTTAAGTACATAATCCATATCCGTTGCCAGTTAATGATTAACTAAGGATATGATATAAATGTTTGAAAGATTTACAGAAAGGGCGCGAAAGGTTGTTGTCCGGGCTCAGGATGAAGCAAGATTTTTAAAGCAGAATTATATCGGCACCGAGCATCTGCTGCTAGGTCTGATTGGAGAAAAAGAGGGTATTGCAGCCAAAGTTCTGCAGTCTTTGAATATTTCCCTTGATGAGATCAGAGCCGCAATTAAGGAATCTGTAACTGAGGGCAGCTCTGAAGTCTATGAACATATCCCCTTCACTCCAAGGGCTAAAAAAGTACTGGAGCTTTCATTGAGAGAAGCTCTTCAGATGGGGCATAATTATATAGGGACAGAACATATTCTGATGGGCCTTCTCAGAGAAGGAGAAGGAGTTGCTGCAAGAGTTCTTAATTCATTTGGAATAAATCTTGAAATAGTAAAGGAAAAAATAAGAGAAATTTTAAATAAATATCCGTTTTATCCCCAGGATGAAAGTGAATCACAGGAAAAATCACAGAAAAGAAATATTAAAACACTCAGCCAGTACGGCAGGGATTTAACATCACTTGCGAAGGAAAAAAAACTTGATCCGGTAATAGGGAGAAAAAAAGAAATTGAAAGGCTGATGCAGATTTTATCCAGAAGAACCAAGAATAATCCGATTTTAATAGGAGAATCCGGAGTTGGTAAAACTGCAATTGTTGAAGGACTTGCACAATCGATAATCTCAAGGGATGTTCCGCCCAATTTAAAAAATAAAAGAATTTTTACCCTTGATCTCGGTTCTCTAGTTGCAGGTTCAAGATACAGAGGCGATTTTGAAGAAAGGCTTAAAAAAGTTCTTCAGGAAATCAAAGAAGACGGCGATATTATGATTTTTATCGATGAAGTGCACACACTTGTGGGAGCAGGTGCCGCCGAAGGTGCCATTGATGCAGCCTCTATATTAAAACCAATGCTTGCCAGGGGTGAAATTCAGACAATAGGAGCAACAACACTTAATGAATACAGAAAATATGTGGAAAAAGACAAGGCTCTTGAGAGAAGATTTCAGCCGATTTTTGTCGATGAACCCAGCGAATACGAGACAATTGAAATACTCAGGGGGTTAAAAAACCGGTACGAGGAATTTCATAACCTCACCATTACAGAAGAGGCGATCAAATCTGCAGTGAAGTATTCACACAGATATATTTCTGACAGGTATCTGCCGGACAAAGCAATAGATCTTATAGATGAAGCAGCTTCCAGAGTCAGATTGCGCAATTTATCGAATCCACCGGATATAAAAGAAATTGAAAGTGAAGTGGAAAAAGTATCACATGAAAAAGAGGAAGCTATAAAAGCACAGGATTTTGAAAAAGCGGCTGAATTCAGGGACAGGGAGAAACAGCTTATAAAAGAAAAAATTGAACTTGAAGAGAACTGGGGCAGGAGAAATAACCAGGAAAAGGAAAAGGTAAATGAAACGGAAATAGCGGATGTTCTATCGAGCTGGACAGGTATTCCTGTTTATAAACTGACAGAAACAGAATCGGCAAAACTATTAAAAATGGAGGATGAACTTCATAAAAGAGTTATCGGACAGGATGAAGCCATAAAAACTGTATCAAAGGCGATAAGAAGATCACGGTCAGGCCTTAAAGATCCTAAAAGACCTATTGGCTCATTTATTTTTCTGGGTCCTTCAGGGGTTGGAAAAACAGAGCTTGCAAAAACAATAGCAGAATTTTTATTTGGAAAAGAAGATGCATTGATACAGATAGACATGTCCGAATATATGGAAAAACATTCAGTCTCGAAGCTTGTAGGGTCTCCTCCAGGTTATGTCGGTTATGACGAAGGCGGACAGCTAACCGAAAAAATTAAAAGAAGGCCCTACAGTGTAATACTTCTTGATGAGATAGAAAAAGCCCACCACGATGTTTTCAACATTCTTCTGCAAATATTCGAAGACGGCCATTTAACTGATTCCCAGGGACGAAGAGTTGATTTTAAAAATACAGTAATCATAATGACATCAAACCTTGGTGCAAGGGAGATACACAAAAACAATCCTCTTGGTTTCAAGAAAATAGATGAGGATGAATTAAGCTACAGTGATATTAAAAATAATGTTATGAGCGAATTGAAGAAAGCATTCAGACCGGAGTTTTTAAACAGACTGGATGAAGTTATAGTTTTCCACAAACTTACAAAACTGCAGATTTACAGGATAATTGACCTTATGATGTCAAGAATTGTACAGCAGCTTGAAATACAGGGTATAACACTTGAGCTCAGGGACAGTTCAAAAGAACTGCTTCTCAAAAAGGGATATGATTCAGCCATGGGCGCAAGGCCAATGAGGCGCGTTATTCAAAACTTTATTGAAGATCCGCTTTCCGAAAAGATAATAAGCGGAGAAATTAAATCAGGAAGTATTGTGGAAATAAACTCGTATGATGAAGAGGTTGTTTTTGACATTAAAAAAATTGAACCGACAATCTTAAATGTCTGAAATAAAATCATAAAAAAGTGAAAGAAAAAGACCAGGAATTATTATTAAACAGCTTAAAGAGAATAGCACCCGGAACTGACCTTAGAACAGGAATAGAGTACATTCTCCAGGCCAAAACAGGCGCTTTAATTGTGGTTGGTGACAGTGAGCAGGTTTTAAAACTTGTTGACGGAGGATTTTACATTGGCAGCAGTTTCACTCCAGCCAGATTCTATGAGCTTGCCAAAATGGACGGGGCAATAATTTTGAGCCATGATGCAAACAGAATACTTTATGCAAATACACACCTTTATCCGAATCCTTTAATAAAAACTACAGAAACAGGTACCAGACACAGAACTGCCGAAAGAGTTGCAAAACAGACCAAGACACTGGTTATTTCCATTTCACAAAAAAGAGATGTGGTTACCATTTATGTTGATGGGATAAAATATATTCTTGACGAGCCCAGAATTGTTCTTTCAAAAGCAAGCCAGGCCCTTCAGACACTTTCCAGGTATAAGGAAGGACTGGATAATCTTCTTATAAATCTGACTGTCAGGGAAATTGAAGATATGGCAACTCTTTATGACGTGATGTCCGTGCTGCA
>Ga0233425_10006519_pt1 | contig 17229 bp, 13 predicted proteins | sample Watercolumn_Towu_2_FD_181712 | JGI IMG/M metagenome (GOLD analysis project Ga0233425, IMG submission 181712) | Freshwater microbial communities from Lake Towuti, South Sulawesi, Indonesia - Watercolumn_Towuti2014_140_MG | ecosystem: Environmental > Aquatic > Freshwater > Lake | place... | reverse complement strand
CGCAAGCATCGGCGGAAGGAATCAGGGTCGGGAAAATCACCCGGGTGCCTCGCAGCACGGCCTGGTTCACCACGCGCTCGCCCTGCGCCGTGCCGCCATCGACCACCAGGTCGAGATACCAGCCCTTCTGATTCAAGGTGGTGCCATAGTCCACCGGATTCGCAGTCGTGGTGCGGACCGTAACGGTCTCGGTGGACACCGAGGTACAGGTGTTGGTGGCCGTATCCACCACCAGACAAAGCGGAACCGTTCCCTGGAAGTCGATGGTCTGCTGCTGCAATGCAGAGCGGGAGGCGATGACGCCCGTGCAACCCACCGCGCTGGCCTTGTCGCATTGGTCCCAAATTCCGTAGAAAGTGTGGACCTGCGGCACAGCAGGCGCTACCGGAAGGATGTTATCCCCGTTTTCGAAATACTTGCCCGTCCCGAAATACACCATGACCCCGTGGGTTTGCGGAGCACCGATGGGACCGACCGTCGGCCGGGCGGTGATGGGCTGCCGCTGCGCCGGACTGGCCGTATCCTCCGCGACATAGAGGGGAAGTCCGCTATAAGCGACCTGCCAATTGGAAGGATTGCCGTCGGTCAGATCGAACTTCCAGAGATTTCCCTTCAAGTCTCCGGCGTAAACGTAGTCGATAATCCGATCCGAGGGCGTATCCACGTCCACTGCGACCGGAGGAGAAAGCCCATTGCCGGAGGAGGAATCCGCGTTGATTTCCGCCAACTTTACACCGGTTTCCAGATCCAGGACGAACAATACTGCCCTGTCATCCGCGGCATTCGCGGCGTCGCGGCTATTGTAGCCATTGGCAATGATCGCCCCCCAGTGCCCGTTGTTCAGGCGGGCGATCGCTGCCTGCGGGATCGTGCTGCCCAGATCATTGTCATCGGCGCTGGTGAATTCCCACAGAACATTCGCCGAACTAAAGGAATCCGGGAAGGTAACATCCAGCGCAAAGACGCCACGGCCTCCCCCGCCGGTCGTGCCGACCAGGACGGTACGCCATTCAGTGGAATCGAAGAAATAGGCGTCACCCACGGCGGGAGAACCATCGACAGAATACTTGTGTTGATAGCCCTGCGCGGTAAGCGTCGGCAGATTCGAAGTGATCGCCACATTGGGAACATAGGCGAAACTCTCAACCCCTGTGGTGGCATTAAAGCCGTGCAACATCGCGTCGTTGGCACCGACGTACAACATCTTGGTGCGGCTTTCAACAGAAACCCGGAACGACGCATAGCTGCTTCTTTCCGGGGCCGTCGACGGAAGACTGTCATAACCGAAAGACGTCGTTCCGACAAATACCGGGTCGGAATTGACGATGTCCCCCAGAACGGTCGAGCGATTCCGGTATGTGCCATTGCCAGTCTTCACCTCCCTGGTCTGATCGCCCCGCAGATAGGAAACGATGGGACTGCTGGTCAGATTCGCCGCGTAGCTGACCGAATCCACGACTTGTTTCTGTGTATTGCTGAGATGCGTGGTGCCGGCCCCGGTAAAACACCCGGCGGACCAGCAGAAATCGATTCCCTTGTCGGAACCGCTGATCTGAGGGTCATAGGAAAAAATCTTGCGCTCTCCAACTGGGGAAAACTTTCCTGCCGTGGTGGTATCCCATACCAGCGAACCGATGACGCCTCCCGTGCCGAATTGGAAGGCCCGGATCTGGCCGGACCAGTCTCCGCTATTGAAGCGCGCCTGATAAATCAGGGTATCCGACCCGGCCGATGTGGAGTTGGTGGCTACCGAAGACGACGAACTGACCCGTTTCACGACCTCGTTGAACGCATTGATCAGCTGGCTCTTCAGCTTGCCGGCATTGGTAACGAGGAAATAGGTATCGGGAACACCGTTGTTGTCCACATCCCATTCGCTACCATCCAGGGCGTTGTTCTTGTTGGAATCCAGGAAGCCACCCCATTTTGCCGCGTACCACAAGGGATCGTGGGCCACGAATGACGCCGATGCGGTAGAGCCGGGAACGAAGTTGTGGGTCGAGGATAGTGGCAGTGCCACACCAGCCGTATTGGGATTGTCAAGGTAGTAATCAGCATCGCTACCACTGCCTGTGTCCGAATCCCGAACCTCCAGATAAACGCCATCGGCGGTGGTTCCCGATATCACATATCCCATGTGCTGAATACAGCCTCCGGCCGCATAATCCGACGTCAGATTCACATTCAGACTTCCGTTGGCCTTGGCAACCAGTTCGTACTTGACGATGGCATCCATGTCGTGGTCCGAGCCGTATTCGGAATCTTCGTAATTGATGCGGAACTTCGCATAGGCCCGACCGCTATTCACTGTTGCATCCTGATTGGTGGCGTCGGTGTTCCTGATCGTATCGACGTAAAAATCCACGATCGTATTGGTCGGTTGAAACGAACCTTGAGTTGCGGATACGCCGCCGCATCCTCCCACCGTCTTGCCGAAGGGCACCAGGGTCACCACATGGTTGGCGTCGATGGGCATGCGCATCCGCGGCAGCGGCGACGCCAGAGCCACGCTGTAGCTGTCGACCTTCTGATCCTTGGTCGCCGCATTCAAATCATTGGTCTTCCCATAATAAGCAACGCTACCGGCGTAATAACCACCCTGTTTGGTGGGCTCTTCCGGCGACAATCCGCGGATATTCCCGAAACTGCTGCTCACTTTGGCCGTCGGCGCTCCATCGTAGGTATCTCCGGACTGACCGATAAACAGGGAGGTGCTGCCACCGTATTCCGTGTTCCAAATGGTATTTGCCAGGGTTTCGACCGCTATGGCATGTCCATTCAGGCTGGTATCCCCGCCGAAACTCGGCGTGGCGGAGGGAGTGCTGTAACTATGCTGCCCCGGAAGCTGGTCGGTGTCGTTGGTAGGATTGATGTCGCTGATCACCATCTGCGACGGCTTGGAACAATGGGGATAGCCGCCTCCGGCCGGACTGAGAGACTTGTTGCCGTAGGGATTGACCCAGGAGGGCAGAGGCAAGCCCAATGTCGCATCATCGTTTCCGGACGACGCGATACTGTAGGCACTGGTCGGCGACGTCTTTCCGCCGAAATACCGCAGTCCCTCGAACATCATTTCCGCCACCGGATTGCCCCACATCCGGCATCGTCCTTCCGCCAGGATTCCACCCACCTCGGGTACGCCGCAGTTGTCATAATAGTTGTATGCACTTCCGAAACCGATCGTCTTGATCCGGTCTATGGTCTTGACGATACCAACGGTATTGCTGAAGATGCCGTTTTCGGGAAGAAACTCATCGGAAAATGAAGAGATGTTCTTGCGCAGCACGCCGCCGGAGGTATTTTTCGCGTAGGACCCGGTAATCAAGCCAAATTCCATCTGATCGCTACTTCCATATTCCTGCAGGATACCCGTCGGCTTGTAGACCGCCGGGGTATCCGCTGGATATCCTCGGCATTCGCTCTCCAGAAGCCCGCTGACGCAGGCTTTCACTCTTACGACATAATCCGTCAGAGTCGAAGCTGGCAGGGTTTTTTGCCAATATAAATAGTAATTGTCGCCGCCGGTATATTCCTGATGCCGGAATTTGATGGTATGTGTCCCTGCGCTCAGCGTAATCGAACCGCTATGGGTCTGACAGTTGCAACTGCCGTGACCACCGTACCAGCTGGCAACCACGGTACCGTCGATGATGACTTCGACGGCGTCGTCACCGTCGATCGCAAAGGTATAGCTCCCACCCTGGCCAGCGGGAATGACCAGAGTCCCCTCAAAAATGGTAAAATAGTTTTCGTTCCTGAAAGACAATGTAGAGTTTGGATTTCCACTGCCATTGATATTTCCCACAGTCGTGCTGCCAAACTTGCACCCGGCCGGGTGACTCGGATCTGTGCACAAAGCACTGGAAGTGATGCCGTAATTGGTTTCGAGGCTGGTAAAATCGTTGTGATCCCGGGGAAAGTTGGTACCGCCAAAGGTAACCCCGGCGCTATAGTAGGTGCTCTGGGTCAGACTGGAAAAATTGTCGGCCGGAACGATTTCCCAGGTGGTTGACGCACTGTGCGTGCACGTAGCCCGGCTGTTATTTCCGGTGGCACACTGTACACCGGCGACGGCGCGCTCAATGGAAAGCCATTCCCATACCCGGTAGTTCGAGTTGGTCAATACCCGTAACAACGGTAACCCGGTGAGGTTGCAAGCCGACGAGTCGGCGGGCCAACCCGATGGAACCGGACACAGAGGCGTGGTATTGGCGAACAAATGCCGGGTGCCCGTGCTCGGCTGCGACAAGGGAGTATAGTTTTCGATCGCATAGCCGTCCGCCGCCGTACTGGTATATTCCTTGCCCCAACTGTGGGCGTCCTGCGGGATATAGGAGCGTTCCAGGACTGTGTCCCCGACGGTATCGGTACTCCGGTAGCCACCATACAGCACGCGCCGCAGAGCATCCATGCGGGACATTGTCAGATAATTCAGGAAATCTCCGCTCCATGCGCCCGAGCACTTCTTCGTGTCGGTTGTCGATACCGGCGTGAAAACTCCGGAACCGTAGCTGTAGCATTTGTGCGAGTCGAAATATCCCGCGTAATCGACGATTTTCGTGGCATCGGCGGGATCCGGCAAGGCCGGGTTGTAGCGCACATCCAGCACTCCGTCGCCGTTGACATCGGAGGCGTCGTTATAGGCCTCGTAAAACAGCTTGTGGTCGCGCTCCATGGTGAGCATGATCAGAGGCGGGGCGCTCAGGCCCAGATAGAGCGGGCTCTGGGCAATGGTACCTGCGACTGCGGTCCCGCACAGAAGCATCGCCAAAAAAGGCCCGAAGATCCTGACCAGTGTGCGCCGTTCTCGGGACGCGCGGAGATGAAGCAGAATGTTCATGGCCAACTCCATATCATGCAAATTTCGAGAAGACGACCGACAGCCGGCTAGGGCACCTGGACTTCATAGAGCGACTGCAAGACCACGACGGCGTTGGAGGTGCCCCCGGTCGCATAGGCCGTGATCCGGAAATAGTGGCGCGCGAAGGTCACTGGCGGAACAGCCAGCGGGGTCGCGGCAACCACCCAATTTTCCATGACGTACTTGGGGAGAGTCGTAACCCCCGCCAACTCGCCGGTATAATTCGCCGGAATGGCGGCCCAGCTATCCGCTTCTCCTTTCAGCAGCCCGCTCGGCACCGTATTCTGGTGGTAGTAGGTTCCAGTTCCTGCGCTGACCGGAAAGTTCAACTCGAATGCTGCCAGGGTTTCGGCCTGGACCTGCGCCGCGATGACGCCTTCCGCAGACCGCAGGGCCGCTTCCGCCGCCTGAAATGCCAAATTGCGGTCGCGGGCATTTCCGGACATTCGTTCCTCCATGGATGTCATCTGAATCCCGGTGACCCCCACCAAGGTCATGACCACCAGCATGAGCAGGCTGACGATCAGGACCGCGCCGCGCTGGTGCGCGGGGTTCGCAGATCGGCCCCGGTAACGACCGGAGAACGTTTCGGTGTTCACGGCGTGCGATTCCTGAGACTGACGGTTATGGTGAAGGGATGGCGGCGCATGAAGCGATTGGGGTCTGTGGCAGCGGGCGCGCTGATGCTTGCCCCGAGCAGCGAGAAGGTATCCGTATCAGCTTCCCCGCTGATATTCCCGACTGTATTCAGCAGCAGCGCAACGCGAACGCTCACCACGGTCAGCCACTCGGCTGCGGTCAGTGCGTCGGCTGCCTTGTATTGATTGGCGTAGCCGTCGGCCGGCGCGTCGGTATCGATGCCATATTGAATCTGCATGTTTTCGACCCCCTCCAGCAGCGGCTGGGCCGCCGTAGTGGTGGCTACCAGGGTGGTCAGATTCTGTTCGACGGTGGCACAGGTCAAATTCTGGTTGGCATCGATGGCGAAGACGATGGATCGCCGTTTCAGATCGGGGCCGGCGGTGTCCGCAGCCGGGCTGCCGCAATCCCCCATCAAATCGTCGTCCTGATACTGCAGCGCAATCGTGTCGGAAGCCGAACCGGCGCCGTTACTTCCGGCGATGACCTGACCGGCTCCGACAAAGCCGGCAAAATTCACACCATCGACCGCAAATGCCACGGAATCGGTCGGCAGAACATTGCCGTTCAGCGGCTTATACCCAGCCAGGCGGATGAAATGAGTCAAGGTGTCGATGGCATAGCGCCCGTTTTCCTGAAGGCGCGAATAGCCTTCCTGGGTGCGGTAGCTCTGCTTCGAGGCCAGGTAAATTTCAATGACCCCGGCGCTCAGGAACAAGCTCAAGACCAGGGCGATCATGATTTCGACCAGGGAGATTCCAGTCTGACGCAGGGCGGGCGATCTCATGGCTGCACACTCAGCTGGAAGTTCGGATCGCTGCTGTCGACGTCGCCATCCCGGTCGTCGTCCCACGAAATCGCGATGGTGTGGATTAGCCCGGTCTTGGTCACGGTTCCCTTGCCGAGGGGCAAGGTCTGCTTGACGGACTGCAGCCACTGGTACACGTCGGTTTGGGCCATTTGCAAGGGCGTACAGGGGGCATCGACACATTCGTTGTTGGGATTGACCTCGTTGCCGGTGACGTCGCCGTAGTAGCCATTCACGGCTGCGTTGTTGGCGCGCATCCGGTCCGCCAGTTCATAGGCGAGAAAGGTGGCCTGGCTTCTGAGATAGGCGGTGTTGTTGTCCTGGAGGCCGACCACCTGGAGACCCGCCATCCCCAGCAGGCCGATGGCCAGGATCAGCACCGCCACCAGAACCTCTACCAAGGTGAAGCCGCCCAGCTGTTTGCGGCGGCGAACTTGCGGAATCCCGGCCATCGCTCCCTCTACTACGGCGTGCAACTGGTTAACGAAACGGGGACATCGGCATGGTCGCCCGGGACGACCCGGACCCGACCGAGTGTGCTGATGATACCGACCCGGGCAAACTTCTTGTCAGTGGAAAAGTTTGCGACACGGCCATCACAGAGAATGATGGAACCATTGGTGCCCCCGCTGAATCCCGACGCCAGGAAGGAAACGCGGGCTTGCACGTTGTTGTTGCCGCGCAAGGTCGTCCCGCTAGTCAGCGCCCCGTGGACGCGCAGGATTTCTTCGCCGGTCTCCACCGTTCCCGCAGTCGCCTTGTCATCCACGAAAACGATCCAGCCCTGTTCCCAGCCGCCGGTGGTTGCGCAGGACGTTTGGGTCGTGCTGCGGCAGACGCTGACCCGGACCCCGCGCTTGATCGCCTCGCTGCGCGCCAGATGGAGAGCGGCCACGAACTCATTCACATCGGTTGCCACCTTGTTGTTCTGAATGAGCTGACGGAAGCCGGGCACTGCGGTCGACAACAGAATCGTGGCCACGGTCAGGGTCACCATGAGCTCGATCAGGGAAAAACCGAATTGTGGAGTATGGGTGGCTCGTTTCATGGCAGTAATCTATAGCAGAAGCCCTGAAGAAAAGACCGGAAAACCGATGAACGGTAGCGGCCGGCCGACGAGCGGCGGGGTGCCGGCCCGGTTGCGTGATCCGTTTCAAGAAACCGCATGGAAACGGGGGAGCCCCAGCTGCCCAGTTTGCGGCAATCGCCGAGGAACCTCAGATCGCCTGCACGGTTCTCGAGTAGCGGTCCAATCCGCATTCATACGTCCTTTAAGCGGAGATCGGGACCGCAGGTTACAATGGCTCGCTGACCCACACCCGGCACCGCGGTGACCGGGTGCCTCGTTGCACCATGCCCGGAGACCACCCCCAATGCAGCTCGACGCCATTTTGAAATCGTACGCCCGTTACGCTCCGGTCTACGACCACACCTTCGGCTGGCTTCTCAGTTATCGCGGGCGTTCCATGGCTGCCGGCGTCACCAACAAGCGGCCGGGCAAGATCCTCGAAGTCGGGGTCGGCACGGGCATCAGCCTGCCTTATTATCACCAGGAGCACCAGGTTCATGGCATCGACATCTCGCCGGACATGCTGGAGCGTGCCCAGCGCCGGGTCAAACGGCGGCGCCTGGGCAATGTCACCCAACTGGAAATCATGGATGCCCGCAGGATGCACTTCGCCGACTCCACCTTCGATGCGGTGGTGGCAGCCTATGTGATGTCGGTGGTCCCGGAACCGGACCGGGTGATGCAGGAGATCGAGCGGGTCATCAAGCCCGGCGGCGACGTCGTCATACTCAATCATTTCGCGGCGGCGCGGGGAGTCCGGCGCAACCTCGAATCGATGTTGGCGCCCTTGTCCAACAAGCTCGGCTGGCGTCCCGACATGACTGTCGAGGAGGTACTGGCCCATACCTCACTGCACGAAGTCGGCCGCCGCACGCTTCCCCCCATGGGACTTTTTACCATGTTGCATCTGAAGAAGGAGAAACGCGGAGAGGGATTACCGGAATGGAAGGTCCCGGCGGGCGCCTGCTGACCCCATATTACCAATCCTCTCTTGTGAACCGTGCAGGAAAGCCCGGTCGTCCGGCGACTCACCATCCCTGCGAGACGCTACTCCCGGAGCAGAGGCAACAGCACTGGCCACACCAGCTTGACTCCAGTGGCGATCAGGACCAAGGCAAACCACTGCTTGAGTCGGGTCGTCGGGAGTCGGTGGACCAGCGCCACCCCCACCGGCGCGAAGGGCACACTGCCGGTGACGATGGCTGCCACCGCGGGAAGATGGACATAGCCCAGGGTATATTCCGGCAATCCGCGGTAATTCCAGCCGAGCAGGACATAGCCCAGGGTTCCGGCGACAGCAATGGGAACTCCCAGGGCACTGGAAACGCCAACCGCTTCCCGGATGCAAAACCCGCCGCGTTCCAGAAAGGGCACAGTGAGGCTGCCTCCGCCGATGCCGACGATGGCCGAGGCGGTTCCGATTCCCACGGCCGCCAACCGCAGCTTCGCCTTCCCGAGGTGCGGCGCTCTCCCGCCCGGACCACCGGAGCGGACCAGAAGCCAGGCGACATAGAGGAGAAACAAGGCAAACAGGCACTGAAACAGCTCGGCCGGCAGGCATTCTGCGATCACCGAGCCGGCGACACTGCCCAGCACGATGCCCGGCACCATCCGGGCCACCGTCGGCCAATGCACGGCACCCCGGCGGGAGTGGGAATACATGGAAACGGTGGCGGTGATCACGATGGTGGCCAGCGACGTGGCCACCGCCATCAGCATCTGGATGGCGGCAGGGAAACCTAGGCGGTCGAATTGCCAGATCAGGAACGGGACCAGGACGGTGCCGCCACCGATGCCGAACAGCCCGGACAACAGCCCGACCAGGCAACCCAGGCCGAAGTAGGACAACAGCTCGACCGGCACCGCTCCGCCCGCAACGACTTCAGATGCTGAGCACCATGCGTGCCGGGTCTTCCAGCAACTCCTTGACGGTAACCAGGAAGGAGACCGCGTCGCGTCCGTCGATCAGCCGGTGGTCATAGGAAAGGGCCAGGTAAATCATCGGCCGGATCACGATTTCCCCGTTCTCGACCACCGGCCGGTCCTTGATGGCGTGCATGCCGAGTATGGCGCTCTGGGGCGGGTTCAGGATGGGGGTCGACAGCAGCGAACCGAAGATGCCGCCGTTGGTGATGCTGAAGGTCCCCCCGCTCAATTCTTCATAGCTCAGCCGGCCTTCCCGGGCTTTCAGGGAGAACTCCGCCACCGCCCGTTCGATCGCTCCGCAATCCAGGCGGTCGGCGTCGCGCAGGATCGGCACCACCAGACCACGATCGGTGGACACCGCGATTCCGATGTCGTAATAGTCGTGAAACACCATGTCGTCGCCGTCGATGGAAGCATTGACCACCGGAGAGCGCTTCAGGGATTCCACCACGGCCTTGACGAAGAACGACATGAAACCGAGCTTGACCTTGTGTTCCTTCTCGAAACGGGCCTTGTACTGATTGCGCAGGTCGAAGATCCGGTGCATGTTGACCTCGTTGAAGGTCGTGAGCGTCGCGGTGTTGTGCTGCGACTGCATCATCCGCTCGGCGATCCGGCTCCGCAGCCGGGTCATGGGCATGCGCCGTTCGCTCCGCCCGCCGCCGACGACGGAGGCCGGCGCCACAACCGCTTCCGCCGCCGGCACCAGCGTTGCTGCCGACCTTTGCCGCGCCAGGTAGGCAAGTACGTCCTCTTTGGCGATGCGGCCACCGTTGCTACTGACCTGCTCCGGTTCCAGCCCATGTTCGTTGAGCAGACGCCGCACCGCCGGGCTCATGGCCTGGATGACGGACTGCTTCACCACCGCCGGCTGCTCCGGTGGCACCACGACCAATTCCACCGCCGCCGCGGTCGGTGCCAACCCGGCGGCACCCGCCTCGGTCTCGATCACCGCCAGGGTCTGACCACCTTGCACCACCTCGCCCTGGGAGCGGAGAACATCCATTAACACCCCTGCCTCCACCGCGGGCACCTCCAGCACCACCTTGTCGGTCTCCAGCTCCACCAACACTTCTCCCTTCGCCACCGCCTGACCAGGCTGTTTGCGCCAACCCTGCAGGGTCGCATCCTGAACCGATTCGGGAAGCTGGGGAACACGGACTTCGACACGCATGACGGGGATCCTAGCGGGTAATGGAAGGAGGTGCATAGAGGGCATCGGCGACCAGTTCCCGCTGCTGCTCCAGGTGCCGGCTGAACTTGCCCACGGCCGGCGCCGCCGAGAAGGTGCGGCCGGCATAACCGAGTTCGATGGTCGAACTCAAGAGGACGAAGAAGCGGTGCTTGATCTGATACCAGGCGCCCTGATTGGCGGGCTCTTCCTGACACCAGATCATTTCCCGCAGATTCGGGTAACGCGCCAGCTCGCGGCAGAACAATTCCTGCGGAAACGGATAGAGCTGCTCGACGCGAATGACGGCGACATGGGACAGCTTGTCCTTGCGGCGCGCTTCCAGCAGATCGTAGTAGACTTTGCCGGAGCAGATGACGGCGCGGGTGATCTGCTCCGGCACCAGCGGGTCGACCTCGCCGAGCAAGGGCTGGAAGCTGCCGTCGCACAGCTCCGCCAGATCCGAGACCGCCATCTTGTGGCGGAGCAGGCTCTTCGGCGTGAACACGATCAAAGGCTTGCGGTAGGCTCGCAACAACTGACGGCGCAGCAGATGGAAAATCTGCGCCGGGGTGGTCGGAACGCACACCTGGATGTTCATGTCCGCACACATCTGCAGGTAGCGTTCGAGACGGCCGGAGGAGTGCTCCGGCCCCTGCCCTTCGTAGCCGTGAGGCAGCAGCATCACCAGACCGCTCAGTCGGCCCCACTTGGTCTCGCCGGAAGTGATGAACTGATCGATCATCACCTGGGCGTTGTTGGCGAAATCGCCGAACTGCGCCTCCCACAGGGTTAGCGTCTCCGGATCGGTGGAACTGTAGCCGTATTCGAATCCGACGACGCCCTCTTCCGACAACAGCGAGTCGTAGATCTGCATGCGGCCCTGGCCGGAGCCGAGATTCTGCAGCGGCACGTAGACATTGCCGTCGTTCTGGTCGTACAGGATGGCGTGACGATGGAAGAAGGTGCCGCGCCCGACATCCTGCCCGGAAAGCCGCACGTTGCGACCCTCCGCCAGCAGGGTCGCGTAGGCCATGTTCTCGCCGTATCCCCAATCCGCCGGCAATTGGCCCAGCGTCATCTTGCGGCGGGCTTCGACGATGGCGGCCGTGCGCGCATGCAGTTCGAATCCGTCGGGCAGGCGCAGCCAGTTATCCGCGATCTCCCGAAACCGCTGCGGCGACACGTTGCTGTCGTAGGGGATCGACCAGTCGGTGCCGACATAGTGATCCCAGCGGGCGCGGCCGTACGAGGCGGCGACCACCGGACGGCCGACGCTCTCGCCGCGCTCCAGCGCCGCTTGATACTCATCGTCCAGTCCCTGCACCTCCTGGATGCTCACCAGCCCCTGGGCCACCAGGGCATCCCCGTACAGCTTCCGCACTCCCGGGTGTTTGCGGATGAACTGGTACATCAGCGGCTGGGTGACGGCGGGCTCGTCCACTTCGTTGTGGCCGTGGCGGCGCAGGCAGATCAAGTCGATCACCACGTCGCGCTTGAACTTCATCCGGTAATCCACGGCCAGACGCACCACATACATCACCGCTTCGGGGTCGTCGCCATTGACGTGGAACACCGGCGCCTGAACCATGTAGGCGACGTCGGTGCAATTCAGGGTGGAACGGGCATCGAACGGGTTGCTGGTGGTGAAGCCGATCTGATTGTTGACCACCACGTGGAGCGTGCCGCCGGTGGTATAGGCGCGGGTCTCCGCCATGTTGAGGGTCTCCATCACCACCCCCTGGCCGGCGAAGGCCGCGTCGCCGTGCACCAGGACGGCCATGACGGCATCTTCCCCATCCTCGCCGATGCGGTCCTGGCGCGCCCGCACCGAGCCCTCCACCACCGGGTCCACCGCTTCCAGATGGGACGGGTTGAAGGCCAGGGCCAGATGCATGGAACCCGCAGGCGTCTCCACATCCGAGGAGAAGCCCAGGTGGTATTTGACATCCCCGGAGCCGCCCGGCACCGGCTCGGCCTGCGCAGTCTCCTCGAATTCCTGGAACAGCAGGCTGGGCTGTTTCCCGAGGATATTCACCAGCACATTGAGCCGACCGCGATGGGCCATCCCCAATACGGTCTCCCGAATGCCGTGGCGTCCCGCCCACTGGATCGCCTCGTCCAGCAGCGGGATCAGGCTTTCGCCGCCTTCCAGGGAAAATCGCTTCTGTCCGACGTACTTCCGGTGCAGGAACTTCTCGATGCCCTCCGCTGCCGTCAGCATGCGCAAGGTCCAGAGTTTCTCCTGCGGCGTCCGGCCTGCCCGCAGCCGGTCCCGTTCCAGCCGGTGCTGGATCCATTCCTTGATTTCGGTATCGACGATGTGGGTGTATTCCGCACCGACACTGCCGCAATAGGTTTCGTGGAGGCGCGCCAGAATCTGGTGCAGGGTCTGCCTTTCCTCGCTATGGAGGATATCGACGAAAAACTCCCGTTCCAGGTCTTGGCGGGTTAGACCGTGGCGATCCGGCGCCAGATCCGGGAGCACCGGCGGAGAATTCAGTTTGAGGGGATTGTTGTCGGCAGCCTGATGGCCGCGGCTGCGGTAGAGCGCGATGAGGCGGTCCACGGCCGCCTGCTTGCGCAGGACGACGGCAATTTCCCGAGTATCCTGCAGGGGCGCCGTCGCAACCGATGCCGGCGCCGGTCCGGCGTCGCCCGCTTCCGGCGCGCCGGCCTGCAGGCGGGAGAAGCGCTCGCGCCAGGAGACGTCTACGGACTGAGGGTCGTTGAGAAACTTTTCGTAGAGTTCTTCCAGGAAGCCAGCATTTTCCTCGGTGAAGGCGGAAGAGTCTTCAAAAACTTTCTGCGGTTTATTCATGAATGGACGGCGGAGTACCGCGACGCTGATCTCCAGGTACCGTAGGATATGTGCTTTTCCCCGATTCTCCAAGCGGCTCGACCCGGTCGGGCGAGGGTTCGGCGGACCTGAGCGGACCGGTTGTCTTTAGCGGGGGCTTTGCCTAATCTGGCTTCATCCTTCCGCAACTCGGCGCAGTCGGCAGACAGAGCCATGCCTACCCCCTTCATCTCGCGCACGCCCATCTATACCCGCACTCTCGAAACCTACGGCTACGAGCTGCGGCTCTTCGGCAGAACCGAGGCCGCTCCGGTAAACAGTCTTGCGACCGTAGCCCAACAAATCGACCTGCAGCGACTGGCCGGGAGTGCCCCCGTGCTGGTGCGCCCCAGCCCCGAGGAATGGCCGCTGCTGGAGCAGCTGCCCTGGCCCCACGAGCAGGTCATCGTCGTCCTGTCCACGGATGACGGCGGCGGCAACATCGACCCCGGCCAGGTGGCTGCCCTGAGAGCCGCCGGCTTCACCGTGGCGTTGGACGGAATGGCGAACTCTGCGCAGCTCGCGGGACGCAACGGCGTGGCGCTGTGCAGCATCGACGCGCTGCGCCTGGAAGCCTGGGAAAGCGAAGCCCCTATCGGCCCTGGTACACGGCCGCCGCAACTGATGATCCGAAACCTATCCTCGGCTGCGCAGCATGCCCTCAGCGTCCGCCTCGGCTTCGACTTGTTCCACGGCAGCTATTTCGAAAAACCCAGGCTTACCCGCGATCTCTCCGCCAACCGGCTGCAAACCCTGCAACTGGTGGCTCGACTGCAAGAACCGGACATTTCCATGGATACGGTGACGCACCTGGTGAAACAGGACCTGACCCTCAGTTACAAACTGCTGCGGATGCTGAATTCGGCGTACTTCGGCATTCCCAAGCAGGTGGAATCCATAAGCCGCGCGGTGGTGTTCTTCGGGCTGCAAAGGATCAAGAACTGGGCGACGGTGCTGTTGGTCAATTCCACCGAGTTCCAGCCCCGGGAAATGCTGGTTACCGCGATGATCCGCGCCCGCATGTGCGAACTTCTGGCCACCGCCTGCTCGCGTCCTAGCCCGGAACGGTACTACCTGGCCGGCCTGTTTTCACTACTGGACAGCATCATGGACGCGCCGATGGACACCATTCTCGCCACCCTGGGACTGGCGGCCGAGATCGACGAAGCGCTGCTCACCGGAGGTGGACCGATCGGCGACGTGCTGCAGACGGTGCGGGCCTTCGAACAGGGCCATCCGCAAGTTCACGCCGGCCTCCGCCTGGAGGATGACTGGGTGTTGCAGCACGCCTACCTGGAAGCCTTGGGCTGGACCAGCGACACCTACGGCCACATGCTCTGACGATCGCAGCGGCCGGGTCCCGTGGCGGCGCTCGGGACGGGCAGGGTTCGATCCGTCACTGGCGCAGTGCTGCAGGGGGAAACACCCCTTCGGTGAACAGAGACTCCACGTCGATCGAATCGAAGCGATACCGATGGTTGCAGAATTCGCAGCCGACTTCCACCCTTCCCGATTGCCGGATCAGACCGGCGATCTCCTGCCGCCCCAGCGACCTCAGCACCGTTCCGATTCGTTCCCGCGAGCAGTTGCATTGAAAGCTGACGGTTTCCGGTTCGAACATTCGCACCCGTTCCTCGTGGAACAGGCGGTACAACAGCTTTTCCGCCGGTAGCCACAGCAGCTCCCGCGAGGTCACGGTGTCGGCGAGCAGGGCCAGCCGCTCCCAGTCCTGCTGCTCCCCGTGCTGCGCCGGCATTTCCTGGATGAACAGCCCGACCGCCCTTTCCGCATCTGCGGCGAGCCAGATTCGCGTCGCCAGCTGCTCGGACCGGAGGAAGTAATTCTGGATGGCCTCCGCCAGATTGCGCCCCTCCAGGCCAACGATCCCCTGGTAAGGTTCCGATCCCTCGTTCTGGATGGTCAGGGCCAGATGGCCCGCACCGAAAACGGCTGCCAGGTCGGCGCTGGCGGGTGGCGCCTCCTTCCAGCGTGCCAGACCGCGTATGGTGCGCCGCTCGGTGGCCTGGGCCACCAGGGTGTGGAGCGGGCCTGCACCCTGGGCCTGGAGGATCAGCGACCCCTTGAGCTTGATGGTCGCCGACAGCAGCACCGCAGCGGCCAACGCCTGTCCCAGCTGAACCAGCACGCTGTCCGGGTAGGGATGGCGCTCCAGCACCGCCTGCCAGCTGGCATCGAGCCGCACCAACTCGCCGCGGACGCCGGCCTCTTCGAACAGGAAACGGCGGAAACTGTCATGCTCTGGGATCATCTAATCGAATACTCTTCCGGTGGGCGGCGTAGTATACGGCTTCGATGGCTCCCCACCCAGTTGCCGCCCCCGGCGGTTTCCATCCACCCATAGCCCCAAGGGAGTCCGCCATGTTCGGTAGCGCCGACCCGTCGTTCCCGCCCTCCGGCCGGGATACCCCGATCACCGTCGACCAGCCCCACGCGGTCCTCGGAACCGCCCCACATCCCCCGTTTCCGACGGGAACCCACAGCGCCCTGTTCGGCATGGGCTGTTTCTGGGGCGCCGAACGCCGCTTCTGGCAGCAACCGGGGGTCTACACCACGGCCGTGGGCTACGCCGGCGGCCACACGCCCAACCCGTCCTACCGCGAGGTCTGCAGCGGCCGCACCGGGCACGCCGAGGTGGTACTGGTGGTGTTTCATCCGGAGCAAATCGGTTTTGCCGACCTGCTCACCCTGTTCTGGCAATCCCACGACCCGACCCAAGGCATGCGCCAGGGCAATGACCGCGGCAGCCAGTACCGGTCCACCATCTTCACGGCGACTCCGGACCAGTTGCAAACGGCGCTGGCCAGCCGCGACCGCTTTGCAACCGCTCTGGCGGCAGCCGGCTACGGCCCGATCACCACCGAGATCGCCGCGGCTCCGCCGTTCTACTATGCCGAACCCTACCACCAGCAATACCTGGCGAAAAACCCGGACGGCTATTGCGGCCTGCGCGGTACCGGCGTGGCCTACTGCGGCGCGCCCGGCTGAAACCGGGCCTTGCAACCGCCGATGCCGGGCGGGATACTTGCCCCGTTCGCTGACACGATCCACCGACAGGATTATCCATGACACTTTTCTTGATCAGCTTCGCGGTCATCGCCGTCGTCGTCCTTCTCATGGCCATCGGCGTCCTGTTCGGCCGCCAGGCCATCAAGGGCAGTTGCGGCGGTAGCGGCGGTGCGGAATGCGTATGCACGGAGAAATGCGAAAAGAGACGGCAGCTGGAAGCGGCCCAACAGACGAAATGAGCCCTGCCGGCCGCACCGGCGGGGCGTTCACGACAAGACCGATAGGGGGTGGGTATGCTGGCAAACATCACGGTAAAAGACTACATGACCGCCAACCCGGTCCTGTTCCGCCCGGACATGGGCGTGTATGAAGCGATCCGCAAATTGCTGGACCACAAGATCACCGGTGCGCCGGTGGTGGACGACCACGGCAAGGTACTGGGCGCCTTCTCCGAGGTGGACTGCCTCAAGATCGCCAGCACCGCCACCTACTACGAAGGCATGGCGGGCCAGGTCGGTGAATACATGACCACCGACCTCACCACGGTGGACGCCGACACCAGCATCCTGGAGGCGGCCGATTTGTTCGCCCAGTCGAACCTGCGGCATTTTCCGGTTCTCGACAGCGGCAGGCTGGCCGGCGTGGTCAGCCGGGTGGACATCCTGCGGGCGCTGCTGTCCATCCATTAGGCGCCCGCGCTGCCCCGAGCGGGCGTCGACTCGCCCGGAGCGGCCGGCTCGAACGCCCTGGTTCCGCGACCGCTGGCGGTTGCCAGTTCCGCACCATGTCCTCCGTCACCCTCTACTGGCACGACTACGAGACCTTCGGCGCCGACCCCCGGCGCGACCGCCCGGCCCAGTTCGCCGGGTTGCGCACCGATACCGATTTC